>ERZ825137.5157-NODE-5157-length-12360-cov-2.497196_pt1 | contig 12360 bp, 13 predicted proteins | sample MGYA00519873_ERZ825137 | MGnify/ENA primary metagenome ERZ825137 (study PRJEB31778, sample SAMEA3449190) | human gut metagenome | biome: human gut; feature: human-associated habitat; material: faeces | place: United Kingdom | collected 2010/2012 ... | reverse complement strand
GCGGCAAAAGCCCCCGGGGAACAGCTTCCCCGGGGGCTTTTGCTGTTCCGACGCTTTTTATTTGCCAGCAAGGGAGCAAATGCCTTATAATGAAAAACAGCCCCGGCAAAGCGGAGGCTGTTTTTGGGGCCATACGGGCCCTTTGAGATAAGGTTTTTTAAACACAGGGGAGGCGGCACGGTTGAAAAAATGGAGGATGGTACTGGGGTTTTTCTGCCTGCTGGCGGCGGGCCTGGCCCTGCCGGCTGCGGCTATGTGGCAGCCGCCCGAGGGCGCGGTGAACGCTGAGGCGGTGTATCTGTATGAGCTCACCACCGACACCCTGGTGTACGAAAAAAACGCCCATGAGGAGCGGGCGGCGGCCAGCCTGACCAAAATGATGACCGGGCTTTTGCTGGCCGAGAGCGGGGTGGATCTTTCCGAGAGTTTTACCATCCCCCGGGAGCTGGAGGCCGAGTTTGACCGAATCCAGGCCGAAAACGGCTCGGACGCGGACCTGAAAATTGGGGAAACAGTCACCCTGGAAAGCCTGTTTTACGCCTGCATGCTGCCCAGCGGAAACGATGCAGCCAGCGTGATCGCCTATTATTTGGGCAATGGCGATATGGACGCCTTTTTTGCCCGCATGAACCGGCGGGCGGCCGAGTTGGGCTGTGAAAATACAAATTTCACCTGCGCCCACGGCCTGTACGGCCTGGAATACGGCAACCACTCCACAGCCTACGACATGTTTTTGATCGCCCGTGCCTGCCGGGAGAACGAGCTGTTCATGAGCGTGGTGACCCAAAACGGCTACTGGATGCCCCTCACGAATCTGCATCCTGAGCCCAAAACGCCGGATGCCCCGGCGGGCGCCGCCTACTACGTGCGCACCACCAACGTGATGCAGCTGCCGGACCAGGAGCTGTACCGCGCCTATATCCAGGGCATCAAGACCGGTTTTACCGACGAAGCGGGCCGATGCTTTGTTTCCAGCGCGCAGCAGGACGGGCTTGTATGGGTGCTGGTGGTCATGGGCGCCCCCAAAGCGCTTGCGGAGGACGGCTTTAACTGGTCGTTCCACACCACCGCTGACCTTTACGACTGGGCGCTGGAGGAGTTTTTTGCGGTGGAGCTGCCCAGCCGGGAAACGCCGGTGGCCCAGCTGCCCCTGGCCTGGTGCGGCGAAACGGAAACCGCAGGGGTGTATGCCGCCGCCGGCCTGCCCGCCCTGCAAGCGGCCGGCAGCCGGGTGGAGGTGATCCCAGGCGAGCTGCCCGCCCGGCTGGAAGCGCCCCTGCCGGCGGGGCAAAAGCTGGGCACCGCCCAGGTGCTGGTGGACGGCGAACTGATCGGCATTGTGGACCTGGTGACATTGCAGGGCTTTGAGCGCAGCGCCTGGCTTTACTATAAAGAGAAGCTGGCCCCTTATTGGTGGCTGGCGGCGGCCGCGGCGTTGCTGGTTTTTGGGGCCCTGGGGCTGCTGGCGGCGCGCAGACGGCGCGCCCGGAAAAGCCGCCGCCGCGCGGCCGCACGCTGAGGGAAAGCCTGCGCAGCACAAGCGCGATGGCCGTTGAAACAGGAAAAAGTTTATAAAACAAAGGGCCGGCGCCCGGGATGGCATGAGAGATCCATCCCGGGCGCCGGCTTTTCTGTTTGTTTGCTGCCCGCCGCTTGGTCATAGCCTGGCCGCGGGCGTTTCCTGCCGGATCAGGTTCTGATCCAGCAGCGAGGCCTCGGCGGGGGTGACTACCAGGCCCACGCCGCCCTGCACAAGCTGATCATAAACGGGCGGCGTGATTTCCCCCAAACGGCGGTCACACCGCCATGCGGCCCGCCAGAGCTCCCAGCGGCTGTGGGCACGCCCCCAGGGGGCGTCCTCCATGTTGTCCTGCTGTTTTACAGCCTTGCCCCGCCGCAGGCTCCAGAGCTGGAAAGAGCCGCCGGGGCGCAGCCGGGCAAGCTCGGCCAGGGCCATGCGGCCGAAGGGGGTGCCCGTCTCCACCAAAAAAACGCGATAGCCCTGCGCCAGCAGCTTCTGCACCCTCATGTGAAGCGCCACGCGGTGCCACCGCTCGTTAAACCTGGGCAGCCGGCAGCCTGGGTCCTCCCCCACGAAGAGCGCGCTGCAGCCTGGGTCAAGCGAACAGAGCAGGGCCGCTGACTTTCGCTTCATGAGCTGTGCCCCCTTCCGCGCGGTGTGCCGACGCATCCTGGTTCGCATAAAAAATCTTATTTTATTATATCGGATTAAAAACCACATGTCAACTTGAATAGCCGGTCTAACCCAATAGAATCAAATGGAGTATGCGGTACAATCCTATATTATAGGTGGTGACGATCAAGGATGTATGAAGAACTGTTTTATGCGCGCCTTACGGCGCTGCGGCAGGCCAAAGGGGTTTCTGCCCGGGAAATGAGCCTTGCGCTGGGCCAGAGCGAGGGATATATCAACGCAATTGAAAACCAAAAGGGGTTTCCCTCGATGGAGGCGTTTTTTTATATCTGCGAGTATCTGGGCGTGACGCCGCGGGAGTTTTTTGACGATGAAACTGGGTACACGCCCCAGAGCCGGGAGCTTTTGCGGCAGTACGAGCTGCTGGAACAGGAGGAGCGCGAGCATGTGAGCGGGATCATAGCAGCGCTGGGAAAAAAGAACCGCAAAAGGCCTGAGCACGGCTGACGCCGGCCCGGGCCTTTTGCTTGTTCCGGGGCGGAAAAATTGCTTCCGCCAGCCTTCTATTTGCCCCTTTGCGCGGCAACGGGAGCAAAGGATCCCCCAAATGGCCCACATATCTTTCACAATTTTTACCGGAGGCTTTCACATTTGCCCCCTAGAATAAAAGCCGGGTCAGCCGTTTGTGCAATTTGGGCGGCTTTGGGCCACACAACACAATAGAAAGTTCTTTGGGGGAATTGATATGACAAAACTCAAGGCCGTGTTCGGCCGAGCCGGGCAGTTTATCGCAGCACATAAAAAAGCGGCCGTCGCCCTGCTGCTTGCGGCTGCCATTGCGGCCGGCGTGCTGGTGTGGCGGCAGAGATCCGCGCCGCGGCTGCCTGCCGGGGCAAATATGGGCGGGCAGAGCTACGTGCGCACCCTCACCCTGCAAAAAGGGACCCTGGACGCCTCGATCAGCGCTTCGGGCACGGTGGAGAGCAGCGACGTTTCCAACGTGACCACCGAATTAAAGTATACCGTTAAGAGCGTGAATGTGCAGGTGGGCGACACGGTGAACGAGGGGGATGTGATCTGCACCCTGGACACCGAAGACCTGGAAAAGAGCATCGCCAAGATGAAGGAAAGCCTGGCGGAGGCAAAGGAAAAAGCGCTCAAAAACTACCAGAACGCCCAGAAAAGCCTGAGCGACGCGGAGAAAAGCGTGACCGAGGCCTACGATGCAAAAGAGGACAAACGCTCGGCCCGCGACAGCGCAAAGAGCGCCTACGAGAGCGCCGAGGCCCAGGTAAAGAGCTACCAGAGCGCCTACGACGCAGCAAACGCCGAGCTGCTGACAAAGCTGAACGCGGTGCAGAATGCCCAGGCGGCCTATGACCAGGCTTTGGCAAACGCGCAGGCGGCAATCAACAGCCAGGCGCAAGCTTCAGGCGGCAGCGCGGACGCCGGGAATGTGGGCCAGTCCGCCGTGCCAGCTGGGGCGCCGGAGGATGACGAAGCGGTAAAAGCGGCAAAGCAGGCGCTGGAGGAGGCCCAAAAGGCCTACGAGGAGGCAGAAACAGCGCTTAAGACTGCGCAAGGAAACCTGAATACCGCCAAGTCCAGCACAAACTACGACGCGCGGCAAGCGGCTTACAGCCAGGCCCAGTCGGCCTACGAGCAGGCAAAGGCGACCTACGAGCAGGCACAAAAAACGGCCGAAACGGCCGAGAGCAGCCGGGACGACGCGCTGGACGCCTATAACAAGGCCGGCGAGAGCGACGAGCTGGAGGATCTGCAGCAGCAGCTGGAAAAGTGTACATTAAAGGCCGAAACCAGCGGCAAGGTGACCGCGGTGAACGCCACGGTGGGCAGCGCGGTCAACGGCACCGCCGCCACCATTCAGAATACCGAAAAGCTCAAGGTGGCCATCTCGATCGCCGAGTATGACATCGAGAAGGTAAAGGTGGGCATGAAGGCCATTATCACCAGCGACGTGATGGACGGCGAGGTGAGCGGCACCCTGACCCAGATCTCGCCCACCGCCTCGGGCGGGGGTTCCTCCTCTTCCGGCTTTGCGGCAGAGGTCACGGTGAACAATGAAAACAGCGGCCTTTTGGTGGGGACCAACGCGAAGGTAAAGATCATTCTTTCCACCACCGAAAACGTGTTCACCGTACCCCTGGACGCCATTGGAACACAGGAGGACGGCAGCAGCGTGGTCTATGTGAAAACCGGCGAGGACGCGGACGGCCAGCCCACCTTTGAGCCTGTGACCGTGACGGTGGGAGCCACCAACGATTACTATGCCGAAATCTCCGGCGCGGAGCTCAGCGAGGGAATGGTGGTGCGCGCCGCGGCCGACGAAAAGGAAGCCTCCGATACCGCCGATCAGTTCCAGATGGGCGGCATGATGGGCAGCGGTGATGTGCAGGTGACCATGGGCGCCGCCGCGCCGGACGTCGCAACGCGGGGCGGCGGCCCAGGCGGCCCGGCGATGGGGGGCTGATGCCATGAGCGGGCCTATCATTCAGATGCAGGGCATCATCAAGCGCTATTACATCGGCAAACCCAACGAGCTGGAAATTCTGCACGGCATTGATCTGACCGTGAACGAGGGCGAGTTCGTGGCCATTGTGGGCGAGTCGGGCAGCGGCAAATCCACCCTGATGAACATCATCGGCGCGCTGGACCGCCCCACCGAGGGCGGCTATGCGCTGGACGGGGTGGAGGTGGCCGCCGCAAAGGACAAACAGCTCTCGGCCATCCGTAACCAAAAGATCGGCTTTGTGTTCCAGACCTTTAACCTGATCGGGCGCACCAGCGCCCTGAAAAATGTGGAGCTGCCCATGCTGTATGCGGGGCTGCCCGCCCGCCAGCGCAGCGCCCGGGCCAGAGAGCTGCTGGAAATGGTGGGCATGAGCGACCGGGCAAAGCATGAGCCGAGCGAATTGTCGGGCGGGCAAAAGCAAAGGGTAGCCATTGCCCGGGCGCTGGCGAACCGGCCGGCCCTGCTGCTGGCCGACGAACCCACCGGCGCGCTGGACTCGGCCACCAGCCGCACGGTGATGGACATTTTTCACCGCCTGCACGCCGAGGGAATGACCATTGTGCTGATCACCCACTCGCAGGAGCTGGCCGCCGAGTGCGGGCGCATCCTGACCCTGCGGGACGGGCAGTTTATTGCCGAGCGAAAGGGGGCGGGGCGCAGTGCAGCTGTTTGACAATGTGCGCATGGCCTTTGGCAGCCTGTGGGCCAACAAGATGCGGGCCCTGCTCACCATGCTGGGCATCATCATCGGCATTGGCTCGGTGATCGCCATTGTGACCCTGGGCGATTCGCTCACCGGCTCCATCACCGACAGCCTGCAGGGATTTGGGATCAACAATATCACCGTGAGCCTGCAGCAGAAAAGCGAGGACATTGAAACGACAGGCGGGGGCATGGTGGCGGTGCGCATGTTCGGGCCAGAGCAGCCAAGCGAGGGGGACCTGATCACCGACGCCATGATCGAAGAATTCCGCACCGCCTATGCCGACAATATTTATGCCGTCTCTCTGAGCCAGAGCGTGGGCACGGGCACGGTGCGCCAGGGCAGTACCAGCGTGAGCGTGAACGCCCAGGGCGCCAACGCCGACCTGGCCCTGGCCAGCGACCTTGAGCTGCTGCACGGGCGCTTTATCAAGGACTCGGACGGTGAGCGCCAGGTGGCGGTGGTGAGCGACAAGTTCTGCGAGAAAGTGTTCGGCGCTTCCTCCGCTTCGGTGCTGGGCAGGGAATTTGAGCTGGCGGTAAACGGCAAGCTGCTGCGGTTTTATGTGGTGGGCGTGTATGAATACGACGACTCGGGCTACTTCAGCCTGACGGGCTCGGACCCGGTGACCGAACTGTATATGCCCCTGGCCGCCGCGCAAAAGCTGGCCGGCGGCACGGCGGGGTACCAGAACTTCACGGTGGTGGCGGCCTCCGGCACCGACACGACCGCCTTTTTGGAGAATGTGAAGAGCTTCTTTGCCTCGTTTTACACCCGCAACCAGAGCTGGACGGTCACCGCCTCCAGCATGGAGAGCATGCTGAAAGAGATGACCAGCATGATGAACACGGTCAAGCTGGCCATCAGCGCCATTGCGGCCATCAGCCTTTTGGTGGGCGGCATCGGCGTGATGAACATCATGCTGGTAAGCATTACCGAGCGCACCCGTGAGATCGGCACCCGCAAGGCGCTGGGCGCGCCGGGCCGGGCCCTGCGGCTGCAGTTCATCACCGAGGCGGTGGTCATCTGCCTGGTGGGCGGCGCCTTCGGCGTGGCGCTGGGCATTGGCGCCGGCAGCGCGGGCGCGCAGCTTTTGGGCTACGCGGCAAAGCCCAGTGCGGTCGCCATTCTGGCGGCGGTGGGCTTTTCCATGGCGATCGGCGTGTTCTTTGGGTATTACCCGGCGAACAAGGCCGCCAAGCTGGACCCCATTGAGGCGCTGCGCTACGAGTGAACGCGGGCCGGAAAACCTGCACAAAAGATTTTGCATATTTTTTACGTCCCCCGCCCGGGCCTGCCATGGCCTGGGCGGGGGATTTGTGGTATCATGGAAATAACGTTTACCCGCGGAAAGTGAGGAAGCAAAATCATGAAGCTCAACTCGAAACGAACCTTTTACGTAGGCCTGGCCTTTATGTCCATCAGTGCCTTCTGGCAGGTCTACGACGGGATCATCCCCCTGATCCTGAAGTACACCTTTGGCATCGGCGACACCTGGTCCGGCGCAGTGATGGCACTGGACAATGTGCTGGCCCTGTTCATGCTGCCGCTGTTCGGTGTGCTCTCGGACCGCACACACACCCGCATCGGCCGGCGCATGCCCTTTATTTTGGCGGGCACGGCGGGGGCGGGGATGTGCCTGGTGCTCATCCCGCTGGCAAACCAGCTCAAGAGCCTGCCCCTGTTCTTTGTGGGGCTGGGGCTGGTGCTCATCTGCATGGCCACCTACCGCAGCCCGGCAGTGGCCCTGATGCCGGACGTCACCCCCAAACCCCTGCGCAGCCAGGGCAACGCCATCATCAACCTGATGGGCGCTGTGGGCGGCATCATCATGCTGGCAGCGGTAAAGTTTTTGGTGCCCGCGGGCGACAACCCCAATTACTTCCCGGTGTTTTTGTGCACGGCCGCGCTGATGGCGGTGTGCGTGATGCTGCTTTTTGTTAAGATCAAGGAGCCCGCCTGTGTGGCCCAGATGGAAAAGGAGAGCAGCGAGGCGGGTTACGACCCGGCGGACCAGGACGGGGCGGACGCCCCGGGCGAGGGCGAAAAAATGGATCCGGCGGTGTTCCGGAGCCTGGTGCTTATTTTGGCCAGCGTGGTGCTGTGGTTCATGGGCTACAACGCCGTGACCACCCATTTTTCCAAGTATGCCCGCGAGAGCTGGGGCATGGCGGGCGGCAACTATGCCATGGTGCTGATGGTGGCCCAGGCGGGGGCCATCCTGACCTATATCCCAGTGGGCATGATCGCCGCCAGGGTGGGGCGCAAGCGCACCATCCAGATCGGCTGCCTGCTGCTGGCGGGCAGCTTTGGCTCGGCAATTTTGTTCCACAGCTTTTCCTGGATGCTGTTCGGCTTTTTTGCGCTGGCCGGGGTAGCCTGGGCGTTCATCAATGTGAACAGCTACCCCATGGTGGTGGAGATGAGCCGCGGCGCGGACGTGGGCAAATACACCGGGTATTACTATACCTTCAGCATGAGCGCCCAGATCCTCACCCCCATCCTCTCGGGCTGGCTGATGGAGCACGTGGGCTACCACACCCTGTTCCCCTATGCGGCGCTGTGCGTGGTGGGCAGCTTTGTGACCATGTGCTTTGTGCGGCATGGCGACGCAAAGCCCGTGCCGGTGAAAAACAAGCTGGAAGCCTTTGACGTGGACGATTGAGCGAAAAAGGAGGAACTGCAGGATGGGCGAATTGAAAGGCCTGCCGAATCTGGGGCCGGTACTGGAAGAGGAGTTGGCGCGGGCGGGCATCACTACCCGTGAGCAGCTGTATGCCCTTGGAAGCCGGGAGGCTTGGCTGCGCCTGTACACGGCCGACCCCACCGCCTGCCTGCACAGGCTGCTGGCGCTGGAGGGCGCGGTGCAGGGCGTGCGCAAGGCCGACCTGCCCCCGGAGACCAAGGCGGAGCTGAAAGCTTTTTTCAAAGCCGCCACAGGAAAGTGAAGCTAACAATACAGCAGAACAAAAAACAATCATCTGACAAGGCGGGCGACCCATGAAAATGCCAAAAGATAATATCGACACCGTAATGTTCGCCCCTTGTGGTATGAATTGCCTGGTCTGCTATAAACATTGCCGCCATAAAAATTCATGCGCTGGTTGTTTCAACAGCGATGTGGGCAAGCCGGAGCATTGCTGAAAATGCAGCATAAAGGATTGTATCATGGGGAAAGGGCTGCGCTACTGTTTTGAATGCCCTGACTATCCCTGCAAGCTGATCAAAAACCTTGAAAAAAGCTACAACAAAAGGTATCAGGCGAGCCTTATGGAAAACAGCGGATTTGTTTGCCAACACGGTTTGGAAAAGTTTATGGAACAGCAGAAAAGGAAATATACTTGCCCCCAATGCGGGGGGATCGTTTCGATCCATGACAGAGTGTGCAGCGAGTGCCAGGAAAGCCTGTGAAACCCAGCGCAAGCGGTAAAAGAGCCAATTCCTCATGAAGATCCCTTTGAAAACGAACGGGTGCATAACAGGAGCGTTTTGCGGAGTGCAGCTTTTTGAAAAAGGCGTGCGCTGCATCACTGGGGAAACAGCAAAGACGGGCGAGGCAGCCAACGGTTAAACTGAACGGCGCTTACAGCGCCTCCGTTGACGGCCTCGCCCGTCTTTTGTTGCAGCATTCCGCTTGCAGCGGAATAGCTCAGTAGTTTTCCTTGCGGACCTCGAAGAAGCTCTGGGCATAGCCGCACACGGGGCAGGCCTCGGGGGCTTTCGTGCCCACCACCAGGTGGCCGCAGATCCGGCACTCCCACATGGTCTGGCCGCTCTTTTCAAATACCTGCTTCATTTCCACATTGTGCAGCAGGGTGCGGTAGCGCTCCTCGTGGGTCTTTTCAATGGCGGCCACCCTGCGGAATTTTTCGGCCAGGTCGTGGAAGCCCTCTTCGTCGGCATCTTTTGCCATGCGGTCGTACATGTCGGTCCACTCGTAATTCTCGCCCTCGGCGGCGTGCAGCAGGTTTTCAGCGGTGCCGCCCAGATTGCCCAGCGCCTGGAACCACAGGCGCGCGTGCTCCTGCTCGTTGCGGGCGGTCTTCAAAAAGATCTCGGCCAGCTGCTCGTAGCCCTCGCGCTGGGCCACCTGGGCAAAGTAGGTGTACTTGTTGCGGGCCTGGCTTTCGCCGGCGAAGGCCTCCTGCAGGTTCTTTTCGGTCTTGGTGCCGGCGTAGGGGTTTGCGGCGGAGGCCTCCTCGATCTTTTCGAATTTGGAAGCGGGCTGGCGGCACACAGGGCAGGTAAAGCCCTCGGGCAGTTCGCCCTCGTGGATGTAACCACAGACGGTGCAGCGATATTTGACCATTGTTGTTTTTCCTCCTAAATCAGAACTTCTGTCGGTATAATATGTATGCAGCAGCTTTTCGGCCAGCCCGGAAAGGGGCTTGCCGTAAAAGGTTTCGTAAAGCGCCTGGAGCTCGGTGTTTTCGTGGCTCAGGCGGCGGGTCATGGCGGCGTCCCGGATGGGGCGGAGGCGGCGCTCGCGGCGCTGTTTGCCCAGGATGAGATCCTGGTGGAGAAGCGGAGCAAGAAGGGCGGCATGGTCGACGTCGACCTCAGGCCGCTGCTGCGGTCGCTCACGATCCGGAAGGTGTCGCCGCAGGAGCTGACGCTGGATGTGGTCGCCTCGGCGCAGAATCCGGGCATGAATCCGCAGCTGCTCGTCGCGGCGATCGCGCGGCATCTGCCGGCGCTGCGGCCTGATTTTGCGCGTATCCGGCGCGTGGAAATTTTTGATGAACAGATGGAGGTGTTCCGCTGATGGGCAAAGCAACGATCCTTGGGTTCAGCCCGAATCTGGCCGCGATGATCTCCTCCGGCGGCCGCATTTCCACGATGGAGGGCACGGCGGGGCAGATCTGGCAGAAGTCGCTGGAACTCGGAGAAGAGAAGAATGAACGGCTGATCGGCAAGGTCGTCTCGTCCGGGCACACGTCCGTGCTGGAACATGGTTATGTCAACCTGTCGTTTGAGAATGTCTCGGTGTTTGCCGAGCAGTTTCTGATCGAGTTCCGTCTGGCCTCGTTCACAGTGAAGTCGCGGCGGTATGTCGATTTTTCGAACTGCGGCTGGGTCACGCCGTTTGCCGATGCAGCGCGGGCTGCGGTTTATGATGCGGAGGTGCGGCGGCTGTTTGGCGTCTACGACGCGCTGTGCGCGGCGGGCGTGCCGAAGGAGGATGCGCGGTTCGTGCTGCCCTACGGCTTCCACAGCAATTTCTTCTGCTCGATGAACGCGCGCGAGCTCGTCCACGTGATGAACGAGCTGACCTACGGCCGCGGCAGCGGCATCCCGGAGCTGCGCGCGCTCGGCGAGAGCCTGTTTGCCCAGTGCGAAGCGCAGGCCCCGTATCTGGCGCTCCGGAAGGAGCGGGAATATGCCGTGCAGCCGCCAGCGGTCCCGGCGGGCGAGGCGCTCCGCTGCGATGCGGCGGTGACGCTCCTGGATGGGACGGCGGAGCCGGAGCGGCTCATCTGCCGGGCCTGGCAGATCGGGCAGGGGAGAATGCCAACGGAACTGGACGACGCGCAGATGCGGGACGTGCTGGCCGCGCTGCTCCGCCAGCCGCGCAAGCGCGAATTGCAGCAGGCGAGCTTTACGCTGCTCTTTGGCGGGATGTCGCTCGCGGCCCTGACGCACCTCACGCGGCATCGGATGCAGGCGCTTGTTGCGCCCGAGCTGCTGAAAAATGCGGACTATGGCCGCTATGTGCTGCCGCAGAGCGTGCTGGAGTGCGGAATGGAGGAGGTCTACCGCGCGGCGTTTTCCGGCGCGGCGGCGTGTGCGGAGCGGCTCGAGTCGATGGGCGCGGATGAGACGCAGCTCTGCTATCTGCTGCTCAGCGGGCAGACCGTCCCGGCCGTGGCGACGATGAACGCGGGCGAACTTTATACGTTTTTCCGGCTGCGCACGTGTACGCGCGCGCAGTGGGAGATCCGGGCGATCGCCGTCGAGGCGCTGCACGTGCTGCGCAAGGCGCATCCGCTGCTGTTCGCGCTCTACGGGCCGACGTGCTTCATGACCGGCCATTGCCCGGAGGGCAAGATGTGCTGCGGCCGGCAGGCCGAGATCCGGCTCGCGGAGGGCGACACGCCGCTGGGCGTGCTCGGGGAGCTGCATCCCGATACGGCGGAGCGCTTCGGCCTGGACACCCGGGTCTATGCAGCCGAGCTGCGGCTGCCCCCGCTCTTCGCTTCTGCAGGGGACAAACGGGTTATCTACCGGCCTCTGCCCCGCTATCCGGCGGTGGAGCGGGATCTGGCCCTCGTCTGTGACGAGGCGCTGCCGGTCGCCGAGATAAAGGACACCATCCGCCGTTCGGGCGGACGCCATCTCGAAAGTGTGGAACTTTTCGATGTCTATCAGGGTGCCCAGATCGAGCAGGGCAAAAAGAGCGTGGCTTTCAGCCTGCGCTTCCGCGGCACCGACGGAACCCTCTCGGATGGGGACATCGAACCCGCCCTTCAAAAAATCTTTCGGAATTTGCAAGAAAAAGGATGCATTCTGCGGTCATAAGCCCCTTGAAAAATGGGCCGCGATGCCGTATAATAAGGATACCGCAAAAATGCTGTGATCTCCCTTCACGGCGGCAGCGGAAAGGAGGGACGCGCCATGTTGACCTTCTCCCTGGGCGAGGATAAGGAACAGGAAATGAAGCAAGTACTCACCACGGTGTACGATGCTTTGCGTGAAAAGGGATATAATCCGATCAATCAGATTGTCGGCTATCTGCTCTCCGAGGATCCGACCTATATCACCACCCACAACAACGCCCGCAGCCTGATCCGCAAGCTCGACCGGGACGAACTGCTGCGCGCCCTGGTCCGCTCCTATCTCAATCAGTGACGCAACGGCCTGCGGCAAGGCTGGATCGGGGAGTCATCCCCTCCCCGGCTTCAAATGAAATGGTTTTGGCGGACGGGCGCCCTTTTGGGCGGCCCGCCTGCCCGTTTTAGGAAAGGATGC
>ERZ825137.5156-NODE-5156-length-12362-cov-2.381246_pt1 | contig 12362 bp, 12 predicted proteins | sample MGYA00519873_ERZ825137 | MGnify/ENA primary metagenome ERZ825137 (study PRJEB31778, sample SAMEA3449190) | human gut metagenome | biome: human gut; feature: human-associated habitat; material: faeces | place: United Kingdom | collected 2010/2012 ... | reverse complement strand
GTTACATATAGGACGGATAGACAGGCATAGTGTCAGAAATGGCATTATGCCTATATTAAGTAGAATGATTGGAGGAATGCACTATTATTACAGAAGAAAGAACAGACTATATAGATTATCTGAATCCATGTAACAAAAATCAGACAGCAAAGGTATTGGAAAGATTCTTTTATGTTTCAAATGGGAGAGAGTACATATCTGTTATACCGGATGAAGCAGAAAGAATAACGAAATTACCAACACTTGATGAAGTGAAGGAAGATACAAATAGAGTAATCACATATGCAAAAGAGATTATCTTGAATGCTGATAAATATAAGGATATGGATATAGAAGAAAGTGTCTTAAAACAGTATGCGTGCGACATAGATCCTTTGCTTGATAAGATTATTGCTATAAATATTGCCGATATTTTAAGCCAAAACAACAAGCCTCAGAATAAAGAACAGTTGAAAAATGTATGGGTTAAATCTCTTGAAGAATTAAAAATGGATTGGTACAGAGAATTGGAAGCTATACCATCTGTACAAAATACGTGCTACGAAGTAGATACAACAAATCTTCAAGTCGGAATGGTAGTAAAAAACTACAAAGAATTATGCGAATTACTTCATGAGAAGCCATTAAAATCTGGTAATAATTCGCATAAGGCACAACAAAAAAGATGGGCAAGATATTTCAGCATGGAAAAAGGAAGAGGAAGAAGTATTGTGATCTTAGATATTTATGATGAACCACTTCCTGCTGATGATAAAAGAAAAGCTGGCAACGGAAATATCTATCTGAAATATATTGAGACTATTCTTCTAAAGTATATGTATTACAAAAAAGGACAAGTATGCTATGCAACCAGAAATCAGTTGTGGAGTATTTTAGGCATGATAAATAGTAATTATAAAAAAATTCCACTTCATGCATTACAAGTAGAAGTTGAATACAGCAATGTAACAAAATGGCAATTGAACAACTTCTATATGAGATGTAATTCTAGGCTCAATTCTATTTTATTCACAGCTCTAAATAATCTTAGCAATAGAAGTCTAATAGATTACCAGATTCAGACAATAATTGTTGTTCCAAGCACAGATAAGAAAAATACATTAAGTAGACATTATGTTGCAGATGATGATGAAATTAGAAGAATATTAGCAGTTGAAAGAAAAGTGCTGAATAATATGGGATTGGAAAGTAAAAATCATGCTGCTTGCACTATGCGATTAAATGAATTTTACAACAAAGTCAATGAAATATTGTTTGATATGTATGGATGGGAACGCAAGTATGAAAGAATAAAAATTATTTTCAATGAGGCTGATATACAAGAAGCCATTACAAAAAATGAATATGAGTTACAGATGTTGTATCTGAATGAATTGGTTATAGGCTCAATAGATAAAAATGCTCAGACTGTTTCTGATAACAGGATGAAAAAAGCATTGATTGAATATGACGAATATGTGGAAAACTGGAAAGAAGATAATTGGGGCAAAGTTCCAGCGTTGAAAGATGTAGAGGAGATATTTACATATCCAAAATACTATGTTGATATTCAAAGAAAATTATCGCAAAAGTTCTTGTCTATTAAGTATGAGAAGGAACAGGAAGAAAAAAGAAAACAATATGACAAGGAATTAGATGATATATTTGCAAATTTAGGAGTGGAATAATTTAGACCCCCATTTAGGCACTCTAATATATATTACATATACCTAGTTGGTGTGTCTAATTGGGGGTGTTTTTAAATATCATCCTATTACGAATATAAGGTGTCATTTTTTGAAAACATATAAAAATCATACGAGATTCAATGATTTTGTGTAGCGACAACGGAGCGGAACAAACATCATTTGTGGCTGCCACGCAGGCACCCATTAAGGAGATAAGACATGGATAGAAGTTATAGATTAAAAATGGAAGATAAATTGAATACAAATACTCTTACAAAAGAGTACATATTAAATTGCATAGCAAAGCATGAGAAGAAAATCAATGACCTTGCTTATAAGGAAAAGCAGTACAGAGCATCCAATTATAACAATCATAAGTTGGAACTGGATAAGCTGATAGAATACAGACAACCTTTTGTTGATGTTCTTATGAAAGAATACAGAATGTCATTGGATGATATTAAAACTGCATTGCAGAGTGTGAAGGATAAAAATATTCCTACCAATGCAGTATGTGATCAGATAAGAGGGCTTATTACTAATGGATGTAACTATCTTGAATAAGTGGGTTTCTGTTCCAGAAACAAAAAGATTTGTTCCGCTATGGCTACACAAATCTTTCAACGAGAGAATATATCTAATAGATACTTAATTTGAGCGTACCTTGAATGGTTCAAAATATGAATTAAACTGTTTATTCTTTTCGATAAAGAGAGAGTATGTCGGCTGCCTATCGGCATCCGAAATAAGCACCCTCTATTTATCTGAATAATAAGTTTACAATTTTTCACTTATAAAAGGAGAACTTAATAATGGCAAATACAGCAATAAAATTTAATACCAAAATATTTCATAACAGCAAAATATATCTGAAGGTATCAGATGTTGCGAAAGTATTTCATTTGAAAGTGACAGAATTTAAGGCACTACATCCTGATATGATTGAGAAAATTCCTTCCTGTGGAGATTGTATCAGCGAGACAGATTTTAATTACCTATTGACTAATGATACTGATGCAATGGAAAAACAAGGACAGTTGGAGATTACTAAGGTCGAATCACTTAGGGCTAAGACAGATGCAGTTATGAGTTTTCAATCGTTAAAACTGATGTTTGGCAGAAATATGTTGCAACAATTAGCAGATATAAAATGTTGCAAGTCCATTGAGGAATATATCACAAAATATGAATTGCCGGGAGAAATGGATAAGGCATTGCAGGAACTTTTACAAAATTATGATAGGAATACTGGTTACGCTAAAATGGTTAACTACTTATTCCATGATAAGGATGGATTAAATATTGAACATTTGAGGTCGTATGGCTTGGATGTTCAGGTGCTTACCTCTATTCAGTGTGATGGAAGAATGGATTTAGAAGCATTTGTTGTTGGTAATGGTGTGTTTCACCGTGTATCAGATTTAGGAGATTATGAGCAGTGGCAGGAAATATACATTGATGATAACGGTAATTTGATTCTTCCATATTGCGAATATGATTCAATTCCGTTCTGAGACAAGTTGATATTTTTTTCTTCCGGGCAACTTGTCTCAGAACGGAATTGACAGAGATTTTCGGAATTACAATGTCATTGAAAATATGATCTGGTGCATTGAGAATCTTCCCGTTACAGAGATAGAAGATTATGAATATGATGTGATCGGATGTAATTTAGATACCATTCAATTTTCTGTTCCGATTGAGCTTCTTATCAAGATGATAAGACCAGATGCAGTAAGTACAGTATATGTAGATAAAATTGTTGATGCTGAAAATAATGGATATTTGACAGATGTAAAGGATATGAAAGTATTTGCGGAGTAGAAACTAATATTCGTCAGCGTGGTATTGGTAATCCTAACCCTGTAAAACTTGGCAGATGTATTAAGGAACTTGAAAGAATTTATGATATACATCAAGGTAATGGTTCAAATCAATATGAGCAAAATCCGAAACTTTCGGATAAAGCAAAAAATCTCAAGCAGATCTCGCAGCACAGATGGAAATGTCTGTAGATACACTACAAAATTATAAGATGCTTGCAGAGATGATTGCACAAAATAGAGAGAAATTCATGTTTCCAATTCGGGAAACACATGATTAGCCCAATCAGGCGGTTGGCTTAAAATAATTGTTCCTTCCGGTTGGACGAATCAAGCAGTTTCTCTTGGGGATATATTTGGACAATTCTATCTAAAAGCATTTCTATGTTAAGTTTATCAGTAATTTCCAAAGAATCTGTACCCAAAATCGGATAAAAAGTTATTGGAGATAAATTCCATCGTTTAAATATTAAAAGCTGAAAATGGGTGGAAATTCTATTGTCTATTATAAGGATAATTCCTATGAAACCATGATTTCAAAATTTCATGAATCTAATTAAATAAAGTGGTGGGTAGCCACTATAAAAACCCTATGTGCAGCGAAACAGTTTGACAGTTGGAAATAATCACTGAGACTTGAAAAAGTAGACACATGTAGTATTGAAAATGAGGTGATAAGACGATATATTTTTTATGGAGGTATTAACATGAAAAGTGAAAATTACAAATTTCTGACAGAGAAATTCAAGGTTAATGATGAAAAAGAGATGTTAATAATTTTAAATCACCGTATTGAAGATATATTATCGCAATCATGTTCGACCATGGATACCATACAAGCATTAATTTGTAAGATGGAGGCTGAAAATAATAGATCTTCATATTATGCTATTATGAGTATTGCCTATAGCTTTATAGTTTTATTAGCTACGTTCGCAATTAATGTATATGCAGAGAACAAAGGAGTATTATTGGCAAATTATTGCGTAGCAATAGTAATAATTCTAGCTATTATAATTCTTTTAATATTAGCTGTTATAGAAAATAAGAATTCAGAAAGACGGACATTTATTTTATATGTTTTGAAATCAAAATATGAAGAAATAAAGAAAAACGGAGGAGAAAGTTTAAAAAATATAAATCAGCAAATAAAATCAGGAACTTGTGAAGAAAATGAAAAAATTTATATTGTGAAAGTAAAAAAACGCAAGTGAACAATATGCCAACCGTCAAGTTACGATGGTTGGTATTTTTTTGCGCAAAAGCAGAAATCATATGGAGAATATTATAGATAGAAATATATTTTTGAGATCGGAGGATGAAGACAATAAGTAAGAATATTAATTATGAGAAAACCCTGAATCCCATATACATAGATTCAGTGGAAGCCAGTAATGTATTTATAAACGAGTATATGAACAGAACAGGAAATTCTATACAATATAAAATCAAAGGGCAGAGGGTTGATTTTGAAGCTATCAAAGTAACAGAAGCAGTTTTGCCAGATAGCCTTTTTCTTAGATATATGAACAGTAGTATTACTAGGAACGGGAGTGATAAATGCCAAGTGGCTGGATATGGATGATCTGTGGAACACAGGCCATGAGAAGAAGGGCGGCCTGATTCTATATAAGGAAAAGAAAGAGGATCTAAGGACTTTATATTATGAGAACGGTGTAGACTATACATTCTACAAAAAGAACAGGAAGGGCAAAATTGTCGATACAAAAACAAGACACTTTAAAATGCTGATGCGTTCACCCGGCAAGGCTAAAGATGGTGAGTGTGTTTTTATTAGTGAAGAGCTGCATCATAAGGCTATAAATTTTTTGACAATGGGATTGTATGATTTGATGGATGAACAATCAAAGAATGATCCGGAAAAAGTTTTTAAGCTGGTTGAGTTATCTGCATATCTTACATTAACAACAGCAACGGCAGCGAATGGTTATATTCATATTCCTTTAGAAAATATTTTGATTATCAGGGATGAGGAAGTTTATACAGATTCTATGAGGGCAGCTATAGTAAGAGCGGAAGATGTACCATATTTAAGAGATGAGTTTGTTATTGATTTTGATAATCCCAGAGTGGAGAAAATCATAAACAAACATGGGTACTCGTTTGACAGAGAAGTAGCAACGAAAAATGGTTGGGAATATATAGCAGAAAAATCGAAGGAGTCGTTAAAAAACTGTGGAATCAGAATAAATGGAAAATATCCGGGAAGTCACAGGGAAGTACAATATACTAATAAAGAATGCACGGTTACAAGAATGGATGGTGAAAGGATTAAAAATGTAATGTGGGATGGAATGGGATTAATAGATAGTTCTATTTTCCCAGAAGATGCAAATGGTTTTATTTATTGCCGTTCTCATTTCTTTAAAAGCTGCTTATTTTGCGGAAATATTCAGAAGTATTTCCAAGATTATTGTAAGACCAGTGGAAAAGATTACAACACAATTACAATGGAAGATATAGATATGTTTCATAGACCTATAAGAATGGTTGATGTACAGGCGATTATTACGGAGAAGTCTATTAAGTGGTTGAAATTTATTGATTTAATGGGCGGTACAGAAAAGAAAGCCTATAAGTATTACCGAAGACATATGAAAGAGCATGGAGATTTTTTCTCCATTGTAAAAACGGCACATTCAAGTAAATGGGGAAATCTACAATTAACAGCATATCAGATGAATAATTCATTACCTACGACAGATAAGGAGATCTTAGGTAATATCAGTCATTGTGCAGTGCAATTTCTGAATAACCTTAAACGGAGTGATAAAGAATACCTGAAATATCTTAATATGACAAAAAATAAATTTAACGTCAATGAGGTTGTATTGGCATTGGTTGAAAGAAATCTCGATTTTGTAAAGACGAATTATTTCAGAGAAAAGAAAAAACGTGATATTAGTAGGCTTAAAAATGAAATATTCAGTGTGGGACGGTTGCCACAAGAAGGGGATAACCTCACTGTTATGGGAAATCCAATCGCACTACTTATGAAAGCTGTTGGTGTGAATCCATTAGAAGAAGGAATATTTCAAATTGAATCTGATGCAATTCAATGTTATACCACAAGATTTAAAGAGGGAGAAAGACTTGCAGCATTCCGGTCACCACATAATTCCCCGAACAATATTTTACATCTTCATAATATCTATTCTGATTATTTCTTAAAATATTTCCCAGAATTAGGACAAAACGTAATAGTTGTAAATATGATTGGTACTGATGTACAGGCAAGAGCCTCCGGAATGGATGAAGACAGCGATTTTTTGTGTGTTACAAATCAAAAAGATTTAGCAGAATTAGCAAGGAAAGCATATCTTGAATATCCAACAATTATAAACGATGTAAAAGAACTAAAAACAAGCGGTTATTATTTTACATTAGAGGATTTTGCCAATATGGATAATAAAATTGCAGATGCGCAGGAATCTATTGGTACTTCAACAGATACGGCGCAACTTGCTCTTAGTTACTACTATGATGGTGGAATGAACAGTAAAGAGTTAGAAGATTGCTTTGTTATTTTATCTGTAATAGGACAAATTAGTATTGACTTGGCGAAAAAGTGTTTTGACATAAATGTTGTAAAAGAAATCAATCGGATTAAAAGATTACCATGTATGGGAAGCAAGCTAATACCGAATTTTCTGGCAAGAGCTAAAAAACTGAAAAATAATAAGGAATATGAAAACAATCTTATAAAAAAAATGAACTGTCCCATGGACATTATGGTTGAAATCATTGGGGATAAAGTAATAACCTATGCAGATAGAGTAGCACATGAGCCACTAAGAAAATTTTTGAATCGAGATATTATAGGAAAAGGGAATAGATATAAGCAAAATATGTTTATTGAGGTGGCAAAGAAATATAATGAAGCAATAGGTAAATTGGAAAACAATTACAAACATAAAATAAGCCGGGATGCGTTCATACAGTTAAAGAATAAAACACTGACGCAGGCGTTGAATAAAGTCAACACTAATTTGGATCAAGAAACCATTATGTATTTGGTGTGTTATGCTTTGAATGATAAAAATAAAGATGTTCAAGCGGTCATTTTGAATTTTCTGTATAAAAATCAAAAAGAGCAGTTCCTAAATTGTTTTGTGAAAAATAACAAAAAATAGAGTGTGATTTTACACGATATGCACAAAATGCTTGAAAATCAAAGGTTTTGAAAGTCCATATATGAAAGAGACAGGTACATACATGAAAAGAGCGTAAGCTGAGTAGTGTATGTAAACCATTTCTTCATACCTCTTATGGATCATCTCCATAGAATTTCACTATTAGTGGGGGATATCCCCACACGATAATATCATTCGAAAGAGTGTTTATTATAACTACATCATTAAGCAGAGCTTTACTCTGCTTCCTACAATAATAATGATTGTCACCTTGAGCAAGTGATGATTTTTATTATAAACGGCTGATGCATTGTCCTCAAACAGCAGTGTATCAGTAAAGTACCGAGTGTATTCAAAACAATTATAGTATAAGCGGACAGGCTGATTCAAACTAGGTCTGTCCGTGAAGTATGCAAGAACAAATGTTTTGAATTGTGAGACATGACAGAAAATGGTATCATTTAAGGAGGAATACAAAGGAGTGATACAAATGGTAGAAAAAATAAAATGTGTTCAAACTAATGAAGTTAATTCTGAATATGAGGCATTATTTTCTGTTATTCATCCAATTTTAACAGGTTTAGCACTTTCATTAAAACAAGATATAGTGAATCAAGTTGGCGGGTATGAAAATATGTCTTTAGAATTATTTACTCGATTATACGAACCTGGTGATGGTGATTGCGGAATTTGTTTCGAATATGCAGTACATGAGGCTATAATACATAATAATCCAGATGTATTAGAGAGGATAGATACGGCACTTTCACAATATTGTAAAATTAAAGGGGATATTCCATCTTCAATTTTATTTGGAGCAGAAAAATCTGGAATGGTTCAATTTATTGATAGTGTAAAAGAACATTTGACGGATAATTCGCAATTATTAACTGGTGATAGAGGAAAGCCAATTAAGTTAAAAAAACATATTGATGGAGTGGTTTCTGCATTTAAAAAACCACAAGAAAGAGAAAAATTACCATATAGTATAAATGGTTTATGGAAAGCGGATTTATTTGTCGGGAATACATTGATGGACAATTGGGTAGGAACTACAGTAAAGATAAATCCATCACAATTAGAATCGGCTAGAGGGTTAAGATTGGGGATTGTTCCATGCAAACAAGGACGAAAAGATAAAATTCAAAAACACGAAACAAAGAATTTGATTATATGTCCTGTTCCATATGATCAATCATTTATGGAAACCTTTTATGAAGGTTGGAATATTGTAAAGCAGTTTATTTTAGCACATGGTGAAATGCCCAAAGAGATAAATTTATCATCGGGATTGGATAGATTAGTATGTAAGGAATTGGTATCCCGAAAAAAATTCCCTATATTAGAGGTTATAGAAGTATTGAAAACTATGGGACAACCTCATTTAATGATGGTTGAGAACAAACAGACCCAGATATATTCGGATGATGAAAATTTAAAAATTAATAGAATTATTACACCGGTGTCTTTATTAAATTAATGAGATTGAATACTATTTATGATGAAGAAATGACATCATGGTGAAATGAAATAAATTTATTGTACGAATTCGATTATAGAAAGCCAGTGTGATTGATTTTACACTGGTTATTCTTTTGTCAATAAAACTAGATATATCAAGAGAGGAGGAATGAGAATGACGCAAGAAGAATTGCGGAGTCTTTATAAAGAGAGACTTGGACGAGAGAAACAGACATATATTTCAAAAATGGTCAAGATTGATCCAAGTATTTTATCAAAATTTAAAACAGGGAAAATTGACTTATACACTGATCTATTTTCGAAATTGGAAGACTATCTTACAAATTCATAACAAACAATTCAAAATTATCTTAGGCGTAATGTCTATTCTGATTACATTAATCAAACAATCCAATATGAGGAAAATTTTATGAAACTAAATAATGGTGACAGAATCAAATACAATGATTTTATTTATACGGTTGCTGCAGTATTGTTCTCAACCGTTTATTTGCGTACTGCAATAGATAACAGTATCGACTTTGATTATACGGCAAAAGAAGTATATAAGCACTACAGGGATATAGAAATTCTTGAATAAACTTAAGGAAAGGAAATTTTAAATTATGGAAGAAAATAAAGATATTAAGCAGTTTACAAAAGAGGATATTTTACAGGCATTATTGAAGATGAATGAAGAACAGAGAGAAAGCATTTGGGCAATGAAATTTAGTGAAGTTGAAGATTTCGTTAATAACAAAAATGAAACGTATAGAGATGAAGTGATTTTATATTTAAATACCTATATCCATCTTGCAGCATTGCTGAAGGAGAACTTATTACAGCTTTTGGAACTGGTAGACACAGAATCAAATTCTACAACCAAAATGAAAAACATGCTTGATTGGTATGAAGGCTTTGACAGTAAGCAGAGGTTGACATTTAATGCAGCATTAAGCGAAAGAAATACGTTAGGAGATTCAATTAATTCTTTCCGGTACAGTTGGAACAAACTGATTTCAAAAGCAACAGATTAGGTATCCGTATGGCAAAGAAAAAGAATTATGATAGCTTAGATGCGTTTGTAAAAGATTTGAAATCTGATATGGAAGATACATTGTCTAAGGAAGTGTTTGACGAGGTCTGTGATATTGAGATGGAACATATCCAGACGGATGTTTTGAATCGTTATCAGCCACAAATTTATGAGAGAAGAACCACCGGAGGTATTGAAGACAGGAAAAATATATTAGGTCGTGTGAAAAATATGGAGTTAGATGTTTATAATAGGACGCCGTTTAATCCTGGATATGGTACATACAATAGTGGAAATGGTCTTGCTGATCTATTGAATGAAGGGTCAGGTGGCAAAAGCAGATTATACTATGACTTTGTTGGTGAATTCGAACAACCTACATACTTTTTAGAGAACACACAATATGAGATTGATAAAACGAAAAGAGTTGAAAATGTCTTACATGATGGATTGAAGCATAGAGGATACAATGTTTAATATAATGAAAGGGGATGTAATATGAATCCAATAAAAGTACCGGTTGAATTAGAGACTGAAGGAGCTGAGAAAAAACTGCAACAGCTTCAAGAAGGAAAATATAATATAAATATTGGTGTCAATGGCAATAAGGTTGATGAAACCACACAGAGTATGAATAAATTGACATCGGCAACAAAGAATACGAATTCCGTGTTCGGAAAATTAAAAAATACGATTAGTGATACGTTCTCAACAGGGAAACTTGCTATGACAGGATATTTAGCGGTGCTAAATGAGATCCGGAAAGCAAGTAAGAACGCATCACAGGCTATAGAGGATGTCGATAAAGCGATTACAGACTTGTCTATTGCATCTGGTATGACGAGAGAAGCAACAGCCGGACTTGTTAAGGATTATAATAAATTTGCACAGGATCTAAAGTCAACAACAACAGAAGTGACTTCTGCTGCGGATGACTGGTTAAGAGCTGGTAAAAAGATGAGTGAAGCAAAGGATCTGATTCAAGATTCAGTTATGCTTAGTAAGTTAGGACAGATATCTTCTTCCGAAGCTACAGAAGACTTATTAGCTACAATGAACGGTTACAATATGTCAGCCGAAGAACTAAGGAAAGCTCTGGATGCTATGGTTGCAATCGACTTTCAGGCAGCAACCAGTTCAGGAGATCTTGCAACCGGATTAAAATATTCTGCCAGTTCAGCAGCTTCAGCAGAAGTTACATTTAATAAATTGGTTGCAATACTTGGAACGGTGCAAGACCGAACACAGCAGAGTGCAGAAGTTGTCGGTACATTTGCCAATACAATGTTATCTCGATACAGAGATGTAACAATCGGAAAGTATCTAAGTGATGATGGAGAAGATATTTCAAACTATGAATCTGTATTGAAATCGGTAGGTATTCAGCTTAGAGATCAGCAAGGAGAATTTAGGGACTTTGAAACTGTATTACAGGAGATGGCTGATAAGTGGAGCAGTCTTACTTCTGTACAGCAGAATGCCTTAATTAAAGTTGCTGCCGGAACAAGACAGCAAAACCGTTTCATAGCACTCATGGAGAATTATAATAAGGTGCTTGAATTGACAGAGGTAGCCGCCAACTCCGCGGGAACAGCCGTTGATAAGTTCAATAATTCATATGCTAATTCATTAGAAGCAAAGAAAAGCGGATTACAATCTGCCTTTGAAGCAATGGTCATTAATTCAGACTTTGATGAGGTATATGCAAGTATACTGGATGCGACAACGGCATTAGTAAAGTTCGTAGATGAAACCAATGCTTTAAAAGGTGCGTTTATAGGACTTGCAACGATGGGAGGAATTAAAGGATTCCTTGCTATTCGTACAGGAATTAATGAAGCATACATATCATTAAATCAATTTCAGAATGCTTTGAAGATTACAAAGCAGACAACGATTTCTACAGATAGCTTTGATAAACTTCTGTTATTATCAAAGAATCTGTCACAAAGTCAGATGAAGTTATTATTATCATCGAAGAATCTAACGAATATTCAAAGAGAGCAAATCTTAGTAAATTCAGGATTATCCAAAGAAGAAAGCAAACTCGTTTTAGAGTCATATGGTTTAACCACTGCCCAGACAGGGTTAACAGTAGCGACCGCTTCACTCAAAAACGCTGCTATGGGATTATGGAATACGTTGATTGCAAATCCATTTGTGCTGATAACTGCCGCCGTATCAGCTACAGTTATGGCTTATAGTTCTTATAAACAGAAAC
>ERZ825137.5152-NODE-5152-length-12367-cov-4.690383_pt1 | contig 12367 bp, 12 predicted proteins | sample MGYA00519873_ERZ825137 | MGnify/ENA primary metagenome ERZ825137 (study PRJEB31778, sample SAMEA3449190) | human gut metagenome | biome: human gut; feature: human-associated habitat; material: faeces | place: United Kingdom | collected 2010/2012 ... | reverse complement strand
CCTTTAGCCTTATGTCATTATCTTAATGACATTGGCCTGCGGGCGGTCCTTTTTGTGTCAAATTGGGCGCTATAAAAACCATTTGTATTTGCAGGCAAAAGTATACAAATGCTAACTTTCCAAAGCAATTTTGTATAAACCTGTGTCCACCAGAGCATTTTTCAAAAGTTCTTCCGGTACTTCAGCATATTGTATCGCGCATAACTCTCAAAACATTTTTTTCTGCAATCTGATCGATTTCATCCTCCGAAAATCCTTCCGTCTGTAACGCCTTAGCCAGGAGGGGAACCTGACTGCTGTTTCCTATTTCCAGTTCTCCGTGAATACCATCGAAGTCACTGCCCAGGGCTACACAACCCACTCCTCCGACATTCGCCATATGGCGGGCATGCTTCGCAATCATGGCGGCGGTAGATTCCTTGCAGGTAATATCTTTATTCAGAAACTCGGGGCCAAAGTTCAGACCGGCCACACCACCGGCGTCGCCTATCACCCGGATCATTTCGTCCGTTAAATTACGACGATGCGGAGACAACGCACGGCAGTTTGAATGCGTAGCGATAAAGGGTTTCTTGCAGATTTTTGCCACATCATAAAATCCACCATCCGATAAGTGGGATACGTCGACCATAATTCCCAGTTCCTGCATATGGGTCACAGCCTCTTTTCCGAAGCTGGTCAGCCCTTGCCGCATCACCGCAGGATCATCGGAGCAAGGAGCGCCGATGCAATTAAAATCATTCCATGTCAGCGAAATCGCCCGAATTCCCATATTATAATAACGATCCAGATTTTCAATATTTCCCGCTACCGCTCGGCCATCCTCCATGGTCAAAACTGCGGATATTTTTCCTGCGGCAAAATTCTTTTCGATATCGGCTGCTGTACATGCCTTTGCAGCAATATGCGCATTCTTGACTAATGCTGTTTCAAATATCTTGGCACAGCCCGCAATATAGACTTCATCAGGCAACGGATCAACCTTACAATACTTCTTGTAGTTTCGATAGGGAAACATAAAAATCGCAAAAAACTGCGCCATGGCCTCCGCCTGCCGAAGCCTTTCTAAATTTACCATTGTATCGCCATCCAGAATATTAGCTCCATCGATGTTAAGGGGATCAGCAAAACCAAGTTTTTTCCGAACCGTCATATACTGGTTCATCAAAGTATCGCAATGCATATCAATTGCGTGCATCAGGTATTCTTCCTTTCTCCTGCATTCATTTCTTTTTTATGTTCCAATTTAAAAAGCAAAAGTCCAAAGACAATACAGAGAACTACTGCCAGAATCTGCCGCATAAAACTGGGTAATGGGCTGATGTTAAGCACAAAACCGAGAAGCAGCCCAAATACGCCGACCGGGACATTTTTCTTCATGTAACCAGTGATAATTGCTCCATAGCTGGCTGGTAAAATAAAGTTCAATCCTACCTTGATGGGAGCAGGTAAAATGTCCAGCAGCCCCTGACCAATCACAATCGCCACCAGCCCAAAGACTAACGAGGCAATAACCGATCCAGCGATGGCTATTGTTGAGATAACCTCTCCCCTCCGGGTCCCCGGATCAACACCCACTGCATCCATAGCAGCAGCGCAGGCCGGAACACGAATTCCCATAACAGCCCCGGACAAAAAGGACATATATGTTCCCGCTTCTCCAAGTGTAGGATAGTAGGATATTGGTTCCACCACATACATGGTTGCCTGGTTTGATAGGATCAGAAGCCATCCACCCATAACCACATGGAGCGGCGCGACCGCTCCATAAACCACGCTTATGTATGCCGCAGGCAGAAAGCTGGCTACAATAGCCAAAATCAAACTGACCTTCCCTATACGCCGCACAGGCTTTGTAAAACCACAAAAAAACAAATCCGTATCCATCATTCTGTCGCCCCCGTATTAAATCATATTTGAAGATACTCGGCAAACGCACCACCAGCCATACCGCATACAAGGGAAATCCCCATTGACCAGGCCTTTATTTTAGGGTATTTCTTGGCAACCATCCCACAAGAAAGCCTTGCAAGAACTGCGCAAAGGAATGATATAACCATTCCGCCACCATACCGAAGATACATTGTTCCATTGTAGCAACAGGTTCCTAAAATTGCGGATGTAGCAAATACACCAAGCATAGCCGAGGATCCTTTTGTGATTCGCTTGGCTACCGCACTCATCCTGTCAGTAAAGAGCAAACAAAAAACAAGCCAACCGCACCCATTCAGCGCCATAACCCACAACGCGGCAGTGTAAATATCCAGCGGCATTTCAAGGCTCAGTATTGTTCCGGCGGCATCTGCCGCAAAATTTGCCGCCCGAAGCTCAGTTCCAGCTGCGCAAATGATAGAACTTCTCTGCAAAGCAACAGGTGAACCCACAACGGCCTGTAGGCCAAGAATTGAAATAAACGAGGTAATACTCGGCCCAACAGCTGTAATCAGTCCTGTCTGAAGCGCCAATCTGCACTCCTGATGGGTGAGTTGTACTGTCACATCAGAGGATATTTTTTTCGCACGGCTGTAAATAAGAATCACTTGAATAACACTAATAACAAGAAGTGGTATACAAGCCAGCCATAAGCCAACGCTATTGGCAACTTCCGATGTCAGCATATATTGCATTCCTTCTTTCTTTTTAAATATTTAATTTTTCAATTGTTATTTTATCAAATCATTTAAGCATGTCAATTGGGTGATTTTTACAAAATTCCAATTGCATTTTTGTTCATCCTCAACCTGCAAGACAATACAGACAATATAAAAATAGAATTATATAATTACGTAATATTTTTAGTTGACAACAACCTGCTAATGGAATAGTATGTAGTTATCTTTGAAAAGGAGAATTTTTGATGGAAAACAAAATGAAACAGCCTGACCAGACAGAGCAAATCATTTTGAAAATCATGGACCTGATTATGCAGCTTTCGGCGATAAACCCCAGAATGCTTACCAGAGAAAATGATTATGGGGGCGGTGAAGTCCATACCGGTTTAGAAATGCACACCCTGCGGTATATTGTAGATAATCCAGGCTGTACTGTAACCGAAATTGCTGAAACATGGTCGAGAACCGTTGGGGCCATTTCCCAAGTAGTAAAAAAACTTCGTAATGAGGGTATGGTTTCCCAGAGAAAGGATGCAAGCAATGAAAGGCGTAATCTTCTGTATGCAACAGGATCCGGAATTAGTGCGGATAGTTCTCAACGCACCAGGGAATTGGAGCGAGCAGGACAAGCTGTACAGCGTCTAAAAGGTTATACAGATGAGGAACTGATGACTACATCCAAAATCTTGCGTGAACTAATACAGAGCAAGCCAGAAAGATACTCAAAAGTTCAGAAAGAAAGGATCAAATAACGGCCCGGCAGGATTACTCCTGCCGAGCCGTTTTGTATTGTGAAGTTGCACAAAAAAGTGATATAAATTCCGTTTAATATTCCCTATTGCTTTTATATATGTCTTCTGATATTATCACTTTCGAAATTAAATCATTTAAAAAATATACTATTATTATTTTACATGATTTAATTACCATATAAATCAAGGAGGACATTTGCAAATATTATGAAGTACGATTTCACTACCGTGTGGCAGCGAAAGGGGATGGATTGCCGCGTAATTGACATGGTTGGCAAGTATACCAGCACCGGCGGCCCAGGCATGCCAAAAGAGGGGTTTGACATCATTCCCATGTGGATTGCGGATATGAACTTCGCCACCGCTCCATCCGTGATTCAGGCAATTACAGATCGCCTTCAGCATCCTCTATTTGGATACTTTGATTTTCGCAATGAATATTACGAATCCATTATCCAGTGGCACAGGGAACGCTATCATGTAGAGGGAATGACGCAGAATAATATCAGCTACATCAATGGTGTCCACGGCGGCAATCTGAACGCACTGAAAACCTTCTGCTCTGTGGGCTCACCGGTTTTGATTCACACTCCAGCCTATTCCAGTTTCCTTTTGAACCTCCAGCGGGGCGGATATAAAACCGTAGCCTCTCCGCTGGTGCAGGATGAAGATAATGTCTGGCGAATGGACTTCGATGATATGGAAAAGAAAATCCGGGACAACAAGATACATATTGCTGTCTTCTGCTCACCCCACAATCCGACTGGCCGTGTTTGGGAACGCTGGGAACTGGAAGCTGCGTTGGAGATCTTCAAAAAATATGACGTAACGGTAATCAGTGATGAAATCTGGTTCGATCTGGCATTCCCAGGATACCAGCATATTCCAACCCAGTCCATCAATGAGGACGCCCGTAATCGCGTCATCGCAACTTACGCTCCGACAAAAACATTTAATCTTGCTGGCTTTGTAGGCGGCTATACAGTCATTTACAATCAGACGCTGCGGGATAAATTCCTTCAGGAAATGTCATTATCTCACCTAAACAATAATAATTTAATGGCAATGTACTCCCTCATTGGCGCCTATAAACCAGAAGGCGGCGAATGGGTGGACGAATTACGTCAGGTCCTGGCCGCAAACGCACAGTATGCCTGTGATTTTATCGAGGAGAATTTTGAAGGTGTCACTTTCTCCCGTCCTCAAGGCACATATATGCTGTTCCTGAACTGCGCGGGGTGGCTCAAGGCACATAACAAATCCTTGGATGAACTGCTTCACGCTGGATATGATGTGGGCGTTGTCTGGCAGGATGGGCGAGCATTTGCGGGGCCGACACACATCCGGATGAATCTGGCATTGCCGACTGTCCGTGTGCAAGAAGCCTTTGCACGCTTGAAAAAATACGTGTTCTGTGTGTAATCAGTGAAGAATAAAGGAGAAAAAATATGAATAAGAACTTAACCGGTGTACGGCATCCTGCATGGCGTATGTTTGTTGTTTGCTGCCTGATTCAATTCGGCTGTAACGGTTGTTTGATGATGAATCTGTTCACATCGGCAATTTGCCAGGACATGGGATTTTCTTATGCCGCCTACGGCATCTGCACAACGATTCTCAGCTATGTATCGGCTGTGGTCTATCCGATTGCGGGGCGAAAACTCCCCACAATGGACAACAAAACACTTGCACTCATTGGTCTGCTGGGGCCTGCTGCTATCTTCTGCACCGGTTTCTGTACTCAGCTATGGCAGTTCTACATCCTCGCTGCAATTCGAGGATTTGTGGCAGGCTTTTATCTGATGATGGCGCTGCCGGTCATTATCAATAAATGGTTCGTCAAGGCCCGTGCAACTGTTCTGGGCATTGCACTGGCCATGTCTGGAATTTCCGGTCCATTTTTCAATACCATTGGCCACAATATTATTTCCTCTTTTGGATGGCGTACCGGCGTTAGAGTAACAGGTCTCATTTCCTTTGTCATCTTTGTTCCCGCGGTGTTCTTTGTGCTGCGTTGCAGCCCTGAAAAGATGGGTGTGACGGCCTACGGCTCCGAAGAAGGAGGAAAAACAGATACCATCTCTACCATAAAGGAAAAAGCTGTCCAAAAAAAGGACTATGGCTTTCTGACAAACCCTATTTTCTATATTTTGATTCTGGCACGACTGGCGATGAGTCTGCCCTCTGGCTTTACAGGTTACTTTACCGTCTTCGGGACCTCTATCGGACAAGCTGCACTAGGTGCAACCCTGCTGTCCTGTTATCAGATGGGTAACACGGCGTGGAAACTGATTTTAGGTGTATTGGTAGATAAACTGTCTATGCGGCGGACCCAATACATTGCCCTGGCGCTGGTAGCATCCGGCGTACTGCTGGTTTTCTTCAGCGGCAACACTTACGCAATGATGGCAGGCGCATTTATCTTTGGTGCTAATGCGTCTGTCGGAACATTGATTGCCTCAATGCTGGTCGTGGATACAATTCCCGCAGAGCAATACGCCACCGCTCTTGGCGTAATCACAACAATTTCAAGTCTGATGGGCGGTATGATTTCACCTATCCTGGGTGGGATCTATGATGCTACCGGCAGTTTTACTGCTTATGGAATTGCTATTGTAATCGGTATGGTATTCCTGGCAATTCTCTTGACTGGCATCTACGCAATCAAAAGCCGTCAACTCAAGCAGTCCTCGGCTGCTGTCTAAAAGTCAGGAGGAACTTCTATGAAAGTCATCTCCACAGAAAAGGCGCCTGCTGCAATTGGTCCTTATTCCCAAGGGTATCAGGCGGGCAACATCGTAATTACATCCGGTCAGCTTCCAATCGTTCCTGCTACTGGAGAGATGCCTGAAGGGATTGTCGCCCAATCTGAGGCAAGCTGCAAAAATATAGGTGCCGTTCTGGAAGCCGCAGGCCTGGGTTTCTCTAATGTCATAAAAACCACCTGCTATTTGGCCGACATGGACTGCTTTGCAGCTTTTAATGCGGTTTACGAAACGTATTTTACCTCCAAGCCTGCACGTAGCTGTGTTGCCGTCAAACAGCTGCCTAAAGGTGCACTGTGTGAAATTGAGGCAATTGCAGTCAAGTAATGTAAAATGTGATTTATTCCTCATTTGTAAACAAGCCTCCTTCGACTTTCTCCCCGAGGAAACCTCCCGGGAGATGGAAAGCCTGTTCATGAGCGTGCGCAACGGTTGATCTGCATACTGAAAAGGACCGCCTGCGGGCCAATACCATTAAGTTAATTTAGTGCTACTCCTATGCTACATTTTCGTGGCATAGGGGTACTTTTTCCTTCAAAAATATCAAAAATTTTCTTAAATAATATCAAAAAGCACTTGACAAAGTACAAAAAATCGGACAAGCCGCCTTGTAAGCATTTTTAAGGAGGCTTGTTCGATGATAACATATATTGATAAGCTAAAAACTACATTGCATGACCTTATCCATGAAATGTCCAGTCACTACTGGCTGTATGTGTCTGACCCGAAGCGAAATTTCAGCCGGGATAGGAAACTTTCATTTGAAAAAGTGCTGGAAGTCCTGGTTTCTATGGGTGGAGGTTCACTCCGAAATGAGCTGATCGACTATTTTCATTGCTCCGCAGATACGGCTTCCACTTCAGCTTTCGTGCAACGCAGAGCACAGCTTCTGCCGGAAGCTATGGAATATCTGTTTCATCAGTTTACCGAAGTCACTGCCAAAGAGCGTCTTTACAAAGGTTACCGGCTGCTTGCGGCAGACGGCTCTGATCTCCAAATCTTTGCTGATCCGCAGGATGTGGATTCCTATTATCCCGGAAGCAATGGTCAAAAGCATTACAGTCTGCTGCATATCAACGCTGTATATGATCTGCTGAACAGAACCTATCAGGACATTCTTATCCAGAAAGGACGAAAGATGAATGAGAATGCGGCACTGGCGCAGATGACTGACCGTTCCTCCGTTCCTAAGGCTATCCTTATTGCGGACAGAAATTATGAAGCTTACAATGGAATTGCCCACATCGAAAAGAAAGATTGGAAATACCTCATCCGTATTCGGGATACAGCTGGAATGATTCGCCCTTTCCACTTTGCGCCAAACTTCGAATTTGACGAATGGAAAACGATTACTCTGACAAGGAAACAGACCAACGCTTTCAAGCAGAAGAAAGCGGACGATCCAGCACGGTATCGCTGTCTTCCCAATTCCTCCCCTTTTGATTTCATTGATCTGCATGATAACAAATATTATGATCTGAATGTTCGTTTTGTCAGATTTCAAATTTCTGATGATACCTACGAAACTGTAATAACCAATCTGTCCGCTGACGAATTTTCTCCCACGGAAATAAAACACCTTTATAGCCTGCGTTGGGGTATTGAAACTTCTTTCAGAGAATTAAAGTACACCATTGGATTAAAGCAGCCCACAAGCAAAAAGGCGGAGTACATTTCCCAGGAGATTTTCGCCAGATGTCTTATGTACAACTTCTGTGAATTGGTCACTTCCCACGTTGCCATTCACTACCAAAGCGAAAAGTACGTTTACCAGACAAACTTTTCTGCCGCAGTACATATTTGCAGGCTGTTTCTCAGGGAATCTGTTGCTCCGCCAGATGCTGAAACCAACATTTCCAGAAATCTTGTGCCTATCCGTCCCAGCCGAAAGGCTCCCAGAAACCTAAACCGACAAAGGTTCAATGGTTTCCTCTATAAAGTAGCATAGTTTTCCTGTTTTGAACAGTGTTTTTTAAGCGGATTTTTCAATCCGCTTACTTGCCATGCTCTTTTTACTGAAAAAGTGCATCCCGCACGGGATGCACTCAATCTCTGAAGGTGTGGCCTTTAGCCTTATGTCATTATCTTAATGACATTGCCCCACGGATGTTCTCTTTTTATTGGTGGGGGAAGGTGGATTCGAATTTTGTTAAATGTGTCTATTATAACTTTTCAGGTTCAAATAGTACGATTATATTTTGATAATAGGATGTTTTCGTGATATTCTGTCTATTCCTTTTACTTTAATTTCATCGTAATCGTGGTCAGGGGTGTGGTCAAAATGCTCTGACCTTATTTATTTCATGATTTTCCACATTTCCTTTTTTCTGAAACTAAGTCGTTCTACAACTTGCTTTTCTTGCAGGGCTTTCATTGCTCTAACGACCGCTGACCTTGAAACGTCCAAAACTTCTACCGCTGTCCATATCGTTGTCAAAAGCGCAGATGGTTTTCAGGGAAGTTTCCGCATTCCATGTTTCTTTAAATTCGATTTTACCCATTCGACTACATCGCCGGATAACAATGTTTTGGTATTTATTTGGCTTTCCATATTTGTACCACTTTTCGTAATTGTTTACAGTCATGGGTTTCTGCAAATTGGCATATTCCAACGGCTCTCTAACATTTTGAATTCTTTTGAAAAGATATTTTGCAGTTTATCACATAAAATATCGACAATCATAAAGAGTTCCCTCAAATTAAGAAAGTCACCACCCAATACACGCAATTTCATTCATCGACTCTATCGTACAGGGCTGTTTCGAATACAGCCCAAAGCTAATCCAGTTCGTTTTTGACAATCCAAGAATTTCCGTAGTAATCTGAGCCATAGTGTCTAACCACTTTTAATGGTAGTGGCGCACTTAAACTGCTCTGAAAAAGCCCCCCTGGTTGGAGAAATTAAAGATTGGGAAATCCCGTGAGTGAACGTCTTACAGAAAAAGTAGGCAATGAAAAGGTTTCTATTCGTTGCTCGTAATCTGTTTACGCATGCAATTGTCGTGCTGATTTTGCATGACAGGTTGACAAATGCGCTTTCGTGCGTTATTATTTGTGCATAATACATAGTATTCGGAATACGGAGGGATACCCGTGATTTTAAAAATCGATACGTTGAATCAGCAGGCCTATGATATTTTGAAGGAGAAAATTCTGAACAAAGAGCTTCTGCCCGGGACAAGACTGGTGGATTCCCAGTTGGCAGAGAATTTCGGCATCAGCCGCACTCCCTTGCGGGATGCCATCCGCAAGCTGGCCGAAGAGGGCTTTGTGGTAAGCAACCCCACGAAAAAGGGCTACTATGTATACCAGCCCTCCGCCAAGGATATCAATGAAATTTTTGAGCTGCGCCAGATTCTGGACATTGCCGCAGCGACAAAGGTCATCCGAGAGATTCTCCCTGCGGACCCTACAGCCTTTGAGCAGCTTCGTCAGGTCTATCAGGCAGAAAACGAAATGGCAACAGACTCCTTTGTACAGCATGATGAGGATTTCCACGATGCCGTGATTCGCCTGTGCGGGAATGCCCGGATGCAGGCAATCTATACGGACCTGCGCCATCAGACCAGAGCTTTCCGCAGCGTCACCTCCCGCAGCAGCCAGCGGATCAGTAAGGCTAAGAGCTACCATGAAAAAATCTATCACGGCTTTGAGGCTCGGGATCTGGATGCCACCATCGATGCAATTCGTAAGCACGTAGAGTACAGCCGCGAGGATGCGCTGGCCGACTACACCCAAAAGGATTCCTGAAACCAGGGAGCATACAACTACATAATCAAGGGCGGAAGCAGCAACGGCTTCCGCCCTTCCTGATGTACCGGAATGAGGGCAAATACTGTCCAAATTTTCGGTGCTTTTTTTTTGCATTCCTACAATCTTTTAGAAAAAGCAGAAAAAGAATTGACAGATAAAATCCTGGCTGTATAATATTGGCATACGGAGTACCGTATACGGAATTCGATATTCAAAAGGAGTGAGTAAATGAAAGTCAGTACATCTCTATCTGTACAATATGACAATCCCTTCTCACCGTTCCCCGGCAAAGACTGGAAGCAAGGCCTAGATTGGGTCCGCGACAGCGGCTTTGATGCCGTAGAAATCATTCTCTCCGATCCGGACCTATTGGATCGGAATGCACTGGAGCGCAAGCTCCAGCAGACCGGTCTGCCGGTTTCCACCATCTCCACCGGTCAAGCCATGGCCCTGGAGGGTCTCTCCCTGTGCAGCGCCAGCCGGGAAACCCGGGACCAGACGCTGCGGCGGCTGGATCGGGATATGGAGCTGGCACTGCTGCTTGGCAAACCCAACGTCACCGTTGGCCTGATTCGCGGTCGGGGCGGTGATCTGCCGGAGGACATGGAATGGGCGCTTCTGCGGGACTCCCTTGCACGTCTGGCAGACCAGGCCGATACCAAGGGCATTACCATCAATCTAGAGCCCATCAACCGCTATGAGTGTCGCCACCTCAACAGCTCCCGGTCCGCACTGGAGATTATCCGGCAAATCGGTTCCCCAACCTGCATAGGCATTCTGTACGACACTTTCCATTCCAACATTGAGGATGCGGAAATGCTTCCAGCCATTTCGGAACTGGGCAGCCGCATCAGCAATGTCCATCTGGCGGACAGCAACCGCCGTCTGCCCGGTGAGGGACATATTGATTTTCCTGCTGTTCACCGACAGCTGGAGGCCATTGGCTACGATGGCTATGCCGCTCTGGAGGTGTTGAACACCCCATCTCAAGTACACATTCGTGAAAATGCCCAAAAGAGCATTCAATATTTTATGGAGCGATCCAATTAAGGAGGAGAAAAAATGCATCAGGTAGACTTTGATATTTCCGGCCAGGTTGCCGTCATTACAGGCGCCGGCGGCGTTATCTGTGGGGTCATGGCCCGGGAGATGGCGAAGAAGGGTGCAAAGATAGCCCTGCTGGATCTGTTTGTGGAAAGCGCCCAGCAGATCGCTGACGAGATAAACACAGCAGGCGGACAGGCCATTGCCGTAGCGGCCAATGTTCTGGACCGCGCCAGCCTGGAAAAAGCCCGGGATGCGGTCGTTGCGGCCTATGGTCACATTGACATTTTGATCAACGGTGCGGGCGGCAATAAGAAGCAGGCAACGGTCTCCCCGGAGCTGGACTTCTTCCATCTGGATACGGAGGCCTTCAAGTGGGTTTTCGACCTGAATGTTACCGGTGCGGTACTGACCACCATGGTCTTCGGCGGGCTTCTGGCCAAACAGGGCACCGGCAATGTCATCAATATTGCCTCCATGGCCACCTACCATCCCCTGACAAATACCGTGGCCTACTGCGGCGCCAAGGCAGCCGTAGCAAACTTCACCGAGTGGATGGCTACGCACTTCAACCAGAACTACAGCAAGAACATCCGCGTCAACGCCATTGCACCGGGCTTCCTGCTGACAACTCAGAATCGTTTTCTGATGCAGCAGGAGGACGGCAGTCCCACCGCCCGGGGCCAGCGAGTCCTGGACAAGACCCCCATGGGCCGCTATGGCGACCCTGTGGAAATGGCCGGTCCCGTGATCTGGTTGTGTTCTGAGGCGGCATCCTTTGTAAACGGTGCGGTAATCCCTGTAGACGGCGGCTTCTCCGCCTTCTGGGGCATTTGACAGTAAAAAAGGAGATTGAACAATATGGCAAAGATTCAACTGAAGGACCTGAAAGCTTTCTGCAAAGAGGCACTGGTTAAAGAAGGTATGAAAGAGACCTACGCAGATATAACCGCTACCGTTCTATCTGAGACGGATGCCTTCGGCACCAACTCCCACGGCACCAAGAATCTGCATAACTACATCCGCAAATTCCGGGCTGGCGGCATCGACATCCACGCTGAGCCGGAAATTCTGGCGGAAGGTTCCTCCTACGTACTGCTGGATGCGCACAAGGCCCTGGGTATGATTCCCTCTGTACAGGCCATGGAAATGGCTTGTATGAAAGCACAGGAAACCGGTATTGCCATTGCCGCAGTGCGCAACTCCTGTCACTTCGGCGCCGCTGGGTACTACGCCAACATCGCTGCGAAGCAGGGACTCATCGGTCTGTCCATGTCAAATGTGGACCCCAACATGACCGCCCCCGGCGCCCGGGGCATGTTGCTGGGCAACAACCCCTTTGCCTACGCCGCCCCTGCTAACACCACCGCCAGCGTCTTTCTGGACATTGCCATGAGCAATGTTGCCTCCCTAAAGGTTGTCCAGGCCCGGAAGGACGGCA
>ERZ825137.5150-NODE-5150-length-12372-cov-3.540878_pt1 | contig 12372 bp, 7 predicted proteins | sample MGYA00519873_ERZ825137 | MGnify/ENA primary metagenome ERZ825137 (study PRJEB31778, sample SAMEA3449190) | human gut metagenome | biome: human gut; feature: human-associated habitat; material: faeces | place: United Kingdom | collected 2010/2012 ... | reverse complement strand
ATCTTCTTTCAGTTCTGTGCCCAGCAAAGTATCGTCGCCGGGATGCCATGTCATATTACGAGTATCTAACTTAAAAGGATAATACCCCTGCTTAATAGACATGAATGGTTGAACAACCGCTTGCGGAACAGGGATAACCTTATCTGTCAGAACCTGAACACAAGTCTCTATTGCCTTAGCAACGACTGATGCAATATCTTCCTTATTAAGTTGTAGGGAGGAAAATTGCTGTAAGGTCTTATTCACAACTGTCTGCTGCACAAATTTCTTAGCATCTTCGTCTTTTGCTGCATCGTATGTCTTAACCTGCTTATTTAGCTCCATAACCGACTGTGCTGTAAAGTGCGCTACAAATTTTGCAACTTCCAGAGCCTGTTCCTGTGCGGGGGCTTCTTCTGGAGCGGTTGTCTGTCCAGCTGACTGCATAAATGTCATTGCCAGTTGTTCCATAAAGCTGTCGTCAGAGGTTGTCTCATCATAAGAAGACGGCATTTCTACGGTTTCACGTGGTTCCTCTGTCTGTGGTGCAGCTTCATCAATGTAGTAGACTTTTCGTACCAGAGAATTGGGATCGTTAGCAAGATCAATGATTTTTTGATACTTATCATGGCTCACAATAGAAAGACGATCCACTTCCGGGACACCTGTTCGCTGACCGTAAGGCAACCGCAATCCTCGTCCGATTGTCTGTTCGGTGAGAGTTTCAGAAGCAGATGCACGCAGTGGAATAATTGTGTACAGATTATTGACGTCCCATCCTTCTTTCAGCATATTCACATGAACGACGATTTCAATGCTGTTGTCGGGATCTTCCAAGGACAGCAGCTTTTCAATATTTTCATCCTTTTCTGCACCACGCTGGGCAGAGTTGATTTCCAGGATCTTGTCCTTATAGTATCCCCTGAAGAACTCATCCGAGGTAAGATATTCTCTGATTTGACGAGAGTGTTCGGTATCACGAGCGACCACCAAAGCAAAAGGCTTAATGATTTTCTTTCCATAAGTACGAGCATAAATTTCAAGCTGACTCTTAGTTTCTTCGTGAATTCGGATGCCATCATTGAGCTTTTCCCGGTCGAGCTGCTCCGGAGTGTATTCCTCCGGATGGAAATTCTTCCGGGTTATAACGGCAGGAACTTTTACATATCGCTCTTCATTCAGCGCATGTGCCAGAGAATACTCATAGACCACATTTTTAAAATCAATTTTCTTTGCTCCCTTCTGAATCTGTGGAGTTGCTGTCAGTTCCACACCCAGAATAGGTCGCAGTTCATTGATGACGCTAAAGCTCTTATCAGCGTGGTAATGGTGGCTTTCATCCATGAAAATGCACAGATCCGGCAAGGATTGCAAATATTCAAAGTAGGACTCACCTAAAACTTCGTTTAGCCGTTTGATTCGAGCGGGTTTTCCATCCTTCACTTTACTGTCAGAGTTCAGCTTGGAAATGTTAAAGACGTTGATGATCACTTCATTGCTTTCTGTCCAGGACAACTGGTCTCGGGTCATACGGAAGTTCTCATAATTATCTCCATCAATGATACGAGGAGGGGTGACAAAACGATCCAGGCCCCGAAACACATATTTAGGGCTGGAGGTATTGCTGAGGTCGTCTTTCAGTTTGTTATAGATGGTCAAATTGGGAGCCATGACGAAGAAGTTGCTGATTCCTTTTTCGTAGTGCAGGTATGCAATACAGGCACCCATCAAGCGGGTTTTTCCAATGCCGGTTGCCAGCGCAAAGCAGACAGACGGAAAGTCCCGCTCGAAAGATGTTAGTGTAGGGCAAAGCTGCCGAACTGCTGCCAGATCTTCCCGGTAAAACTCTTTTGCCGCAGTGCTGGCCAGTTTTTCAATGAGAGCCTGACGCTTGTCATTTGTAGGGCAAGCATCTAATTCAGCTGCGTGATCGGCGCAAATTTGCTCGGTGGTCATAGGATTTTTCCGCAGAGAGAGCACATCACACAGACGGGCAAAGATTTCCAGACTGTCATGCTGAGGGTCACGCAAAGCCAGAGCATTGTGGATATACTTGGAATTGTAGGAATAGAATTTTTCCATATAGGGAGCTTTAAGCATCTTCCCATTCCTCCTCATCTAACTCCGGGGGATCAATAATGTTCAAATCATAATTGTCCACACCGTACTCGCACTTATTCAGGACCGACTGAGGAATTTTTCGAACGGTAATGTTCTCATATCGCTTATTCAGACCAGTATCAAAAGCCGGAGCGCAGATCAGCAGATGCTCGAACTCGTCCACATCGGCGGCAATCCCATCCAATAATTCTGTTGTCAGGAACTGGGTAGTCACATAGATGAAACTGTTATCCTGAGAAAATCCTTGCTTCCAGAATACTTCTGCGTCCGGGGCATAGTGATAGCCGTTGATTTTAGACACTGCCGCTACCAGCATTTCAGGGCTGTACTTTTCCGAAAACACAGGATTACCATACTTGTCCTTAACAATCAGCGTGGGGGCAAGCTCATAGAATTTGTAGCCGCCACCGCCTTTCCAATCAACGAATTCCGTAATTCCACCTGAATCGTTTCCGTCTATAACGCTGTCTAAACGAGGTTTGCAGTGCGTGTAGCATTGCTGCCCCAACTCTATGCCGATGTATTTTCTTCCTAACTTATGGGCTACTGCTGCCGTTGTGCCAGATCCGAGGAACGAGTCTAACACCATATCTCCCGGATTCGTTGTCATTTCAAGTATCTGCCTAACAAGTTGTTCCGGCTTTTTCCCTTTAGGAAAAGATACCCCGCCTTCTTTGGCAACATTTTTCATCCAAGCATTCATGTCCCAATAAGTACCCTGGAGATCTTTTTTATATAATTCGCCATCAATAACTTCAGAGGTATCTCGAAGCCAAACGAACAAATTACAGTTATCATCTTTGTAAAATTGTTCATAGACAGTTCCTTTGTTTTTACCTGTTTTAGGAATATATTCAATAGAAAGGACACTTTCGGAAATATTCATTTCTTTGCGATAATTAATTATTCGTGTACGGATTGATGTCTGGGCATTAGTAGTTCTAAAAATATCAATGCCGTATTTCTTATATACCTCTTTTTCCGTTATTCCATCTCTTTTGGCCACCTGTCTAATCGACATCATCTCTGGATTCTTGCGTAAATATACTTTTATTTCATTTCCGTCACCATCAACGGTAGAACCAACATATTCCTTTTCTCCTGGGTTAAGAAGAACGGTCGTATACTTCCAGCTTTTTCTTTCGTCCTTGTACTGCTGAATCAAATCGGACATTTCGGTATATTGATATGGTCCATTAAACAATGGTAGTAAATCGTAGTTCTTAGCATATACCAGCAGAAATTCACAATTCTTTTTTAGCCGTTTATCTTCTCCACCACCAGATGCACCTGCAACATTTTTCATATTCACAGAAACCATATTGATGAAGTTACTTCTTCCAAAGATTTCATCGCAAAGGACTTTCAAATAGGCTTGTTCTTCATCATCAATTTGAATCCAAATTGTTCCATCTTCAGACAAAAGATTTTTTAGAATAGCCAGTCGAGAACGCATTAAGCCAAGCCAAATGGAATGTTCCAGGTTATCATCATAGTGTTCAAATGCTTCACCTGTATTATAGGGTGGATCAATGTAAATGCACTTAATACATCCCGTGTAGTCCTGCTCCAATGCTTTCAGTGCCAAAAGATTATCCCCATGAATCAGCATATTTTCGGCGAGAGGGTCGCCGTAGTCTTTAGAGGGATCATGGAGCAAAATCCGGGGTTCTACCTCCGGGTCCTGTCCTTTTCCCACCCAGGTCAATTCAAGCTTTTGTTTAGGCATGATTCAGCCCCTCCAGTAATTTTTTCCCGCCAATGTACATCAGCTGACGGTTCAAATTTGCAGCAATATCACAATCTGACATTTGGTCCACCGGAATCACATGAGCTCCAGTCATTCTTGATGCTTCAATACCTGCACAGTATTCAGGATGCTTGGTGTTGAATTCTTTGTATTTCCTGATAGCATCCTCACGATTCAAGTTGCCAGTCTGGCGGTAGGTAAGAATAAGACTGCTGTGTTCAGCAATTGTTTTTGCATCGTCTGCAAGTTCTTCCATTTCTTTTATTTCATGCTCGTTCATAATGGCTCTCCTATACAATCTCAAAACCGATTGTCATAATATGCCCCGTTGTGCACCTGTCCTGTAATTTCTGACGAACCTCATCCTGCAGCCGCTCTTTTTCTTCATCGATTTCATCTTCCCGAACACAAAGATTCCGCCGTATCTTTTTATATTTCACTTCCAGCTTATTGATTTCATCTTTCATATCCAGCATTTCAGCCAGGGGCAGGGAGGTGCTTGCACGAAAGGCTTTTTTCTTCTCTTCAATGAGTTTTTTCAGATCCTTGAGGTCATGCTGCAAGCCCTCTTTCAGATCTTCACTGTAAGCATCCAGCTTATCACATTCTGCCAGATAGTATTGCTTGTTGTTCTCTTCTGCAAGCCGCTGTCTTTGGGCAAGCCCTTGTTGCCGTAACTGGTTTAATGCGGCAAAATCAGTCGGACAATCGCCAATGACCTCAGCGGGAAGCTCCAACATGGCATTGATTGTCTCATCATCCAGATTAGTTCCGTCATCTGTGATAGCTGAGAACACCAAATGTTCTTCATCACTAATTGCGGTATAGGATAGTTTGTCAATCGAAAGCACACCCTTAAGGTGCGGATGTGTGTTCAGGAACGAAATATTCCGTTCAGAATGGCTATGGTCAAAACGAAGCGTTGCTGGGGGAAGAGACACAGCCATAGCTTCTTTCAGCCAGGATTCATATAACGGATCTTCCCGGCGCAGGAACACGTCTCCGGACTCTTCGGCATCCTTCCACTTTAAGTTATAAGTACGTTCTACGCCATTGTCATGGAAGCGTAGCCGCCACTGTTCCAAGGGTTTAACTCTTTCTGCACCGTGAATCATAAAGAAATAGTAAATCCACTGTGTGAACTTATCCAAACTTGCAATCGTATTATCTTGGCAATCTTTTAGACGAGCCGCTACTACCTCGTCAAAGTTTTCCAGAATAGACTGACGGGCCGACTGCATCTTATCTTGGATTTCCTCAGATAGCTCTTCCTGCAGTTGATCAAACTCCTGTTGAATTTCCTCGGCGGTTTTACAAGTCTGATAGATCGAAGCAATTCGCTTTTCAAAATCCACACCGGATTCGATAGAGCCCAGTACATCATCCGAAGAGCCAAATACGCCACGGAACAGGCGAAATTTTTGGTCCAGAAGTTCATAAACACGTTGGTCAGCGGCATTCTTTTTGTTCAGGAAATTGATGACAACCACATCATTTTTCTGCCCATATCGGTGGCAGCGTCCAATGCGCTGCTCAATCCGCTGCGGGTTCCAAGGCAGGTCATAGTTGACAAGCAAGCTGCAGAACTGCAGGTTGATACCCTCAGAAGCCGCCTCAGTACCAATCAAAATACACGCATGATTGCGGAACTCTTCCACAACTGCCGACTTCATATCGGCTTGTCGGGAACCTGAAATTTTGCCATCGTTTTTATGCCGTTCTTTCCAGTCAGCGTAAATCTTTTTGGAAATGTCATCATTATTTACACCATTCAGGAATACAATTTCTCCCTCATATCCGTTATTGGACAGAAGATTAAACAGATATTCCTGTGTACGCCTGGACTCAGTAAAAATAACAGCTTTTCGCTGCCCACCCAGCTGCTCAATCTTTTTGAAGCCCTGTGTCAATGCAGAGATCAGGTTATCGCCCTTTGCGTTTGTTTTGATCCCAGAAGCAAGGTCAGCAAAGCTCTGCAACAATGCTAATTCACTCTGAATCCCGTCCTGATTACGACGAAGTTCCTCTTCATCCATCTCTGTAAAATCGGAGGTATCATCTTCATCATCGTGCAGTTCTGTAAAGGTGTCATAATCATCAAGATCCAACTGCCGCTGAATACCATCCAGCAATCCCTGCAACCGATCAATCAACGAATTAAGAGTACCTGCAATAGCAAAAGAGGACGAAGCAAGAAGTTTTCGCAGCACCATTGTGATAAGCGTCCGCTGCCCAGCAGGCAGCGCATAAAGATGGTCTGTCTGCAAATAGCTGGAGATAGAATTATATAGAAGTTCTTCATCTTTGGTAGGAGTATACTCCTGCAAAATTGCATGGCGCTCCGTATACCGCACATATTCTGTAACCTGCTTACGAAGGGTACGCTTGCAGAACACACTCAACCGATCACGAAGATTTCTATTGCGCAATTCTGCATTGTTCACTGCTACATACATTTCACGGAAGGTCTTTGCATCGCCAAACACATGTTCATCAATAAAGCTGACCAATCCATATAGTTCCATGAGATTATTTTGGAGGGGAGTCGCAGTAAGCAGAAGTTTTTTTCTTCCCTTCAACGCATTCTTCAGCTTATTTGCAGTTACATTTTGAGGCTTATAAACATTTCTGAGGCGGTGCGCCTCATCAAGCACAACCAAGTCCCAAGGCATTGCATGTACAAAGCTGTCTTTATTTGCTGCAAAATTATAGGAGCAAATAACTACTTGATTTTTTGCATCGAACGGGTTCAAGCAGCCTTCTTTACGCATTTTATTGAAATTAGAAGATTCTAAAATCAGAGAATCAATATAGAATTTTTCACTGAGCTCTGAACGCCACTGAGTTCGCAATGCAGCTGGAACAATCAGCAGAATATTGCGTTTTCGTTCTGCCCAGTACTGTGCTAAAACTAGGCCGGCCTCAATGGTTTTGCCTAAGCCGACCTCGTCTGCCATCAATACACCGCTACTCAGTGGGGACTGCATTGCAAACAGTGCTGCATCTACCTGGTGAGGGTTCAAGTCAACTTTTACACCAGACATGGCAGACGCCAGACTGTCATAACTTGATTGGGGCCGCTTCAAAAGAAGCTGCTCTGCAAAATAGCGGTCTTGGTAAGAGGTATATTTTGTCATTTATTCCTCCAAACACGCATTATAAAACTGTACATTGAGAAGTTTTATTCCAATTCGATTTCTTCTTCGGCCTGAAGGTAAATATCCAGTCGATTCTGTACATCGAGTTCATTTACCAACCATCCACGAGCCATACATAACCGCTTAAAATCTTCAATACGGTTTACACCGTTCATTTCTTTTAAGGTTACCACAACACCAAAAGGAAGGGACTTTTTCCCGTTTGGCTCCATTCGTTCTTTTGTCTTGATGCTCAGCCCCCAAAGCCCGGAATCATACGCTTTACGAGGCACAGCTCTGGACTTTATAATATCGCTAATGTGCTTGACATTATCCCATTTGCGATATTCTTTTCGAGCATCCTCTTCGTAAATAACATTCAAGCCCTCGTCAGACTGCCTGTTTGCATTAATCGAGGCAATGGAAGTTTTACCATTCTTCGTGACAATTCGTCCAAAATGAATATCCATTTCTGTGCTTGTGTAATCAACGCCTTGATTACGATCACACTGAGGGAAGTACACCAGGGTCGCACGGGCGTAAAACGGATGTGCATTTTTCACAACGGGGACAGGCAGATTGTAGTTGTATGTTTCAAATGCCTCGGTGGTTCCGCTCAAGATGAAACGGATCTCATCATCTCTGGAATGAATGATGTCCGAAATATGGATAGGAACCACACCATAGCCGATTGTATGAGAAGGATCATCTTTACGATCCCAGCCAGCGGCTGCATCGATAATGAGGGCCTTTGCAACCTCTCTTGTTAATCCCATATTATAGACGAGATATGCCAGCTTTCTCGTAATCCAGGGTGCAGCAAAGGAGGTGCCCGAAACATACACAGCACCCAGATCATCTCTGCACGTAACAATTTTATCGTAATAATTTGGACCGTCTCCGCCATAATAGCTCACATCTGGTTTGTTAAAAAATGACAGCACCGGTCCAACACGGGTATAGGAAGCGCTATTCTTCCTAAAATCTACAGAGTTAACCACGAGAGCATTCAAAGAATCGGCCGGCGAGCCGATTTTCATCGGTGTTTTAGTTTCATTGGCCGGACGATTGGTGCCAGCCACAACGAAAAGCACGTCATATTCGCTCTGAATACGATCCAATTCAGCGGCTTCTGGAGAGATGAAGTTTTCTTTTATCTCCATTGTAGAACCCAGAGACAGATTCCAAACCTTGATATCTCGGTTAGAGGAAACGATCTGCCGAATCATCTTCAGAACAGAAAAGGAACTCACAGGGCCATCTGTTGCAACACCAAAATGTCTAACACGAAAACGTCCACAGCCATCATCTATATTAGGATTTGCGTGAGGACCATCTACAATAATGGATGTAACTTCTGTCCCGTGATAGAAGTCACTGGCTTTCAGTGGAATATTTGGGTCGAGCATATTGTAATAATCAACCCATGCGTGAAAATAAACTTTTTCGTTGAACTGGGTATCAATGACTCCAACAACAGGTTCATTTTGTGGTGTCGGAATCAGATTTTCCTCAATTCGCTCCTCATCAGCATCTAATTGCAGGACATCATCCTTTGTAAGTTCTGCAAAGTTCTTCACATCCATTGCAATCAAATATGGTGCTTGGTTCAAAAGAAGGTCAATCTCATCAGGGTTCAATCTAAGCGTCGTTTCATCAATAATTCTATCATCAAAGATGTTAATCCCAAATTTTTGCAAGAGTACTTTGGTATCCACATTCGTTTTGAAAATGGTGACAATAGATTCTTCCTTTATTTCATCGGAGACACGATCAATTCCAAAAGATTTCACATAAAGTCCATCGAGAACCACTTTCAAGAAAGTGGATTTTGTGAGAATATCTTTGTAAAGATAATTGCCTTGAGTATTGATTTTTTCGGTATCTGCAGATTCAATCTTTCCGGAATAACCCGCATCTATAATATCAGCAGCCTTTGATAATAACTCGCTGGATTTTTGTAAGGTCACTAAAGAGACATAATGTGTAAATACGTGCTTCTGAACGAGTTTTCCATTTCTATCAGGTTCCCAAACGAATTTTGCACCACGAATTGACGTCGTAGGAGCTTTACCATTGTCAGAAAGTAAAATGCGGATACGATTACTTTTTGCTACAACGTGCTTATAGTGCACACTGACCAAGGCACCAGCAATTTCTCGATGCTGTGTCCAGAATTTCAGAATATCCTGTAACTGGGCAGACATCGTCCGTAAATGAGTTGATGTTACACACTTGTTTTTCGGCAAGTTGAGAGGTCCAAATGATGATGGATTAGGGCGCTGTTCAAAGTGTCCTTTGAGTGTGAGGATATTATTCATTCAATGAACCACCTTTCAATTCCCGAGCAACACTGCTTTTGGATTTTTTTGTTAGGATTTCAATTTCTCGCACAGTAAAATTCTGAGACTGAAGAAGCTGAAGATTTTCGGGCTTTTCGCCATATGCAGCAGAATAGAGCCTTCTAAGATAATCCTGTCCGTCTTGCGGATCACTAAATGCAATTGCACTACGAATCATATTTTTTAGGTCGCCAGGATAAGGAATTGGATTCATTAGATTCATGATTTTTCGGAACAAACGGACATCTCGGTTAGCTAATTTTAGCTTGCTAAGATATCGATCAAGCATTTTTTCTGCAATCGACATGAGATCTTCATGGCTGTATTGATTAAAATTGATGACAGAATCAAACCTTCTAATTAAAGCCTTATCGAAATGATCATACAAATTTGTCGTAGCAATCAGCACAATATTTTCATTTATACGATCAAATCCTTTGAGCATGGCCGAAGTAGCCCTTCCCATTTCACGTAGATCATTCGGATTGGTTCGATCCAGCGCTATTGCATCAATCTCATCAAAAAGGACGATCACACGTTCTGGCTGTGGAAAGCTGTTAATCTCAGAAAAAAGTGTTGCCAAGTTCTTTTGCGTCTGGCCTAATTTACTGTCAATAACCGTCGAGAAATCAACCATAAAAATTTCACGTTCAAGTATACGTGCAAGTTGTTTTACAGCCTCTGTTTTGCCTGTGCCAGGCGCTCCTTGAAAAAGGAATTTGTTGATTCCGATCCGATGAGCAATAGCATTTACAACTCCCAGGAGATCCTGCGTGATGGAATCTGGTAGCAAAAGCATATCTTCTTTTGCCTCTATCCGCTCAAAGAAAGTAGATTCGTGCCCCTCCATTTGAGGCACAAAGGTGTTCACATTTGAGAGCAGAGACATAATGTACTCTGCTAATTGGTGGTCGCCAGATGCATCAAAATCTCGTGCTATTTCATAAGCTTCATTACGAAAGGCATCGTCATTCTTTTCGGCATAACAGCGAATAAGACTAATAATGTTTTTCTTCTTCACAGAATGCACCCCCCTCTAATACGCTATTATGAATTATAGCAGTCGGGGACGGAAAAGTCAATAATGGGACAATAATTAAAATTTTAATGGTGTGTATAGCACCGGTGACCAATCAGGAAAGTTAGCCAACAGTATCTGTTTTCAACAATATTACTCTTTATTGAAGAGTTCAAGTTATCGTTCGTTGTCGCTTCGGTGATTCTTTTCTCTGTGCACCTGTTGTTTCTTCTGCTCCCGCTCTCTTTGGTAAGCCCGCTCCTCTGCATCTTCGTGAAGGAGTTCAGCTACATCCCGCTTATTATCAATCTGCGGGACTACTACCCATTCTATACATCGGATTGCTTCATGGAAGTATCGGACGAAGTTGCTGAAATGTTCAAAGAATTTGACCGCAAGGAGGCTGCTTACCGGCTGCGTACATACCGTCATAAAGCCTACTATTCCCTTGATCGGGACGACGGGCTGGAGCATGAGGCTGTTTTTGTCGCTTTACAATTCGTCTGTCTACAAGAATTTGATACTTCTTGGAGAGCTTATCTCCTATAAGTCCTACTATCACCGCTTTATCACAATAAATTTTGCAAAACCATCTTGACGCACTTTGCAAACCGTGATACCCTTTATCGCAAATCCCGCCAATTTTGTAGAAAAGTACAGAGTGGCGAGGATTTGTTCCCTATGAAGATTTTTACCGCCCCGCAACACACCCGATTCATTTTGCCGCCGTTTCACCCCGACAAAATCCTTCGCCTGCGCTGCGTGGGCGGTATTTTTCTTTTTAACAAATAAAATCTTATGTAGTTGTACATATCTCCGAAAATCGTTTTTGGTTGTTGACCGCACAACTTCAAAGTGTTATCCTTGCGTTTGAAAGAAGCAAGACGTAGTGTCTGCACTGCGCCCAGCTTTCTTCATACCGAACCTTGAATCCTTCATAAGCCGTCTGAACGAGATACTGCGCCATGACCTCACACTTTCTGTGGGCGAGCCGGACAACGCCGCTGCAAAACAGGGGCAGGAACTGCGTTCGGTGTGAACGGTGACCATGAGCAGGGGCTTTGCCTTTTCACACGTTTTGCTCTGCAAAATTTTCAACGTGCATTGCGGTTCGACTTCTGAAATTTTCAGTGTTGCACGGAAAGGGCGAAAGCAAGTATCGACCTGTGGCCACAAATTTTCAATGCTTGAAAATGTTCTGTCACATGGTCTGCCACTTGTTGGGGAGTGCCTTCCCCAAACCCTGCTCTAGCTTCGCACCGTTGGTGCGAAAGCGGCGTGTCGCATTACATAGCCCTCTCCATCCCGGAGCGGGCATTTATCATTTTCACAGGAGGTCGAATATGGCTGAAATGAAAAGTCCGAACGCACACGCACGAGAGAACCGCAATGACACGCCGCGAAAACGAAAGACACACATCATCAAGGTCAGAGTGACCGCAGAAGAAAAACTGCGGATCGCATACGCCTGCAAAGAACTCCACCTCACCCAATCCGAACTCGTCCGCCGCGTCCTGTACGGCGTGAACGTCAAGCACACCGTTGTGGTGGCGCAGGGCGGCGAGGATGCACTGGCGGCGCTTGCCGCCTTGTCTGCCCAGTGCAGCAAGGTGGGCAGCAACCTCAACCAGCTTGCACGGCACTTCAACTCCGGCGGCAAAGACACCGAGCAGCTCCGGGCGCAAATTCTGGAGGAACTGTCCGCACTCACGAACTTTCGGCTGAAAGCCGAAGAAACGGTTGGTGAACTGTATGGCAACCATCAAGCATTTAAGCTCGAAGAACTCTAACTACGCCGCCGCCGAAAGCTATCTCACCTTTCAGCACAACGAGTACACCGGTCTGCCCATTCTGGACGAGAAGGGCAGACCCAAGCTGCGGGATTCGTACCTGCTCGACACTCTTGAGTGCGGCGAATCTTCGTTTGCTATGGCCTGCCTGATTGCCAATCGCAAGTACGGCAAGAACGGCGGGCGGGAGGACGTGAAGACCCACCATTATATCATCAGCTTCGACCCGAAGGAC
>ERZ825137.5146-NODE-5146-length-12378-cov-42.831616_pt1 | contig 12378 bp, 9 predicted proteins | sample MGYA00519873_ERZ825137 | MGnify/ENA primary metagenome ERZ825137 (study PRJEB31778, sample SAMEA3449190) | human gut metagenome | biome: human gut; feature: human-associated habitat; material: faeces | place: United Kingdom | collected 2010/2012 ... | reverse complement strand
AGAACCTGCTGCGGCTGACGCGGCTGGACAGCGGCGTGGTGCAGCAGCCCTATCCCGTGGCGGTGAGGCCGGTGCTGGAGCGCGTGGAGCGTATGCTGACCATGGTGGCCCAGGAGAAGGGCGTGACCGTATCCGGCGCGGCGGACGAGGATGCCGTGGCGCTGGCCACCGACGACGATGTACATCAGATCCTGTACAACCTGATGGAGAACGCCATCAAGTACTCCGCCGCCGAGGACGGATTCGTCCGGGCGGAGGCCCATGTGGATGGGGACAGGGTGGTGCTGACGGTCAGCGACAACGGCATCGGTATACCGAACGAGGACCTGCCGCATATTTTTGACCGGTTCTACCGGGTGGACAAGATGCGCTCGCGGGAGGTGGGCGGCACGGGACTGGGGCTGTCCATCGTGAAGGACACCATCGAGAACCGGGGCGGCACCATCTCCGCCGGCCACGGCGCAAACGGCGTGGGCACGGTGTTCACCGTGTACCTGCCGCTGGCGGAAAGGGGGGAGGAGGCATGAAAAAGCGTATCATTTCCCTGCTGCTGGCGGTGGCGCTGGCGGCGAGCCTGTGCGCCTGCGGCGAGCAGCAGGCGGCGGACGGCGGGAGCCTGCGGCTGTACTGCCCGGCGGACCTGAGCGAGCAGAACAAATCTGCCGGCGGCGGCGACGCCGTGCAGGGCATCGCCATCCCCTGGGCGGACATCACCGCCGGGGACCGGGGACGCCAGCAGCAGGCGCAGTACATCATGGAGCTGCTGCTGGGCGGCTGCACGGCGGAGGGATTCATCGCGCCCATACCCGTGGGGACGCAGCTGCTGAGCTGTACCGTCACCGGCGGAACGGTGTCGGTGGACATGAGCAGCGAATACGACCAGCTGATCGGTATTGACCGGACCATCGCGGACTACTGCATCACGCTGTCGCTGATGCAGCTGGACGGCATTTACGCCGTGCGGCTGACGGTGGCGGGCGAGCTGCCTGCGGACCGGACCAGCGAGGTGTACACCTCAGAGGAGGTGCTGCTGACCAGCCCGGACGACGTGGTGCGGACGGTGAAGGTGCAGCTGTACTTCCCGGACGGCGGCGGTACGCTGGTGGGCGAGGAGCGCCGGCTGACGGTGTACGAGGGGGAGACGGTGGCCCAGGCGGTGGTGAAGGCACTGACGGAACGGCCGCTGGACAGCTACGCGGACCTGTACCCGCTGCTGCCGGAGGGCTTTACGGCCCTGAACGCCAGCACGGAGGAGGGGATATGCTACCTGAACCTGCCGGGGAGCGTGGCGGCGCTGCTGCCGGAGGACGCGGAGGCGCAGAACCGCATGATACAGGGGCTGGTGGACTCGCTGTGCTCACTGGAGGATGTGACGCAGGTGCAGCTGATGCTGGACGGTGAGTACCAGCTGATGCTGGGGAGCGTTCCCATCAGCCGGCCCATACTGCCCACGGGCGGCGTACAGCCCACGGCGGAATAACCGAAAGCAGCCGGACTTTTGCACAAAAAGTCCGGCTGTTTTTGCACCTTTAAGCCAAAAAAAGAGTATTCCCTTCCTGCATATTGTTTTAAAGATGGCAAAGTGGTATAAGTAGATGTATCATTGACCGGCAGGTGCGCCCGCCCTTACTGGCCGATGACAAAAATATGTGCGTCAGGGGGTATACCCCCGTGAGCGTTTCAGCTCTGCTGAAACGACCCCCCTGGCCGAAAAAGGAGAGAGGAAAATGAAAAAAGCAGTCAGCCTCCTGCTGACCCTGATACTCACCCTGTCCCTCTGTACCCCCGTCTGGGCAGACAATACAGGGACGGTAAAAAGCGTTTCTGCGCTTGCGGTGGTTGGTACGGCTACGGAAGAAGATTTAGCGACTGCCAAGGCGTTCCTGAGCGATACGGGTGTGTTTGTCTATTATGAAGCGGGAGAAATGGCAAACCAGATCATGCCGCGCGGGACGAATTTCGGCCAGCAGAACTATAAGGATGTGACCACCGAGGCGGTTAAAAAGTACAATGCACTCGGCGACGGTGTAAAGGCGATACTGGAGACGTTGTATGTGACAGACGGTAAAATGCCGTGCTTTTTTAGCTACCGTGTGAATATTTTGCAGGAAATTGCAAACAACCCTGATCCCGGTCCCGGTCCTGGTCCCGGCGGCGGTGAGCAGGGCGAGGAGCAGTTGGACAGTGAACTACATTCAAAGTATGGGTATCAATACCCGGTATTCAATACAGATTTTACTGTGAATTACCCCAGTGCGATCCAAGGGAAAAGCGAATTCTATGAGCAGAACTATGACCAGTCGACAGGTACGCTGACCATCAAGGTTAAGAAAGGCACTGCCAAGGGGTGGTTGACCGCGCGGAACGACGCAAGTGCTGGGCTGAACCCCGGTGTATACGTGGAGATCGTATTTACGAACGCCAACAACAAGCAATTTGGCACATCTACCTTCGGGAACGGACAGGTGCCTGATTCCTTTATAAATGGAAGCGCGAAATTGTCGGCGGAACAAAACGCGAATAGAGGGAACAATATTCCCCTTATGATCGGCAACGAGGATTCGGAAAACGGAAAACTGACCCTTACCTCCAATTCCAGAAGTATCCGCGGCCTCATGGTGTGGGATAATGCCGAAACCATGTCGGAAGCTGCGGAAAAGTGGATGATTAGAATCAACATTGTCCACGAGGAGGACTTTGAGTATAAGTACGACATCAACCCGGTGAAAAGAGTACCGGCGGAACGTATGACGTATACACCGAATACGGCTGAAGACCTTGGAAAGTGGAATGTGAAAACGTCTGCGGGCGTGCTGACGGTTTCCTCCAATGGCCAGAATATCCCGGTAAATACAGTACTGGGTACACTGGTGGTGACTGCGCCGCAGGGAGGGTATACGCTGGATGTCAACCGGTGCGTGGTCAAGCAAGGCAACTTGAATGTCATAAGAGAGAATAATACTGGCAGCAACTTGAAGCAGTGCACATTGTCGGTATATACATTTGACAGAGGCGCGGGAACAGCCGTGTATACACTGGTGTGGAAGAACGGCGCAGACGAGATTATGGAGAGTCTCACCGTGAACATCGCCAATGCGCAGCCGTGGATGATGGACGTAGCGGAGAATGTAGCGACTGCCAGTGAGGAGAGCGTAAGGCAGATGTTGCCTCCTCCGCTGCAATCGGCAGTGAAGTATGACACAAAACTTGGATTTGTGACGGTGGATCTGTCTGGTCTGGTTCCGGGAATGGTGCTTGACCTGCGCAGCATGGGGGTCGTACTGCCTGCGCCGCAAGGGGCTGTAAGCTATAAAGTTGCGACGGACAGCAGCAACACAGACCCGACAACAGGAAATAAGGAATTTTTCATCAACGCAGCAAAGGGAAAGTTTGATGACCCCAATGGCAGAACCCTTATAAGTGAAGGCCGAGTGGCGCAGGATTGCTTCGTGCCCTACGTTGTGCTCAGCAAAATTACGGTCGATGGTATTGACGTGTATTTTGCCAGCGACCAGAATTTCCGCAGCAAGGTTGTCCAGTGGTATAATGATGCCGGAGAAGTGATTGCTACCAACTACGTGTATGCAAAGAATTCACCGTTCGTACAGTCTGTGACAACGACTGCAAAGGTTGCGGCAGATGAGACGGAGCAGAATCCCTATATCATTGGCGGCGATGGTGAACGGTTTACCTGTGAGCGCTACCCGCAGGAAAATGCCGGTGAAAAACAGTATTTCAAATTCACCGCAACCGGCCAGCACACCGGCTCCTACACCGTCTACATCCCCTACTCTTATTTCGGCCTGACGTGGGAGCAGGCCAAGACCCGGACACAGAAGCCGGTCATCAAGCACTACCACGAGGATCATACTTGGCGTGAGGATATTCAGGGTGAATACACCGAGTACGGCATCAAATTTGAAGTGAGCGACTTCTCGCCGTTTGTGATCAGCACGGCGGCGCAGAGCAGCTCCGGCGGCGGGTACTACTACTACGGCGGCGCGTCCACGCCCGGAATTTCCGCGGTGAAGACGGCTGATGCCGCCAAGAGCGCCACGGATTACACCTCCGGCATCTACGGGCTGACGTTCCGCAGCACGGCGGCGTTCAGCGGCTTTAAGGGTGTGCAGGTGGACGGCAGGACCATCGCCGCGGCCAACTACGTCGCCGAGGACAACGGCGGCATCGAGGTCTATCTGAAGGCGGTGTATCTGCGGACGCTGAAGGACGGCAGGCACACGGTGACCATTCTGTCCGACGCGGGCAACGTGACGATGAACTTCACCATCGGCGGGGTGGACAGCCCCACCACGTTCGACGCGGGCATCGGGGCCTACGTGGGCATGGCGCTGGCGTCCGTGGGCGGCATGGCCTGGATGCGGAGAAGGAAGCGCTGACCGGCCTATACGGCGGCGCACAGCCAGTACCCCGGCTTCGCCGGACCGATCGTGCGGCATACGACAAATACCCCCGGCTTCGCCGGGGGTATTTTTTTGAAATCAGCTATTGCAAAAACGCGAAAATGTGGTATCATACGTGCGAGCGCCGCACTCTGCTGGACGGAGGCGGCAGCAGGAGGTAACAATATGAATAACGAAACGAAGCGCGGGAAATACACCGTGCAGGACCTGGTACGCATTTCCGTGCTGGTGGCCATTATGCTGCTGCTGGAGGTCACGGGTCTGGGCATGATCAAGATGCCGGGGCTGGAGATCACCCTGCTGATGGTGCCGGTCATCGTGGGCGCCATTGTCATGGGGCCGGCCAGCGGCGCCATTCTGGGCGGCGTGTTCGGCTGCATCAGCTTCTGGGAATGCTTCGGCAGGAGCCAGTTCGGCGCGATGCTGCTGGGTATCAATCCCATCTACACGTTCCTGGTGTGCGTGCCCACCCGTATTCTGGCGGGCTGGCTGTGCGGCGTGGCCTTCAAGGGCCTGAACAAGCTGGACAAGACGAACCTGTGGTCCTTCGGCGCGGCGGGCCTGATCGGCGCGCTGTGCAACACGGTGCTGTTTATGACCACGCTGTGCCTGTGCTTCTACAACACAGAGTATATCCAGGGCTTTGTGGCCGCCCTCGGCAGCGCCAATGCGTTCCTGTTCGTCATCGCCTTCGTGGGCGTGAACGGCCTGGTAGAGGGCGTGGTGTGCCTGATCACCGGCGCGGCTATTGCCAAGGCGGTTATGTACAGCCGGGGCAAGCTGGCTGCCCGCAAGACCAACGCATAAGACGGGAGACGCGCGTATGCTGCTGGCTTTGGACGTGGGGAATACCCATGTGGTCGTGGGACTGATGGAGGGGCGCGAGGTGCGCCGCAGCTTCCGCATCGCCACGCGGCGGGACAACGCCGTGGGCGATTACGCCGTGGCACTGAGCCAGCTGTTGGAGTTGGCGGAGGTGGACAGGCAGGAGGTGGAGCAGGTCATCATCTCCTCGGTGGTGCCGCCGGTGACCCGGGCCCTGCAGGGCGCGGCACGGCTGCTGACCGGAAAGGAGCCGTTGGTGGTGGGCGGAAACGTCCGCTGCCGCGTACCGGTGCGTATCAAGCGGCCGGAGACGCTGGGCGCGGACCTGCTGACCGCCGCCGTGGGCGCGCTGGACATGTATCAGCCGCCGCTGCTGCTGGTCGACATGGGTACCGCCACCACGGTGACGGTGCTGGATGAGCAGGGAGCGTTCCGGGGCGGAGCTATCCTGCCAGGCGCGAATCTGGCGCTGTCGTCCCTGGCGGGCGGCACGGCGCTGCTGCCGGACATCCCGCTGGCGGTGCCGGATAGAGCCATCGGCGACGACACGCTGACGTGTATGCAGAGCGGCTGCGTGCTGGGCTCGGCGCTGCTGCTGGACGGACTGATCGACCGGATGGAGGCCGAGCTTGGCCGGAAGGCCACAGTGGTGGCCACCGGCGGCATCGCGCCGGTGATCGCGCCGGCCTGCCGGCATGAGATGCACATGGCCGCGGACCTCATTCTGCGGGGTCTGGCCGTGCTGTATGAGCAGAATAAGTGAAGGAAAGACCGCCTCCGGCAGTGCCGGAGGCGTTCTTGTCATATTTCAGCGGTCACTTCAGCAGGTTGAAGGTCATGATGGCGGCGCCGAGGATCACCAGCACCACGCCGGTAGCGCGGTTCAGCGTTTTAGGTTCGGCCTTGTTGGCAAATACTGCGGCGATGCGGGCCCAGATCAGGGTGAACACCACGCACAGCGCCAGTACCGTCCAGTCCGGCGCGCCGCCGATAGTGAAGTGGGAAATGGCGCCGGTCAGCGCCGTAAAGGCCATGATGAACACGCTGGTACCCACGGCGGTTTTCAACTCATAGCCCAGCACCGTGGTCAAAATCAGCAGCATCATCATGCCGCCGCCCGCGCCCACGAAGCCACAGATGAAGCCAATGACGATGCCGCAGACCACGGACTGGACGGCACGCTTTTTGGCGGAGACACCCAGCATGGCCTCCTTGGTGGTCATAACGGGACGGACGATGAACTTGACGCCCAGCAGGAACGTCATGATCACGGAGAAGCTTCCCATGGTGCGGGAGGGCACCAGGCTGGCGATGTAGCTGCCTGCCACCGTGAACAGAAGCACGGTGACCATCATAATGATGCCGTTCCGGATATCCAGGTTCTTGTTTTTGTGGTAGGTGTAGGCGGAGACGGCGCTGGCCAGCACGTCGGAGGCCAGAGCGATGCCTACCGCCATGTAGGGGCCCATGCCCAGAAATGTGATGAGCATGGGACTGATGACCGCCGCGGCGCTCATGCCCGCAAAGCCGGTGCCCAGTCCTGCGCCCATACCGGCGAAGAAGGTGACGGCCAGTGTCGTGATGAACTTCATGCGGTATTCCTCCGATGGACGCCCCCGGCGACGCCGGGGGCGTTTCGCTTATTTTTTGTTCAGGATCTCCATGAACTCCTCGCCGGTGATGGTCTCCTTCTCGTACAGGAAGGCGGCCAGCTCGTCCAGCTTGGCGCGGTTGTCGGTGAGGAGCTTCAGCGCCTTCTCGTGCTGCTGCTTCACCAGTGCCACCACCTGCTGGTCGATCTTCGCCTGGGTCTCGGCGGAGCAGGCCAGAGACGTGTCGCCGCCCAGATATTGGTTCTGCACCGTCTCCATGGCCACCATGTCGAAGTCCCTGCTCATGCCGTAGCGGGTGATCATGGCGCGGGCCAGCTTGGTGGCCTGCTCGATGTCGTTGCTGGCACCGGTGGTGATGGTGCCGAACACCGTCTCCTCAGCGGCGCGGCCGCCGGTGAGGGTGGCGATCTTGTTCTCCATTTCCTCCTGAGACATCAGGTAGTGGTTGCCCTCCTCCACCTGCATGGTATAGCCCAGAGCACCGGAGGTGCGGGGCACGATGGTGATCTTCTGCACCGGGGCGGAATTGGTCTGTTTGGCCGCCACCAGCGCGTGGCCGATCTCGTGGTAGGCCACGATATGCTTCTCGTGATCGGTCATAATGGCGTTCTTCTTCTGGTAGCCGGCAATGACTATCTCGATGCTCTCCTCCAGGTCGGCCTGGGTGGCAAAGCGGCGTCCGTCACGGACGGCGCGGAGGGCGGCCTCGTTGACGATGTTGGCCAGCTCGGCGCCGGAGGCACCGGAGGCCATACGGGCGATCTTGTTGAAGTCCACGTCCTCGGCGATCTTGATCTTTTTGGCGTGTACCTTCAGAATGGCCTCGCGCCCCAGCAGGTCGGGCAGCTCCACGGGTACACGGCGGTCGAAACGACCGGGTCGGGTCAGGGCCGGATCAAGGGATTCGGGACGGTTGGTGGCGGCCAGAATGATGACGCCGGTGTTGCCCTCGAAGCCGTCCATCTCGGTGAGCAGCTGGTTCAGCGTCTGCTCGCGCTCGTCGTTGCCGCCGTACTGGCCGCCGCTGCGCTTTTGGCCGATGGCGTCGATCTCGTCGATGAACACGATGCAGGGGGCTTTCTCCTTGGCCTGCTTGAACAGGTCGCGCACCTTGGACGCGCCCATGCCCACGAACATCTCCACGAACTCCGAGCCGGACATGGAGAAGAAGGGCACGTTGGCCTCGCCGGCCACAGCCTTGGCCAGCATGGTCTTGCCGGTGCCCGGAGGGCCCACCAGCAGCACGCCCTTGGGCATGGACGCGCCGATCTCCTGATACTTGGTGGGATCGTGTAGGTAATTGACGATCTCCGTCAGGTTCTCCTTGGCCTCGTCCTCACCGGCCACATCGGCAAACTTGATGCCCTCGGCGGACTTGACGTAGACCTTGGCGTCGGACTTGCCCATATTGAACATCAGGGAGTCGCTGCCGCCCATTTTCTTCATCAGGCTGCGGGAGATGATCTGACCGATGGCGATAAAGATCACCAGCGGCAGGACCCAGCCCAGGATATCCGTCAGCAGGGAAGTCTGCTCGATCTCCTCGCCGGTGGTGGAGATTCCGGCGTCCAGGAGCCGCTGCACCAGGCCGTCGTCAGGGACGATGGCGGTCTTGTAGATGGTTTTGCCGTCGGTGGAGGTAAAGAGGATGCGGTTGCTCTGCTGCTGGATCTCCACCTGGCCGATCTCATTCTTCTCGGTCATGGAGACGAAGGTGTTGTAGTCCACCTCCTTGATCTGGTGCTCCGCCAGCCAGGGCATGGCCAGCAGGTTGAACAGCAGCACCAGCAGTACCACGATCATGTAGTAGTAGATCAGAGGTTTCTTGGGGGATTTGACCTCGTTCATGGTAAGGCCTCCTTGTTCTGCATAGCTTTTTTTCTTTGATGAATTACCCTACCACATTTTGCCCGAAGTGTCTATAAGCAAATCCACAAAAACTGCGGGAAAACCCCGCTCCGGAGGCCGGAACGGGGCAGAATTTACGTTTCTGACACAATTACAGGGCGGCGAACAGGCGGCTGCCGGTGCGGTGGAGCCAGCGCAGCAGCACCAGCGTCAGCACGACGGTCAGCACTGTCCAGGCCAGCAGATACCACGCTGCACCCATGTCGATACCGAACGGGTAGTACAGCACGCCGACAAGGGCGGCGTACACCCAGCCGCCCAGCATGGCAAGCAGCACCGTCAGACGCTGCTTGATGACGGTGATCTCATTGGTCCAGACCAGGTTGGGGCGCTTCAGGTCCATGGTCAGGCCGAAGGCTGCCGACAGCCACACAAAGGCCTGAGGCAGCGCTATCAGCAGGAGGGCCAGCGGCAGGGCGGGGCGGACGGCCAATAGTATCAGTACAGAGGTGACTGCCATGGGGATACCCGTTATCAGCACCTGTACCAGCAGCTTTGCACGCAGTACCTGCCACGGTGTCACCGGCAGGGACTGTGCCAGCCACAGGTTCTTCCCCTCCAGGGAGATGGAGGAGGAGGCCATGTCGTTCATGGAGCCTACCAGGCACAGGGCGGCGCACAGCATCGTCGCCAGAAGACCGGAGGCCTCGCCACCGGCCATTTCGTATATAACAGGCAGCAGGTCACTGCTCTTTACCAGCAGCAGCACGCCCAGGATGGGCAGCATGACCGTGCCCAGACCGCAGTTGAGCATATAGTTGGGACTGGCGGTGAAGCGGCCCAGCTCCTTACGCAGCAAGGCGGCGGGCACACCGGCGGCCCTGACGGTCGTCTCCTTATAAACGGCCTTGGCGCCGCCGTTGTTGGCGGTGGCAATGGACAGGAATGTGCGGCTGAGCAGCAGGTATGTGAGCGCGCACAGCGCCGCCATTACGGCCAGCACCAGCACGACAGCCAGATAGTCGCCGGCGCCCATACGGCCCATGAGATATAGGGGATAGGCGCTGCCGCGGATGGCTGCACCCACCTCATTCAGGTGCAGCATGAGCTGCTCGATCAGTTCGTTGGCGCGGAAGCACACCATGTAGTACAGGGCAAAGAACGCCAGCGCGATCAGGGTGGTAAGGAGGTTCTTGCGCTTGAGCTTGCTGTGGATCTTGGCTACCACCCAGCCCAGCAGACAGGAGAGCACCAGCACCAGCAGGGAGACGGCCAGAATCAGCGCGATGCCGCCAAGCACAGTGGCGGCGGTCAGCACACCGACGGCCCAGTAGACGATGACGCAGGGCAGCAGGATCACGCCGGAGAACATCAGACCCATCAGGTATACACCCAGCAGCCGGGAGGCCAGAATGGCACGCACGGGGATAGGCAGCGACAGCAGCAGGTCGTTGTCCTTGGCCTGGTACAGGCCGGAGAACGTGTTGAACACGCTGCCAAACACGCCCATCAGCACACCGACCAGGGCAAAGAGGGTGAAGTACAGCCAATCCAGACCGGCCTCGTGCAGGGGAGCGCACAGACCTATGGAGAACAGCGTGAACATACCGCCGATAACGCCCACCATCAGCAGCACATACAGCACGATCAAACTGACGGTGCTTGCCTTGGACCGGGGTTTGTTCTTTTTCGCGTCGTAGAAGTAGCTGCGGAAGATCTCGGACAGCTGTTTTTTCAGCAATAATTTGACCATCACTCCGCCTCCAGCTCCAGGAAGACCTCCTCCAGGGAGTCGTCGCCCTTGACCTCCTCCATGGTGCCGGAACGGATGAGCCGGCCGCCCTTGATGATAGCCACCTTGTCGCAGAGCTTTTCCGCTACCTCCAGCACATGGGTGGAGAAGAAGATGGCGCCGCCGTTGTCGCAGATCTCACGCATCATACCCTTGAGCAGGTGGGCGGCTTTGGGGTCCAGGCCCACGAAGGGCTCATCCATGATGATGACCTTCGGGTCGTGGAGCCACGCGGCGATGATGGACAGCTTCTGCTTCATGCCGTGGGAATAGGCGGCAATGGGCTGGGCCAGGTCGCCCGTCAGCTCAAAGGCATCCGCGTAGGGGCGGATACGCTCCTGCCGGGTCTGGGCGTCCACGCCGAATACGTCGGCGATGAAGTTCAGATATTTGATGCCGGTCATGTAGTCGTACAGATCCGGGTTATCGGGGATGTAGGCCATCTCCCGCTTGCAGCCCAGGGGATCGGCCTTGATGGATCGGCCATCGATGGTGATCTCGCCCTGGTCAAATTGCAGGATACCCACCACGGATTTCAGCGTGGTGGTCTTGCCGGCGCCGTTATGGCCGATGAAGCCGTAGATCTCGCCGGGGGCGATGTGCAGCGACAGATCGTCCACGGCCTTCTTCTCGCCGTAGGTCTTGGTCAGATGTTGAATGTCCAGCATGGGGTCAGTTCCTCCTATTTCTCTCCTAAGCTTCTATTGTGGGGCATCATCAGCCGCGGCTGCGGCTGATGATGCGGACGATGCCCATAACGGCGGCGTACAGTACGCCGGCCACGGCCCAGATGATCCAGCTGTACCGGGGTTGGCCGTTGCCGTGGGGACCGTAGGTGTACAGCAGGAACACCGCCGTGGCGGTGAGCCAGTAGATCATGGTGACGGTGCCCATCAGCTTGTGGTGCTTTTTCTGGGGACGGGTGTAGTCGCCCTCCTGCAGCAGCTGCTCCATGGCGCCCTGATACACGCCGGCTGTGACCAGGGCCAGACAGCCGATGGCCACCAGCACCAGCAACGCGCAGACAGCGGCGATATAGAGCAGGTCGCTGCCGTTTATGCACATGGCGGCGAACAGCGGTACGGCGGCCAGCACACACAGCACCACGCCCACGGTGACGAGCCGGGTATGGGTGTCCTTGTATTCCTGCTGCCGCTGGCGGACCATGCCCTCCACGCCGTACTCCGTTTCAAAGGGTTCCTCCTCCAGGAACCGGTACTCCTTGGCTTCTGCATCTGCCCGCAGGAAGATGCTCACAGCCAGCGCCACCAGACCCAGCAGCACGCACAGACCGATGCCCGCCGCCGCGTTTCCGCTGATAGGGAAGCGCTGCACCTCGCTCATGCCGGCCAGCAGGATCAGCGTGACCGGGGAGATGATGCACAGGGCGGTGGCTATGGCGATCTTCGGCGCGGCGGCCTTACGCAGGGCCAGGTAGTCGGCGGCCTGGCCCATGGTCACGCGGCGCAGGGGCGTGTCGTCGTCCTGCGCCGCGGCGCAGGGGGCTTCCTCCTCCAATTCGTCCTTCAGCAGGAAGTCGGTGGAGACACCGAACAGGCGGCTCATCATCACGACCTTATCCATATCGGGCACGGACTGTGCGCCCTCCCATTTGGATACGGACTGGCGGGTGACGCCCAGCTTCTCGGCCAGGTCCTCCTGGCTCCAGCCTGCCTTTTTCCGCAGGGACACGATCTTGTCAGCTAAAATCATAGGTATGCGCTCCTTCCGTATGACGGCGGGTGCCGCCGTTTGGTTTTGATGGCGCTATCATACGGGTTTTGCCGGCTGCGGTCTATAAACCGGGGCTGGAAATGTGTCAACCGGCGGTTGCGTTTCGGATTTTTGGGCAGTTTTCCTCTTTTGCTACAGGCTTATT
>ERZ825137.5145-NODE-5145-length-12386-cov-4.128862_pt1 | contig 12386 bp, 6 predicted proteins | sample MGYA00519873_ERZ825137 | MGnify/ENA primary metagenome ERZ825137 (study PRJEB31778, sample SAMEA3449190) | human gut metagenome | biome: human gut; feature: human-associated habitat; material: faeces | place: United Kingdom | collected 2010/2012 ... | reverse complement strand
TGCGGCCGAAAATTTCACCGGCGTTTGCGTAGGCCGCGGCCAGCTGCTCGGCAAATTTCAGCAGAACCGGCGTCGTCAGCCACTCGTTTGCGTGATGCGAGGCGTTATATAATACGCGATTATCGCCGCGGCCGAGCTTCAGGCTCCACAGCGGCCTGCCCATGACGCTGCGGCCGATCTCGCCCGTCGCTATGAACGGATACCGCGCCGCAAGGCCGCGCACGCAGTATCCCACCAGCGCGGCGCTGTATCTTATATCCGTCGGCACGACGTCGAACGGCAAGGGCACGACAAGCTGAGTCCCCGGCTGCGGCGTCTGCACGCCGGGATTTGCGAGCGCGATCGCCGCGGGCGACGCAGAGTGCATCGCGGCGATGCTCTCAAGCGTGTCGCCGGAGCGCGCGGTGTGCAGGATATAGCCCGTGTACCACGGCAGCAGCGCGCGGTGCGTCCGGCTGCCGACGATCCCGTCCGTCTGAAGTCCGTTTGCCTGCTGAAACCGCGTGACGGCCTGCATCGTCGCGGTGCCGAATATTCCGTCCGTCTCCAGCGGCCCATAGCCCGCGCGGTTCAGCCCCAGCTGCAGAAGCTGCACTGACGGCCCGATGCTGCCGTATTTTAATATTCTCATAGCTTTCCCCCCTGTCTTCCGGAAAGTATATGCCGGAAACCGACGTCATATGACGGCGTAAAGGCGGCGTTAAATTTTTTGAATGCCTTACAAAGTCCCCGTCAAGAAGCATTGATAAGTATTGAACGATCTGTGAGCACGGTGGTAATATGCACATGCTTTCTTGTATAGATTGCCAATTTCAAAAGGAGGAAAACAAAAATGAAAAAGTATCTTGCACTGATTCTTGCTCTGTGCATGGTGTTCGCGCTGTGCGCCTGCGGCAGCAGCTCGGGTGATTCCGACACCCCGGCGGCAAGCACCGTTTCGCTGAACGTCGGCACCGGCGGTGAGAGCGGCACCTATTACGGCTACACCGGCATCCTCGGCACCGTGATCGGACAGAAGACCAATGTTAAGCTCACGGTCGTTGCGACCGGCGGCTCCAAGGATAACCTTGTGAGCATGCAGGACGGCATGTACGATCTTGCGACCGTCCAGTCCGACGTTATGACCTACGCCTACAACGGCACGAACTCCTTTGCCGACTCCGGCAAGATCGACGGCTTCCGCGTTCTGTGCGCTCTGTATCCCGAAACGGTGCAGATCGTCACGACCGATCCCTCGCTCAAGACCGTGGAAGACCTGCGCGGCAAGCGCGTGTGTGTCGGCGACGTCGGCAGCGGCACGTACTTCAACGCCATCGATGTGTTCGCCGCCTACGACATGACCATCGACGATGTTTCCCCCGTGTACCAGTCCTTCGGCGACAGCACCGAGAGCCTCAAGGACGGCAAGATCGACGCCGCGTTCCTCTGCGCCGGCGCTCCGACCCCGGCCGTTACCGAGCTCGCCGCCTCCAAGACCGTGTACATGATCGGCTTTGACGACGCGCACATGGAAAAGCTGCTCGCTTCCTGCCCGTGGTACGCCAAGCTCGTTCTGCCCGCCGGTACCTATACCGGGTTTGACGAGGACTGCGCCACCGTCACCGTGAAGGCTACGCTCGTCTGCCGCGCCGATCTTGACGACGACACCGCTTACACGATCGTCAAGACCATCATGGAGAGCAAGGACGACATCGCCGCCCTGCACGAGAAAGGCAACAGCATCGATCTGACCTTCGCCACCGAGGGCATCGCCGTTCCGTTCGCCGCGGGAGCCGCGAAGTACTTTGCCGAAAACGGCATCACCGTCGAGACCGCCGGCTGATCCTCCCGGCCGTCTCCTCTCACCGGGGGCGCAAGGCCCCCCGGGCGGAGCAGATCCCGCCCCTACAGGATAACCTGGATTTCCCGTAGGGGAGGGGCTCTGCTCCTCCCCTTTGCGTATGTAAAAGATTCTTTTTTCGGGAGGTAGCCCCATGTCTCACGACGCGACAAAAAATCTCAACGATGTCATGCGCAAGTATGACCGCGAATCGAATACCCGTGCCTGGGAGGGCAAGCCGAAGATCGCTGTGCAGGCGTATCTCGCGGCATTCGCCATTTTCGAGGTGTATGTCACGCTGTTTGGCACGATGCTCGACGAGGTGCGGCTCACGTCGTTCGTCGGCGGGCTGCTGATCGCAGGCTTTCTCATTTTCCCCAGCCACAAGCACGAGTTCCGCGTGAACTATGTCCCCTGGTACGACTGGGTCATCATGGCGCTCGGCGCGGTATCGTTCTTCTATTTCTGCTTCAACGCCAACACCATCGTGCAGCAGCTCCCGGCGCTCAAGACGTACGAGGTCGTGCTCGGCGTGATCGGCATTCTCGCGCTCTTTGAGCTCTGCCGCCGGAGCACCGGCGTGCCCATCATGATCGTGGCGGGCGTATTCATTGCGTACGCGCTCTACTACTACGGCGTCAAGCGCGGGCTCGGCGCAGGGGCGTTCAAATCGCTCGTCTGCTCGCTCTTCTATAAAAAGACGGGCATTCTCTCCACGCCGATCAACGTCTGCTCCAAGTATATCGCGGTGTTCATCATCTTCGGCGCTTTCCTCGAGCGCACCGGCATTTCCGATTTCTTCATCCAGCTCGCAAACTCGCTGGCCGGCTCGTCCGCCGGCGGCCCGGCGAAGGTCGCCGTTATCTCGAGCGCGCTGTGCGGCATGGTGTCCGGTTCGTCCGTCGGAAACACCGTAACGACCGGCAGCGTCACGATCCCGATGATGAAAAAGACCGGGTATAAAGGCGAATTTGCCGGTGCGGTCGAAGCGGCGGCATCTACCGGCGGGCAGATCATGCCCCCGATCATGGGCGCGGCGGCGTTCCTGATGGTAGACTACGTAAGTCTCCCGTATTCAAACATCGTCGTCCGGGCGATCCTCCCGGCGGTGCTGTATTTTACCGGCATTTTCATCTGCGTGCATCTCGAGGCGAAGAAATCCGGGCTGCAGGGTGTGCCCCGCCGCGAGCTGCCTCCCGTGATGCCGCTTCTGAAAAAGACGTATCTGCTGCTGCCGCTCGTGATCCTCGTGTATCTCGTCTCGTCCGGCAGCCGGACAATGGCCTTTGCCGCCGCGGTAGCAACCGTCACCGCGATCGTCGTAAGCATGTTTTCCAAAGAAACACGCATGACTCCGAAGAAATTCTTTGAAGCTTTGGCCGGCGGTACGCAGGGGTGCATCTCGGTCGGCGTCGCCTGCTGCGTGGCGGGCATCGTCGCGGGCTGTCTCACGATGACCGGTCTCGCCAACCAGATCCTGCACGCCATCATCGGCGTTAGCGGCAACGCGAAGCTCCTCGCGCTCTTCCTCACAATGCTCTGCTGCATCGTGCTCGGCATGGGCGTTCCGACGACCGCCAATTACTGCATCATGGCCACGACCTGCGCGCCCATTCTCGTACAGATGGGCATCCCGACGGTCGCGGCGCACTTCTTTGTGTTCTACTTCGGCATCGTCGCCGACCTCACGCCGCCGGTCGCCCTCGCGGCCTACGCCGGCGCCGCCATTGCGGGCGCAAATCCGATGAAGACCGCCTTCAACGCAACAAAGCTCGCTATCGCAGCGTTTATCATCCCGTATATCCTCGCCTACAACCCCGCGATGGTGCTCGTCGATACGACCGTCGTAGAGGTCGTTATGATTGCTATCACGTCGCTCATCGGCATGTTCGGTCTCGGGATGGCGCTCGAGGGCTACTACCGCGGGAGCATCCCCTGGTATCTGAGGATCCTCTCCGCCGCCGGCGGACTGTGCCTTGTGTACCCCGGCACGGTGACGGACGTGATCGGAATCGTCGTTGTCGGCGCGATCGTCGTCATGCAGATCCTCCGGGCGAAGAAGACGCTCAAAGCCGCATGAAACATCCGGGCAAAGCAGCGCCCCTGCGATACCCCTTGAAAAACCCCGCAGGAGAGGGGCTCTGCCCCTCCCACAAATAAAGACCCTGTCAAGACGCAGCCAAGATCCGGCTGCGTCTTGTTTTTTCGTTAAAATTCAATGAAAATTCACGATTTTGCGGCGGTGCGGTGCTATCATGGAAAGAATGAATTCGATTCCCGAAAGGATCCTGCCCGATGACTTCCTTCAGCGTAAAAAAGCCGTTTACCGTGTTCGTGGCGGTGGTCGCCATACTGGTGTTCGGCGTGATGTCGTACGTCAAGATGACCCCCGACCTGATGCCGAACATGGACTACCCCTACGTCGTCGTGGTGACGACGTATCCGGGCGCCGCGCCGGAGGAGGTCGAAGCCGTCGTCACCAAGCCGATGGAGCAGAGCATGGCGACGCTCAATGATATCAAGACCGTGACCTCTACCTCGGCGGAAAACTATTCGATGCTTGTACTGGAGTTTGAGCAGAGCACGAATATGGACAGCGCCGTGGTGGACATTCTGCAGAAAACGCAGATGCTCACCGGCCGCTGGGACGATTCCATCGGCACGCCGAGCATCATCCGCATCAACCCGAACATGATCCCCGTGATGGTCGCGGCGGTCGATTCGTCCGAAATGGACCGCTACGAGCTCTCTCGCTTTGCCAAGGACACCGTCATCCCCGCGCTGGAAGGCACGACGGGCGTGGCGAGCATCACGACCGGCGGCATGATCGAGCGGACGATGACCATCGAGGTCAACGAGGCCAAGCTCGACAAAATGAACGCAAAGATCGCCGAAGCCATCGACAAGGCGATGGAAGACGCCAGAAAGCAGCTCGAGGACGCGCAGAAGGAGCTGGACGAGAACCGCGAGAAGGTCGAGGCCGGCACGAACCAGCTTCTCAGCGCATCGAGCGGCATCTCCGATTCCATCAAGCAGGGCGAGGACGATCTCGCCGACACGCTCACCGCCGCCGGAGAGACCGCGGCGAAGCTCGCCTCCGCGCGCGCCGCCATCGACGCGCTCAACGCCCAGCTCGAACAGGCGGAGGCCGCGCTCGCGGAGGCCGAGGCGCGTCTGGCCGAAACCGACGCGCGCATCGCCTCGCTGGAAGCGGACAGCGCGCTTTATGCCAAAGCGCTCGGCGAGCCCTACGACTCCATGGACGCCTCCACGACGCTGGAGGCCGCCGGACTGGACGCGGACACCGTTGCCGCGCTCAACGCCAAGGGCTGTACCGATCTCGGCAGCGTCCGCACGATGAACAACTTAAACGACGTGAATCTCTCCGCGCAGCGCACCGCGCGCGCAGCGCAGGCCGTCGCGGTGGAGACCGCGCGCGTGCAGACCGAGGAGCTGCGCACGCAGATCGCCGCGGCGGAGGAGCGCTGCGCCCAGCTCGAAGAGGAATCCAAAAAGCAGATGGAATCGCTCGAAAACATGCAGAAGCAGCTCGAGGAGCTGCCGGGCGAGCTCATGGGCGGCGTAACGAAGATCTCCCTCGCGGGCGGCCAGCTCGCCGCGGCGCAGACCGCGCTCACCAGCGCACAGACGCAGCTCGACGCGGCGGTGAAAACGCTTGAGGAGCAGCTCGCCTCCGCGCTCGACGCGGCCGACCTCCACGGCGTCATCACGCTCGAAACGCTGAGCAGTCTCATTGCCGCGCAGAATCTCGACATGCCCGCCGGGTATGTGTATGACGAAAACGGCAACGGCATCATCGTCACCGTCGGCGACGCCATCGCGGACGGCGAGGATCTCGAAAACCTTGTGCTGCTCGATCTCGGCATCGAGGGCCTTGACCCCATCCGCGTGTGCGATGTGGCGGACGTTGTCCGCGCCGACAACGCGGGAGAGATCTATGCCTCGCTCAACGGCAACAACGGTCTCATCCTCATGTTCTCCAAGCAGTCGAACTACGCGACGGCGAAGGTGTCTGACAACATCAACGCCGCGTTTGAAGAGCTGAGCGCGCAGTATCCGGGGCTGACGTTCACCGCGCTCATGGATCAGGGCGATTACATTTATCTCCTGCGCGACTCGATCCTCTCGAGCCTTCTCTGGGGCGCGCTCTTCTCGGTCGTCATTCTCTTCCTCTTCCTGCGCGACTGGCGGCCCACGGTCATCACGCTCTGCTCGATCCCGATCAGCCTGCTCTTCGCGCTCACGCTCATGTACTTCACCGGCGTTTCCATCAACATCATGTCGCTCTCCGGTCTTTCGATATCGGTCGGCATGCTGGTGGATAACTCTGTCGTTGTGATCGAAAACACCTACCGCCTGCGCGCGCTCGGCGAATCAACGGTCAAGTCCGCCGTGTCCGGCGCGCGGCAGGTCGGCGGCGCGATCGCGGCCTCCACGCTCACGACCATCTGCGTCTTTGTCCCGATCGCGTTCGTCGAGGGCCTTACGCGCGAGCTCTTCACCGATATGGTGCTCACGCTCAGCTACGCGCTCATCGCCAGTCTCATCGTAGCGCTCACGCTCGTCCCGGCGCTCGCGGGCAAGCTGCTCGCGCACGCCAGGCCCCAGAGCGAAACGGCGTTCACGCGCTTCATGCCGAAATACAAAAAATCCGTCCTCTGGGCGGTGAACCACAAGGCCGTCACGCTCCTCACCGCGGTGGCGCTGCTCATCGCAAGCGGCGCGGCGGTGATCGCCAAGGGCTTCACGTTCCTCCCCGATATGGAGATGGAGCAGATGATGGTAACGCTCACGATGCCGGAGGGCAGCTCCTTTGCCGACACGACCGCCGCGGCGGACGAGGCAGCGGCGCGAATGCTCACCGTGCCGGGCGTGGAGACCGTCGGCGGCGCCATCGGCGACAGCGCCGGCTCCAGCCTTTCCATGATGACCACCGAGGGCGACGTTTCGTTCTATGTCCTGCTCGAGAGCGGATATAAGGCGAGCCGCGTGGCGAAAGAGATCAACGAAAAATGCGCCGATATGGAGGCCGCCGTGAACGCCGACGCGAACTCGCTCATGTCCTCCATGACGCAGATGCTCACGAGCAGCGGCATCACGGTGCGCGTATACTCCAACGATCTCGACGATCTGCGCGAGACCGCCGACGCCGTGGCCGATGTGCTGCGCGGCGTGGACGGCACGGAAAACGTCGCCGCCGGGGAAGAGGAGCCCACCGCCGAGCTGCACTTCACCGTGGACAAGAAAAAGGCGGCAAAGGAGCAGCTCACCGTGGCGCAGGTGTATATGCAGGTGGCAAAGGCGCTCACCGGCTCGGCCGATCTCATCGAGCTTTCGGACGGCGGCGACACCTATGCCGTCAGCGTACAGACCGCCGGGAAGGACAAGATCACGCCAGAATACGTCCGCTCTCTCACGTTTGACGTGACGGCGAAGGACGGCACGGTGCATTCCGTCGCGCTCAGGGACATTGCCACGGTCGAGGAGACCGAGAGCCTTTCGAGCATCCGCCGTCTCAACCAGCGCCGGTACATCGACGTGACCGCCGACATCGCCGAGGGCTGCAACGTCACGCTCGTGACGAACGCCGCCGAGGAAGCGCTCGCATCGTTCTCTCCCTCGGACGGCACGACCATCGGCTTCACCGGCGAGCGCGAATCCATCGTCGAAGCGCTCAGACAGCTCGTTTTGATGCTCGCGGTCGGTATCCTGCTCGTATATCTCGTGATGGTCGCGCAGTTCCAGGATCTCAAATCGCCGTTCATCGTCATGTTCACGATCCCGCTCGCGTTCACCGGCGGCTTCCTCGCGCTGCTCATTGCGGGGCTGGAGATCAACCTGCTCTCGATGCTCGGCATGATCATGCTCGTCGGCATCATCGTGAATAACGGCATCGTGCTCGTGGACTACATCAACCAGCTGCGCATCGGCGGCATGGACCGGCGTGAGGCCATTGCGGACGCCGCCGTCACCCGTTTGCGCCCGATTCTGATGACGAGCATCACGACCATCCTCGGTCTCATCGTCATGGCGCTCGGCCAGAGCGAGGCAACGTCGCTCATCCAGCCGCTCGCCGTAACGTGCATCGGCGGACTGCTGTACGCCACGCTCATGACGCTTTACGTCGTGCCCGTCATGTACGACGCGCTCTCCAAAAAGGCGCTCTACCACGTGGACGAGGCCGATCTCCAACTCAGCGAAAAATAAATCCCTGTCTTGGAACCCCCTGCTCTTGAAAGAGCAGGGGGTTTCGGTTACAATGAGATAATGTGATATTATAAGGAGGTCGTATTTATGAACGTTCTCGTTACCGGCGGCGCCGGATACATCGGCAGCCACGCCTGCGTGGAGCTTCTGAACGCCGGACATTCGGTCGTTGTGGTGGACAATCTCGTCAACGCCAACGCGGAGTGCCTGCGGCGCGTCGAGCGCATCACCGGAAAGACGCTCGAATACCACGAAATGGATCTTTTGAACCGCGCAGCTCTCAATGAGCTTTTCGATACGCACCGGTTTGACTGCGTGCTCCACTTTGCCGGTCTCAAGGCGGTAGGGGAGTCGGTGCAGCAGCCGCTGCGGTACTACAACAACAACCTCGGCACGACCATCCATCTCTGCCAGACGATGGCGGCGCACGGCGTGAAGAAGATCCTCTTCTCCTCGTCCGCGACGGTGTATTCGCCGAACAATACGATGCCCGTGGACGAGAGCGCCCGCACCGGCGGCTGCACGAATCCCTACGGCTGGACGAAGTACATGAGCGAGCAGATCCTCTCCGATACGGCAAAGGCCGACGGCGAATGGACCGTTATGCTGCTGCGGTACTTCAACCCCGTCGGCGCGCATCCGAGCGGACTCATCGGCGAGGACCCGCGCGGCATCCCGAACAATCTGATGCCGTACATCGCCCAGACCGCCGCCGGACGGCGCGAGTATCTGAGCGTATTCGGCAACGACTATCCCACACCGGACGGCACGGGCGTGCGCGACTATCTGCACGTCGTCGATCTCGCGCGCGGCCATGTCGCGGCGATGGACTATATGGCGGAGCGGAAGGGTGTTTTCGTGTTCAATCTCGGCACCGGCCACGGCTACAGCGTGCTTGACATGGTGCATGCCTTTGAAAAGGCGACGGGGAAGAAGGTCCCCTACAAGATCGCCCCGCGCCGCGCCGGAGACGTCGCCGAGGTGTACTGCGACCCGGGCAAGGCCGAGCGGGAGCTTGGCTGGAAGGCGGAACACTCTCTCGAGGATATGTGCCGCGACAGCTGGAACTGGCAGAGCAAAAACCCGAACGGGTTCGCGGGATAAAGCTTCCCTCCCGGAGGGAGACGGTTGGTTTTGCGGCAAACGAACACCATGCCTGTAGGGGCGGGGCTCTGCTCCGCCCACGCAGCGTTCCGCGCAAAACGTTTTTCCCTCCGTCTTTTGCCTCCGCCCCTTTTCACCGGGGTGCCGCACTTCACAGGATAACCTGTCCACCTCCCTCAAAGAGGGAGGCATTTTTTAAATGAATAGATGAAAAGGAGACGACCCATGCCATCCAAAGTATTTGATTATATCGCCCGCGAGCAGGCGCGGCAGGACGCTACCGTTGAGCTGATCGCGAGCGAAAATTTTGTGAGCGAGAATGTCCTTCGCGCCGTCGGCTCGTGTCTCACGAACAAGTATGCCGAGGGCTATCCCGCCGAGCGCGTTTCCGGAAACCGCGGCCGCTACTACGGCGGCTGCGAGATCGTGAACGACCTTGAGGAATACTGCTGCGCCATGTGGAAAAAGGTGTTCCATACCGACTACCATGTGAACGTCCAGCCGCACAGCGGCGCGAACGCGAATCTCGCGGCGTATATGAGCGTATTGCAGCCGGGCGACACGGTCCTCGCCATGTCGCTCAATAACGGCGGCCACCTGACGCACGGCTCGTCCGTCAATTTCAGCGGCAAGCTCTTCGATATGAAATTCTACGACGTGGACGCGCAGGGCTTCATCGACTATGCGGACGTGGAGCAAAAGGCCGCCGAATATAAGCCGAAGCTCATTCTCGCAGGCGCTTCGGCGTACAGCCGCGTCATCGATTTCGCGCGCTTCGCGGACATCGCCAAAAGCGTGGGCGCATACTTTATGGTGGATATGGCGCACATCGCGGGGCTCATCGCCGTCGGTGCGCACCCGACCCCGTTCGGCCTCGCCGATATCATCACCACCACCACGCATAAGACCCTGCGCGGGCCGCGCGGCGGCATGATATTCTGTACGCAGGAGCTTGCAAAGCAGGTGGACGGTTCCGTCTTTCCGGGGATGCAGGGCGGCGCACTGCAGCATGTCGTGGCCGCCAAGGCCATCGCCGCGGAGGAGGCCTGTACCGAGGAGTACAGGAAGTATATATTCGACGTTGTGAAGAACTGCAAGGCCATGTGCGATGAGTTCGTGCGGCTGGGCTACGACGTCGTTACCGGCGGCACGGACAATCACCTGTTCCTGCTCGACCTGTCGCGCACGCATCCGGAGCTGACGGGCAAGGCGGTTCAGGACGAGCTTGACCGGCACGGCATCACGCTGAACAAAAACTGCGTGCCGAACGAAAAGCGCAGCCCCGTGCAGACCAGCGGCGTCCGCATCGGTACCGCGGCGGAGACAACCAAGGGCAAAACCGCCGAGGACTTCGTTGAGATCGCGCGCGAGATAGACAGAATAATCTCCGCCATGTGACGGAAACAAACCCTCAGGACAGCAAATGCTGACCTGAGGGTTTTATATTTTTCTGCGCAGTTTTCCTATTATATATATTATCGGGACGAAGCCGAAGCTGACGGCGAGGTTTATTATCGGGATCGTCCGCTCCGACCACTGCATCATGGACGACGCGTCCGGCGCGATAAGGATCGCCGCCGTGATGCTGAGCGCGCCGCAGAGCGGGATGACCCAGCGCCCGCGGCTGAGGTCGAAGCGGCTCTCGCCGCGGAACTCCGGCTTCTCGCCGAGGAGGCAGCGCAGACAGTGCTGCGCGGAATACAGCAGCGCCGAGACCAGCAAAAAATCCGGAAACAGCCATAGGGACACTATCAGCGCCTCAAGCCGCTCCAGCGCGTTGAAGAATACGAGGTTCCGCACAATCGTGAAAAACGGGAAGGTCAGCAGCGACGTCAGCTCTGCGCCGAAGCGGCCGATGACCGCGACGTTCAGCAGCAGGAATATGACGAGCATGGGGATGAGCCACAGCGCGTAGCTGCGGAAGCGGCGCGGCTGGTATTCGCAGCTGCCTTCGAGAAAGCATGAGAAGCACAGCACAACGCCCACGGCGTCTATGACCGGCAGCGAGGCCGCGAGCACGGGCAGAGCGTCTCCTGTTGGCAGGAGATTTTTGTAGTCTATCGACGTCAGCGCGAACAGCAAGAACAGGCCGAGCGTGCCGAGAACGACCGGCTGCACGAGCTTCGCAAAACGCACGAGCGAGCGGGAAGAGCCGAGCGCGGCGATTATCGAGATAAGTCCGGTCAGAACCGAGAACACGACGGGAGAACTGTCGGGGTATATCATCGTTACCATGCGCTCCGCGCCGGAACGCAGGATGAATCCGGTGTACAGGAGCATCCACAGCGACAGCGCGAGCAGTGCCGCGCCTCCTGCACCGCTGCCGAGACAGCGCAGCGTCAGCTCTGCCATGCCCTCGCCGCTTTTACGGTGCGACATGAAGCGGCTGAGGAACCACACATATCCCAGCAGCGGCAGCGCCGCCGCGGGAACGGAGAGCCATGCCGCGCGCCCGCCGAGACTCGCCGTGAGCGACGGAACAAGGCGTAGCGCCGGCACGAGCAGTGTCACCGAGCACAGCGCGATGAGCTGATTGCGGTTGAATTTGTAGCTTGTCTGCATGGGCTCACCTCATCCGTTGCTGATGTTGTTCGTATGGCTGATGCGGCTGGACACGCTGACGTTTATCTCAAGCTTCGGGAACAGCGTAATAAAGCCGCCGCCAAGCGCGGCGTATTTTTTCGGCGAATCAAGCTCCGCTGTGTAGTTCAGGTTCAGAAAATCCGCGCCCAGCTCCTGCGATGTGCGCAGCACACCATTCACAAGCTCCGTTACGCGTGCGTTCAGCGCTTCGCAGAGCACGCGCTCCTGCTCCGGATCGGACAGCGGGAGAGGGCGGCCGCTCTCGTTGACCGACGCGCTCAGCTCTATATCAACGTCGAAGCCGACAAGCGCATCCCCGTCCCAGCGCGGAGTGATGCCGCTCCGGCAGTGGTTCAGCTGCAAGGTGACGGCGTCCCCGCCGGAGCCGTCCACGGTCAAGTCGGATATCCCCATGTCGCCGGTGAGCATCCAGACGGCGGGAGAAAGTTCCGGTTCGATATAACCGCAGAGCCTTCCGTCCTTTATTATCGCGTAGCCGTCGGCGATCACGGTGAGCATCTGCGTGTCGTCCTCTGCTGCTTCGGCGGACGGCGCGCATTTTATAGCGCAGATGAGCGCGGCACCGCTGCGGGCCATCGAGACGTAGATATCCGAGGTCGAAAACACATTGCTGTCGCCGCTGACGGCGAGG
>ERZ825137.5142-NODE-5142-length-12395-cov-4.669854_pt1 | contig 12395 bp, 5 predicted proteins | sample MGYA00519873_ERZ825137 | MGnify/ENA primary metagenome ERZ825137 (study PRJEB31778, sample SAMEA3449190) | human gut metagenome | biome: human gut; feature: human-associated habitat; material: faeces | place: United Kingdom | collected 2010/2012 ... | reverse complement strand
TGGCCTCGCACCTCGGACTGGGCCGCACGACGATGTACAACAAGCTCAAGAGCCTGACGGGCAAGTCGCCCGTCGAACTCATCAAGGAGTACCGCATCACCAAGTCGCGGATGCTGCTCGGTACGGGGCAGTTCTCCGTCTCGGAGGTGGCCTACAAGGTGGGCTTCTCCGATCCGGGCTACTTCAGCCGCTGCTTCCGCGAGCAGTACCACATGTCGCCGGCCGAGTACCTGAAGACGCACAACCTGAAGCAGAAAAACGAAACCAAATGATCCATTAACCCGAAAATAGAATCGAAACAGAAGATGAAACGTCCATTCTTTGCGGCACTGCTCTGTGCCGTTGCCGCTTTTGCCGCCTGCTCGTCGCATCCGACGCGCCCGGCACTGCTCGACGGCCCGACGCCGCTGGCCGTGCGGGTGGTCGAGAGCGAAATCGCCCGCACCCCCTCGGCTGCGAATCTCGACGGAATTCCCGCCGGCAAGATCAAGTGGAACTACACGACGGGCCTCGAACTGCTGGCCATGATGGATGCCGGCGAGGCCTACGGCCGCACCGATTTCCGCGACTATGCGCAGCGTTACTACGACTCGATCGTGCAGCCCGACGCCACGGTGCTCACCTACCGGCGCGAGAAGTACAACCTCGACCACATCTGCCCGGGCCGTGCACTCTTCCGCCTGGCCGAAAGCACGGGCGAGGCCCGCTACCGCCAGGTGCTCGACACGCTCTACGCCCAGCTGCAGGGGCAGCCGCGCAACGCCGACGGCGGATTCTGGCACAAGGCCGTCTATCCCCACCAGATGTGGCTCGACGGACTCTACATGGCCGAGCCGTTCTATGCCGAGTATGCCATGACGTTCCTCGACGGGGCCGAGCGCGAGCGGGCCGTGGCCGACATCGTCAACCAGTTCGTCGTCGTGGCGAAGCATACCTACGACCCGCAGACGGGGCTCTACCGCCACGCCTACGACGATTCGCGCGCGATGTTCTGGTGCGACAGCCTGTCGGGGCAGTCGGCCCACGCCTGGGGCCGTGCGATGGGGTGGTATGCCATGGCCATCGTCGAGACGCTGCAATACCTCGGTGTCGACGCCGCCACGCAGCCGATGGTCGACATCCTGAACCGGATCTACGAGGTGCTGCCCCGCTATGCCGATCCCGAGACGGGCATGTGGTACCAGGTGCTCGACCAGCCGGGCCGCGAGGGCAACTACCTCGAGTCGACCGCCTCGGCCATGTTCGTCTACGCCATGCTCAAGGGCGTGCGGCTGGGCTACCTGCCCGCCGAACTGGGGCCCGATGCGCAGCGTGCCTTCGAGCGCCTTGTCGAACGCTTCGTGCGCGAGAATCCCGACGGTACGGTCTCGCTGACGGACTGCTGCGCCGTGGCGGGGCTGGGCGGCAAGCAGCGCCGCAGCGGCACGTTCGATTACTACATTTCCGAGAAGGTCATCGACAACGACTGCAAGGGTATCGGCCCGCTGATCTGGGCGGCGATGGAGTACGACCGCGCCCTCGGCCGGCTCGAATGACCCGCGGGCAGGATGCCGCGAAAAAATCCCCTCGACGCCGAGGGGATTTTTTATCATCCGGCGCGGAAAAAGCCGCCGCAGAGGGCTTTGTGGCCCGTATGACAAATTTTCCATGAGAAGTGATAAAATTTACCAGCCCTCTTTTGGCCTCTTTCTTACTTTTGTATAGTAAAAAAGTGCGGATATTTGTAAAATTTTAAATAATTTACGGATTGCAGGCTCCGCACCGATAATACGCAAACAGAATAAACCTAATTATTAACCAAAACCAGTTTTATGAAAAACTTTACTCTGAAGTTCGCCCTGTTTCTGCTATTGGGCGTGGGTCTGGTCTCCACGGCCGCGGCCCAGCAGATCGGAGGTGTCGTGAAAGACTCGGCGGGGGATCCGGTGATCGGAGCTTCGGTCGTGGTCGACGGTACGACGTTGGGCGTAAGCTCCGGAATCGACGGTTCCTGGTCGCTCGATGTGCCCGACGCTTCAAAGAAGACACTCGTCTTTTCATACGTCGGCATGAAGACGCAGCGCGTGGAGATCGGCACCCGCACGCGCATCGACGTGACGCTCGAGAGTGAGTCGACTGCACTCGACGACGTGGTCGTCGTAGGTTATGCCGCCGTCAAGCGGCGCGATGTCGTCGGTTCGGTCGCATCGGTCAGCTCCGAGGCCCTGATGCAGATGCCCGTGGCATCCGTGACGGAGGCCATGGCCGGACGCATGGCCGGTGTCTCCGTAACGGCCAGCGAGGGTGATCCCGATGCCGAGATCAAGATCCGCGTCCGCGGCGGCGGTTCGATCACGCAGGACAACTCGCCGCTCTACATCGTCGACGGCTTCCCCGTGGAGAGCATCACCGACATCCCGGCTTCGGACATCGCCTCGATCGACGTGCTGAAGGATGCCTTCTCGACGGCCATCTACGGTGCCCGTGGTGCCAACGGTGTTGTCATCGTGACGACCAAGAGCGGTGAAGCCGGCAAGGTCACGGTCAACTACAACGTATATTACGGTATCAAGAAGTTTGCCAATCAGGATGCCCTGACCCCGATGACCCCCTACGAGTTCGTACAGTATCAGTACGAGGCCGCCATGGTCGAGGGCAAGCTCGAGAACAACTACTATCCCTACTTCGGCGGATTCTCCGACATGGACCTCTACAAGAACGTGCAGGGCATCGACTGGCTCGACCAGACCTTCGGCCGCACGGGTACGACCTTCAACCACAACCTGAGCATCTCGGGCGGCGGCGACAAGTTCAAGTGGACGGCCGGTTACGCCCACATCGACGAGCGCGCCATCATGATCGGTTCGGATTTCAAGCGTAACAACCTCAACTTCAAGGCCAACTACAAGCCTTCGAAGAAGATCGGCTTCGACTTCTCGATCCGTTACTCCGACACGGACGTGCGGGGTGCCGGTTCGAACTCCTACAACGACTCGGGTTCGACTTCGGGTAACGGCCGTGTGAAGCACGCCATCCAGTACCGCCCCTTCCCGTTCACCACGGCGGCTTCGGGCGACGATGACGAGACGATGGCCGGCGACAACGTCAGCCCGCTGATCGCTACGGCCGACAACGACAGCCGTTACAGCCGCACGAACTGGAACGCCAATGCCGCCTTCCAGTGGGAGATTGTCAAGAACCTCAAGCTGCGCGTCGAGGCCGGTCTGGATACCTACCGCCAGACGAAGGACCGCTTCTACGGCATGACGACCTACCTGATCTACAACTCGAACCGTCCGGGTCCCGCCACGCAGTACACGGACTTCACGCGCGAGAAGATCCGCAACACCAACACGTTGAGCTACGACTTCGAGAACGTCTTCAACAACGACGACCACTCGCTCAACCTGCTCGTCGGTCAGGAGTACATCGTCACGCGCTCCAATACGCTCACGGCCTGGGCCTACGACTTCCCCGACTTCTACGACTCGATGATGGCCTGGCAGATGATGAGCTCGGCCACGGGTACGCGTTCGATCAACAACTTCTACGATCCCGACGACATGCTCTTCTCGTTCTTCGGCCGCATCAACTACGACTACAAGGGCAAGTACATGCTCTCGGGTACGATGCGAGCCGACGGTTCGTCGAAGTTCGCCGAAGGCAACCAGTGGGGCTACTTCCCCTCGGCCGCCGTGTCGTGGCGTATTTCGGGTGAGGAGGCTCTGAAGGACATCGACTGGCTCGACAACCTGAAGCTGCGTTACAGCTACGGTACGGCCGGTAACAACAACATCCCCTCGGGTCTGATGCTGCAGGAGTTCGCCGGCAGCGACAACCCCAACAACTGGTATCTCTACGACAACTGGTGGGGCGTGGCCAAGGACGACAACGGCAAGATCGTCATGGCGAACCCCGATCTGACGTGGGAGACGACCTACTCGCACAACATCGGTCTCGACTTCAGCTTCATCCGCGGCCGCGTGAGCGGTTCGGTGGATGTCTACCAGAACAATACGAAGGACCTGCTGATCCAGTACCCGCTGACGGGCAGCGGCTATGAGTACCAGTACCGCAACCTGGGCGAGACGCGCAACCGCGGTATCGAGCTTGCCGCCACGTTCGTGCTGCTCGAGAAGCCCAAGTACGGTCTGACCTTCTCGGCCAACGCCAGCTACAACGAGAACCGCGTGATGAGCCTCGGCGGCCTGGACTACCTCGACGGTCTGCAGTCGGGCTGGGCATCGAGCGAGATCGGTACCGACTACCGCGTGCGCGTGGGCGGTTCGCTCGGCGAGATGTACGGCTACGTGTCGGACGGCCGCTATGAGGTCGACGACTTCGACTACATCGACGGCAAGTGGGTGCTCAAGGAGGGTATCGTGGACTGCTCGGCCGTGATCGGCAGCACCTACCTGCGTCCGGGCGCCATGAAGCTCAAGAATGTCGACGGCAGCGAGGACAACCGCGTGACGACCGACGACCGCACGATCATCGGCAACGCACAGCCCAAGTGGACGGGCGGTTTCTCGCTCTCGGGCTACGCCTACGGCTTTGACTTCTCGGCCAACTTCAACTGGGTCTACGGCAACCAGATCTACAACGCCAACAAGATCGAGTTCACCTCGGAGCGCGGTACGAAGAACAACTTCCGCAACCTGCTCAATACGATGGCCACGCAGAACCGCTGGACCAACATCGACTGGGCGACGGGCGAGCTGATCACTGATCCCGAACAGCTGAGAACCGTCAATGAAGGTACGACGATGTGGTCGCCGCTCATGTCCTCGGCCGTCTTCAGCGACTGGGCCGTGGAGGACGGATCGTTCCTGCGTCTGTCGTCCGTGACGGTGGGCTACACGCTCCCCGAGCGTTGGATGAAGAAGCTCCGCATCCAGCGGTTCCGTCTCTACGTGACGGGTACCAACCTCTTCTGCTGGACGGGTTACTCGGGCTACGATCCCGAGGTGGATACCCGCCGTGCCACGCCGCTGACGCCGGGCGTCGACTATTCGGCCTATCCGCGCAGCCGCAGCGTCGTCTTCGGTGCGAACCTCACATTCTAATCTTGACCAAAGCAAAATCTACATCATCGTATGAAAGCATTCAAATATATATTCGTTTTGTCGGCTGCAGGAGCGCTCTGTGCCTGCTCCGATCTGCTGGAAACGGAAACCAAGTCGTCGTTCGACACCCAGACGGTCTTCTCGAACTACGAGCTGGCCGAGGGGTGCAACTTCGGTATCACGCAGGCTTTGCTTGAGAAGGCGAACCACCGAGGCCGTTACCATCCCTACGTGGGTCTGAACACCGACATCGAGTGGGGCAACAACTGGAGCAACGAGACCAATCAGGCGAACAACGCCAACCGTCAGGCCATCTACGGCTACGACCTGCTGCCGACCAACGGCGAGATGAACACCTCGGGCAGCAGCGCGGACGCCTATTCGCCCTACTACACGGCCATCGAGCGTGCGAACCTCAACATCAAGAACCTGCGGCAGTACGGCAACATCGAGAACAACGCCGACATGGCCTATCTGCTGGGCGAGGCGCTGACGCTGCGTGCCGTGATGTACTACGACCTGATCCGCGCCTGGGGTGACGTGCCCTTCCGCACGGAGCCGATCAGCGACGACATCTACATCCCGAAGACGAGCCGTGACGTGATCTTCAAGCAGATCCTCGGCGACCTGGAGGAGGCCTACGATTATCTGCCGTGGCCCGGTCAGGGACATGCCACGACGACCGACCGCATCAACAAGGCCTTCGCCAAGGGCCTCTACGCCCGTCTGGCGCTCATGGCCTCGGGCTATGCGCTGCGTCCCGCCGACGGCATGGTCGGTACGGGCGATGCCGGTTCGGTGCGCCTGAGCTCCGATCCCGAACTGCAGCAGGATGTCCTCTACCCGAAGGCGCTGGCCGCCTGCGTGGATGTGATCCGCAACAGCGGCATGTCGCTCTACCCGAGCTTCGAGCAGCTGTGGCGCGACCTGAACAACTTTGACCTGACGGCTGCCGGTACGGGCCGCGAGGTGCTCTGGGTATTCCCCTACGGCAACAACCGCGGACGTTGGAACTACACCTTCGCCGTGCGTCACGACGGAGCGGACCAGTTCATCGGCGCTACGGCCGGAACGTCGAGCCGCGGCGGCAGCGTGGGTCCCGTGCCGACCATGTGGTTCGAGTACGAGAAGCAGGATACGCGCCGCGACGTGAGCTGCGTGAACTACATCTGGGAGTACACCTCGCCCTCGTCCACGACGACGGCTCCCGTACTGGCGGGTCTCGATACGTGGTATTTCGGCAAGTACCGCTTCGAGTGGATGGAGAACTATCCCTACAGCGGCGGTAACGACGACGGCTTCAAACCGCCCTACATGCGTCTGTCGGATGTCTACCTGATGGCTGCCGAGTGTGCCATTCACTCGTCGTGCGCCTCGGTGGACGGCGGCGGTCTGGACCATGCGAAGAACTACCTCCTGCAGGTGCGCAAGCGTGCCTACGCCGGTAACGAGGCAATGGCCCAGAGCTATGTCGACGCCATCGGCTCGGCCGACGCCATGTTCGACGCCATTGTCGACGAGCGTGCCCTCGAGTTCGTGGGCGAGATGCTCCGCAAGACCGACCTGATCCGCTGGAACCTGCTCAAGACGAAGATGGACGAGACGAAGCAGAAGCTCAACGACCTGAACAACTGGACGGGTGACTTCAGCTACCTGGCCCAGGGCGACGGCTACGTCTACTACAAGGTCGAGGGCACGAAGCTCGAGATGTACGGTCTGGGACGCGACGAGCAGACGGCTCCCGACGCCACGTGGATCCCCTACACCAATACCGAGGGTGAGGTTTCGCGCTATGCGCCGTGCGCAAGCGATACCGAGAGCCCGAAGTTCACGACCGCCGAGATCAACCGTCTCTACGACCGCGATCCCGATACGCGTCAGTACTGGCCCATCTTCCAGAGTGTCGTCGACAACTCGCAGGGGCAGATTCACAACGATTACGGTTATTAACGGATAATCGACCACCAAAACAGATTTTACGATTATGAAAAGCATATTTCGCAAATTGATGTCCGGGTTGCTGCTGTTTTCCGTAGCGGGACTGGGCGGCTGTTCGGACGATCCGGACGGCATCAATAACGAGCTGGTGCTCGACCGGGCATTGACGCCGCTGAACTTCACGGCCTCGGTGCTCTCGACGGGTAACCAGGTGCGCCTGACGTGGGACGTGCGCACGACGGATACCTATGAAGTCGTCATCTATTCGGACGAGGGACTCACCACGGTGGTTGAGACCAAGAGCGACCTCACCCCGGCGGATGTCCCCGTGACGTTCGACCTTGTGGCCGAGAACGAGTACTACGCCACCGTGCAGGCCTTCAGCCAGAACGAGCGCACCGCGCCGTCGCACGTGGCCGTCGCCGGCCCGATCGTGACCTACGCGATCATGGACCCGCTGAATCCCGTCGTCACGGAGCGCACGTCGGAAAGCGTGACGCTGAAGTGGGATCAGGATCAGTATGTGACGCACCTGCTGGCTACGCCGGTCGCTTCGGCCGACCAGGAGCCCGTGCGCCTCGATCTGTCCGATGAGCAGGTGCAGGCCGCCACGGCGACGATCGGTGATCTGCAGCCCTCGACCGAGTACTTCGTGGCCGTCTACTACAACAGCGCCAGCCGCGGCGGTCAGGATGTCTGGACCCGTCCCGACATGCAGAACATGACGAAGATCTCGACGATCGAGCAGCTCATGCAGGCCTTCGTGGACGGCGGCAAGTACCAGCTGGCCTACAGTGAGACGCCCTATACGGTGCCCTCCTACGGTGAAGGCGAGACCAACCCCGCATCGGCGCTGGCCGCCGACCTGACGATCATCGGCGAAACGACGCTCGAGGGTGCGAAGCCCGCGATCGTGGGCCTGGGCATCGGTCTGAATCCCGGTGTGAACGACATCCGTCTGGAGGACCTCTCGCTCGACGGCGCCGATGCGGCCTCGTCGCTCATGGAGGTGAAGGATGCCATCGCGATGAACTCCGTGACGGTGAAGAACTGCGACCTGGCAGGCTACCGCAACATCTTCTACGAGAACAAGGCCGGTTCGGCCATCCAGACGCTGCTCTTCGACGGCCTCTATGCCGCCAACATGGGCAACAGCGGCGGTGACTTCATCGACTTCCGCACCGAATCGACGCACGGCACGCTGACGATCACCAACTCGACCTTCTACAACGGCGCCCGTTCGTTCCTGCGTGTCGACGCCAAGGAGACCCTCTCGTCGATTGTCATCCGCAACAACACCTTCAGCAACTTCTCCACCGTAACCGACGGCAACAAGGGTTTCTTCTACGTGCGCGGTACGGCTACCGTCATGGAGTATGCCAACAACCTCTTCCTGAACGAGACGGGTGAGAATGCCCGCTTCATCGCCAACAACAGCTCCGTGCAGCTCCCGACGCTCATCCAGAACAACTACTTCTACAACTGCGCCGACACCTTCTTCGAGGCCAAGATTCTGGACGGCGTGGAGATCACGCAGGCCACGGCCACGCAGAACGGCGGCAAGATCCTCACGGAAGACCCGTGCGAGAACTCGCTGCGCGGCAAGTTCTATCTGGTGAACGACGAGATTGCCTCGGTACGCGTCGGCGACCCGCGCTGGTGGAACGCCGTGGCACCCATCGTGCCCGAGCAGACCGAACTGAACGTCATCACGGAGGCTACGGTCTGGAACTTCGCCGACACGGAGAGCTTCGAGCCGCAGGAGATCCTCTCGACGAAGATCCTGGGCAACCTGCAGTTCATCGTCAACGACGAGGAGGCCCCGATGGCCGTGACGGACAAGGGTACGATCTCGTTCTCGGCCGCCTCGACCCTCTCGGTGCTCGACGTCCCGACGAACAACGCCCTGGCCTTCAAGGTGAGCGTGCCGGGTTCGGTGCTCATCACGCCCGCCGATGCCGGCTACAACAAGCACATGGAGATCATCGTCAACGGCACCCGCTATGCGGTTCCGGCCGACGGCAAGCAGAGCAAGTTCGGCTTCGGTGACATCCAGGGTGAGACGACGGTCTACATCTGCAGCTGCGCTCCCGTCGAGCTGCAGGCGCTCGAGTGGTCGCTCGAGGTGGTTTCGGGCGGCGAGCCCAAGGCCCTCGACACGCCCGTCTTCACGACGACCGACATCCCGGCCGTGGATCAGGGCACGTCGCAGCCGATCGCCGTGGCATGGAACGCCGTGCCGAACGCCGCAGCCTACGAAGTGACCTTCAACGGCAAGACCGAGACGGTGGAGACCCCCTCGTATGAGATTCCCGCCTCGACGGTGGCTTCGCTCAAGGCCGGCCAGCATACGCTGTCGGTCGTAGCCAAGGCGGCCGAAGGCTCGCTCAACTGGCTCGACTCGGAGGCTGCCAGCGTGACGATCACGATCAGGGGCGTGCTGACGACCGTATCGTCGGCCTACACGTGGGATATTGCCGATGCCTCGTCCTTCCCGGCCGGTGACATCAAGGAGACGTCCGTCTTCGGCAACCTCCAGTTCCTGGCCAGCGACTCGAAGCACATGACCATCGAGCACTCGATCGGCGACCAGGGCGAGCCGGTGGACCGCATCAAGTTCAACGGCAAGAGTACGCTGGAGGATGTGACGCCGACGCTGCGTGCCCTGGCTCTGCGCGTGAGCGGCAACGGTACGCTGACCGTGAAGGCCATTTCGAGCAGCAGCTCGGACGCCACGCGCGAAGTGGGCGTGAGCGCCAACGGCAAGGAGTATCTGCGCGAAGCCTGCCCGACCTCGTCGGACGGCGAGGCCAAGACGGTGAAGTTCACCGACCTCTCGGGCGAGACGACGATCTACATCTACTGCTATTGCTATGCCACGATCAATGTTTACGGTCTGTCGTGGGAGCCTGACAACTCGGGTGTGCAGACGCAGCCCTACAATGTGGAGCTGAGCTACGACCTGATCAAGAACCATGTGGGTGACGAGATCCAGATTCTCACCGGTACGGAGATGGACGGTACGGCCTCGGAGGATGCGATGACGAAGTTCTCGACCTCGAGCAGCAAGCCCTACATCCAGACCTGGACCTATCAGGGCATCACCTTCGGATCGGCCATGGCGGCCTCCTCGAGCTCGATGTACATCAAGAAGGGCCTTGCGATCGAGACCTACCTGAAGAACGACTCTTCGCTGGGGGCCATCTCGACGATCTACCTGAAGATCGTGGACGGCTCGAAGGTTCCGACCGTCAGCACTTCGGACAACGGCACGGACTTCACGGCCCTTGAGATTCCGACGGTGGCCGAAGGCGAGGGCACCTATGCCGGATACTACAGGTACGACACGGCTGGCAAGCCCTACTTCAAGATCACGATCGGCGGCGGTGATGCCAAGATCACCAATGCCGTGATCGTCGGCGAGAAGTAATCCGATACCGAAAACAACGGCAGGGAGCGCGGAGCAGTCCGCGCTCCCTTTTTTTTGCCGCTGCGCTGGTCCGCGGTACCGTATTTGCCCGGTGCGATTATGAAATTCGGATTAGATTTTTTACCTTTGTACGATATTTTGCTCGTATGGCAGGAAAAGAGAAAGACCTATTGGAAAATATCGGGGAGCAGGAGTACAAGTACGGCTTCACCTCGCAGATCGAGACCGAGACCATCGGCAAGGGACTCTCGGAGGAGGTCGTGCGCCTGATCTCCGCAAAGAAGGGCGAGCCGGCGTGGATGACCGAGCGCCGCGTGGCGGCCTACCGGCACTGGCTGACGCTCGAATCCCCGACGTGGGCGCATCTGACGATCCCGGAGATCGACTTTCAGGATATCATCTACTATGCGGCGCCGAAGGCCCGCAAGAAGCTCGGCTCGATGGACGAGGTCGACCCCGAACTCAAGCGCACGTTCGACAAGCTGGGCATTCCGCTCGAGGAGCAGATGGCGCTGGCGGGCGTGGCGGTCGATGCCGTGATGGACTCCGTCTCGGTGAAGACCACTTTCAAGGAGACGCTTGCCGAGAAGGGCATCATCTTCTGCTCGATCTCGGAGGCGCTGCGCGACCATCCCGACCTGGTGAAAAAGTACCTCGGGAGCGTCGTTCCCTATACCGACAACTTCTACGCCGCGCTGAACGCCGCGGTCTTCTCCGACGGGTCGTTCTGCTACATCCCAAAGGGGGTGCGGTGCCCGATGGAGCTGTCGACCTACTTCCGCATCAATGCCGCCGGCACGGGGCAGTTCGAGCGCACGCTCATCGTCGCCGACGAGGGGGCCTACGTGAGCTACCTCGAGGGGTGCACGGCGCCGCAGCGCGACGAGAACCAGCTGCATGCGGCCGTCGTTGAGATCGTCGTCGAGCGCGACGCCGAGGTGAAGTATTCCACGGTGCAGAACTGGTATCCGGGCGACCGCGAGGGGCGCGGCGGCGTCTACAACTTCGTCACCAAGCGCGGCCTGTGCCGCGAGAACGCGCGCCTGTCGTGGACGCAGGTCGAGACCGGCTCGGCCATCACGTGGAAATACCCGAGCTGCATCCTCGCGGGCGACAATTCGGTCGGCGAGTTTTACTCGGTGGCCATGACCAACAACTTCCAGCAGGCCGATACGGGTACGAAGATGATCCACATCGGCCGCAACACCCGCAGCCGCATCGTCTCGAAAGGTATCTCGGCGGGGCGGAGCGAGAACTCCTACCGCGGGCTGGTGCGCATGGCTAAGGGGGCGGAGAACGCCCGCAACTATTCGCAGTGCGACTCGCTGCTGATCGGCGACAAGTGCGGCGCGCACACCTTCCCGGTGATCGACAGCCGCAACCGCACGGCCGTGGTCGAACACGAAGCCACCACGTCGAAAATTTCCGACGACCAGCTTTTCTACTGCAATCAGCGCGGGCTTTCGACCGAGGATGCCGTGGGACTGATCGTCAACGGCTACGCCCGCGAGGTGCTGGCGAAGCTGCCCATGGAGTTCGCCGTCGAGGCGCAGAAGCTGCTGGCCCTGCAGCTCGAGGGCACGGTAGGGTAGCGGCCGGGCGGAGCCGGTGACGCGGGGCCTGACGAAAGGCTCCCGACCGTGCGCAGGAAGGCGTCGGCGGGGCATGGAAGTTCCCAGCCGCGTGCGGGAAGGTCGCCGGCGGGGCATGGAGGGTATCCGGGAAGATCCGGACGAGGCTCCGGAGCGGTCCGTGAAGATCCGGCGGCATCTCTGACAGAATTCCGGAGACATTCCGGATGAGAAAATGTAAAAAGACAAATAGAAACGACAAGACAGATATGTTAAGCGTAAAAAATCTGCATGCGTCGGTCGAGGGCAAGGAGATTCTCCGCGGCATCGACCTGGAGGTCCGCGCCGGCGAGGTCCACGCCATCATGGGCCCGAACGGCTCGGGCAAGTCGACGCTCGCCTCGGTGCTGG
>ERZ825137.5128-NODE-5128-length-12418-cov-6.976786_pt1 | contig 12418 bp, 13 predicted proteins | sample MGYA00519873_ERZ825137 | MGnify/ENA primary metagenome ERZ825137 (study PRJEB31778, sample SAMEA3449190) | human gut metagenome | biome: human gut; feature: human-associated habitat; material: faeces | place: United Kingdom | collected 2010/2012 ... | reverse complement strand
GAAAGAACAGTAAATGGCTCTGTTCCGGCAAGATCAAAAACGGCGCGGATTCCTGCAGATCCTTTGCCATCTACGAAAGCGAGATCAAACCGCTTCTGTTCGAGGTATTCCGCGATACGTCTGCCGATGCCGATGCGATGGTCGAAGAATACATCCGTATGTATAACGAGCTGACGCAGCACGGCTCGCTCCGGAAAAAGATCGAACAGCAGAATAACATCATCGATCAGGCAAACCGGAAGAAGAACAAGCTCCTGCAGCTTGCTGCAGACGACAGTATTACGAACGCGGATTTCAAGAAGATGACTGCTGACTGCAATCGTGAAATTGAAGAAGCCGAAAAGGAAATCGCAGAACTGGAGCAGACAGCCGCAGAGGGCGACGCCTTCAAGCAGAAGATCGATGAGATCCGCAGAGTCCTGACGAATGCCCAGCGTGACGCGGCGCAGGGGATCATCACAAAGGAGTTCATCGACAAGTATATCAGCAAGATCTTCGTGACACCGAAGGACGACACGACTATGCTGCTTCAGGTCAAGATCTTCACCGGGGAAACGACGGAAAAGTACCTCCGGAAACTCGAAAGCCGCACGGGTCACATCACCCGCGATTTGACTGAACAAGCAGAAAAGCCAGACGCCGCAAGGGTTTCCAGCCCTGACGATTCTATGGGTCACACGTCTAAGAAAATGATCGAGTCCTACGAGCGCAACATGAAGTAAGTCTTTTTCTCCAGAACACCGGAGGCGAAGACGGGGGCCGCTGCAAAAGCAGCGGCTCCTTTTCATAGAAAATGGTCTTGAATTGAATTTTTACATATTATACGGTAAATATGGGAGAAAATAGCCGTTTTTGAAAAATGGGAGAAAAGAGGAACGATAATGAAGCGATGCTTTACCAGTCTGACCGCGCTGCTCTGCTCGGCGGCGATCCTGCTGTGCTGCCTGCCCATGCAGGCGCTGGCGGCGGAGTTCCGGATGCAGACAGCCTATGAAGACGTCTTGCCGGACGAACTGACCGCGCAGGAAGAAGCGCCCGCCGCCCTGGCAGAACCGGAAGCGCCCGAGGCCGAAAAACAGCCGGAAGCCCCTCCGGAGGGGCCGGCCGTCTCCGTCCTCTCCACGGATAACAGATCCGGCGATTTTACATACAGCGTCCTGTCCGACAATACCGCGCAGATCACGGGGTATTCGGGAACGGCGGCAAATCTGATTGTTCCGGATAAACTGGACGGGTATACGGTGACGGAAATTGGTAAGCTATGCTTCAGCGGAAACGCAACTCTGGTTTCGCTGAAGCTTCCGGATACGGTAACAAGGATCGGCACCAGAGCGTTTGCGTACTGCACAAACCTTGCGAGTATCAACTATCCGCTTCACTTGGAAAGCGCAGGGGATGGTTATAACGGCGGATTCCTGTTCGATGGAACCAGGATCAGCAGCATCACCGTAGTTCTGCATCCGCTGCACGGCCAGACTCTGTTCCTTCATGCACGCTCAACTCCTTACGACGGCATTTTACCGCGCCGGAGAACATTTTTCTCGACGTTCCTTGCTGTTTTGCTTTTGCTATGCAGAAAATGACCGTTTGTAAACCGGCAATACCCGCTTCCAGAATACCAGCCCATTTACAAGGAGCAGTATGCCGAACAGGCACCTTGCCGCCCATTCCGGGCATAGACGGGCGATGCCGTTCATATCCCCGCCGCCGAAGAAGCCGCACAGGACGCTTAAGTAAAGCGGATCGAGCAGCAAAAAGGCAATCGTGATGTAGTAAAGCATCGCGCGAAGCAGCTTGCTTCCGGCGCGGCAGATAGCCGCTGCAAGCGCCGTCAACAGATATCCTGCGCAGAGAGTCGCCAGCGCGCCCACAAGACAGAAGACGCCGAGCTGCGTATCTGTCATGTGTTCGGCGCAGACGTCGATCTGCACGCCGAGTCCCATAGAGTTGATTTGCCGAAACACACCGGTGAGCAGGGCATACAGCAGATGCGCACCCTCATGCACGAGGTAGTAGGCGGCAAGTGCCGCCAGGATCCCGATGTATTGCCGCGTCCGTTTTGACATGATGGTTCCTCCTTCGCAGCCACTGCGTCAATCTGTGCCCGCTGTGCTCTGTTCGCCGGGCAGGATGGAGAATTCCTCGTTATCCCTCCTTTGCCTGATATCCGCATGGTACTGGCAAAAGGTTCAGAAAGCGGTCAGGAAAATCGTCCAGAAATGGTCAAGATTCCGGCCTCAGCCGGAACCCGATGCCCCAGACCGCTTCAATATGGTCTTTGCCAGTCGCGTCCCGCAGCCGAACAGCTACGCGGGCCAGCAGCTCCTTCGTGTCGAAGGGCTTCGTGATATAATCCGCCGCGCCGCCCAGCAGCAGTCCGACCTTGTCCTGCACCGCCGTTTTGGCGCTGACTACAATGACGGAAATGCCCTGAAGCTGCGGCAGGACCTCCTCGCCGGACAGCTCCGGCAGCATGAGGTCGAGCAGAACGAGATCGGGGCGGCTGTCTTTCAGCAGAAGCAGCGCCTCCGTGCCGGAATAGGCGCGGAGCACCGCGTAGCCTGCCCGTTCCAGAACCTCCTGCTCCAGATTCCCGATGGCTGCGTCGTCGTCAATAATCAAAATTGTCTGCATTGTTTTCAACTTTCCTGTTTTTATTTTCGAAGCTGTCCGTCGCCGCCCATCAAGGCAGTCATTTCCTCAATGCGCTCCAGCGGGAACGGCGGCTGGCACAGCGGCTTCATGGCGATGGACATGAGCTTCATGGGGTTGTCGTCCGCCGCCACGCGGTTGGAGCTGAGCGCGCCGCAGCGGCGGCAGCGGTGAATGATGGCCCATTCTCCGCCCCTGCGCACCCAGACGGCGATCGGCTCCATGATCCCGCCGCAGTCACTTTCCCGGTCGCCCGGCTCAATGTCCAAATGCAGGCTTGCAAGGCAGTTCGGGCAGTGGTTGCGGTGGCCGGAGCCTGCGTTTTCCGGGACGACAGTCCTTCCGCAGACCTTGCAGATGAAGGTGTCGCTGCAGGCGTGGGTCTTATAGTAGCCTTTTTCAAAGGCTTTGCGTTTGTTTTCGCGATTCATGTTGCTCCTCCTGAAGATGTCGGTTCCGGTTCTTCGGGAGGAATGGCGTGTGATGGAATTTGCCAGACCTCCCGGTCAGACCACACGCTCCAGTGATAAAGTGATACGTTTCAAAAAGTTCTCCTTAAAATTGAAATTAAAAATTGCGTTTTCGTAATTGTACGGGATGCTTGTTCTTACGCCTGCATCTTCGATCTTTTCAAGAATCTATTGTCCTGATTTCAGATAAAAGGCTTCATACGCTGCGCTCCAATGCCGCAAGATCGCCTGCCTGAATGGCGCTGCGTTGAACCCCGTTGCGGCAAACACGCTGAACCGCTCGACGGCGCCGAAATGCTGCGCCGGAACAAGCTTCGTGCCGACCGCGCCGACGAGCATCATGCCGAGGGCAGCAGCTGCGCATACGCCGTAGGAGCGGCACCGCCGGTCCTTCACACCGGCGGCAATGAGGATCGCCAGCGACACGATGGACAGCAGTACGACCGCAGCGGTGACGGCCATGTGCATAACGTCCTGAAATGCGCCGGCATAGCCGCTGCTTGACAGCGGGAACATCCGGTAGCAGATCGCAGAGATCCACTCCATGACGGCAAACAGATAGACGCCGGTGCGCAGCAGCTTTGGATTCCGGCCCTGTATGCCGATGCAGACGACCTCACACGCGTTATAGCCCGCACTCAGCTGGTTCCACAGCGCAAGCGACGGCGCATCCGCCGCGCTCAGATCGCTGACGGCCTGCGCCATCCAGTCATATCCCGGGTAGGGTGTATCTGAAAACTCATGATGTGACCGGCAGCGAGGGATTTTTGCGTTGCGCAAGACATTTTTTCGCAGGAATACTGACGTATTTCAAGGAAAAATGACGCGGCGCACCGCAAAAAGGCCCGCTGTCCGGGTGCGTTGGGAGTTTTCAGATACACCCTAGGCCAGCGGGGCAAATATCACCGCTGCCGCATACGAAAAAAAGCCGACAAGGCCGAGCAGGCCAAGCTTTTGTACCAGCGTTCGTTTCATTTTGTTCCTCCTGTTCAAAAAACGCAGTGCTGACCACGTCAGACATGGTCAGCACTGCGTCCTTGCGTCTGGCTGATTGACTTCTTCGATTTGAAAATTTCTTGCGTTGATGATGCTCTCCCGGCGGCATTTCGGGCAGAAGAGCGGGAACTCCTGCAAGATTGTCCGCCGCAGCCGCGTTTTTGCGCCGCAGACCGGGTACAGGACCCAGCGTTCCTCTGCCGCGCTCATTGCAGCGGCTCCCTTTTGTGAACCATACGGAAAAAAAGCGCCACATGGCGGCGGAGCATATCCAGACACTCCGCCTCCCGTTCCGGCTGCCGGTCGCAGATCCCGATCAGCGTCAGGACGGGCGCGACATACTGCATCGCCAGAGTATCCGGGTCTTCTGCCTGAAGCTCACCGGCTGCGATAAGAGCGCGGAAGATCCCGGCGTGGTAGGCGAGCAGCCGGTCAACGTACCGACGGGAATACAGCGCCGCCAGCTCCGGTGAACGGAACTGCTCAATGGTCATCATGCGCCGAAAGCGGCTGATCGGCGCATTGTGCAGAGAGTATTCAAAAATCTGCCGCACCTTTTCAAACAGCGCTTCTGCTGTGATCTCCGTAAAGACCGGAATGTCCTGCGACACGTTCTGTACATGAATGTCGATTTTTCCGGTGTCCGCCTCATACTGTGCCGCCGTGGATTCCACGATCGCGTCAAAAATGGCCCGCTTGCTGGGAAAGTGGTTATAAAGAGAGGGCGCCTTGATGCCGACCGCCCGCGCGATCTCGCCCACGCTGACAGAATCGTATCCCTTCTCGGAAAACAGCTCCAGCGCCTGTTCCAGAATCCTCTCCCGAGTATCCTCCTGCTTCATCACTTCACCAGCTAACTAATATTCGTTAGCTTCAATATAAAGGATTTTCCCGGAAAAGTCAAGCCCCAAAAAAGGCTCCCCTTTGTGCAAAGGGAAGCCTTTGGATTGTATAAATTTACAGCGTTGCGGCCATGACGGCTTTGATGGTGTGCATACGGTTTTCCGCTTCGTCGAAGACGATGGACTGGCTGCTCTCGAAGACCTCATCCGTGACCTCCATCGCGTCAAGTCCGTATTTCTCGCTGATCTGTTTGCCGATGGTGGTGTTCAGATCGTGGAACGCGGGCAGGCAGTGCATGAAGCGGCACTGCGGCCCGGCCTGCGCCATGAGCTTTGCGTTGACCTGATAGGGGAGCAGGTCGTGAATTCTCGTCTGCCAGACCTCGTCCGGTTCTCCCATCGAGACCCACACGTCGGTATAGATCACATCCGCGTTTTGAACCGCGTGCATCGGCTCTGTGTCGAATTCCAGCACCGCGCCGGTCTGCGCGGCGATCGCTTTGCACGTTTCGATCAGAGCCTTATCCGGGAAGTACGCCTCCGGCGCACAGGCGACAAAGTGCATCCCCATCTTTGCGCAGCCGACCATCAGGGAGTTGCCCATGTTGTACCGCGCGTCGCCCATGTACACGAGCTTTTTGCCGGTCAGATTGCCGAAATGCTCCTGGATCGTCAGGAAATCGGCCAGAATCTGCGTGGGGTGAAATTCGTTCGTCAGTCCGTTCCAGACGGGGACGCCCGCGTATTTTGCCAGCTCCTCGACGATCTGCTGCCCGTAGCCGCGGTACTCAATGCCGTCGTACATACGGCCAAGCACGCGCGCAGTGTCGGCGATGGATTCCTTTTTGCCGATCTGCGAGCCGGACGGGTCGAGATACGTGACAGTCATGCCCAAATCATGCGCCGCGCCCTCGAACGAGCAGCGCGTCCGCGTGCTGGTCTTCTCGAAAATCAGCGCAGCCTGCTTGCCCTCGCACAGCCGGTGGGGGATACCGGCCTTTTTCTTTGCCTTGAGCTCGGCGGCAAGCGCCAAAAACTCCGCGATCTGCTCCGGCGTAAAATCAAGCAGCTTTAAAAAGCTCTGTCCTTTGATGTTCATGTCGTACTCCTTTTTATTGATGCGCCGCGAGGAAGGCCGCGACGGAATCCAGCTGCGCCTGTACCGACGCGGGGCCGGTGCCTCCGGCGGAAATGCGCCGCGCCACGCAGGTCCTGAGCGAAATTTCTTCATACAGATCGTCCGTGAAAACGTCCGAATACGTCTTGTAGGTTTCCAGCGGCAGCTTCTCAAGCACGGTATCATGCGCGATGCAGTACGCCACGAGCTGACCGGAAATTTTGTACGCACTGCGGAACGGAACGCCCTTTTTTGTCAGATAATCGGCCAGATCCGTCGCGTTGATAAAGCCCTTCTGCGCGGCCAGCAGCATAACCTCCGGCTTTGCACGAAGGCTGGAAAGCATCGGAGCCATGATCTGCAGGCAAAGCTTCGTCGTGTCCACGCAGTCAAACACGGCCTCCTTGTCCTCCTGCATATCCTTATTATAGGCCAGCGGAAGCCCCTTGAGCGTCGTCAGAAGCGCGATCAAATCGCCGTAGACCCGCCCGGTCTTGCCGCGGCACAGCTCAGCCATGTCCGGGTTTTTCTTCTGCGGCATGATGGAAGAGCCGGTCGTAAAGCCGCTGTCCAGCTCAATAAACTGAAATTCCCAGCTCGACCACAGGATCAGCTCCTCGGAAAGCCGCGACAGATGCATCATGACCAGCGCGCACGCGCTCATCAGCTCCACGCAGAAATCTCGGTCCGATACGCCGTCGAGACTGTTTTCACACACGGCAGCAAAGCCGAGCTTCTGCGCTTCAAACACGCGGTCGGTCGGATATGTCGTCCCGGCCAGCGCACAGCAGCCGATGGGGGAGGCGTCCGTGCGCTTATACGCGTCCGCAAGCCGTCCATAGTCGCGCTCCAGCATCATCGCATACGCCAACAGCTGCTGGCCGAATGTGATCGGCTGTGCCCGCTGCAAATGCGTGTAGCCGGGCATAATGGCGTCCTTGTTCGCCTCCGCCTGCGTATGCAGCGCCTGCATGACGGCCAGAACCAGCGCTTGCAGCGCCTTGATCTCATCCTTTAAATACATCCGCAGATCAAGCGCGACCTGATCGTTGCGCGAACGCGCCGTGTGGAGCTTTTTGCCCACATCGCCGATGCGCTTCGTAAGCTCCGCCTCGACAAACATATGAATGTCCTCAGCCTGCGGGTCGAGCTGCAGCGCCCCGGATTCCAGATCGGCCAGAATGCCCGCCAGACCGTCGATGATCGCATCCGTATCCGCCTGCGTCAGAATGCCGCATTTGGCAAGCATTGCGGCGTGTGCCATGGAGCCGGTGATATCCTGCCTGTACATCCGTCCGTCGACGGCGATCGAAGAGTTGAATGCGTCAGCCAATGCCGAAGTCTCCGCCTCCGACCGGCCCGCCCAAAGCTTGTTCATGGTGCGTTCTCCCTGCATGATATTTGCAAAGCCTCCCCTTGCCATGCCCCGCATGGTAAGGGGAGGTGGATTTTTACAGCTTCCCCTGCTCTCGCAGCGCCTGCACCTTGGTCGGCAGGCCCCAGATGTTGATGAAGCCCTCAGCCTCGGCCTGGTTGAAATCGCTCTCGCCGAATGTGACGAGATTCTCAGAATACAGAGAATACGGCGAGGTAATGCCGGCGTTGATCATGTTGCCCTTGTAGAGCTTGAGCTTGACCGTGCCGGTGCAGAACTCGTTGGACTTCTTGGCAAAGGCGGTCAGCGCCTCCTGCAGCGGGGAGTACCACTTGCCGTTGTAGATGAGGTCGGCGTAGTCGACAGCCAGCTTTTCCTTCATGTGCAGCGTCTCTTTGTCGAGCGTCAGCATTTCGAGCTGCTCGTGCGCGAAGTAGAGGATCGTGCCGCCCGGGGTCTCATAGATGCCGTGGTCCTTCATGCCGATGAGCCGGTTTTCCACGATGTCGAGGATGCCGACGCCGTTTTCGCCGCCTGGATCACCTCTTCATCCGAGGCGTCCAGCCGTCCGTACCGGATATTTTCCATGACCGTTCCCGTAAACAGATGGGTATCCTGGAGCACCACAGCAATGTTCCTCCGCAGCTCCTCCCGCTTTATATGGCGCACATCCACGCCGTCGATGGTGATGGAGCCGGACTGGATATCGTAAAACCGGTTCAGCAGGTTGATGATGGTGGTCTTTCCAGCCCCGGTGGAGCCCACAAAGGCGATCTTCTGTCCCGGTCTGGCGTAAAGGCTGATGTCCTTTAAGATCAGCTTCCCGGGATCGTATCCGAAATACACATGCTCCAGGGAAACATGGCCCTTCATCCCTTCCATGGAAACGGCATCCGGATCGTCCTCCGGCTCCGGCTCCTCATCCATCACCGCAAAAACACGCTCCGCGCCGGCCAGGGCCGAGAACACGTTGGAAACCTGCATGGAGATCTCGTTGACCGGTCTGGAAAACTGTCTGGAGAAGTTTAAGAACACGGTGAGGCCGCCCACGTCAAAATTCCTTATAACGCACAGGAGGCCGCCCACACAGGCCGTCAGAACGTAGTTGATCTGGCTCAGATTGTTCATCACCGGCCCCATCATCCCGCCCAGGAACTGGGCGCGGATCTGCTTATCCTTCAGATCACTGTTTAAGATCTCAAACTCCTCCTCCGCCACGTCCTCATGACAGAACACCTTCACTGCCTTCTGGCCGGAAATGGTCTCCTCAATATAACCGTTTAAGGCTCCCAGGGCTGACTGCTGGGCATTGAAATATTTCTGGCTCCGGGAGGCCACGGCCCCTCCGGCCTTCAGCATCAGAGGGATCAGCACAAGGGTGATCACTGTCAGATACACGTTTGTATACAGCATGAGCCCCAGGGTTCCCACAATGCTCAGGGCCCCGGAGAAAAGCTGCACCAGGGTGCTGCTCAGCATATTTCCTATGGTGTCCACGTCGTTGGTGAACCGGCTCATCAGGTCGCCGGACTGGTGCCGGTCATAGTAGCGGATGGGCAGCTCCTGCAGCCGGTCGAACAGATCCTGCCGCAGCGCCGCCACCGTGTGCTGCGCCACATGGACCATGATGCGGGCATAGGCGTAGGAGCACAGGGAACTGAGGGCGAACAGGCCGCCCATCAGCAGCAGCATCCTGAAAAGTCCCGGAAAATCGCCGGGGATGATATAGTTGTTGAGCAGCGGCTTGAGCATATAGCTGGTGGCCACGCTGGCAACGGAGCTGACGATGAGGCATACCGCCACCAGAACCAGCGAGCCCTTGTACCGCCCCACATAGCGCATCAGCTTTTTGAAGGTACCCTTCATGTCCTTGGGCCGCTGGAAGCCGTGACCGCCGTGACCGTGCCTGCCGGGGCCGTGTCCGGATGCGGTGCGTTTCGTATCAGCCATCAATGCTCACCCCCTCCTGCTGGGATTCATAGACCTCGCGGTAGATCTCGCAGCTCTCCATGAGCTGGGCGTGGGTGCCCTGCCCCACCACGCGGCCGTCGTCCATCACCAGAATCATATCCGCGTCCATCACGGAGGTGATGCGCTGGGCGATGATGAGCTTGGTAGCGCCGGGCAGCGCCGTCTTCAGCGCGCCGCGGATCTTGGCGTCCGTGGCGGTATCCACCGCGCTGGTGGAGTCGTCCAGGATCAGCACCTTGGGACGGCGCAGGATGGCGCGGGCGATGCACAGCCGCTGCTTCTGGCCGCCGGACACGTTGGTGCCGCCCTGCTCAATATAGGTGTCGTAGCCGTCGGGCATCCGCTGGATAAACTCATCGGCACAGGCCATGCGGCAGGCCTCCTCGATCTCGGCGTCGGTGGCGTCCGCCCGGCCCCAGCGCAGGTTCTCCCGGATGGTGCCGGAGAACAGCGTGTTCTTTTGCAGCACCATGGCGCAGCCGCTTCGCAGCGCCTCCATGGTGTAGTCCTTTACGTTGCGGCCGCCCACATAGACGGCGCCCTCGTCCACCTCGTACAGCCGGGGGATCATGCTCACCAGCGTGGACTTGGCGCTGCCGGTGCCGCCCAGAATACCCACGGTCATACCACTTTCAATATGCAGATCGATGTCCGTCAGGTTCCAATCCTCCGCCGTGGTGTGGTACTTGAAGTACACATGGTCAAAGCGGATGTCGCCGTTTTCCACGGTCAGCGCCGGGTCAGCCTGCGCGTCGGTGATCTGGGGCTGCTCGTCCAGCACCTCCACGATACGCTTGCCGCAGGCGATGGCGCGGGTCAGGATCATCAGCACCATGGACACCATCATCAGAGACATCAGGATCTCGCTGGCGTAGGTGAAGAATGCCAGCAGATCGCCGGACAGCAGGGTGCCTGCTGCCACCTGATGGCCGCCCAGCCACATAAGGGACACGATGGTGCCGCCCATGATCAGGATCATGAGGGGCATGAACATCACCACGAAGCCGAAGGCCCGCTCCGCTGTGTCGCGGAGCTTGTCGCTGCGGGTGCGGAATTTCTGCTCCTCCTCGTCCTCCCGGACGAAGGATTTCACCACGCGGACGGCATTCAGGTTCTCCTGCACCACCAGATTCAGCTCGTCGGTGGCGTTTTGCAGCGCCGTGAAGAACGGCCCCACATAGCGGATGACGATGACCACCGCCACCGCCAGCAGCGGCACGGTGGCGTAGTCCACATCGCCGTAGCTGAGGGTAATGGTGCCCAGCTGCTGTCCCGCGCTGACCGGTGCGTCTACCACATCGGCGTCCAGCGTGACGGTGCGCACCAGATCCTCCGGCTTCAGGTCGTCGGGCAGCACCGCCTCTGCGGTGTAGGCGGGGTGGACAGCCACCTGCGCGGTTTCCTTGCTGAGCGCCACCGGCACCTCCTGGATCATCTCGTCCTCGGTCAGCACGGTCTTGGTGGTGAAGTTGTCAAAGCCCCAGTCAAACAGGCGGGCGGTCTCGGTAAAACTGCCCACCTTATAGCTGCCGTCGCTGTCGGTCATCAGCCGGGCACCCAGCACCACGGAGATCAGCTGGCGGTCAGTGCGGACGGCGGAGGATACCAGACAGTAGCCCGCTGCGTCGGTAGAGCCGGTCTTGATGCCCTGTGCGCCGCTGTAGAGATACCCGGTAGCCCGCCAGTTGGAGATCAGGTAGTTGGTGCTGTGAAGCTCGCGGGCTTCGCTCTTGTTGGTGGCGGGCACGTCGTAGGCTTTGGTGTTGACGATGGTCATGAACTCGTCGTACTTCATGGCCTCGCGGGTGAACAGATAGATATCCCACGCGGTGGTGTAATGCTCGTTATCCGGCAGGCCGGAGGTGTTGACGAAATGGGTGTTTTCGCAGCCCAGCTCCTGTGCCCGCTGGTTCATCAGCGCCACAAAGGCGGTGACGCTGCCGCTGACGGCCTCGGCCAGAATGTTGCTCACCTCGTTGGCGGACACCACCAGCAGGCAGTACAGCAGTTGCTCCACCGTCAGCGTTTCACCGGCCACAATGTCGGCGGTGCTGGCGTCGTCCGGCAGGCCCGCCACGCTGTTGGCGCTGGCGGTGATGGAGTCGCTGAGCCGCAGCTCGCCCCGGTCGATGGCTTCGAACACCAGCAGTGCCGTCATCACCTTGGTGATGCTGGCGGGGTACTGCTTGGTGTGGGCGTCCTGATCCAGCAGCACGGTGCCGGTGGCGCCGTCCACCAGCAGGGCGGCCTTGGCGTCCAGCTGGATATCCTCCACGGCGTAGGCAGTAACGGGCCAGAGCTGCGTCAGCAGCAGGGCCAGCAGCAGAAAAACGGTGCAAAAACGGCGGAATTTCATAATGACTTTTTCTCCATATGTGCTATAATAGGGTGGGCATCGTATGTCGGGACGCGGAACGGTGAGCGATCCGCGAGCAGTATCTAACTTGCTATTATAAACGACATGTTTCCTCCCGTCAACGGGGAGGGAGATACCAATTGTAAACATTTTTTCAGGAGGTGGCGCCATGAAAATATTAGTGGTGGACGACGAGAAGCTGTTGGTAAAGGGCATCACGTTCAATCTGGAGAACGAGGGCTATGAGGTCACCGCCGCCTATGATGGCGAAGCCGCCGTGGAGCTGGCGAAGAAGGAGAGCTTCGACCTGATCATTCTGGATCTGATGATGCCAGTGCTGTCGGGCACCGAGGCGTGCATGAAGATCCGGGAGTTTTCCGACGTGCCCATCATCATGCTGACCGCCCGCAGCGAGGACGCAGACAAGCTGATGGGCTTTGCCTGCGGGGCGGACGACTATGTGACGAAGCCCTTTAACATTCTGGAGCTGAAGGCCCGTATCCGGGCGCTGCTGAAGCGCAGCGCGGGACGCTCCGACGCGGTGCGTACCCTGCTGACGGTGGGCGACCTGAGTCTGGACACCCAGCAGCGGGTGGCGATCCGGGACGGCAAGACCATCGACCTGACCGCCAAGGAATA
>ERZ825137.5123-NODE-5123-length-12431-cov-5.486749_pt1 | contig 12431 bp, 17 predicted proteins | sample MGYA00519873_ERZ825137 | MGnify/ENA primary metagenome ERZ825137 (study PRJEB31778, sample SAMEA3449190) | human gut metagenome | biome: human gut; feature: human-associated habitat; material: faeces | place: United Kingdom | collected 2010/2012 ... | reverse complement strand
GCGTACCGCCGGACGTCAAAGCGCCCCACACGATAGCCGTGCTGCATCTCTTTCTGACACCAGTGTAGCACAAAGCAACGCCAGCGTCAACCTATTCAGCGTCAGGCTTGCGCCGCCATTCTTCTTCCGTCATGTTCAGATCGGCGCGGAGCAGCTCGCCCACAAGGCCATTGACGGACAGGCCTTTGCTTTGCGCGTGGGCGGTTATATCAGCCTTGCGACCACGAGGCAACCGCACCTTGATTTCCTCGTAGTTTTGTCGATTCCAGCGGTCTTTAACGGTATTCGAGGTTTTGCCCATTATTTTACCTCCTGTTTTTCTTTTATTATATCACTTTATCATCATGGGGTCAGTATGCTAATTGCACATAGTGAGCCCAGTATTATTGTTCATGTCGTCAATATACATAGTGAGCCCAGTATGCTATACTGTGAGTGTCAAGAGGGACAGCGCCACGGTGCTATGAGTGAGACGCAACCGCGACACGACGAGCGCACAGGAGCCAGGGCACGAGCCGGGGCAGTCCCTCCAGCATTTGAAAGGAGTGTAAACGCATGTTGACCGAAAAACAGTTGACCGACATCTATGAACGAGAACTGGAGAACGCGCCCTCGGCAGGCTCGGACGTCCTGAACGCGAAGAGGAACTTTCACGCTGCACTGGATGAGTATTGCGCCGCGCTGAACTATGAAGCCTTCCTCTGGGCGTATGCGCTGGGCTATGAAGCCGGACGCATGGAGAGTGAAGCATCGACCGCCGAAGATTGCTTCTCCATCAACAAAAAAGAGCGCTGAGGTCTGCACACCTCAACGCCCTGTCCACTATCACCCACGAAAAGAGGGGCGATGCAGCACCCGCCGCCCCGCGTCCAGCGCGTTTATCGCCAGATAAAGCGCGGAGACGCTAACCCCCAGTTGGATACGATCCTGAAGGTGTTGGCGCCGCTGGGCAAGACGCTTGCCATCGTGCCCCTCCAGCCCCAAAACTAAAGCAAAGGCCGCCGGGTTTCCGACGGTCTTTTGTTTATTCAGATATTCGCATAGCGCAGAGACCTTGTTCCTTTGGCGATTTCTCGGCTGACGGTCTTCGCGGTCAGTCTGCCGACCTGTTCGCCGCTCATGGTGACGGTCATTCCCGCCAGCGCGTTGGAAACGGCTTCGGCTGTGATTTGCCCCAGACGCGCATAGTCGATGCCGCCGACGTTTCCGGCGCGGTAGGCCGTCGCATTGGCGCGGTTCAGAACGGTTTCTCCGGCGTGGAGCTTGGCGATGAAGTTATCATATGGCACATAGTCAAGGCCAGTCGCAAAGCTCGGCGCGTTCCTCTTGCTCGTCCTAACGATGGAAGGGCTTGAAATCGCGTCTATTTCGTCTTTGTAGTCCTTTTGCCCTTGTTCAAGCTCGGCTTGGCTGAACGTTCGGCTATACGATGCGCTGACGGACAGGCTCAATCCCGCCGTAACCGCCGCCCACCACGTTCGTATCTGTTCCTGTACGCTCTCGATGCTTGGCAACTCCAAATCGCCCAGATTCCACGTCAAAATGGCGGTCATGGCAGGCGAAAAGTCATTGATCCACCAGTCCTTGATGCTTAGCGCGAAATCTCCCCACGCGGGAACGATCAACTCGCCGAACGACCATTGCGTGATCGCTGTGAGCGCGGGCTGTGCCGTTTCTTCCCACCACGTCGGAATGCCGTCAAAGAAGCCGTCAACGCTCGGCGCGACAAAGCTGCCCAGCGTCCACGTAAACACTGATTTCAAGCGCTCGTATGCGTTCGCTCCCTGACCGCTCCACCATGTTTTAGCCGTCTGCAAGATCTCGGGGATGGAAACGCCGTCCAGCGTAAACGCGCCCAGCGTCCACGTCGCAAAGCTCTTGATACCGTTTTGAATGGTGGTCAGTGCGGTTTCGGCGGTGGTCTGAATCTCCGTCCACGTCGGAATGTGGAGATCGAACGTCAGCGGCTTGTTTTCGTTGCTCCATTCCAGAATCTTGTCGATCAGGTCGATTGCGTCATCGAGGAAAACGCTGCCGATATCGGCAAAAGCTGTTGAAAGCATTTCAACGCGCATACCGATTGTTTCATCGCTGAAAAGGTCGGTGACTTTCTCGATAAACGGAGTAAGCGCGTCTTTGAACGGTTTTCCGATATGCTTGAGAAGGGTGTCCTGCGCCGCGTCCAGCTTGTTAATCACGTTTTCCCATTCGTGGCCTTCGCGCGCGGCCTGCCCGATGACGTTGGTTTGATCGTAGATTGCATCGACGATATTGAGCATGAGCATCTGTTTTTGCGCTTCGGTGAGTGCCTGCCATTTCTTCCCGTAGACCTCCATCGCTTTTGATGCGCGGGTGGATTCCGAAACCTGAAGACCGATTGCGTCGCCTGCCTCGGTATTGCCGCGCAGAAAAGAACGCAGGCGGGTATCCGCTTCGTCGACGCTCATGTTGTACGCCGCAGCGCCGTCAGCCGCAAGGCGAATATATTTGTCCATCATGGTCATCGCATCCGCAGCGTCTACACCCGCGCCTTTGAACTGCATAAAGGCAGACGTGCCGACGCTCTTGAGCTGCTGGGACAGCATGTTCGTATCCTTGCCGATGCTGTCAAAAACGCCGTTCGCCGCGCTTTCCAGCTCTCCGAATGTCGCGGATGCCAGCGAATCCAATGCTTCCTGATCTGCCGCCGTCTGTATGGCGCGCCTGCTCAAAGATGCCACCGTGTCAAATGCCTTTTCAGCGCCTCGGGCAATCATGTGCCCCATGGCAATCGTCTTCGCGTTGATAAAGCCGCCCAGCTCAAGGATGGAGCTTTTGCTTTTGCGGATGCCCTGCTCGTATTCCTGGGAATCCAGCCCGATCTTGGCTACAAGTGTGAATAAATCCATCGTTTCACCTCACATTTTCAAAAATGGCGCACCCATCAGGGCACGCTTGCTTTCGTTCTTCCTGCCTCAAAGAAACCATGGTCGTCTGTTCCAGCGCCTTTTTGGCTTTTCATCCGCCGAAAACTCGACGAGGCTTCGCAGCTTTTGCGCCTTCTGCATGGTGATATTCGCCGCCTTTGCCGCTTCCTCCAGCGTCTCGGCGCGTCTGTAATAGGCACAGAAAAAACGGAACTCCGGTATGCCTATTTCGTCCATTTTGAGTGCTTCGTCCGTGAGGGAGAGGGATTCTGCCGCCTGCCTCACGGCGCGCTCTAAGGCGGCTTGTAGGGCTTCTATGCGGGTCAGGCGGTCGTCAAGCCCCTTCGGCAATCCGTGAGACGGCAAAACGTCAAACCCGCTGGAGGAGAGGGGGAGCTTCGCCCGATCAAGCGCATCCCTTGCCTGTTCCGCCGCCTGCCAGTCCTGCCGCATCTTAATCAGCGCGGCGCGCTGCTCGTCTGTGAATGTCAGCATCAGGTGCAGAAATCCCAAAGGTCGTCTTTCGGATCGCCTGCCGCCGCGACGAGATAATCCAGTGCCTTTGAATCCCCGGTAGCCGCCCGCTTGCCGATCTCAAACAGAGCGGCCGCTTGCAGCGTCACCTCGCCGATGCCCAGCGCCTCGGTGATTTCGGCTTGCTTGTCCTCGGTGAGCGGCGCGGGAGAAGAGAGGATCAGCCGCGCCAATTCCCGTGTCTTCTTCTTCGCCGCCTTCGTTTCGTTGCCTTTTTCGCTTGCGTCCCGCGTCGATTTCAAGCCGGGAGCAAACCGGGTTGCCCGTCCCGCTTCGGCAATGTTGGGGTTGCTCATAAATCGCCTTCTTTCGTCGCTCATTCGTCGTTACTCCCGAAAGCCGTCATCCTTTTGTCGCGGTTTTGTCGCGCTTTGTTTCCGGCGAAAATCGCCAGAAATTCGCTCAGCTCCAGCGAAATCACCCACGGCTGACGGTTCGCCCGGTGAACGACCACGGGAATGGCATTCACCGCGTCGCGCTTCGCCTGACGCATCGCCTCGGAAAGCCGCAGACGCTCGGTTCGCTTGACCTCGATGTGCAGCGGATGCCCGGCGACGGTTGCGGAGATATCCGGATTCCCGCGCCCGCCCTTGCACCCTGCCAACAGCCCTTGCTGATGACGCTCGGCGGGGATGCCGCCGGAGGTCAGCACCTCCAGCAGCTCCCGCTCTCCCGCGTCGCCTTTTCGTTTGCTGTTCGTCTAAATGCCTCCATTTCGATTCTTTGCCGTCTAGAAGCGTTTTTTCATGCTCGGATGATAGAACACCTATCAAGCGTTCGAACACGCCAGAATGGCGTTAAAACCGTTTTCCTCGCAGATGGCGCGGCAGGCTTCCAAATCGCCGCGGTTCAATGCCCGCTGGAATTCCAAGAAGACCTTCTGCTTGTCTGGCGACAAGGCGTGGTACTGGGTCAAGAGGCTGTGTTCATCATGGGTCAGCGTCATTTTAATCACGCTCCTTCGTCAATCGGTCAAGTGCATCCCGTGCGCCTCTTCCATGGCGCGGCATTTCTCGTAATCCCCGGCGGCCAGCGCGTGGACGTATTCCAACACTTCCTGCTTTTCATCCTCGTTCAGCTCGGCAATCACGTTGCGGAAATCTTGTGCCGTCCAATTTGCTTCCATCTCGTTTTCGCTCCTTTCTTCGAAATGTCACAGGTCCTTGCGGTGAGACATCGGTATTCGCCTGTTCTTGAGAATCGCGCGGTAGAAGTTGACGGAAACGCAGCCTCGGCTGTTTGAGGCGGACGCCTCCTTGATCGCGCTCTCCACCTGTTCCCAATCGCAGCGCTTCACATCCTCCAGAATCGAATCATAGACAGCGAGTGTCTGCGGCAAGCCATACGTCCGCGCTAACTCGCCAGCGCGCTGAAGATCACGGAGTTCGCGCTGAATGTCCAGCTCAGATGCGTTATCGTGTTTTGAACGCGCTCGTCGTTCCGCCTCATGGTTCAAATCGAAGCTGCCGCCGCAGAAATTACGTTCGGCTTCTACTCTGCTAGACTCAGCTCCGTTCTGCTCCGCTCCGTTCAGTTCAGTTCCGTTCCGTTCAGTTCCGTTCAGTTCAGTTGTTCGACCGCCGTTGACTTTGGTCGACTCTGGTTGACCGTGGTCAACCGTTGTCGCACTTTTCTTATTTCGATTGATAGCGCTGTTTTCACACCTTGATTTATAAGCGTCTGAATCTTTTTCGATTCTAGATGCAAACATTAAACATATCGCGTGTACTATCGGGTTTGTAACGTCTGAGAAATCCGGCGGCAGATCATCATTTGCCAGCGCTACCGAATACCGCGTCAACGCAACGATAAGGGCTTTCACGTCCTCAGGCGGCAATGCCTCCAACATGTACAGGTTCTCGTGGTACAGCGTCCAGCCCTGGCGTGTTCGGCGTTCGTATTTGCCCACGGTGCATCACCTCGTAAACGTGAAGTCGTCACCGCTGACGGCCTGCCGGACGTGCATCGCGTCGCGGATCGCCTGCTGCAAAATCTCCGGGTCCCACCTGAGAGACTTGCGACGGCTGCCGCGCCCGACCTCCAGCGCGGGATAAAGGCCGCGTTTGAATCCGTAACGAAGCTCATACTCAGATAAGCCTGTCAGTTCAGCAGCTTTTTTCGTACAGATCAGCACGGCTTTTTCACCTCCCGACTGTTTGCAATCTCGTCGATGACAGAAACAATACGCGTTTGGTCATCTTTTGACAACTCGCGACGCAAAAGGCGACAAAATAGGCTCTCGCTAATTCCAAGTGCTTCTGCAATCTCCCAGTGATAAACACCGAGAACGCGCGCTTTTTCCCGAATAAGCATGTTTTTCTTGTACATTTCCGCTCCTTTTTAGAATCCAAATTGATGTTACAGTTGGAATTGGGCGCACATTTTATTTCTCGACATCATTATAGACCATTATCCGCGAAAACGCAATACAAAAATTGCCGTTTTAAGAAATAAATCTGCAAACGACATAAATGGACGTGTGTATAACGCGATGGAGAATATTATTTTGTTGTTGTTGCGGAAAAGAAAATATGGTACAATCAGAGACAGAAGCGAAGGGAGGAACTTGATTGTGGAAATTTTCAGCGAACGGCTTGTAAAAGCACGAAAAAAAAGACAGCTCACACAAAAGGCTGCCGCAGCCTTGATAGGAATTCAGGCGTCATCGCTTTCAGCGTATGAAGGCGGACGGAAAACGCCTTCAGTTGAAATAGCCATGCAGATTGCAAAAGCATATGAGGTGTCGCTTGATTGGCTTGTTGGAAATGCTAACGCTGTCGAAAATACGACGGATAGCGAAGTGTTGTTCAAAATTAAAACAAAAGGGGAGTTCATCCGCGTTTTATCATCGCTTTGCATGAGTCCGATTCGATGTCAAGCTCAAACAAGGTATGGGGATAATAGTTTTAGCTCGTATGCAGAAATCACTTTTTTTACAGACACTGATTGGCTTCCAAATTATGTTGACAAGTTTAATCAAATTGCCGAAGCTGTAAAAAAGGCAGGGCTTGACGAGGAAGTATTGGATGCATGGGTTACAAAACAAGTCAATGAAGTCAAGGATGAAGATATTGATGATCTCCCGTTCTAAGGAGGTGTTTTCATGTCCTCCCTCGAAAACCGCGGCAACGGCTCTTGGCGGCTGACGATCTCCGACGGGTACGCCCCGGACGGCAAGAAGATTCGCTTCCAGCGGACGATCCACGTTGACCCGATGCACACGCCCGCCGTACAGCGCAGAGAGGCGGAGAAGCAGGCCGCCCTGCTGGAGGCAGACTTTCGGCGAAAGCTGCTGCTGACGGGCAACCGTGCGCCGCTGAGGCAGGTTTTCGCGGAGTTCGTCGAAGAGAAGCAGCGGGCGGGGCTGAAAGCCTCCAGCATCCGCTTTTACACCAACCTGTTTGAATCGCGTATCCTGCCCATGCTCGGCGATATGGCGGTTCAGGATATCGACCGCCGCACGGTCTCCCGCTTCTATGCCGCGCTTGCCAAAGCCCCAGCGCGTTCAAACCGTTCAGAAACGGGCAGGCTGTCCGGCACGGTTCAGCACCAGTATCACACCGCGCTGTCTGCCGTGATGAGCTATGCCGTCCGTGCGGGGTATATCGCGGTCAATCCCTGCTCCCAGGTCGAGCCGCCGCGCAAGGACACGCCGGAAACGAAGTGGCTGAATCCATCTGACGCGGCGCGGCTGCTGGATGTGCTGGACGGGCTTGAAGATGTCCAGTGGAAATGCTTTTTCTATCTGTCCCTGTACACGGGCGCACGCCCAGGAGAACTGATTGCGCTGAATTGGCAGGATATCGACCCGGAGAAAAGCACGATCCACATTCGCGCTTCCGCCGAATACGTCAAGGGAGAGGGAACCGTTCGCACAGACCGCCCGAAGACGAAGTCCAGCGTCCGCGATATTCTTCTGCCGCCCGATGTGATGCAGATCGTTAACGACCATCGCCGCGCCCTGCTTGCCTATCGCCTGCCGTTCGGGAAGAATTGGCCGGAGCCTGACGCGGTATTCACCACGGACGACGGGCACCGGGTGAACATCTCCACGCCGACGCACGTCTTCAGGAAGCTGGTGAAGCGGTACGACCTGCCGCCGCTGACGCTCTACGGCTTGCGCCACACCGCCGCCAGCCTGATGATTGCCGAAGGCCTGCCCATCCGCGACGTTGCCGCCCGCCTCGGCCATTCGCAGACCAGCACCACCCTTGACATCTACGCCCACGCCCTGATTGACTCCAACAGCCGCGCCACCAACGCGATTTCCCGTGCGCTGGAGGAAGCCCGAAAAGCGTGATTCACCGCCGTCATTCGGCGGTTTTTCTATGCGAAAAAAGGGCAGTAGTCCCCAGAATAGTCCCCAAAGCTCCCTATAACCATTTCAAAAGCATAAAAAAAGAGCCTCGATTTCTCAAGCGAAATCAAGGCTCTTTTGCTGGTGCACCCGGCAGGAGTCGAACCTGTGGCCTTCAGAGTCGGAGTCTGACGCTCTATCCAACTGAGCTACGAGTGCATGTGCAGAAGATATTATACCGCCGATGCGAAAAAATGTCAACCGTCGTGGGAAAATTACGCCGCGAACGCATTTGGGTCTTGATTTGGCGGAAAATGACGGTATAATAAAATCTGTATGAACCAATAAATCGGAGGATATCGTTTATGGAAAGAACGTATGCGGCTCAGGTGCGCGGCGCGGACGAAATCAAGGTCTGCGGCTTCGTGGAGAACATCCGCAACAAGAGCAAGATGGCCTTCATCGTGCTCAAGGATATTACCGGCAAGGTGCAGATCACCGTGGAAAAGGGCGAGGACGAGGCGCTGGATAACGCCGTCAACCAGATTACCCTGGATTCCGTGATTACCGTCATCGGCAAGGCCGTGGAGAGCGAGTACGTCAAGCTCGGCGGCGTTGAAATCTATCCCAAGCAGATCATCATCGAGTCTCTGGCTGCGCCGCTGCCGATCGACCGCGAGGCGCGCAAGGGGCACGAGCGCTCTTCCATCGACCAGCGCATCGACTATCGCTGGATCGACCTGCGCACCGACGCGAACCAACTGATGTTCAAGGCGCAGACCGTTATGATTAACGCCATGCGCGAATTCCTGCTGGCGCGCAGGTTCATGGAGATCCACACCCCGAAGCTCATCGGCGCGGCGAGCGAATCCGGCGCGGACGTGTTCGAGGTCAAGTATTTCGACCGCAAGGCGTATCTGGCGCAGAGCCCGCAGTTCTACAAGCAGATGGCGATGGCCTCCGGCTTTGAGCGCATCTTCGAGGTGGGGCCGGTGTTCCGCGCGGAGAAGTCCTTCACCAGCAAGCACACGACCGAATTCTCCGGCTTTGATCTGGAGTTCAGCTACATCGAATCCTTCCGCGACGTGATGAAGATGGAGGAGGAGCTGCTGACCTATGCGCTCGCCAAGGTCAAGGAGGCCTATGGCGAGGACATCGAGCGCGTGTTCGGCGTGCCGGTGATCGTGCCGACCACGCCGTTCCCGGTCATCAAGCTGGCCGACCTGTACGCCGAGCTGGAAAAGGAATTCGGCTACAAGTGCCCGGACGGCGAAGAGGGCGACCTGACCACCGAGGCGGAGCACCTCTCCTACGAGTGGGTCAAGAAGAAGTATGGCCACGAGTTCCTGTTCATCACGGATTATTCCGCCGAGAAGCGCGCGTTCTATCACATGCGCGACGAGAACGGCGTGCCGCAGGGCTACGACCTGATCTGGCGCGGCGTGGAAATCACCACCGGCGCGCAGCGCGAGCATCGCTATGACGTGCTGCAGGCGCAGGCGCGTGAGAAGGGGCTCGACGAGGACGTGAAGTTCTACCTCGAGTTCTTCAGATACGGCTGCCCGCCGCACGGCGGCTTCGGTCTGGGCATCGACCGCCTGACCATGCTGCTGCTCGGCCTGACGATCAAGGACGCGATGTTCATCTTCCGCGGTCCGAACCGCCTGACGCCGTAAGGCGCGCCCGCATCGGGGAAAAGACATAACAGACAAGGCGACGCAGACTGCGTCGCCTTTTTTTCTTGCTTTCTCAGCCCTTTTCTCGTATACTGATAAACGGAGAATTGTAACCTAAACTCAAATGGAAAGTGTGTGAAACGCATGAAAACGACCGTCAGGGACGGCCTGACGCTGATGCGTCCATGGCATGCCTGCAAAAATCTGTTGATTTTTCTGCCGCTCTTTTTTCACGGCGGCATTTTTTCAGCGCCCGAAAAGATGGCGGCGGCGGCGATTGGCTTTGCGGCCTTTTCGCTGAGCGCGAGCGCGATTTACGCGCTCAACGACTGTCGGGACGCGCCGCAGGACAGGCAGCATCCGCGCAAAAAGAACCGCCCGGTCGCGGCGGGGCGGATTTCCGAAAAGGCGGCGCTGACGATGGCGTTGGCGCTGGCGGCGCTCTCGGCGGGGATATTGCTGGCCGGGCGCGGGATGATCGCGCAGTTCGGGGCGGCGGCGGCCACGCTGGCGGCGTATCTGCTGATGAACGTGTGCTACACGGTCTTCGGGCTGAAGCACGTGCCGATTCTGGACGTCTCCATCGTTGCGCTGGGCTTTGTGATGCGGATTCTGTTCGGCTCGTTTCTGACGGGCATACCGGTTTCGAGCTGGCTGCTGCTGACGGTGATGGTGGCCTCGTATTACATGTCCTTCGGCAAGCGCCGCAACGAGCTGCGCGCGCTGGGGCAGAACAGCGTGCGCCGCGTGCTCTCGCTCTATACGCCGGAGTTTCTGACGCAGAGCACCAACATGTTTCTGACGCTGACGATCGTGTTTTACGCGCTCTGGAGCGTGGACGTACAGACGGAGCTGCGCTATGCGCAGGGGCGCGCGGTGTGGAGCCTGCCGCTGGTGATCCTGATTCTGCTGTTTTATCATTACGATATCGACACCCGTCCGGACGGCGACCCGGTGGAGATCATCCTGCATGACTGGCGGCTGGTGGTGCTGGCCTGCGTCTATGTGGCGATGATGCTGCTGCTCATGTGAGATGGAAGGGGAGAGTATGACGGATTTACGGAATCGGGACGCGCGGCGTTCCCGCTGGCTGGCGGCGGCGATAGCGGCCGATCTGCTGCTGGTGGTCATGCAGGCGGTCGCCTGCGCGATGTACCGCGCGCCGCACACGGGGGACGCGCAATCCTACTGGGAGCTGGCGCTCTACTGCGCGCAGAATCACACGTTCTATCCTTCGCCGCGCGACGAATTCGCGCTGTATATCTTCGGCAACGGCTATGTGAACCTGCTGTCGCTGCTGCTGCGGCTTCGCGAAACCTATGCGTGGGTTTACGCGGTCAACATGGCGTTTACGCAGCTCCTCGTGTTTTCGGTGTATCGCATCATGCGGCGGCTGTGCGAGGGGCGCGAGGCGGCCTGCGCGGCGGTGACACTGCTGTGCCTGCTCCCGGCGCTGTGGGGCGAGGCGGCCAGCTCGCGGACGGAGCTTTGCTTCATGGGGCTGGCGTTCGCGTCGCTGGCCTGCGCCATGGAGGACGGCACGGGCTGGCACACGCTTTCCGGCGTGCTGATGGCGCTGTGCAACTGGGTGCGCCCGCTGATGGTGATTCTGCTGCCGATGACGCTGCTGCTGCTTATCCTGCGCAAAAAGCGGCTGCGCTGCATCGCGGCGTATCTGCTCGGCGCGGCTGCGGTGATCGCGACCATCGGTCAGGCGACGAAAAGCCTCTCCGGCCACTTCGTCTATCAGGCGCAGACCATGGGCGTGAACATGCTGATGGGCAACAACGACGACGCCGACGGCAGCTACGACAACACGGTTTTCGGCGAGGGCAAGATCGGCTACATCAGCGAGGACGAGCGGGGCGTGACCTATCAGGTGCGCGATGCGTTTTACAAGCGTCAGGCCGTTGATTGGATTGTGCGCCACATTCCGCGCTTTGTGCAGTTGATTCCGCACAAGCTGTTCTATTTCCTCTCGACGGATACGTATGGCGGCACACCGTATCTGGGTGGCGGCACGGAGACGGACAACCTGCCGTATCTGCTGTCGCTCAGGGATGTGCTGCTGGGGCGGGGCGAGCGCGGCTTTGCCTTCGGCGACGCGGTGGTGATCTTCTCCCAGCTGATCTATATGGCGGTGCTTGCGCTGTTCGCGCTGGATATCGTTTCGGCGTTTCGGCGCGGCACATGGGTGCGGATGCTGCCGTTTTGGGGCATTTTCGCGCTGGCCTGCGGCATTGCGGTGCTGACGGTCGGCGCGCCGCGCTACCACATGCCGTATCTGCCGATTTTCGCGATGGGCGCGGGGGATTATCTCCTCGCCGAGCGGGGCGGCGCAGCCGAACCGGATAAAGTCGTTTGATAAAAATATATCGAAATCGAAAAAATCCGGACGGTTTGCGGGGCGGCGACTGACCTTTGCGCAAAAAATGTCATGCATGGGATATTTTCGGCGAAAACCCATTGATTTTCTTTCGGCGTTGCGGTATGATGTAGGTGCTATCATGTGGGTAGTAGGGCTTGTGTATGGGCAGGCTCTCAATGCGGCTTTCTGTCATGGCCGACAGCTTATAAAAGGGAGTTGTATCAAGATGGCTAAGATTGATCTTACGCAGTATGGGATTACCGGAACGACGGAAATCGTCTACAATCCGTCCTACGAGATGCTCTTCGAGGAGGAGACCAAGCCGGGTCTGGAGGGCTTTGAAAAGGGACAGGTCAGCGAGCTGGGCGCGGTCAACGTGATGACCGGCATCTACACCGGCCGCTCCCCGAAAGACAAGTTCATCGTCATGGACGACGTGTCCAAGGACACCGTGTGGTGGACCTCCGACGAATACAAGAACGACAACCATCCCGCCTCTCAGGAAGCGTGGGCGGCGCTCAAGGACATTGCCAAGAAGGAGCTCTCCAACAAGCGCCTGTTCGTCGTGGACGCCTTCTGCGGCGCGAACAAGGATACCCGCATGGCCATCCGCTTCATCATGGAGGTCGCCTGGCAGGCTCACTTCGTGA
>ERZ825137.5119-NODE-5119-length-12436-cov-3.697682_pt1 | contig 12436 bp, 10 predicted proteins | sample MGYA00519873_ERZ825137 | MGnify/ENA primary metagenome ERZ825137 (study PRJEB31778, sample SAMEA3449190) | human gut metagenome | biome: human gut; feature: human-associated habitat; material: faeces | place: United Kingdom | collected 2010/2012 ... | reverse complement strand
ATATGACGCCCTGCTCGGCGACCTCGGACTTAACATTGTGATAGACAAGCTCGGAGTCGTACTGCGCGCCGACACCTGCAAGCGACTTGCGCTCCGCCTGCGGGATGCCGAGACGCTCAAAGGTGTCCTTTATGTCCTGCGGGACGTCTTTCCAGTCGGTCTTCATGTCGGTCTTGGGTCTGACATAGGTCGCGATATGATCCATGTCCAGTCCCTCTATCGACGGTCCCCAGTTGGGAAGCGGCATCTCGTTATACGTTTCGAGGGACTTGAGGCGGAACTCGCGCATCCACTCAGGGTCGCCCTTCTCCTTGGAGAGCTTTTCGATGATCTCCGGGGTCAGGCCGGCCTCCATGCGGTAGGCATCGTTTTCCTTATCCTTTATATCATATATGCTGCGGTCGATATCCTCGACCTGAGTTTTCTCTTTCATTGCAAATCACCAGCCTTACTCGGCCTTGATAATGCCGAAGCCGTTTTCGTTGATCTCGTCGACCAGCTCTGCGCCGCCGTTTCTGACGATCACGCCGTTTTCCATGACGTGCGTCTCATCGACCGTCAGCGCTTCGAGTATCCTTGTGCTGTGGGTGATGATGAGCAGCGAGCCGTGGACGCGCTCACGGTAGAGCTGGACGCCCTGCGACACGGTGCGCACCGCGTCAACGTCAAGCCCGGAGTCCGTCTCGTCAAGGATGGCGAGCTTCGGTTCGAGCATCAGCATCTGGAGTATCTCCGCCTTTTTCTTTTCGCCGCCGGAGAAGCCGACGTTCAGGTCGCGCTCGGCATAGCTTGCGTCCATATGCAGAAGCTCCATCGTCTCCGCGAGCTTCTTCTTGAAGTCCCACAGTCTCAGGCGCTTGCCGGTCTTCTGCTCAAGCGCGCTGCGGATAAAGGCGCTGAGCGTCACTCCCGGCACTTCGAGCGGGTTCTGGAACGAAAGGAATATTCCCTTGTTCGCTCTCACGTTTACCGGCAGCTCGGTTATATCCTCGCCGTCGAATATTATTTTGCCGGAGGTCACGGTGTACTCGGGGTTGCCGGTGATGGCATAGCCCAGCGTGGATTTGCCCGTGCCGTTCGGCCCCATGAGGACGTGAGTCTCGTCCTCGCCGACTGTCAGATCAACGCCGTGGAGTATCTCTTTGTCCTCAACGCTGATGTGAAGGTCCTTTACTTCAAGCAGATTTTTCTTACTCATATCCGTTCAACCTCTTTCCGTCCGCGGCCATCTCACCCGCTGACAGCTTCCATAGATATATCGCTGCGGCCGGCCGCGCTGCAGCCGTTCCGGCATTTGTGTGCGGGAGGCGGCATTAATTCCCAGTCCTCCAGCAGGAATTATACTTGCCTAATCCTACAATGTCAATAGGAGTTAGCACAGCTTGTGTATAAAAAGATGAACTTTTGGTTAAAAATACCGCATATTGTCCGCTTTCCGCCGCGCGTACTTGCAAAAGCCGCGGACAGGTTGTATTATACATACGATTTTACCATTTAATTCAAGGATATGTATGCGGCAGACTTCGCCGCGGGATTTTACGATTATGCAGGATATTACAAGATACTCTTTACCGATACTGACCGTACTGCTTCTGACGCTGTTCTTCCTATCGCTGCCCGACTTGCGAAGCTGCGCGCTTACCGATCCCGATAAGACGCGCCACAGGCTTGGCCGCGCAGACGCCGTTATAATGGCGGTCATCACATTGCTGTATGCAGGTGTTGCGTTCTGGAAGCTCGGCAATACCTCATCACCCGAAAGCTTTGTGAACATGGAGAACCGCACCGAGAGCATTGAGCTTGACATAAGCGGCGGGACTGTCACGCACCTGATGGTCTATGAGGGCGTCGGCATCGGCAGCTACAGCATCACCTACTCTGACGGCAGCGCCACCTATGACATTGCCGAGCTCACGCAGAGTCATGCCGACGTTCTGAAGTGGCACGACGTCGCCATCAACTACTACCTGACCGGCGGTACGATCTATATCTCCGGCACTGGCAATGTCTGGCTCGGTGAGGTGGTCGCGCTCGATGTGGATGGGAACGTTATCGGCGCTGTCTCCTCCGCACCGGAGCTGTGCGATGAGCAGTCGCTGTGCCCCGACCGGCAGACCTATATGAACTCCACATACTTTGACGAGATATACCACGCGCGCACCGCTTGGGAGCACCTCAACGGCGTTTACCCCTATGAGATAACGCATCCCCCGCTCGGCAAGATCATCATCTCGATCGGCATCGCGCTCTTCGGCATGACGCCTTTCGGCTGGCGCTTCTCGGGTACACTCTTCGGTGTGCTGATGCTGCCGGTGATCTACATCTTCGCCAAAAGGCTCTTCGGCGGCAAGGCTGTACCGGCCGCGTGCACGCTCGTGCTGACAAGCGACTTCATGCACTTCGTGCAGACGCGCATCGCCACCATCGACACCTACGCTGTGTTCTTCATCCTGCTGATGTACCTGTTCATGTACGTCTTCATCACGACCGGCAGCCGCCGTGAGCTTGCGCTCTCGGGCATCTTCTTCGGCATAGGTGCAGCGAGCAAGTGGACGTGCATCTATGCGGGAGCCGGGCTTGCGGTGATATGGCTCATCTACGTCATCCGCGAGGCAAAGGCGCAGCGTCTCGACATGAAGGGCTTTTGGAAGCTCTGCGGCTTCTGCGTGATCTTCTTCGTGCTCATCCCCTGCCTTATCTATTATTTTGCTTATATCCCCTATGGGACCGCCCGCAGCATCTCCCCGTTCAGCGCGGAGTATCTGCGCATGGTGCTCGATAACCAGAGCTATATGTTCAATTACCACTCCGGGATCGTCGCCGAGCATCCGTACTCCTCGCGCTGGTACCAGTGGGTGCTGGACATCCGGCCGATACTCTATTACCTTGAGTATTTCGACGACGGTACGCATTCAAGCTTCGGAGCGTTCCTTAATCCCGCGCTCTGCTGGGGTGGCCTGCTGAGCCTCTTTGTGCTGATCTATACGGCGATCTTCCGCCGCGACCGCTGTGCAGGCTTTATCCTCCTCGGCTATCTTGCGCAGCTCATCCCTTGGATGTTTGTCACACGCATCACGTTTGAGTACCATTACTTCCCCTGCTCCGTGTTCCTCGTGCTCTCCCTCGGGTACTGCTTCAACCTCATGCGGCATAACCTCAGGCACTGGAAGTGGTACGTCTCAGGCTTTGTGACACTGAGTATCGCGCTGTTTGTGATGTTTTATCCGGCGCTTTCGGGAAAGCCCGTCGCCGCTACCGGGCTGCTGTCGTGGCTGCCTACCTGGCCGTTCTGAGCTTTCTCACCGGCCTTAGAACAATTTATCCTAAATAAAAGCTTTGGCAACCGATTTGCCAAAGCTTTTTATGTACTTTTATAGCTTGATATTATTCGCACATACAGCTATAATATGAAAGACTATGCCAGGTTTTGGAGGTCTGTTCATGGCTCTCGCCCTACTTATCAAGATCGGTTCCCTGTTTATTATCGCACTTGGCGCATATGCACTCGTCAAGTTCCGCGTTCTCCGCAGTGAGGACAGCCGCACACTTTCCCTTATAATGCTGTACTTGATCTGTCCGTGCACTATCATCTCTGCTTTCCAGATTGACAGCACACCTGAGCTGCGTTCCGGTCTTCTGCTGGCTTTTGCTGCTGCTGTGATCATTCATATTGGCTTGCTGCTGTTCAATCTGCTCATCCGCAAGCCCCTGCGTATGAGTCCCGTAGAGCAGGCGTCCGTTATCTACTCTAATGCCGGCAACCTTATCATTCCTATCGTGAGCGCGCTGCTCGGTCAGGAATGGGTCGTGTACACCTGCGCTTATATATGCGTACAGATAGTGCTCCAGTGGACGCACTGCAAGCCGCTCATTTCCGGTGAAACACACCTCGATGTAAAGAAGATCATCACAAACGTGAACATGATAGCGATCTTTCTCGGCATTGTGATCTTCGCTTTGGGAATAAAGCTCCCGAAGGTCGTTCAGGACGCTATTGACACCACCGCCGTGATGATCGGTCCTATGTCCATGCTTATGATCGGTATGATGCTGGCAGGGATGGATCTGAAGAGCATCTTCGTACGTAAGCGTATATGGCTCGTTGTTTTCCTGCGCCTCATCGTAGCGCCGCTGCTGTTCATCGTCTTCCTGCGCATAAGCGGCTTTGGCTCCAGCGTTCAGGACGTTGATACCATCATGCTTATTTCACTGCTCGCCTGCGCCTCCGCAAGCGCAGCCACAGTCACTCAGATGGAGCAGATCTATGGGGACGACGCCGAATACGCCTGCTCAATAAATGTTCTCACCACGCTGCTGTGCATCATCACGATGCCGCTCATCGTCCTTGTATATCAGCTGTGAAGCCGCAGGTGGAGCGTTCACGCATGCCCGGAAGATTTTTGGCATAAACTGAAAATTTCTGCTTGACAAAATACTCTCCGTCTGGTAATATACTCCTTGCTCATGGGGGTATAGCTCAGCTGGGAGAGCGCTTGAATGGCATTCAAGAGGTCAGCGGTTCGATCCCGCTTATCTCCACCAACGACAGACCGTAAGGCCAACTCCTTACGGTCTTGTTTTATCTATGGTTCAGATACACCTCTCCCGCTTCCCACAACAATTAAATTAAGTACACACTGCGTCCATTTCCAATACGAAGATGGGCGCTTTTTATTTTACCAACAATGTAGGAAAACATCTGAAGCAGGAATCTGCGTCTGTGAAAACGGAAGACAAAGAAAAGCTCCGCGCGCAAGAAAGAATCCGCTATTCCCAGAGAGGTGTATGTCTTTACAAGTGCGGCAACGATCGGTATCTGCTTGAAGTCCATACCCCGTCGCACAAGGAAGCGCCGTTCGGCACGGCGGGTGGACGATGGCATCTTTGTGGTCAGTAAGTTGAATGAATTTCATTGACTGCAATTCAGTGAATGTGTTCTAATCTTCTCTGCGAGGTGATGACCATGACTAACCGGCAGCTCGCCGCATTGGAGACAAAGAAAAAACTGCTCCATGCAGCGAAAGAGATCATCTGTGAAAAGGGACTGGCAAACGTCTCCGTTGCCGAGATCACGAAAAAGTGCGGCGTTGCAAACGGCACGTTCTATACGTACTTCAAGCGCAAGGAGGACATCGTCTTTGCTCTGAGCCGCGAGATGTATCAGGAGGTTCTGGACAAAGCTCTTGAGTACCCCGGCACATTTATGGAGAGGCTTTCCTTTTTCATGACAAGTTTCACGGATCGAATTGAAAAGAGCGGACTGAAGCTCTGTCAGGAGTGGGTGCGCAACACCGTTGATCCCGACCTCGTAGAAAATGAGGACGACCGCAGCAAGCTTGCTTTTGACATTCATTCGCTGACTGTGCTGCTGGAGGACGGTATTGAGCGCGGCGAGTTGGCATCTGACGCACCGGTCAGTATTCTGGCGTACACGCTGGCGGATATCCTGTACGGAGAGATGCTGTGCTGGGATATGTCAGGCGGTGCATATTGCTATGCAAAACGGACAGAAGAATTTTGTAATCTGTTTCTGGGGTCGATAATGGCTCCGTATCTGATAAGAAAGGACGTAACACAATGAAGAAACTTGGATTTGGTCTTATGCGTCTGCCGGTCATAGACGGCAAGCCCGACAACATTGATCTGAACACGCTCAGCCAGATGGTGGATCTCTATCTTGAGCGCGGCTTCACTTATTTTGACACGTCGTATGTCTACCACAACGGCGCGTCCGAAACCGCTATCCGCGAGGCGCTCGTTAAGCGCCATGACAGAAGGGACTTCCTTCTGGCTTCAAAATTCCCCACCTTTATCCGCCCCGCCGAGGATCAGGTAGAGAACATCTTTCAGGAGCAGCTGGATAAATGCGGCGTAGAGTATTTCGACTACTATCTGCTGCACAACCTCAACCGCGAGATATATGCAACCGAGGTCAAGGACGCGCACCTCTTCGACCACATGAAGCAGTGGAAGGAGCAGGGCAAAATAAAGCACATCGCCTTCTCATACCATGACGACGCGGCGCATCTCGACGAGATACTGACGGAGCACCCGGAGGTCGAGGCCGTCCAGATTGCGCTGAATTATTACGACTGGGAAGAGCCGTTCATGCATGCGAAGAAGTGCTACGATGTGATACGCAAGCACGGCGCGCAGGTAATAGTTATGGAGCCGGTCAAGGGCGGCATGCTCGCCAATGTCCCGGACGACGTCATGGTTGAAATGAAGGCTAATGACGCTGCCGCCTCCCCCGCAAGCTACGCCATCCGTTTCGCCGCGTCGCTCGACGGCGTGATGGTAGTGCTCTCCGGCATGAGCAGCATGGAGCAGGTGGAGGATAACACCGCCTATATGCAGGACATGAAGCCGCTGACGGAAAAAGAACAGGCAATTACCCTGCACGCGAAAGAAGCGTACCGCAGGGTGTGGAAGTATAACTGTGCCGATTTCGACAAGCTGGATGACAACGCTGCCGGTGTGCCGATATCCGGCATCATCCGCGCTTACAACAGTTTGCTGATTCAGCCCAACCCATACTTCGGTGCGGAGCTTAACTACTATAAGACATTCCTCTCTGCATACGACCGCACATTTGAAACCGCGGATTACTCTGCCCAGACCGAGGTCATAGGCGGCGCGTTTGATGTGAATGAAGCGCTCAGGGAAGCGATTGAGTTCCAGGCCAAGAACGGCTTCTAAAAACCTGATAACTTCATAATTGTAAAGCCATCTGCACGGAGCTTTCCGGCAGGTGGCTTTTTATAACAGGAGGGATAAACGATAGCGTGGATACTCGCGGCAGTGCTCTCTCCTCTCATCCTCATAGATGTGATCCGAATAGCCGTTGTGGAGGGCGGCTGATTCTGACCAGTAATTCAACCGATTATGTCAGGGCGGATGGAATCCGCGTGAAAAGGAAACATACACGTATATATGCTATAACACGGTACGGAGAAGCTGCCACTGCGGCGGGCCGGCCGACTACACAGCTCACATTCTGGATGCAAAGATAAAATCATATTTGCGTGAGTTGTTTGCAGTTGTATGTCGCAGATTCAATATCAGCTGTTTAAAGCTCGACTCATCAACTCTATCCAGCAAGTCGATTCCACACGCCAGATCATGTTGACAGAAGTCTTAGATTCAGCATACGCAAGCCCTGCAACATCATATATGCCTCGTCTATCAGCCCACGCAGCCTGAAAGAGCTCTTCGACCGCCTCTATATAGTCTGGTAACGTCACAAGATATCCCATATGGTTTTGCCGAGGTGGTATTTTGTGTCTATTCATGAAGAGATTGGCAGAGCCATAGTTGATATCCGGACATATAGGGGTTACTCGCAGGAATATCTCGCGCTCGAATGCGACATGAGTGTTTCATATCTGCGCCGAATTGAACACGGTACTGCGAACCCAACTATTGATAAGCTCTCCCATATAGCGAAAGTTCTGGAAGGAGATTTCAGAAATCCATTCTGCGTTCCCGAAACAGCAGGTGCTACTGTATGAGTAATACATCTGCCAAAACATTTAAGGTTCTTTTTTGTAGTGTCTGTCAACTTCATTTCAAAGGCTTTTCCGGTTATGCTCTACTTTTATTTTTTCCAATATGCTAAAAGTTGGGTGTACCCGAGTTTACCCAGCTACCCCAACTTTCAGTTTAGAACCTTTCATTTCAGCACAGCAGTAAATTCTATTATCCCCGGCTGGGGCGCGGCAGCTTTTATCGTCCCTTTGTGCGCCTGCGCTATGCTGCGCGCGATGGACAGCCCTATGCCGAAACCGCCCGTCTCTGATGAGCGCGATTTATCCGGTCTATAGAAGCGGTCAAACAGCTTGTTCAGCTCCTCCTGCGGGAGTTCCGCGCAGGCATTCAAGCAGCGCAGCACGACTCCCGCTTTCTCCTTTTTGAGTCCGATCCTCACGGGAGCCGAATCCAACGCGTATTTCATGGCGTTATCCAGCAGGATCGAGCAGAGCTGGCGTATCTGCGCCTCATCCCCATGGTAGCTCAGGCCGCTTTCAATATCCTGCTCCAAGGTGAGACCCGCCGCCTGCGCCGAATCCGCAAAGGAATCCGCCGTCTCCGCGACCGCCGCCGAGATATCGAAGTCCGCCATTATCACCGGCGGGCGCTCCTCGTCCATGCGCGAGAGCGTCACAAGGTCGTTCACGAGGTCGCGCATCTTATCCGTCTGCGCCTGTATTTTATCTATCCATTTGTTCTTGCCGGTCTCCATTTCAAGTACGCTCAGGCAGGTCGTGATTACCGTGAGCGGTGTTTTCAGCTCGTGTCCCGCGTCGGTAATGAACTGCTTCTGCTGCTCGGCGCTGCGCACCACGGGGTCTATCGCGCGGCGTGAGAACAGCCGCAGCAGCACATAGGTCATCAGCGTGCAGAAAACTATCGCCGCAGCCGAACCCGTCAGCTGTCCCTTAATGGATAAAAGATCCTGATAGCAGTCGAGGAACACCGCCATGTTCCTGTCCTCGCCGGTGTGCACCACAAGGTACTTATACCCGCTCACGTAGCCATAGCCCTCGCCGTGCTTCAGCGCGATGGAGAGGTAATGATCCACATTCTCCTCCGTTACCGCCGCGATGCTGTTGAGGTCGGCGTCTTCAAGCTCGCCCGCGTCATTATAGCGCAGGACAAAAAAGCGCGTCGAGAACGGCGTCTCGATATTTATCGGGTCATTCGGCCTGCGGCCGGGGCGCTCTCCCTCCGGGTGCTCACCCCGCTGCTGGCTTGGAAAGCTCCCCTGATTCTCTGCAATAAAGCTCAGCACCTCATTGAGCCTCGAGTTTGTGGACACCAAGCTCGTCACGTCTACTATCACGCTCAGCAGCAGCATGACCAGCAGCACCGAAAGCATCGCTATGCGCACAAATCTTTTCTGGAGCTTTGCTATCATTTCGCCGCCTCCAGCACATAGCCCATGCCGCGGATGACGCGGATAGCCGCCGCAGAGCCGATGGCCTTGAGCTTCTTTCTGAGGTTCGAGATATGCACCCAGACTACGCTGACCTCGGCCTCGCTGTCCCAGCCCCAGACGCTTTCCATTATCTTATCCGTGGAGAAAATAACTCCCGGAGAACGCATAAGCAGCTCCATCACCTGGTATTCACGTCCGCTCAGGCGCACTGCCTCCGTGCCGCAGCAGAGCATCCCGCTGCCGCACTCCATGCTCAGATCGCCCACCGTCAGCCGCTGAGGTCGGTACTCCCCGCCGCGCCTGAGCATCGCGCGCAGCCTTGAGAGCAGCTCATCCGGCGCAAAGGGCTTTGGCAGATAATCATCCGCGCCAGCGTCAAAGCCGACAATGCGGTCGTCCTTCTGTCCCTTTGCGGTCAGGAGCATGACCGGTGTCGCGACGCCGTCCTCGCGCAGGCGGCTGAGCACCTGAAGTCCGTTCAGCTTCGGCATCATTATATCGAGAATTATCGCGTCATACGCACCTGTCGATGCGTACTCATAGGCGTCCGCGCCGTTATGCACGGTATCTACCGTATACAGATTCTTTTCCAGAAAGACACTCAGCGCTTCGGCAAGGTCTTTTTCATCTTCCGCGATCAAGAGCTTCATAACGTTCTCCCGTTATACTTATTTTATATAAACAAATTGTAATCGTCTTCCCTAAAGCTTGCCTAAAGAAATTTCCCGTCTGCGCTTTAAGCTGCCTTTAGCTTTGCGGCATATATTATAGCCGAGCAAGGGTCAGGCGACCCAAAACGCTCCGAAAGGATACGATCAATATGAAGAAAATCATTGCTTCTATACTCGCCTTCTTTTCCCTCGGCTCAGCAGCGGAAACCACCGAGCCGACCGCGACGGCGGCAGCCGCGGCGGCGGTAAGCGAGTATACAGTCATCAGCGGCGAAGTCCTCGAAATAAACGACAGCTCGCTGACGCTCCTTCTTGATATGGGTGAAGCACCAAACGGCGAAGCACCCGACGGGCAGCCGCCCGAGAAACCTGACAGTGATACTTCCAACAGCCAGCCGCCCGAAATGCCTGACGGGCAGGCTCCGAACGGACGGATGCCCGGAGGCAGAACTGTGACCGTCGATACCTCCAATGCGATTATAACACGCGGCGGCGCGGAAGTCACTGTCAAAGATATCTCCGTCGGCGATAAAGTCTCCGTCTCCGCAAAGGACGGTGAACTGAGCTATACCGAAAGCGACGCCGCTCCCGGCTCCGCACCCGGCGGCGCACCGGGCGGCTTCGGCGGCAGCAGTGAGGTCACTCAGGGCAGCAGCGCGAACACCATAAGCACTGGCGGCGAATACTCCGGCGAAAGCTACAGCTCCACCGGCGACGATGAAAACGCCCTGCGCATCGACGGCGCTGCCGTCACGCTCTCCGGGGTCACGGTGAGCAAGTCCGCAGGCTCCAGCTCCAACCCCGAGAACGGCGACTTCTACGGCGTCAACGCCGCGATCCTCGCAACAAACGGCGCGACCGTGGACATTAAGGATGCCGATATCTCTTCCTCCGCGCAGAACGGAAACGGCGTGTTCAGCTACGGCAGCGGCACGACCGTGAACATCTCGGACTCGACCATCAACACTACTGCGGATAATTCCGGCGGCATTCAGACCACCGGCGGCGGCACAACGAACGCGGCTGCCCTCACCGTCACGACCGCGGGCAATTCCTCCGCGGCGATCCGCTCCGACCGCGGCGGCGGCACCGTAAACGTCGACGGCGGCAGCTACACATCGAACGGCTATAACTCCCCCGCCGTATATTCCACGGCAAGCATCACCGTGAAGAACGCCGAGCTCACCGCGAACAGCTCCGAAGCGCTCGTCATTGAGGGAAAGAACTCGATAACCCTTGAAAACTGCGCCGTCTCCGGGAACATGAGCGACACCGAGGGCGCAAGCTCCGACGAAAACGTCCACAGTGTTATGATCTACCAGTCCATGTCCGGGGACGCCGATGTCGGTACCTCCGAGTTTTCAATGACCGGCGGCAGCCTCACATCGAATAACGGCGATGTAATATACGTCACGAACACCCACAGCATCATAAAGCTCTCTGGAGTTGAGATCACCGACGCTGACGGCGAGGGCTGCTTCATGCGCGTATGCGGCAACAGCAGCAGCCGCGGCTGGGGTCAGGCCGGTTCTAACGGCGCACAGGTCGAGTTCACAGCGGACGGACAGGATATAAACGGCGATATCATCGTCGACAGCATCTCCACCCTTGACATGACGCTCACAAACGGCAGCTGCTTTACCGGCAGGATCAGTATTGCGGCGAACCTCACAGGAAGCGCTCCCGTTGAGAACAACGCCGTCATAACCATCGGCGAGGGCTGCATCTGGAAGCTCACCGGCGACTGCACGGTGACGAGCCTCACCAACAACGGCACCATTGATTTCAACGGCTACACCATCACTCTCGCTGACGGCAGCGTTCTTAAATAAATTGAGCACCCGCATGATTTTCATGCGGGTGCTTTTACTGTCAATACCCGTGGTCAAGCGGCTGCCATTGACCACCTTTTGACCTGCCGAGGATCCACATCCAGTTTTTATAGGTGCTGTTCGGGTTCAGTGACCCGTCGCCGCCGGAGGAGTCGACCTCAAAGGACGAGATCAGGACGATGACCTCATCAAGTCCGTTTCTGTCAGCCCACTTCTGGTGCTTCTCGGAAACCTCGTCACCGGCATAATATATCTCGGTCAGGGTGCAGCCGTTCCAGCTTCGGCGGAACTGACGCTTCGTAACATTAATGGCGGATTTGATATCGTCCTGAGTATATAGTTCCGATTCAACCTCATGCGTCGCAGCATGGCTCACGTCTCCGCAGGCGCAGAGCGTCAGCAGCATGACAGCGCAGAGAATAAAGCTTAAAATTCTTTTTGTCATAATATTATGTTTCCTCTGTTATTGGAGCATTTTCATTTTTGCAGGCGCGCTTTGCAAGATACATCGTCAGTACAGTCAAGGCGGCGGTGACGAGCTCGACCGTCCACAGGGGGAGATAGGCGTTTATAAGCACCGCCGCTGCGTCAACGAGGAAGTGGAGGAAATACGCAAGCAATAGGTACTTCTTCTCGCCGTACCTCACGGCACGGAACACAAGCAGCGAAAGGCTGATGTGCAGCGTTATGGCAATGACACGCTCCAAGCCGCTGAGGAAGAAATAGGCGCTCGGCGTCTGCCACAGCGCAGAGAGGGACGCCGCGGTCTTGGCGGCGGTATCGGCATCCAGCGCAGCAAGACTTGCCGCCATGGCGCCGGAATTGATCATAACGGAGCTGACGATGTTGCTCAGCATAGAAATGCCGATAAGGATCATTGCTTCGATGCCGCCGTGGCCGACGCCGTACATGAAAGCGTTGTCGAAGTCCAGCGGCTTTACGAAACGGCGCATGGCGACATAGCGCCCGGTCTCCTCAAAGAGCGCCGCCATCAG
>ERZ825137.5113-NODE-5113-length-12456-cov-5.851060_pt1 | contig 12456 bp, 14 predicted proteins | sample MGYA00519873_ERZ825137 | MGnify/ENA primary metagenome ERZ825137 (study PRJEB31778, sample SAMEA3449190) | human gut metagenome | biome: human gut; feature: human-associated habitat; material: faeces | place: United Kingdom | collected 2010/2012 ... | reverse complement strand
AATCGGCGCTTTCGTGGCGGCGGCATCGCTGACCATGCGGATAATCTGGGAAAGCGTGGTATCTTCGCCGACGCGCGTTGCTTCGCAGCGCAAGAAGCCGGACTGGTTTACGGTCGCGGCGGAAACAGCATCGCCCACGGCCTTATCGACCGGAATGCTCTCGCCGGTGAGGGCGGATTCATTGACGGCGCTGGCGCCTTCCAAGACGATGCCGTCTACGGGGATATTCTCACCGGGGCGCACGACAAACACATCGCCGCGGCGAACCTCGGAAACAGGCACGGTGACCTCTTGACCGTTCCGCACGAGCACGGCGGTTTTCGGCGCGAGGTTCATGAGGCCCTTTAAGGCATCGGTCGTGCGGCCTTTGGAGCGCGCTTCCAGCATTTTACCGACCGTGATGAGCGTTAAAATCATGGCGGCAGACTCGAAGTAGAACTCGTGCATGTAGCCCATGACAGCGGCCATATCGCCGCGCATCTGGGCATCTGTCATGGCGAACAGCGCGTAGGTGCTGTACAGGAACGACGCGCCCGAGCCGAGCGCCACAAGGGTATCCATATTCGGTGCGCGGTGGATGAGCCCTTTAAAGCCGCTGATGAAGAACTTCTGGTTGATGACCATTACGATGCCCGCCAGCAGCAGCTGGACCAGACCCATGGCAACGTGGTTGCCGTCGAACCAGTGGGGGAGCGGCCAGCCCCACATCATGTGGCCCATCGAAAAATACATCAGCACCGCCAGAAAGACCAGTGATGCGATGAGCCGCTTCTTCAGCCTGGGTGTTTCGTGGTCAGCCAGTGCATCCAGCTCGGCGCTGGGGGTCTCGGCGGCAGCAGCCTTGGGGCTTGCGCCGTAGCCTGCCTCCTGCACTGCCTTGACGATGGCTGATGCGCTGGCGGTGCCCTCCACTCCCATGGAGTTGGTCAGCAGGCTCACCGAGCAGCTGGTCACGCCGGGCACAGCTTTTACGGCCTTCTCCACCCGGGCAGAGCAGGCCGCGCAGCTCATGCCCGTAACAGTATACTGTTCCATTGTTTCCCTCCGATAAAAACGCTGCGTGAATGGGATCAAACGAGCTTGTTCAGGATCCACAAAAACTCCTGCAGCTTCTCCTCACCGCCATTTTTCAGGTCCTCAGCCACGCAGGTGCTCAGGTGCTGGTCGATCAGCTCCCGGGTAAAACCGTTCAGGGCGCTTCTGGCGGCAGCGGCCTGCACCAGAATATCCGTGCAGTACACGTCCTTTTCTACCATGCTCCGGATGCCCCGGATCTGGCCCTCGATGCGGTTCAGCCGGGTGATGAGGTGCTTGTACTCCTCCTCGGTGCGCTGCTTGTGGCGGCAGCCGCAGCCGGTGCTTCCCTCAGCCGGGGCACAGCAGGGTGCTTCTGCCGGGGCGGGGGAGCAGTGGGGGCAGCTGCCCTCCGGAATCTTGTTCACATCGCTCATGTCTATTCTCCTTTCGTTACCCCTTGGGGGTATCTTGTACCATAGCTGCATTATAGCACGGCGGTCCTGTTTCTGCAAGTAGGGCTGGGGGGTATTATTGTGAATTTTTTATGAACGCAGAAGATAAAACAAAAGGCCCTGCGCCCCAAACGGGGAACAGAGCCTTTGAAGCATCCGGAACGATCAGTAGGCGAATCTGCGCATAAAGGCAAGGTCGCTTGCGGCGCGGGCGGGCACAGCTTCCTCCCGCAGCACGGGCAGGGATGCCTGCGGCATCTGCCGCAGCATCTCAAAGCCGCCGGCGTAGTCCACGCAGGAATCCTCCAGGCTGGTGGAATAGAGCGTTCCATCCGGCTGGAAGTTCTGGCCCTTGAAATGGACCGCCGTGATCTTGTCGCCATACCAGCTGCCCACCTTATCCCAGATGCGGCGTTGTGCATCCACAGACGCGGCCTCCGGGCCCACATAGTTGGCAAAATCGCAGATGACGCGCAGGTTGGGGCTTGCCATGGTGTCCAGCACCATCCGTACCGCCTCGGGGGTATTCATGGCATGGTAGTAGACGCACTCCACGGCAAAGAGCACTCCCTGCTCTTCGCAGGCAGGCAGGATCTCGCCCAGACTGCGCAGGAGCGCTTCCTGTGCCTCCTTCCGGGTCACACCGGGCTGTTTGGCCATGTTGGTGGTCTCGCTGCCCATGCAGCCTGCACCCAGCGCCTTGGCAACAGGGATCTGGCTCAGCACCTTTGCCACCTCGGCACGGCGCTTGTCCTCGTCGGCATAGCTCAGCTCCACATAGGTGCCGTCCACGGCAATGCCCACGCCGGATGCTGCCGCAGCCGCTCTTGCCCGCTCCACCAGCGCAGGAGTCACATCGTCATAGCTCTTTACGCCCTCCACCGCCTTGGGAAAGGCCAGCTGGGTGCAGGCAAAGCCTGCCTGCCCGATGGAGGAAAAGAGGGTCTCGGGGTCATGGCGGCCAAAATCGTGGCCGCGCGCACCAAGAATGAATTCAGGCATCCTCCACCTCCATCAGCCGAACACACGGGCGGCAAAGAGATTCAGCTCCTTGCCCCACCAGTACCAGTCGTGGGAGACATCGCTGCCCCACACTTCCAGATGCACGGGCAGGCCGCAGTCGGTCAGTGCATCGGCCATGGCCTGGGTGTCCACCAGCGCGTCGCCCTCGTAGCTGCCCTGACCGGCACAGAGGAGAAGGGCATTCTCCTCAGCCTTTGCCAGCAGCTTTTTGTCCACAAGGCCGTCCTCTGCCAGATAGGCCAGGGGGGCATTGCGCAGGACCAGGTCATCTGCTGCATTGCCCAGGAAACGGCGCACATCGTACAGGCCGGAAAGGCCGATGGCACCCGCGAACACCTCGGGGCGGCGCAGGCGGCAGTTCACTGCCTGATACGCACCGGTGTCCACGCCCACCGCCCAGAGCAGGGTGTCCTTTTTGGCACCGTTCAGGGTCAGGATGCGGGGAGCCAGCTCGCTTGTCAGGTAATTGAAATACTTTTCCTGCATCTCGGCCCGGCGGCGGGGAGCCGTGTCCCCGGCCAGCAGGCTCTCGGCATCGATGCTGTCGGCGCAGAACAGCTGCACCTTGCCCTCATTCAGCAGCGGGGCAATGGCATCGGGCATCCCGTTGTTTTCCCAGTCGTAAAAGCGGCCGCCCCGCGCGGGCAGAGCCAGCACCGGCGTACCGGCATGGCCATAGACCTTGAACTCCATGTCGCGGCCCAGCATCCGGCTCCATTCCTTATAATACGTCCCTTGGATCATGGCAGCATCCTCCTGTTGTCACACAAATTGATTGCGCTGGGGGTCATAGGCGTACCCCACAGCGGAAAGCCTGGCACACAGCGCGGCCTTGTCCTCATCCAGATCCTCGCACAGCGCGTCCAGAGTGGGGTAGAAGTCCCGCAGCTTCAGGTTGATCATGCTCAGCAGCATAATCGGGTCATTTGGCAGAGCCATCGTCGATCCCTCCAGAAGATAACAAAAAAGCCGGCCACTCGACAAAGTGACCGGCAGATGCAGCTACTTAGACAGCGCGGGTAACCTTGCCAGCGCGCAGGCAGCGAGAGCATGCGTAGATATACTTGGGAGAGCCTTCCACGACCGCCTTGACACGACGGACATTCGGCTTCCAGGTACGGTTGGAACGGCGATGAGAGTGGGAAACCTTGATACCAAAGGTAACACCCTTGCCGCAGCATTCACACTTAGCCATGGTACTTGCACCTCCTACAGTGAAGTATGGAATTCAAAATAATCAGCTTGACTATTTTACCAGAGATGCGGAGAAAAAGCAAGAGCAAATTTGATTTTTCCGCAACTTTTTTCTTGCAGGGTCAAACCCTTGCCCCAAAAGCGAAAAAATAGTACAATAGAATAAAATCCAACCGAGGGAGAAACGAATGACCGCACAAGGAATGTATTATCTCATCCGGGCACTGGTGACCCTGATCGCCATCCCGTTCCATGAGGCGGGCCACGCGCTGGCCGCCTGGCTGCTGGGCGACCCCACCGCAAAGCGGGAGGGCCGCATCAGCCTGAACCCGTTCCGCCACTTTGACCTCGTGGGCACCCTCTGCATGATCTTTGCCGGGGTGGGCTGGGCAAAGCCTGTTTCCACCGACCCCCGCAATTTCAAAAACCCCAAGTGGGGCATGGCCCTCACCGCGCTGGCAGGCCCGGCGGCCAACCTGCTGCTGGCCTACCTCGGCATGGTGGCGTGGAAGATCCTGTATTATTGGGCCCCCACCACCATGATTACGATTTTCGCAGCCCACTTCCTCCAATACTTAGTGATGATGGATGTGGGCCTTGCGGTGTTCAACCTCATTCCCATCCCGCCGTTGGACGGCAGCCGCATCCTGCTGGTGGTGCTGCCCCAGCGCATCTACTTCCAGATCATGCGGTACGAGCGTGTCATCTTCGTCATCCTGCTGGCAGCTGTCTGGGCCGGTGTGCTGGATGGCGTGCTGGGCACCTTCAATGATGTGGTCTGGGATCTGCTGGATCTCGGCACCGGCTACATCGACCAGATCGCCTATTCTGCGTATTATGCAACCATCGGGACGGTGATCTGAGTGGCAGAAGAACTGACCTTCCGTCTGGAGGATTTTGAGGGCCCGCTGGAGCTGCTGCTCACGCTGGTGCAGAAGCACAAGATGGACCTGCACAACATCCCCATTCTGGAGCTTATCGACCAGTACACCCGCGCGGTGGAATCGGCCGAGAGCACCGACCCTGAAATTTCCAGCGCTTTTATCGAGATGGCCGCCCACCTGGTGGAGATGAAGAGCTATTTGCTGCTGCCCCGCAGTGAAGAGGGCGAGCGGATGAAGCAGGAGCTCACCGGCCAGCTCATTGAATATGACCAGTGCCGCCGGATGGCTGCCCGTCTGCGGGAGCGGGGAGAGGAATATACCGTGTTCGTGCGCACCCCGGCCCAGCTGGAATGGGACAACACTTATGATCTCTTCCACGCGCCGCAGGTGCTGGCAGACTGCTGGCAGGCCCTGATGGGGCGCACCACCGTCCGCAAAATGCCCACCCAGCAGCAGTTCGAGCCGCTGGTGTCGGCCCCGCAGGTCTCGGTGAGCAGCCGGGTGGTCTACATCCTGCGCCAGCTCATTGCAGGCGGTGCAAAAAAGATGGACCAGCTGTTTTCCCGCCGCCAGACCCGGGGAGCCAACGTGGCCACCTTTCTGGCGCTGCTGGAGCTGGTGCGCGGCGGCCGTGTGACGCTTGGCCCGGAGGGCGAGCTGAAGATGCGCCGGGGCCGCATTGACCGCACAAAGGAGGAGCAATGAATCAGAAACAAATTCGTGCCGCAGTGGAGGCAATGCTCTTTGCCTACGCGGAGCCCATCGGGGCCGACAAGCTGGCCCAGGCGCTGCAGCTGCCCACCGCCAGCGTGGAATCTGCGCTGGAAGCACTGCACGAGCGCTGCCAGAAAGAGGACAGCGGCCTGTGCCTGCTCCACCTGAACACCCATTGGCAGCTGGCCACCAAAACGGAATTTGCGGAGTGCGTCCGCCGTGTGCTGGACACCCGCCGCTCCATCCCGCTGGGCCCTGCGGCCATGGAGACCCTGACCGTCATCGCCTACAACCAGCCTGTCTCCCGCGCCTTCATCGAGCAGGTGCGCGGCGTGGATTCCTCCTCCAGTGTGTCGGGCCTGCTGGAAAAGGGGCTCATTGAAGAAGCGGGCCGTCTCGACCTGCCCGGCAGGCCGGTGGCTTTCCGCACCACGGACGTGTTCCTGCGGTGCTTCGGCCTGTCCAGTCTGGAAGATCTGCCCCCGGTGCGGGGCACGGAAAGTGAGGCGGCCCAATGAGCGTCCTGTGGAGTGTTCTCGCTGGTATCGGCACGGTGCTGCTGTTCCTCTTAAAAGGAGTGGGCATCCTGCTGCTGGTGGTGCTGGTGTTGGGTCTGTTGCTCATGTTCTGCCCCTTCTGCGCCGATGTGCAGTGGGCGGAGGGCATCTTTCAGGTAAAAGCCGGTGCACTGGGCATCACCTTCCCGGTGTTCCGGTATCCCGCGCCGGAAAAGCCGGAGAAAAAGAAAAAAGAAAAAAAGAAGAAAGAGTCCGGCGCACAGAAGCCCAAAAAGGAAGCCCCGCCCCGCCAGAAGGCGAAGCTGACCCTGCAGACCGTCTGCACCATCTTAAAAGGGGCAGGAAAGCTTACCCGGGCCATCATCGGCTCCCTGCGCTTCACCCGGATCGATGTTGTCCTCGGTGTCCGGGGCGAAGACCCTGCCGAGGCTGCCCGCAGCTACGGCAGGCTGAACGCCTGGCTCTACCCGACGCTGGGTTTCCTGGACCGGTTCCTCTATCTGGACTTTGAGCAGCTCCGGCTCCTGCCGGATTTCGGCAGCGCCGAGCCCACCGTAAAGGATCACGTCTCCTTCCGGGTCACGGCCCGGGCCTACGCCATCGTTTTCACGCTTCTGCGCGTTCTGTATGCGTTCTGGCGCGAAAAGGTACTGGACGTTTTTATCTAGCTCGGGTATAATATTTTTGTATGGTGCGTCCGCGTCCCGGCCCGTACAGGGCAGGGAAGTGGTTCCGTGGGGGCGGCGTTCCGCTCCCCGATATAGAAGTAAGGAGGCCGAATTTTATGGCTGAGCATCCCATTCAAAACCTGATGAACGTTACGATGGACAAGATCCGTCAGATGGTGGATTCCAACACCATCGTCGGCAAGCCCATCACCACCGATGACGGCACCACCATCCTGCCGGTGTCCAAGGTGAGCTTCGGCTTTGCCTCTGCCGGCACCGATTTCGACGGCAAGAACGCCGCCAACAAGGATCTGTTCGGCGGCGGCTCCGGCGCGGGTGTCAATATCCAGCCCGTGGCATTCCTGGTGGTCAAGGATGGCTGTGTCCGCACCATCCAGCTCTCTGACGGCAACAACACCGTGGACCGCGCCCTGACCATGATCCCCGAACTGGTGGAAAAAGTCAGCGCACTCATTAAAAAGGACGAGCCTGCTGCGCCCAAAAGCGGGCAGTAACGGCCAGCCGTCCTCCAACACATCGCCGTAACTGCAAGCCTCCAACTTGCAGTTTTTTCAGCGCATGCTCCGGCGTGCGCTTTTGAGCGCCGGGAGGCGCACAAGGAGTTTTATTATGGCAGAAGAACGTATTCAGAAGATCATGGCCGAGCAGGGCTTGTGCTCCCGCCGCGCGGCCGAGCAGATCATTGCCGAGGGCCGTGTCAAGGTCAACGGCCACCCCGTCAAGGTGGGCGACAAGATGGACCCCAACCGGGATGTGCTGCATGTGGATGACGAGCGCATCTACATCCAGAAGAACCAGCAGCTCTACTATCTGGCCCTGTACAAGCCCCGCGGCTATGTGACCACCGCCAGCGATGAGCTGGGCCGCAAGACCGTTATGGAGCTGGTCAGCGATATCCCCGCCCGCCTGTACCCGGTGGGCCGCCTGGATAAGGACAGCGAGGGCCTGCTGCTGATGACCAACGACGGTGCCTTTGCGCAGGCTGTCACCCATCCGTCGGGCGGCATCTCCAAGCTGTACCGCGTCACCGTGCAGCCCCGGGCCGATGAGAGCCAGATCCTGAAGATGAGCTCCGGCGTTGTTCTGGACGATGGCACCAAGACCATGCCCTGCGCCATCAACGTCGTCACCGATGAGCCCGGCCGCACCGTGATGGAGATGACCCTGAAAGAGGGCAAGAACCGCGAGATCCGCCGCATGTGCGAGGCCGTTGGTCTGGAGGTCGTCCGCCTGAAGCGCAACGCCGAGGGCGTGGTCAAGCTGGGAATGCTCAAGCCCGGCACCTACCGTGAACTGACCAAGGCAGAGGTCAACGGTCTGCGTGCCGCCGCCGCCAAGGGCCGCGCCCAGACCCGCAGCGCAGCACTGCAGTCCAAGGCAGCAGAACGCCGTCCCCGTGGTCCGGTGGGCAAGAGTGCCCCGAAAAAGCGGAAGTAAGCACGTTTGTAGGAGAAGGGACCCCTGTGCATGATTTTGCGCGGAGGTCCCTTTTTGCGGTTGAACGTACTGCAGCGCCTACAAGTGAAGAATCGTCATATCTTCATTTGAAAAATGAGCAAAATTGATTCAAGAAGATGCGACAATAAAAATACGCGCATCACCGTCAAAAGATGAAACCGGGATTTTGCAGGATGGGAACTGTGTGCCTGCCGGAAACAGGAGATGCTTTCGACAACAAAAGTTCATCCTCCTGAAGCAACCCTGTTCTTCGACGGAAATTGTGCTATAATACAAAAGCAACGCTTTGCCCGGCCCGGTGAGTCCGGCCTGCAGAGCAGATTGGAAACAAGGAGTTTATGGAATCATGGAAAGAGAAACCCTGAAGTCCCGCCTGGGCTTCATCCTGCTTTCCGCGGGCTGCGCCATCGGCATCGGCAACGTGTGGCGCTTCCCTTACATCGCCGGCAAGAACGGCGGCGGCTACTTCGTTCTCTTCTACCTGCTCTGCCTGCTCGTGATGGGCGTGCCCGTGCTGACGATGGAACTGGCGGTCGGCCGCGCGAGCCGCAGGAGCGCCGTGCTCTCCTATAAGACGCTGGAAAAGCCCGGCCAGAAATGGCACATCCACGGCTGGTTCTGCCTGCTCGGCTGCTACCTGCTGATGATGTACTACACCACCGTCTCCGGCTGGATGGTCAGCTACTTTGGCAAGTTCCTCACCGGCGCGTTCCATTCCGGCATGAGCACGGATGAGGTCGCGAGCGCCTTCGGCGCGATGCTCTCCTCCCCCGGCGAAATGGCGCTCTGGGCCGAGGTCGTGGTCGTCGCGGGCTTTCTGGTCTGCTCCTTCGGCCTGCAAAAGGGCCTTGAGCGCGTGACGAAGGTCATGATGATGGCCCTGTTCGTGGTGCTTGTGGCCCTGTGCGTGCGCGCGGTCACGCTGCCGGGCGCGGCCGAGGGCCTGCGCTTCTACCTGATGCCCGATTTCAGCAAGATGTTCGCCGGCGCCACGCTAGCCGAGCAGCTGGCAACGTTCGGCGATGCCGTGTACGCCGCCATGGGCCAGGCGTTCTTCACCGTCTCGGTCGGTATGGGCGGCATGTCCATCTTCGGCAGCTACATCGGCAAGGACCACACGCTCACGGGCGAGGCGGTGCGCGTGGCCGGCCTCGATACGCTCGTGGCGCTGATGGCGGGTCTGGTCATCTTCCCGTCGTGCTTCGCGTTCGGCGTAGAGCCGGGTTCGGGTCCGGGCCTGGTGTTCATCACGCTGCCCAGCGTGTTCAACGAGATGCCGTTCGGCCAACTGTGGGCTGTGCTGTTCTTCGTGTTCATGACGTTTGCCGCGCTGTCCACCGTCATCGCTGTGTTCGAGAACATCATGAGCTTCACCATGGACCAGTGGGGGACGCCGCGCAAGAAGGCGTGCCTGGTCAACGGCGTGCTGCTGGCTGTGCTCAGCATGCCGTGCGTCTTGGGCTTCAACGTGCTGGCGGGCTTCACGGTCCCGGGCATCGGCGACATCCAGGCCATCGAGGACTTCCTGGTGTCGAACAACATCCTGCCGTGGGGCGGCTTGCTGCTGGTGCTGTTCTGCACGCGCAAAAGCGGTTGGGGCTGGGAAGGCTTCCTGGCGGAGGCCGACACGGGCAGCGGCCTGAAGTTCCCGCGATGGGCGCGCGGCTACGTGGCCTACGTCATCCCCGTGGGCATGCTCATCGTGTTCGCCATGGGTTATGCCCCCATCATCGCGAAATGGGCGGGGCTGGGCTGATAAGGCTTTGAAATCGCATATCGCGCCTGGTAGGACCGCTGGGGAACCGGCGGTCCTTTTCGTTGCCCGAGGCGCTGTTCTTCGTGCGTTTCTCCACATTCTCGGCTATTTGCCGGCACGCCCTCGCAATCAGGCAGTCGGCGTGACTATAATGGCTAGCAACGAAAATCCCGTTGCGAGAGAAGGAGCCGTCTCCCATGGCTTATTATTACGACGAGCCGTCACGTACGTTCAACGAGTATCTTCTGGTACCTGGTCATACGCCTGCTACGTGCGTTCCGGCGTCGGTGAGCCTGAAAACCCCGTTGGTAAAGTACCGCAAGGGCCAGGAAGAGTGCCCGCTTTCGCTCAACATTCCCATGGTCAGCGCCATCATGGCCGCCGTGTCCGACGACAACATGGCCGTCGCCCTGGCAACCGAGGGCGGCTTGAGCTTCATCTACGGCAACCAGACCATCGAGCAGGAAGCTGCCATGGTCGCCCGCGTGAAGAACTACAAGGCCGGTTTCGTCGAGTCCGACGCCAACCTTTCCCCCGACATGACGCTTAACCAGGTTGTGGCCTTGAAGGAGCAGACGGGTCACTCCACCATGCCCGTCACCGACGATGGATCCGCCCACGGCAAGCTGCTCGGCGTCGTCACCGAGCGCGACTACCGCCTGTCCCGCATGACCGGCGAGGAGAAGGTCTCCGAGTTCATGACCCCGCTCGAGAAGCTGGTCACCGCTTCCGAGGACACCTCCCTCAAGGTTGCCAACGACATCATCTGGGATCACAAGCTGAACTCCCTGCCGCTGGTTGATGCCGAGGGCAATCTGGTTTACATGGTGTTCCGCAAGGACTACGACAGCCACAAGTCCAACCCCAATGAAATGCTCGACAGCCACAAGCGCTACATCGTGGGCGCGGGCATCAACTCCCGCGACTACGCCGAGCGCGTTCCCGCGCTGGTCGAGGCAGGCGCCGACGTGCTGTGCATCGACAGCTCCGAGGGCTATTCCGACTGGCAGAAGATGACCATCGAGTGGGTGCGCGAGCACTATGGCGATTCCGTCAAGATCGGCGCAGGCAACGTGGTTGACGGCGAGGGCTTCCGCTTCCTGGCAGAGGCCGGCGCCGACTTCGTGAAGATCGGCATCGGCGGCGGTTCCATCTGCATCACCCGCGAGACCAAGGGCATCGGCCGCGGCCAGGCAACGGCTGTCATTGAAGTAGCCAAGGCCCGGGATGAGTATTTTAAGGAGACGGGCGTGTATGTGCCCATCTGCTCCGACGGCGGCATCGTGCACGATTACCACATCACGCTGGCGCTGGCCATGGGCGCGGACTTTGTGATGCTGGGCCGCTATTTCTCCCGCTTCGATGAAAGCCCCACGAACAAGCTGCGCATCAACGGCACATATGTGAAAGAGTATTGGGGCGAGGGCTCCAACCGCGCGCGCAACTGGCAGAGGTACGACCTGGGCGGCGCGGGCAAGCTGAGCTTTGAAGAGGGCGTGGACAGCTACGTGCCGTATGCCGGCGCACTGAAGGACGGCGTGTATGTAACGCTTTCCAAGGTGCGCAGCACCATGTGCAACTGCGGCGCGCTCACCATCCCCGAGCTGCAGGAGAAGGCGCGTCTGACCGTGGTTTCCTCCACCAGCATCGTAGAGGGCGGCAGCCACGACGTCATCCTGAAAAACAAGGCCACCAGTGTGACGGAATAAGTTTTCTTTTTAATTTTGATTTTTTGGCTGGAAGGGCTCCCCGCGCACCCGCGTTTGCGGCGTGCGCGGGGAGCTTTTTCTTTTGGCGCGTCCGCCTGCATTGACAGAGGCGGATGTTCTTGCTATTATTATGTCAGACGATATATCGCGACACATACGAATTGCGGAAGGGGGCGGCGCGCGATGTCCGGCGGACCAATGACGGAGGCCATGTATTATGTGCTGCTGGCGCTGCACCGTCCGGCGCACGGATATCAGCTGATGCAGCAGATCGCGCGGGCGTCCCGCGGGCGCGTGCAGATGGGCCCGGGCACGCTGTACGGTGTGCTGACGCGGATGGAAAAGGAAGGGCTGATCGTCCTGTCTGAAAACGACGGCCGCCGCAAGACCTATCTGCTCACAAACGCGGGGATGGAAGCCCTGCGCGCGGAATACAGCCGTCTGCGCGCCATGGTGCGCGACGGCGCATGGATCGGGGAGGGCGGAACGAATGAAAAAACGCAGCTATAAGCTGAGCCTGCCGCGCTGGGCCCTGGCCCAGCGGGAGAGCTGGTACGCCGAGCTTGCGGCGCGCGGCCTGCGGGTGCAGAAGGCGGGCGCAATGCTGACGCGTTTTGCCCCGGCTCCGCCCGCGCGCCTGCGCTACCGCTTCGAGGTCGGTTCCGATGAGGGCAGCCTGCCCGCGGGCCAGAAGGAATTTTATGAAGAATGCGGCTGGCAGTATGTGCTGAACGACAGGCCCCTGCATCTGTTCTGCGCGCCCGAACAGACGGACGCGCCGGACCTGCACACCGACCCCGCCGCGCTGGCCGATTCCCTCAAGACGCTGCGGGGTTCGATTCTGAGCCAGGCGCTGGGCACAGCGCTGTGGGCGCTGCTGATGTTCGCTCAGCTCACCTATCTGGGCAGGTATACGCTTGAGCTGGTTCTGGCAGACGCCGCCGCGCCGCTGGTTTGGGCCATTCTGGCGGTGACGCTGTTCCGGCTGGGCTGGGGCGTTTACAGCATGCTGGCGCTGATGCGCACCCGCCGCATGCTGCGC
>ERZ825137.5109-NODE-5109-length-12463-cov-2.604852_pt1 | contig 12463 bp, 9 predicted proteins | sample MGYA00519873_ERZ825137 | MGnify/ENA primary metagenome ERZ825137 (study PRJEB31778, sample SAMEA3449190) | human gut metagenome | biome: human gut; feature: human-associated habitat; material: faeces | place: United Kingdom | collected 2010/2012 ... | reverse complement strand
GGTTCATAATCTCCGTCAGCAGACGTTTTGCTACGGCAGCATCCGTCTCATCCAGTTGCAGGTTGTCGAAAAAGGCTTTCGCATCCGTAATAGGCAAAGTCACCAGTTCGGCAATGTTCTTTCCACCGACCTTCACATACAGAGCTTCAGGCTTCAGGCGCGCCCCTTTACAGGAAGGACAGGTCGTCTTGCCCCGGTAGCGAGCCTGCATAACGCGGTATTGTATCTTATATAAGTTCTCTTCTACGAATTTAAAGAAATCGTCGATGCCGTGTAATCCCCTGGCACCATGCCACAGCAGGTCTTTCTCCTTCTGCGTCAGGTCGTAATACGGACGGTGGATCGGGAAGTTGTATTTCTCACTTTTCGCGATAAACTCCTTCAGCCACTCTCCCATCACCTCGCCTTTCCAGCAGACTACCGCCCCCTGATAGAGCGACAGGCTCTTATCAGGCACGACCAGGTTCTCGTCTATCCCGAGCACTTTCCCGAATCCTTCGCAAACAGGACAGGCACCCAGCGGATTATTGAAACTGAACATCATATCGGTCGGCTCGATAAAAGTGATACCGTCCGCCTCGAACTTCTTGGAGTATTCCTTTACGATCGTCTCTTCGGCTGTATAGATACGGATGATACAGGTATCGTGCCCCTCAAAGAAAGCCGTCTCCGCCGAATCAGCCAGACGGCTTTTCAGCGTCTTATCGTCCGAAACGACCAGACGGTCTATCAGCAGTTCGATGACCGGGGAAGCCAGCAACGACTCGTCCGCCATCACTTCCGTAATGCGGTAAGCCGTATCATTTATCGATAAACGGGTATAACCTTCCTTCTGCAGTATCTCCAGTTGCTCCTTCATGCTGCGGCCTTCAGGCAACACTACCGGTGCAAATACGGCAAAACGGGTTCCGTCCGGGTAAGACAATACCTCACTGACGATATCTTTCACCTGGTGCTTCTTCACCTCCAGTCCCGAAACAGGCGAGATCGTCTTTCCGATACGGGCATAAAGCAGACGCAGGTATTCATAAATTTCCGTGGATGTACCCACCGTCGAACGGGGGTTGCGGGTATTCACTTTCTGCTCGATCGCAATGGCAGGCGGAATACCTTTGATATAGTCACATTCCGGCTTGCTCATACGTCCCAGGAACTGGCGGGCATAAGCCGACAGGCTCTCCACATACCGGCGCTGACCTTCGGCGTATAAGGTATCAAAAGCGAGCGAAGACTTTCCACTGCCGGATAATCCGGTGATGACGACCAATTTGTCGCGCGGGATCTCTACATCAATGTTCTTCAGGTTATTGACACGAGCCCCCTTGATAAATATAGAATTATTTTCAGACATAAATCTTTCCCTAATAAAGGATACAAAAATAGCAAAAAGAAATGTATCTTTGCCACAAGATTTGATAATGTGTTACAATAATCCCAAACCAACGAAAATTCATGAAGATTCAATATATCCGCCTGTTCCTGGCCATACTCCTATGTGCCGTGACATCCTGTTCGACAACCAAACAACTTCCAACTCAAAAGACCGAGGGAAAAGACAAGCGGGAATTCAGGGGAGCCTGGATACAAACAGCCTTCCAGGGAGAATACAAGGATATGACTCCCGCCCAGTTACGCAAAGACTTCGTTCGGAAACTCAACTACCTGCAGGCTTGCGGTATCAATGCCATCATTTTCCAGGTACGTCCCGAAGCCGACGCCTTCTATAAATCGGATATCGAACCCTGGAGCCGTTTCTATACCGGAGAACAGGGCGTTGCCCCGGCCGGAAACTTCGACGTGATGGCTTTCCTGGTTGAAGAATGCCATAAACGGAATATGGAGTTCCATGCCTGGCTGAACCCTTACCGCGCCAGCACGGCAGGCAACACCCGTTTTGCCGATTCACATATTTATAACAAACATCCGGAATGGTTCGTTACCTATAATAAACAGATTCTGTTCGACCCGGGACTGCCCGAAAGCCGCCAGTTCATTAATAAGGTAGTACGCGACATTGTCAGCCGTTACGATGTGGACGCCATCCATATGGACGACTATTTCTATCCTTATCCTGCAGCAGGGATGCCTTTCCCGGATGACGACAGTTTCCGGAAATACGGCCTGAACAAAGGATATACCAACGCACAACGTGGCGACTGGCGCCGTGAGAACGTAAACACCCTGATCCGCGAACTGAAACGGACCATCCTGCTCACCAAACCCTGGGTGCGTTTCGGCATCAGTCCCTTCGGTATCTACCGTAACAAGAAAAGCACACCCGACGGTTCCGGCAGCGATACCAACGGCCTGCAAAACTATGACGACCTTTATGCCGACATCCTCCACTGGGTAAAAGAAGGCTGGATAGATTACAACATGCCTCAGATATATTGGGAAATAGACCATCCGGCAGCCGACTATATCACCCTGATCCAATGGTGGAACAAGAATGCGACACCCGAAGGTTCACATCTTTATATAGGTCAGGACGTAGCCCGCACCATGAAAGCCGACCAGCTGACCCGTAAAATGCTTTACGAACGTTCGCTCTCGAAAGTAAAAGGCAACTGCTTCTGGCCCGCCAACGAGATCCTATGGAACAACAAAGGCGTAGCCGACAGCCTGAAAAGGAATTATCACCGTACCCCGGCCCTGATCCCGGCTTATACGCATATGCACAACCGTGCCCCGCAGGATGTGAAAAAGCTGAAAGCGGAATGGACAGCCGACGGTTATATGCTGCACTGGCAGGCCGAACAAAGCCCGACAAATCCGGAACTGGCTTCCTACTTTGTCGTTTACCGTTTCGATCCCAAAGAACCGGTAGACCTGACTAACCCTGCAAAAATCGTAAAAATAACCCGCGAGGCAAGATATTTAATGCCTTATGATAACGGAAAGAAAAAATATCACTATATTGTGACCGCCGTCGATCGTTTCCATAACGAGAGTCCGGGGAAGAGTAAAAAGGTAAAGTTATAAGCGTAAAAGGGCAATATGTTCTCACAAGACCTGAGATACACCAAATTCACAGATTGTGCCTCCTGTGCCGAATACAGGAAGCAGATCTTTAAATACCGTTCTTATCCTAAGGGGATCATACTTCCTCAGGAAAGATGCATGCAGAATACACTCTATTTTCTGCTGAAAGGAAGCGTCCTGGTAAACAGCGAAGAACATCCCAATACCATTTTCAGTGAAGGCCAGTTCATTCTGCAGCCGATCGGTTCAAAAGTAGAATTCAAAGTACTCGAGGCGTGCGAATGTATCCTTTACCTGTTCGAACGACCGATCAACGTATGTAGCGACCGCTTCAACAAAGGGGCAAGCATAGCCGAGACAGCGCGCACCGAGTCGGTAGTGTTGGATATGTGCCCACCTTTACGTTTTTTCGTGGAAGGAATGAGGATGTACCTGAATGACGAGTTGCTATGTGCCGGTTTCCTGCAAGCCAAACGGACAGAACTTGTCTATCTGCTGAACTGCTACTATACATTAAAAGACCTGGCTGCATTCTATTCCCCGATCTACCGGTACAGCAAAAGCTTCCGTTACTTCGTCATGCAGAATTATATGAAGGCAAAGGATGTGGAAGCCTTCGCCCAGATGGGAGGCTACAGTACACCTACTTTCCGCCGTCTGTTTAAGGAAACGTTCGGCGAACCGGCCTATCAGTGGATGTTGAAGAAGAAACGTGAAGACATCCAGAACGATCTGACCACAACCGAAATGTCTATTTCCGAGATCAGTTATAAGTACGGTTTCGAGTCTCTTTCCAACTTTTCCCACTTCTGCCGGACTAATTTCGGGCAGTCTCCCCGTGCCATTCGTGCTCAGAGAGGCGAAAAGCAGTAAAAATCAAAGCTTATTACATTTTTTACAACTTATTGAATAGAAAAAGCAATTTTATGTCTGCTTTTTCCCGATACATTTGCGCCATAGAGAAAAAGAAATGAAAATCAACGATTATTAGACGATGATAAAGGGAGAAGTCGGTTGCTCGTGTGGCATAGCAGTCTGCATATTATTGATCATTACATGTTTCATAAAATGCAGTCCCGAAGATAAGTCAGAACAGACCTCCTATGGCTTTATCTCATATTCGTTGAAATGGGAACAGGCCATGAGCGGCTACGAAGCACCCCGGAAATTACGTTATTGCTTTTATCCCATGGAAAAGGGAGCGATGACACAGATAGAAGGCGATGCCGAAGGTTTGAAGTTCACACTGCCACCGGATAAATACCGTTTGCTGATCTTCAACTGTGACGCGGATAATATCCAGTTCCGCAACATGGAGTCGTTCGAAACAGCAGAAGCATACATCCCGGAGACAAAAGCATCGGGAAGCGTAGTATCGGGACAGATTCCTTTATACGGGATCGCCATCAATGACCTGGAAGTGGAAGCCGACGAAGGCACACAAAACAAACGTGAGTTCAGTCCGGCCCCTTTGATCCGCGAAGTAACGCTCGACATCAAAGTCGACGGTATGGAGTATATAAAAGACTGCAAAGGGATGTTATCGGGAGTACCGGCAGCCTTCAGCCTGAGCAAGTTAGAGATCGTACCGGACAAAACAACCACGGTAAACTTTGAAGCCGCTCCCTCAAAGGAAGGAGTAAAAGCAAACATCATGATACTAGGAACCGCCCCCAAGCCCGGAGAAACTCCTCCCGCCACCCCCACAAACGAGGTCAAGCTGGATTTCACCCTCACTGACGGCAGTACCTCTTCCGCCACAATCGATTTGGGAGAGTCGATCGGTAGCACGGAAGGCAACAACGTAAATGTAGACGTATCCGTAACGGTAGAAAAGACCGCTTCCTTCACTGTTAAAATCAACAACTGGGAAGTCTCCGCCGGCGATAACATGGTCATTGAATAGACATTAACAAGCAACGAATAAAGTTCAAACAATTTAATTTTTATAGTTATGAAGACATTAGTATTAAGTATGATTTCAATTGCTGCAACAGTTGCAGCAATGACCGCTTGTACAAGCGAAAGTGATCCAGTAGATGAAGTAGTTAATCCGAAGGATGCAAAGGTAGAGATAAAATTGAATGCAGGAGTAGTTAATGTTGAAACAAAGGCCGATCTTAACTATAGCGATAAAGAAACGACCTTTGGTGACAATGTCACAGTACAGTTATTGAGATGGGATGCAGCAAGTTCAACTTATGAAGCTCCTACTTGGGCAGATGTAACAAGTAAAACTGCCACAATTTCAGGCACAAACATAACCTTAGACACTGATCAGAAATATTATGACAAAAACGGTAAATATGCATTTTTTATAGGTTTATACCCCATAACAAATATGACATATGAAAACGATGGAACCGTTAAATACACGGGGGTTGATGGAAGTGTAGATATCTTATGTGCAAAAGCAATTTCTGCAGGAAATAATACCTCATCTGCTAATACGGATATAAAATTTAAACATATGCTCTCTCAAGTAAAAATAACACTTAAGGGAAATGCTGCTGCACAAAAAACTTTTGGGCAAATTCAAAGTGTCAAATTAAAAAATATTCCACAGAATCTTAATATAACATTAGGAGATAACCCCAGTATAGAGGCCGACAAAACAACTCCCAACCTAAAGGACATTACTCTTAAAAGTTCTGCCTTTTCTTTATCAGAAGGAGAAACCTGTACAACCATGATTATGCCATCATTAGGTAAATCAGAAGAGACAAAACTTCAAATAGAAATTACAACTGAATTAGGCGAGTCTCCAATAATAATTGATATAAAAGACTTAACCGAAGGTATGATGTCAGGTACTACAAACAATATCAATTTAACCTTTAAAGACAAAATTGAAGTTACTACTTCAATTGATAATTGGGAAACAGGAGCAAATAAAGAAATAGATTATGGTAATTAATATTTAAAAAAGCAGCGAAAGCATTAAAAGAACTTTCTATGTTATAAAGGCAGATACAAAGTTCTTTTGATGCTTTCGTTAATAGAAATCACAAGCAATGAGTTTTAATTATAAATATATTTTCTATTATCTAATCTGTATTAGTTATAGTTGTAACAATGATAACAATATAGAATCTCCTACACAAAATAATATCATAATATTCCATGGGCAAATTACTTATATATATAGTAAAAGTATTTTAGATGATGCTTTTTTAGAAGACAGTGCTCAAATTGGAATTTTAAGTTGGGGACATTTAACAGGTACATCATCTAATAGCCAAATTCGCAAAGACCTTAATAATGCTCCATATAGCAAGATGTCTAACAGTAATATTTTTACTTGTGATACTCATGCTCACTACCCTATCAACCCCGACACTCTACTGAACTTTTATGCTTATTATCCTTACACCGAAGCTGCTACAGCCAATCCTCTTAACATCCCATTTGATTTAAAGAAACAGGATGACATCATGTGGGCTACTCCCGTATTAGATCGCGGCAAAACATCCGCAGAAGAAGCAGTCAATCTCTCTTTCAACCACATCCTCTCAGCTATCACCCTTAAATTCAAAAAGGCGGATGATATTAAAGAAGACATGATCCTGCAAAGCATTTCGCTGGAGAATTACCCGTCGACCGTACAGTTAAACGTACAAACGGGTAAATTAAATGCCGCTCCCTCAACCAGTCCTTATACAATTATCAGCGGACAGAACACGACAATAACATCCACCGAAGAAACAATCGTGACAAACTACCTTCTTTATCCCATAGAGAAGCCCGTATTTATTGTTAGGATGAGCGACAAAGATTATCGCATCGAATCAACAAAAGCATTCGAAGGAGGAAAAAAACAAACTTATTCATTTACTATACAAGCGAAAGACATCACTATTTCCGGGAGTATCAATCCCTGGACAGACGGAGGGACAAGTAACGAAACAGTTTATTTCTAGCCTATATAGTATCGACTTATACCCTATATCCTGTTACTCCTTATCCTTAAGGGGAAAGCCTTGCGGGGTATAGGGAAAAAGCGTACAGTCTTTCGCTGAAAAGCTTGCGACTTTATGAAAATGGGTAGGCATCGGTTCCCCAACGGGTAGGCACTCAAAAAAAATGGCTGCGGCACCCATTTTCAGTGACTGCCGCAGCCATTTTAAACCACTGCCGCAGTCAATATTTATGGTTGCCGCAGCTATCTGATACTCACTTCAAATAAGTTTTGTAGAATATTGGATTCATGCATTCATATCTGCATATATGCCTGATAATAGGACTATTGCAACAACCTTCTGGGTTCATACAGCCTTCATGTCGGGTTCATATAGCCTTCATGTGATAAATGTTATCCGATGAAGGCTATATGAATCCGATATGAAGGCAAAATGAAGTCACTACAACGGATATAGATATTGTATATCAACGAACAAACGCAGATATGAACGCATGAACCCTATTCCTGCCGGATATTCAAATCATCCGTAAGGACATCCGTATAAGTTTGAACCGGGATATCATCATAATTATTCAATTCGCCGACAAGAATCAGTTCGGCATGTTCCATCCAGGCCTGAAAAGGCACCTCTTTCTTATAAGTAACCTCCTGCAACAGAGCCGGATCACTCTCCAAAGTCACATAAGTGTTACCATCGGCTGCCATCTTACCTTGAAGTGCCAGTGTGCGTTTATACATCTTCTGCTTGTTAGCACCGTTAACCCGGATAGGCTGCAGACGCAAAGACTTATCGCCGTTACGCAACACCGGAGTCAACAGCAGGCTTTGATGGCGTGCCACTGACAAACCACACAGGCTGACGTTCATATCCAACGATAAAACACCCTTTTCAAGTTCAATCTTGTTCGGCTTGATATTAACCATCCCCTGGTAAACAGCCGTCTGTGCCTCAGACGGCAGCACCTGCATGATCAGGAAGAAAAAGAATATGTAGAATGAAGTTTTCATTGTTCGCTTATTTAATGATATAAGTAATACTTACGCCAAGCTTTGTCGGCCCGAAATAATTATTGCGGTATTTGGCGGATACGTTATCATCAGTAGCAGGAAACGCCGATTTATCGTATTCGAAATGCACAAATCCCACACCGGCAGAGAACTCCAGGTTCCAGCGCGGAGAGAGATATAACTGATATCCGTACGAGATACCGCCCCCGTAAGCATTGCCATCATAGGCAAAGTCTTTTTTCATCACCGACATGAAGTTCACGTTAGACATATCATAATCCATGTAAATGCCATGAACGCCAAAGTAGTGCCCGTTAAACTTTTCATGCAGCCAGTAACGGCCTTCGGGTTGCACCAACCAGTGTTTCCACGATTTGTCGCTGGCAACCTCCCAACCATTATAGTTTCCGGAAATATCCAATGTCCAGTGTTTATTGAAAGCGACCTCAGCTCCGAGGTTGACAGTTGCTGTCGCATCATAAAGCAAGTTGGTCTTTACAGCTACAACTTGTGCCTTTACCCCCATCCCTATACACAAAGATGTCAGGAATATCAACAAGAGTTTATTCATACCAGTTATTTAATCTTTGATTCTCAATTCATTTAAGTTCACAAATATAAACAAAAAGTATATTCAGATAGATAGAAATGATATTAAATTCAGCGTCTGGATAAAAATTATCCGTACCTTTGTAATCTTCAGCATACATAACATAATATGAAGAGTAAATATTTTATATATATCCTACTTACCATACTCACTTTTGGTAGTTGTACGAAAGAGGAATTTGAGGAACAAGGGCCCAAACGGACAGTTCTGGTATATGTAGTAGCCAGTAATCTGGGATCGTATATCAATAAAAATATTGACAGTATGATCTCTGTTGCCACTCCCAAAAACCTGAATGGTGGAAATCTCATTATTTATTATTCCAAGAGTGATAAGTCAGCAGAACTCTATCAGATCAAAGAAGGTTCGAACGGCGTTGTGACCAAGCATCATATCGCTGATTATACCAATCAAAGCGCAATCGATCCGGAGGTAATGAGAAGTGTTATCAACAAAGTAGTTACCGATTTCCCTGCTGAAAGTTATGGTATGATCTTCTCTAGCCACGGCACTTCGTGGTTACCTTCCGGTTATAATAAGATGCTAAAATCATTCGGAGAAGAAGGAGGTAAAAATATGGAAATATATGAACTGGCTGAGGGCATACCCGATGAATATCACTTTGATTTCCTTCTTTTTGATGTTTGCAGCATGGGAGGTGTCGAATGTGTTTATGAGCTAAAGGATAAAGCGGATCATATCATCGCATCCCCGGCAGAAGTTATTGCAGCGGGCTTCCCTTACCAGACAATATTACCTTATTTCTTTGAGAAAAATGTAAACTTAGAAAGGATAGCAAAAGGTTTTTACGAATTTTATAAGAATAATGAAAGTCCTTATGGTTGCATTGCCGTGACAAATACAAGCGAATTGGATAATCTCGCAGCTATCACCAAAGAGATCATTTCCGCTAACGGAGGGGAGGATGGGATATATTCGTTACCACTTGGAGAGATACAGACTTTATCTTATCTTCCGAGTGCTCCTACAAGACTTTACGACTTCAGCGACCTTATCAAACATTTAGCTACGGACGAGCAGTATGCACGTTTTACGGCCTGCATGGATAAAGCTGTAACGAACAGATATAGTACTGATTATATTTATTGTACAAAAGGCGGAACAACAAAAGTAGATACCTTCTCCGGCTTATCCATTTATCCCCCACAGGAAAAATTGACTCAACTAACCGATTGGTACAGGAATAATACACAATGGTATAAGGCGGTTTATAAATAAAAGAATTTAGTTGCTATATCAGAATACATGGTTATCGTACTCTAATATAGCAACTTTTACTACTTATCCACACGTTCTCAGCGAACCAGGAATACCTGTTTATATCTTTTGACCGTACCGCTGGTATGATACAGTTCGGCATAGAAAATATAAACGCCGGTTCGTAAGTGGCTACCAGCCAGTGACGCGCCATCCCAGGTTAACTCACCGGAAAGTCCCAGCAGTTCATGGTTGGCTATCTCGGCTACACGTTGCCCGATCGTGTTGAAAACAAATGCACGGCAACTATATCCCGGTTGATCCAGATAGTAGGTGATTTTGTAATGCTTTGAATCGGGAACCCATTCAGGAGCTTCAATACCGGTCGGCTTATCCGGTTCATTCGGGAAAGAAATATCAGATTGGGAATTACGATATCCTGGAGTTCCATAACCCGCTGTAGCTGATGCAGAAGTCCAGTTGGAAGGAGATTGTGTTTCGGCTTCGGGATCGATCCGTTCAAGGGCGACTCCTTTCTGGTCTTTTATCGAAGAGGCATGCCATTTGGAAGAGTAGGACACTTCGTCGATTATCGTTCCCTCTTCAGTACGGAACAAAACAAGGGTAGAAGATGTATTTGCCAATATAGGTAATTTTGAGATTTCAAAGAGGGATGCAGGAGACGTCACCATATAGAAATCAGCAACTCCCTCAATACTCTTGGTTAGTACGGCATAACCATCCGGCTCGATAAGCGTATTTATTGAAGATAACGGGTAGCGTGTGCTCAACGTTCCATCCGTTTTACGCACAGCGACAGACAAACCGGACAAAGGCAAAGAACGGTCGGAACGGTTATATAACTCGAAGTATTCGCTACCTCCGGCAAAGGGGTTGGGAAGAAGCTCATTAAAGATAAATTCTTTCGGTTCAACTTTGATAGTTGGCGAAACTGAAGGATCGTCGGGGATTTCGGGTTCTGCCGGCTTATCGGGTTCAACAGGTTTTTCCGGTTGCTCCGGCTCTCCTTGCCCGGAAGAGTTGGCCGAACCGGGTGTTCCTCCTCGGGGATCGGAAGAAAGATGCCAGCCATCGGATGAACGTTCCCATGATTTGCCGGGTTTGGCTTTATCGTAAGTTACTTCGTCGATCAGCTTACCGGAAGCATCAAGTAATTGCAGTTGCTTACCTGCATTTGCCAATTGAGACGGGAAATTATCTAGTGGTACTTTTATAGCCGAAGGATCAATCTTTATATCACGTCCGGAACGGAAAAGTACAGCATAACCGTTTGCCGGAATTTCAAACGAGCCCATAGATTTAGCTTTTCCACCATAGGAAAACTGCCAGCCTGCCAAACTGATCACATTGGCCGTTTTATTATATAGCTCCACATACTCCGTTTCAGGTAATTCTTTCAAGCCTTTCGGATCTGCCATTATTTCGTTTATCCGAACAGAACCGGAAGTGGCTTCTTCTCCCTCTTCTTCCAGTTTAAACTCTTGTAAGAAAGAAGAAAGTTTGTTTCCCTCCTTATCAGTAATCCCTTTATAAGAAATTGTATATTCTACTCCCGCAACCATCTCCTTTGGATAGCGGGTATTCACAATCGTCATTTCTTCATCGTCAGCATATGTCACACGATTAGCCTTACCAATATCAGATATGGAGAACTCGGCCTCTGTTATATTCACCGCTTGATCAAAAGTAAACTGAAGTTCAGACAAACTTAACGGTTCGACAGAAAGCAGTTTCGGCAAAACAACATCAGGTGGCAACGGTTCTTCCGGATCAGGATCAACAGGAGTATCGTCAGGAATTGTATCAGTAGGAGTAATATTATAAGATACATTCAGATTATCAATTGCAAAATGCTGATAACGTGTTTTTGTATATTCTATGTTAAGCGTCAACTCCCCACTTTCCTGGGGTGCTTTCACGGGAAATTTAGTAGTACTACCTTCCAAACGGTAACAGGATTCTCCTTGTCTTCGGGAGTATAAAGTCCATATATTATTGTTCTCCAAAGTAGCTTTTATATGGAGTGATACCGGTTTTTCTGTTATGGCACTCTCCTTTAGCGGAAACAATATCTGCTTGTTATTCGTACGAAGACTAATCTTTTTTGCTCCGGTATGCCCAATTTGTACATAGTAATAGGTTCCATCATCTTCCATATACAAATATAGACGAAGGTAATTACTTTCACTCGGGACTTCTTCCATACGGATATCAAATTCCCATTGCATAGTTGAAGCGTAAGGGATTGTACAATGCAAGCCAACTTTACCGGCTTCATTTTCTACCCCATTCAAATGTAACCAGCCATCTTTACCGATTATAAACTTATCCAGATTGCCAGACCAGGGATTAGCAGAGTTTACTTCAGGCCCATCAAACGTTTCTGTGAACTGTGCAAATGCACAAACAGGAAGCAATACGAGGAAAAATAGAATGAATTGTTTCATAGTTATATAGTTTTGTTATAAAATTATCTATCTTTGCACGCTAATAGCTTACAACTATACGCGTAACCGATTTTGGATGCGGTAAAGTTATAACAATTTTTTTATATCACAATTAAATTAGTGCTCAAAATGAAAGTAGCAATTGTTGGTGTGAGTGGAGCTGTAGGACAAGAATTCCTGCGCGTACTCGACGAAAGAAACTTCCCGATGGATGAGCTTGTGCTTTTTGGCTCATCGCGTAGTGCCGGACATGTT
>ERZ825137.5106-NODE-5106-length-12473-cov-4.283057_pt1 | contig 12473 bp, 5 predicted proteins | sample MGYA00519873_ERZ825137 | MGnify/ENA primary metagenome ERZ825137 (study PRJEB31778, sample SAMEA3449190) | human gut metagenome | biome: human gut; feature: human-associated habitat; material: faeces | place: United Kingdom | collected 2010/2012 ... | reverse complement strand
TGCCGCACCTCGCTCGCCGTATCGGCACTTAGAATTATGCGGTATTGCCCTTAATCTAACCGCGTGTTGCAAAAACGGGCACCCCATGCCGTGCGGCATCTCTTCGTTGCTGTTATAGTTTCTATTATATCATATGCTTCGCGTGTGTCAACGGATATTTTGACGAATATTATGCAAGCATCTCTTCGTTGCTGTTCACGCATTTTCTCTGCCGCTTTCCCTTCCCATCCTTCTTCACTTCATCCAGGCATTCCCGCTCACCTGCCTTCATTCTCACCTATTATCCCAAGGTCTATCTGAAATCAAAAAAGCAGCGGCCAGCAATCTGCCAGCCGCTGCTTACCTTATTATAATAGTGTTCCCGGATGTTCCGCTCCGCTTCATCTCAATTACTCTTCGCTGTCATCCGGGATATCTTCCTCAAAAGCATCCATCCAGCTTTCGTTGTGCCACTTATCTTTTTCACCTTTTTCCTTGGCGGCAACCTTCTGCCGTTGTGCCTGGTCGTTCATTATGGTACCGATCGGGTTCAGCGCGCGTTCTTCAATAATGTGGTAGAACAGCCCCATCGGGTTATTCACGTTGGGGTCCTTGGCGGCCTTTGCCCAGAACACATCAAAGTCCAGTTCATGCGCCATAGCTTCCATCAATGGGGTCAGGCTGCCATACTTTTCAATCACTTCATTCATGCAGGCCAGGTAATGCAGCCGCATTTCGTCTTTCAGCCCATTGCGCAGGCTGGAAGGCGATGGCACGCACCGCGCTGCCAGGTGGCGGTAAATTTCGTGGTAAGCGCCGCGCTGGCCGCTCGTCAACGTCTTTTCCAGGTATCCATCATCTACAAACTTTGCAAACTCTTTTCGCATATCCTGCCGTTTTACAATCGTTTCGGGAATCAGCTCTACCTTGGGCGGCTCAGGCTCCGGCAGCGTTTGCTGCACCGGCTCGTCCATCACATGGTACTCCGCTTCCAACAGCTCCTCTTTGGGTTCTGCTGCCGGCTTTGCCTTGCGGAAAATATAAATGCGATAGTTATCCATATCCTCGCGCAGCACCTTGTTCAGGTACCGCGCCGGGCTGCGCATCGTCTGCGACCGGGGAATGATCTCTTGTGCATAGCGGGGTGCCACACCGGCCAGCCAACTGGTCAGCCCGCCGCAATCCAGGATGATGGCATTCATCTTTCCAAACACCGTTTTGTTGCCGCCGTCCTGCTCGCCATCGCCTGCCTGGATGGTGCAGCAGGCATCTGCCAACACATCAATGATCACTTCCACCGCGTGCAGCTCTTCGGGCGTAATCTCCGCGCGCAGCTGATCCATGCGCGCTTTCACAACAATTTCCTCCCGCAGCTCGGTGCGGTGGCGTCCAAAGGAATAGGGGATCGTTGTTTCCGGTGCCGAAACATAATCAAAGGTGATCACGCTGGGGTCATCCAGCAGCGAATCCTCAATCGCCACGGTGGGGCGGCCCTTCTTTTTGCTCTTTTTGCGCACTGTGCTGTTGATGCTGTCCAGGTTGGCCTGTGCGGCGGCATCATCCACCGGGTCAATCGTTACCACCAGCGAAAGAACCTTCTGCCCTTTTTTTTCGTACACATCGTAATTAAAAATAATATCCGTCTTTTCGTTAATTTCCGCCTTTGCCTTTTCCAGTGCCAGGCGGCGGAAATCCGACCATCGGTTGGCCGTATACGAAAGCTGTTCATACAGCATGCTCAGGTTCCATACCAGCGGTTCCCCGGCCGCTTTCTTTTTCAGGTACAGGCTCTGGTAGCTCTTGCACAGCTCGTAAATGCGGATGGAATAGGTGGACCGCATCAGCATGGTGTAGGTCACATCCATGGTGGTATACAGGGTTTTCAGCTGCACCAGGTGCGGTTTCAGCACCGGATCCAGCGTGATGGTCATGCGCGCGCGGCCTTCATCAATGCGCACTTTATCGATCCAGCGGAATGTTTCCACCGTGGAAGTTCCGTTATTCTTGATCCACTGGATGGGCGCGTTGGCCAGCTCCTCAATATTTTTGCGCACCTGCTTGTACAGCGCCCCGCTGTGCGGGTCCATGCCGGTCATCTTGATAAAATCATAAATGCTCAGCTCATAAGAGGGCAGGTCCGTATCCTCCGGCTTAATCATCGAAAAAATATGCAGCATCAGGCGCTGCTGGCTCAGCGTCAGGTTGTTGCGCGTCATCTGTACAAGGTCATTGGATTTGCGAACGATGGTCTGGTCCCCGCGTTCTTCAAACGTAACGACAAACGGATCATCTTTTTTCTGTTTACTTGCCGCCATAAGCAGGGGCCTCCTATATCGGTTGCTGTATCCCGGGTGGTCACGCACATCATGCTAAACATTATAGCACATCCTGTTGTCCAGCACAAGAATTGCAAATTTACACAGGGTTTCACCGCCATTACCCTGTGCAAAATGCAACACCCGCGTTGTGGTTTGCCATACATCCTGTGGGGGTTGCCGCCCGGGTACAGGTTACACAGGGTTTTATTGTACTTTCTGTCCTGCTGCTTCAGAGTTCTGTAACCTGATGGAATGGCAACACCAATTTTTTCCCGTTCTCCCCCATCTCCCGGCTTACTTCTGGTTGTTATTATGGCTTAGATGTTTAGTTCTATATTAGTAATAGGTAGAGCCTGTGTAATTTAACAACGCAAACCTGTGTGTTCAACCAACTGCAGCCTGTGCATTCCACCACCATTTTCCTGTGCGGAAAGCAACCTGCGTAAAGTTGCAAATAAGCCAAAAACAGCCAAACCTGTGTAAATTGCAACACGGGGAACGGGCCTATCCTGTGTGGTTTTCCAACAGGTACGCGGGTCACGGCGGGGCAGGGAAGCGGGAATACCCTGTGTAAAATGCAACTGTTCCGGGGGTAACCTGTGCGTTTTTCCAACGGTAAGCGGCATAGGGAAACAAGGCAATCCTGTGCGTTTTTCCAACACGTTTCGGGAATGTTCGGCACAGAATGCGGGCAATACCCTGTGCAAAATTACAACAGCTCACAGCTGCTTCAAATAGATCAGTTGCAAATTTACACAGGGTAGAACCCCTTATATTATAAGGTAAGTGCCGCACAGAATGGCGCGTGAGGGGTTGCAGTTTACACAGGATAGATTGAAAGCTGGGAGCTGGGAGCTATCTGAAACGTCAAAAAGCTCGTCTGTTTCAGCAAACGCAGCCGGATTTTGTGCTTGCGAAAGATCCGCTATTTTCGTTGCTCTCAGATGCACCTCAGGAGCTGGCGCAGATAGAGATCGGCAAGGGGGAACCGGGAATCAGGGGCAGGGCAGGGGGGACAAAAAAGCGAATGGCATATCTGCAGCAACCCCGCACCCCGTTGTAAAGGGAGAACGGCGTCCCGTTGGCGGGCGTGCAATCCACCAAACACACACCCGCCGCCGCAAACACCGCAAACCGTTTGCAGGGGCGCGGTGTACCCATCGCGCCGCAAAAAACGGGAACCGTGCGCCGCAAACCTGCCATCCCTCCCACAAGGCGCCCACCCAGCCGCCAGGCCCCGCCACAAACAGGCGCATGCGAAACAAATAATTGCGCAAAAACAGGGAAATGTAGCAAAAAAGGCGAATTTTGCCGCAAAGTTGCGCTCTGTGTGCGCAGAGGATCATAAACGCGCGGTCAAAGTATATAAAAGTGACCGCTGCCAAAAAGAAAATCAGGAATAAATTATACAAAGGCTTTGAATACATTGTATAATTGGAGGAAAACGCAATCAGTAAAAGTGCTGAAAAACAGGAATTTACGTGGATTGTATTGCCTTTCTGGTATAAAGGTGCTATACTTTAACACTGAAAAGTAAATGCGCAATGAGAAGATTCGATGCGTAATTTTTTTGAAAACAACATGGCAACGGTTGCGCAAGTAAAAGAAGCTGGCTTCTTTTATTGTTCCACAGGGATCCCCTGTGGAACAATGTGCTTTCATCAAGCCAGCGCGAAAGACGGGTGAGCAGATTGAATAGAACAGGGAAAAACACAACAGGTTGGGCGCGCCGGCTGACAGCGCTGCTTGTCACCGCTTGCCTGGTTATGGCAATGGCCCTGCCTGTATACGCCGAGGTGGATCCTCTGCCCGACGCACCTGACAAAGTAGAGCTGCTGGAGGATGAGCCGGGAACGGCCTCCGAGGAGGATACCGCTCTGCCAGAGCAGAACGCCGCCACCCCGGTGCCGGATGCCGCCACCCCGGTGCCGGAACAAAGCACCGAGCCGGAGCAGCCCGCCCCGACCGAAACGCCGGAGCCCACGACAGAACCCACCCTGACCCCGGAACCGACAGCCACCGCAACGGCCACCCCTGTGCCGACCGTGACCCCCACCGCCACCCCGGAACCGACCGAACAGCCGCAGAAGATGTACGCCGCAAAAAGCGGGGATAACGTGCAGGCAGTTAGTGCATCGGCGGATACTTACACGCTCTATTTTGCAGTGCCTGACAATTGGAGCGATTGTACAGTGGTGAAAATATATGCCGTTGGTGAAGGAGATCCAAAGAAAGCATATTATCTTGATATGCAGGAAGTTGACAAAACGAAGGACGGAAGAAAAATTTATTCTGTGGTCCTGAATCATGATGAACACTATCCACATGGAGGGTTGAATGGACTTGAATTTCGCGGATATAAGGGAGATGCAATTGTAAACGAAAATCCTACATACACAATAGCAATTGCTAAAGTAGGTGATAATAATCCACCGTGGATAACGTTCAATCCAAATGATAAAGATCATTATATCGGCGGCGACTACTATGACGGAAAGAACGAAAAATGGACTACCTATACGGTTGGCCATAAGTACTTCGCTGGCCAAAAGATGGCCTTTGAAAATAAAACCAGTAAACCACTAACGAACGTCAAAGCCTGGTTTTATGAACCGGATGATAAAGGAGTGCTTGTCCAGGTCGGCGAGCAGCCAATATCCTTAAATGATATCCAACCTAATTCCACAGCAAACTTTAATATTCCTGACGGTTTTTGCTCTTTTGTTCGCTTTACCGCGGGCGATGATAATACAGAAATAAGTGAATACTACAATTTTTATAATGAGGAAGTAAAAGGAAAAAATCAGAAACGCTTCCAGTATTCCGAAGGTCAATGCTATTGCTACATGTACAATGGTATTGAGGATGCAACATGGGGGCGTCCCGGTGCCACCCGCATCTATTACGATGCTACTTTTTCCAAGATGGCATTGAATGGAGATACCGACGACTTTTCAATCCCCAAAGCCAATAATAATAATAAAGAGACCATTTATTATCGGATAAAAGGAGACGGCGTAGAATCCGAAAGCGGCACGCTGGTAAAAGATGGTACAAACGAAAATCTTTATTATATTGACATTCCCCAAGGATATCGTTCAATCATCTTTTCCGGTGATGCAATTAACGGTGACAAGGAGACAAAAGGAAATGGAGTAAGTACAGAGTGGCTGGAGATTCCCACAGATGGCAAAAATTGCTTCTATGCGGATACGAATGACGATGCAGTATATAAAGGTACCACTCGTGGCGGCTACTGGGCTCCAAAAGGTACCCTGCGTGATGCCGAAACGTGGAAAAATACTGACACTACTGACACTACTAAAACTAAAGTAGTAGATATTGAATCCGCTCCTTTTACGGAAGAAGCAAACACAAAATATGTTACCAGTACGCTGTATGACTATTATACAGATTACGAACTGAATGGCAAGAACCGTGATAGCTACGGTGACTGGACTGGTGAAAGTCACCGCACCTGGGTACCCTTCCGTGAATTTGATCAGGCGCTGAGCGATTATTATCAGGATGCAAAGGCCCCATACCCGATTTATACCGGACATTTCCAGCCTGATAATGGACATGAATTTAGCCAGATTGCAGATACATTAAATTTGTTTGGGTACGACAATGATTCCAGAAAATTTAATCATTTTATGGCAATCAATAACTCTCAGCGTAATGACGATAATACCAATGGAAGTAATCATACAAACTATGCCTATCAGGGATTGGTTGCGGATAAAACATCCACCGGTAACGCAGATGGAGCACCGTTGTTAAACGGAACAGAAAAAGCAACAGTAGAGCCGCACTTTAACAAAGAGTTCCTCTTAGGAAAGAATAGTAAAAATGCAAAGCTTGGTGATGTGTACGACAACGTTGCGTTCCCCTTTACCAAGGAACAGATTTTTAATGAGGATCAGGGCGTTGATTATTGGTACTTTGACAGCAAGGATACAACCTTGTATCTAAAACAAGATTCGGAACAAAATTCGGATTCAAAATATTTTCTCAAAAAAAGTACCGACAGAGGGCGTTCTGAGAATGTGAATGCGTCATCGGGCCCGCAAGGCCACTATGGCTACTTCCCGTTCAATGAAACAGCAACCGGTGGTAAGGCTTCTACCTACAATTACGGCTTTGGCACCAAGCTGCAGATGGATTTTACCCTGACGGATGACGGTATGGTAGAAACCAATAAGACGGGTGAAGATGGAAAAAAGGAAAAAACCAACATCAAGTTCTTCTTCTCCGGTGACGATGACGTTTGGGTATTCATTGATGGCAAGCTGGCGCTTGACGTTGGCGGCGCCCATGGTAAGGTTTCCGGCCTGCTGGAATTTGGCGAGAGCAAGAAAGATAAAAACAAAAATAGTGTAACAGCCTATGTCAGTAAGGTCAAAACAGGCGGAACGTCAGGTAGTGATCAAGATGGAAAAATTGTCAAGACCGTAAAATATAATGGCGAGGACATCAATTTCTGCGCGCAAGACACTACTCTTGATGACCTCGACAAAGGCAAAAAGCACACCCTTACCATGTACTATATGGAACGCGGTATGTGGGAGTCCAACATGGCGGTGGCGTTCAACTTCCCGGATAATAACGAGCTGCAGGTTCAAAAAGAGGTCGATCTGAAAAACGTTACTGATGAGGACTTCAAAAACTGCTTTAAAAACCAGAAAATCTTCAACTTCACCATCCAGAACCAGGCAACCCATTATGGAACAACACCGGCCGCTATACCGAATCCAAGCGATACCCAAAAGGTGAATTTGACTGCGGAAGGTAACAAGATTGAACCCGCAACCCCAGAAAAGAAAGATGACTACATTTTCGAGTTGGTTAAAAACCCCTGGCCAGATTCCGGGAATGAAAACGAAAAGGTCCTTCACTGGTACGCACGCTATATGGATACGCAAAGTGCAGCGCGTGAGAAACGTCGTGGCATCCTGACGCTGGAAAACCCCATCAATATCGAAAAAATGCGCTTCCTTACGTTCCAGGTTTACGTTTCCCAAAAAGATGGTAGTGACCTTTCCCTCAACAACCTGTATCTGGAACTGCTGGATAATCAAGACCTGCTGGAGCCTCCAAAATCCCCCGGCCAAAAAGGCAGCCTTGGCACAACAGGCATTAACGGCGCAACGTATGGCTCGGTCGAAGTGACGACAGACCAATGGGTCACCGTAAAGCTGGACCTGCACAAGATGAAAGAGCAGGGCGATTTTAACAACAACGTTACAACCATCCGCGTGGGCGATAACTATAACCGCAACATCTATTTCAGGAACTTTACCTTCATTCCCAAAGCGGTGCCAAGTAAGATGACCGGCTTTACAACCGATCAGGAGAAAATCCCGGATTACGGCTCCGCCGAAAGCGGTCAGTTGAAAAACGCCGAAAACGCACAGTACACCTCCAACATGGACACAGACACCCAGTTGGTGGACGGTGACGGACGCTTTGTTCTGGAAGCTGGAGAAACCGTTACCTTCAGCGACCAGTTCCGCCGCGGCAGCTACATTTCGCTCAAAGAGGAACTGAACGAAAACCTGTACGACACCACATGGACGGTGTGCGAGAACGGGCAGGCGGTTACTTGGATGAAGGGCGATAGCAAATCCGTGACAGTTACCAACACGAACAAGTCGCTGGATGGGCAGAAGGTTCCCGCCGACGGCCCCGATGATGGCCGAACGGAAAAGATTACGGATGCGAAGGAACAAGTAAGCGGCGATGTTAAAAACCAGTATGACGGAACCAAACCCAAAGGCGACACCATCGTCTTCCGCTCCTATAAGGACCCGGACGAAACAAGCTCCACGCTGACAAAGCTAAAGGTAAAATACGTCAACACCGTCAAAACCGGCGGGCTGAAAATCCAAAAGAAGGCCGCAGACGGTGAGGATGAAAACATTAAAGGCACCTACAGGTTCAAAGTTACCTTTAATAATGTTGGCGGTGAGGGTCTGGAAGGAGAAAATCCCATCGAAAGATATGTTGATATCGACATGAGCAAATCCGGCGACCACACCGGAACCATCACCGGCATCCCCGTTAACACCCGCTATACCATCGAGGAAGTCGGGGAAGTCAAGAGCGCCGATGGTAGAACCGATGGTGCCAAACTGCAAAGCGTAACTGTTCCGAATGGTCAATCCGCCCATGTGATCAACAACACCATGGTGGAAGGCATGATTGTGAAGAGCGAAGATCCGAACAATCTGCCAATTACCGCAATCTTTACCAACACCACGCGCACACTGATCAACATTGAGTTCGACAAGCTCTGGAAAGATGCAAATGGTAAGGACGATCTTAGCACTGCGAAGCGGCCGGGACAAATCTACATCCAGCTCCAGCGCCGCCTGGCAAACAGCACAAACGATGATGACTGGAAACCGGTAAACTACGGCAGCACGGACTATGTTACCATTACCCCCGATGATAATAATGGCTGGAAGTATACCTTTAGCGGTTTGGATCAGTACCAAATCAATGCTGACGGCAGTCAAGCCAATTATGAGTACCGCATTGTGGAAGGTACGGTGAAGAATGACCAATTTGAACAGGTAGCACCAGGCAAAACCATTACGATTAAGGGCAATACGTATGTTGTAACGGCTAAAGCAACACCAAACAGCGAAAAGGACAGCACGGGCAGCTCAACAGGCAATACAGCCACAGCAAACAGCGAAACGAACAGCGAAACCGGCGCAACTACAACGCCAGCCAAAGCCACCGATGGAACCATCACCGGCGACAGCGGCACGATTGTGCTGACCAACAAGCTGCAGAACCCGAAGTTTGTACTGGATATCATCAAGAAGGACGCGGAAAAAGGCGAAAATAACAATGAAGTATTCTTGAAAGATGTTGAGTTCAAGCTGGAAAAGCTGAAAGCCGAAACAACAGCCGGAGGAGAACCGCAGGTAGATACTACCTATAAATTCAATAGCACAAACAATAGCACAAACATAGGTTCCATTACCGCCAAAACGGACGAAAACGGCAAAATCACCAAGGTGTTCGCAAATCTGGAACCCGGTACATACCGCCTGACGGAAACCAAGGCACATCCGGGGTACAACCTGTTGGCAAAGCCAATTGAGATCAAATTTACCCAAGAGGGCAAGTGTTATATTGATGGACTGGCAATTGAGGACAAAGACAAGTTTAAGCCGGGCGCCAATAACACCTACACCATGACCCTTACCGTTCTGAACCGTAAAACGCCTGAGCTGCCCCACACGGGTGCAGACGCGCCAAGCCTGTGGCTGCTGATCGGCATGCCGCTGGCGGTGGCAGGGGTGTTGATATTCACATTCCGCTACAACAGGAAAGGGGGCCGGCGACATTAACCATCCCCCGGAAACCCAGCAACCCCCAGGGTACAGCCCGCTAGTGCGCGCCCGTTTACGGCAGGGCGCAGCCTTAAGCCAAGTGGGCAAGCGGCCCAGTTTTTCCTCCTTTTTTCTTCACGGCACAGTGCGGGCGGCGCGGCAGCGTTTCCCCGCTGCAGCGCCCCGCACTGCACGCCGTGCTGATGCAGAACCCTTAAGCCGGGCGGCCCCGCCGCCCATCCGATGATGATTTTTTTAAGAGAAGAGGTACTGAAATGAAAAAAGCAAAACGTTTTCTCACAGGCCTGTTGAGCGCCGCCCTGGCCCTCAGCCTGTGCGCCATGCCAGCAATGGCAGAGGACAACGGTGAAACACCGCCGACAACCACTCCAAATCCGGTTTGGACGCAAGATTATGGCTCCATTACGATTCATAAGTACGAGTGGAATGGAAAAGATGGTAAAAATGCAACGGGCGAAGAAGATGCTACCCAGCTCCCGAAGGATGATACAACGACCCCCGAAACAAAACCTTCGCCGTTGAAAGATGCGGAGTTTACCCTTTATGAGGTAAAGAATGCCAAGTGGTTAGAGGAATATTACAGCGGAAAAATTGACGAAACGGACTATTCAACAGTATTTGAATGGAAGACATATGCTAAAAAAGGTGACAACGGCGATTATGTAGTAACTGATACTTCGTTGAAAAAAGTTGGAACGAAGAAGACGGATGAGACCGGTGTTGTTACATTCGATGAAGTTACAGTAGATGGAAAAGCTCAGAAACTTCCGTTGGGTTTATACCTGGTAATTGAAACGGAATCTCCGGACCAGGTTTCTACTCCGTGCGAGCCGTTCCTGGTTTCTGTTCCTATGACTCGTGTGGGCACGACAAATGCGTTGACTGACTGGCTCTATAATGTTCATGTTTATCCGAAGAATAAGACCAGCTATGGTGACATTACGTTGGTTAAAGAGGGCCAGGTCGGAAACAGTGAAGAAACCGTGCAGCTTTCTGGTGTAACTTTCAAGCTGTATAAATTTGTGGGCACTAAGAGTGAAGATGGCAAAATTACTGCTTTTACTACCAGTAATTACACTGATACAGAAGATGCAGCGGATAAAGAGTGGAAGCAAATCAAAAGAACTTCTACAGCTACCGGTGATAACACAGGTGATTTGATTGGTGACGATGCAGGACTGCTCACAACGAGTGGTACCAAAGAAAACCCTACGGGCAAAATTACTGTCAATGGCCTTTCGGCAGGTTATTACTGCTTTGTAGAACAGGACGTTGGTAATAATAAAGCATTCATCACGGATCAGACCCCGCATTACTTTGAAGTTAAGGGTGAGACCAGCCAGAAAATTAGTGTTGATGCGAATGGTAATATTACGGAGGATGGACAAGCAGACGCAAACCTTACTTTGACTGTTACTGACCCGCGCCCCGATGTTGAGAAGAAAGTTAAGGATCGTGTTAAGGCTAACGAGAGTGATGATGATTACGTTAAAGCAACCGACTACAGCGTTGGCGATGAGATTCCCTATAAAATAACGGTAAAAGTGCCACAGGCGCTGCTGAATGCAACAGTTGCAGATGCTGCGAATTTTGTCTTTGAAGTCAAGGATACCCCGGAACATTTGGAAGACAAAGATGTTAAGGCAATTAGTTCTACTGGTGCAGAAGTTACCACTGGTGTGAAGATTACACCTGACGCTGAGGCCAATGCTAAAGGCGGAAAAGGTTTCACTGCATCGTTTACACAGGATGCTTTGAAATTGTTGGTTGGTGACGGTGATACATTTACTATTACTTATACCGCAACACTGCTTAAGGGTGCGGATATGACCGTCAATGGCAACAAGAACACGATCAATCTGAAGTATTCTAACAAGATTGATGCAGACGGCAAAATTAACCCGGGTACCAGCGAAATTGAAGACGGTGCCGTTGTTTACACTTTCAGCATTCATGTTGAAAAGCGCGGTGAAAACGAAACTGGCAAGCCGCTCCCGAATGTTAAATTCAACGTTTATAAAGAAGTTGCAGCCGGTACGGCTGGTGCGGTCAAGGGTTCTACAATCGGTATTACTGGTGAAGACGCAAATAAAGACTTCGTCAAAGTTGTAATTGATGATAAGAAAAAAGATGATACCAAATACGATTTGATAACTGATGATAAAGGTGAAGCCAAAGTAGATGGCCTGGCCAATGGTACTTATTATCTGGTTGAAACAGCAACCGTAAATGGCTATAATCTGCTGAGCGGTCCTGTTAAAGTTACGATTCAGGTATCGTACTCCGAGAGTTGGACTGCAAAAGATGACTATGTTGGTGACAAGCTGGTTCATCATGAAGAGACCCTGCATAAAGAGTACTTTGGTGGAACGGACAAGGTCCCTGGAAATGGCTATATTCTGACTACCATCATCAACCGCAAGGGCTTCAACCTGCCCACCACCGGTGGTTTCGGCACCCTGCTGTTCAGCGGCATTGGTGTGCTGCTGGTTGTGGCCGGTGTTGGCGTGCTGCTGAGCCTGAAAAAGAAGAACCGCGCCTGATGCGCCCGCCGCAAGGCAAAACAATTTTACAATTCACCAATAGGGTATAGAGGGATAATCCATCATACACAGGGGGAGGGCCGGATTTGGCCCTCCCCCTATGGTGGGTTATTGGGGAATAAATTTTTTTGGGTGTACATGGCCGTTGTTCGGTTGATTTTTAGGCCCTGCGTGGGGAACCACCCCATGGGCGTCAGGTTTGCGGCGAGGAACCACCCCTCAGTCACCTTCGGTGACAGCTCCCCTCAAAGGGGGAGCCAATC
>ERZ825137.5105-NODE-5105-length-12474-cov-3.358000_pt1 | contig 12474 bp, 14 predicted proteins | sample MGYA00519873_ERZ825137 | MGnify/ENA primary metagenome ERZ825137 (study PRJEB31778, sample SAMEA3449190) | human gut metagenome | biome: human gut; feature: human-associated habitat; material: faeces | place: United Kingdom | collected 2010/2012 ... | reverse complement strand
GGAGATGATGGAAAGGCAAAATGACCCCGGTGTTTGGCAGCAGGTGCCGGGCGGTCTGGTTCAGGGCGTTTTGGGGGAACAGGGCCTGACGGTGGCGCGGCTGGTTTCCACCGATCCGGCGATGTACCTTGACCCGCGGTATCAGCCCGGGGCGGTATACCGTCTTGGGCAGGTGCCAAAAAAACACTGAGTTGTCCGGCCGGTTTTCCCGGCCTTTACATATAAAACGGAAAAAACACGAGTGCACAAAAACGCGCACGACAGAATACGGAGGGGACAATATGAGTTTGTGGGACGCAATTTTGCAGGGGATTATCCAGGGGCTGACCGAATTTTTGCCGGTATCCAGCTCGGGGCATTTGTCTTTGTATCAGCATTTTACCGGCCAGTCCGGCGAGGCTGCGGGGTTGTTTTCCATCCTGCTGCATCTGGGCACGCTGGCGGCGGTCTGCATTGCTTTTTGGGATACCATTTGGGGGATGATTGTGGAGTTTTTCCGCATGATCGGGGATATCTTCAAGGGAAAATTCACCTTTCGGACCACAGATCCAAACCGCCGGATGATTTTTATGATCGTGGTGGCGCTGCTGCCGCTGCTGGTATTTTTCTTTTTGCGGGACTGGTACACTTCCCTTGCCACCGATGATGACATTCTGGTAGAGGGATTGTGCTTTTTGGGCACGGCTGGGCTTTTGTATATGGCCGACCATTTGGTGCCCGGTAAGAAAACCGCTTCCAACATGCGGGTGCGGGATGCGCTTTTGGTCGGCACCATGCAGGGCATTGCGCCGCTGCCCGGCCTGTCCCGGTCCGGTTCCACCATTTCGGCAGGTATTTTTGCGGGGCTTAACCGGGAATTTGCAGTGGCCTTTTCCTTTATCCTGGGGATTCCCGCTGTGCTGGGGGCAAATATTTTCGAAGTGAAGGACGCTTTGGCGCAGGGAACGCAAATGGAGCTTTTGCCGATGCTGGCCGGCATGGTAGTAGCGGCAGTGGTAGGCTTTTTGGCCATCAAGCTGGTGCGCTGGCTGGCCCGGTCCGGAAATTTCAAGGTGTTTACCTGGTATACGGCGATTTTAGGCACGGCGACGGTGGTGATCGGCGTGGTGGAAAAATTTGTCCACTGAATTTAGAAGAAAAACAGGAATTTTAGGGGGCGGCATCCGTGGCGGAACAGAAAAAGAGAACGGCGGCAAAAAAGAAAACAACTGCCGCTAAAAAAAGCACCGGACGGCAGACAGCGGCGCAAAAGCGCCTTGCTGAGGAGCAGGCCCGTTCCCGCAGGCAGCTGTGGGCGGTGATATTGTTCGCCGTGGGCATTTTTTTCCTGGCGGTGTCGCTGATCCCCGGCCAGGGGTTCTGGAATTGGCTGCACACGTTTTGTTTTGGGCTGTTTGGCTGGTGCGCCTATCTCATCGCTCCGGCTCTGATCTATATTGCGGTTATGGCCGCCATGGACAAGCCCATGGGTGCGCTGGGGCACAAGGTCTGGCAGACCTTTGTGCTGGTGGCGCTGATTTGCGGCGCTGCCCAGATCTTTGCCAAAACGCCCATTGAAGGTGAAAATTTTGTGGAGAAAGCCGCTTATCTGTATGAAAGCGGCACCAAGCTCAAGGGAGGCGGACTGGCGGCCGGGCTGATCGGCATTCCGCTTCTCTCCTTTGGAAAGACGCCGGCTGCAGTGACGGTTTTTCTTTTGATTTTTACCTTTTTGATGCTGATTACCGGTGCAACGCTGCTGGATTTGATCCGTTCGGCCTATAAGCCGGTTCAAAAAATCGGGGAAACCTATGTGGAGCGGGTGGAGGAACGCCGCCGCCCACAGTTTAACATCGACGTGCCGCTGGACGAAGATCCGCTGCCTGCCCATCCGGTTCGGGTGGAGGAGCAGTCGGAGCAGTCTCGGGAAACGGTGAAAAAAGCAAAGGAAAAGCTGATCCAGGCTGCGGCGGGGCCGCAGGCGGGATCGGATTTTGCCCCGGCGGCTGATGAGAAAAAGCCGGAGAAAAAAGCAGCGAAGGAACCGCCGCTGCTGGACGATCTGGTGGGGAAAATTACGAAAAGCATCATGGCCCCGGCCCAGCCCCAGGCGGATCTGCCGGCGGCCCCAACGGGCTGCCCGGCAGCGGAGAAGGCGGCGGATGAAGGGCAGATCGCCGCAGAAGAATCTGCAGCGGAAACCGGCGCCGACGAAAAAATCGCCGGGGAACTGGATGCGGCAAAGCAGCTGCAATCCACGGAAAGTTACATATTCCCCCCGGTGTATCTGTTAAAAGAAGGCGAACAGCCCGACGGACAGGATTTAAGCGAGGAGCTGAAGGCCAATGCTCAGTTGCTGGTGGACGCGCTGGCCAGCTTTGGCGTACAGACCCGCATCATCGATATTGCAAGAGGGCCTGCGGTCACCCGGTATGAGCTGCAGCCTTCGGCGGGGGTCAAAATCAGCAAGATCACCAATCTGGCCGACGATATTGCTTTGAACCTGGCCACCAGCGGCGTGCGCATTGAAGCGCCGATTCCCAACAAGGCGGCGGTGGGCATTGAGGTGCCCAACCGGCAGACCAGCGTAGTGCCCATCCGGGATATTATTGATTCCCAGGCGTTTCGCGAGGCGAAAAGCAAGGTGACCATGTGTTTGGGCAAGGACATTGGCGGCAGCGTATGCGTGGCGGATATTTCCAAAATGCCCCATATGCTCATCGCCGGCGCCACCGGCTCCGGTAAATCGGTTTGTATCAACTCCATTATTATGAGCATTCTTTTTAAAGCTTCTCCGGAAGAGGTCCGCCTTTTGATGGTGGACCCCAAGGTGGTGGAGCTGGGCGTTTACAACGGCATTCCCCATCTGCTGGTGCCGGTGGTCACCGATCCGCGCAAGGCGGCAGGCGCGCTAAACTGGGCGGTGAGCGAGATGCTTGGCCGCTACAAGCTGTTTGCGGATAACAGCGTCCGCGACATCAACGGCTACAACCGCCTGGCCGAAGAGCAGCCGGAGCGCAATCTGGCCAAAATGCCGCAGATCGTCATTATCATCGACGAGCTGGCGGATTTGATGATGGTCGCCGCCAAGGAGGTGGAGGATTCCATCTGCCGCATTGCGCAAATGGGTCGTGCCGCCGGGATGCACCTGATCATTGCCACCCAGCGACCTTCTGCCAACGTCATCACCGGCCTGATGAAGGCAAATATCCCGTCCCGAATCGCGTTCTCCGTGGCCTCCGCCATGGAATCCCGCATCATTCTGGACACCATGGGCGCGGAAAAGCTGGTGGGCAAGGGCGATATGCTGTACGCCCCCATCGGCTGCGGCAAGCCGCTGCGTGTGCAGGGCTGTTTTGTCACTGACACCGAGGTCGAGGCCGTGGCCGGGTATGTCAAGGACAACTACACGGCGGATTACAGCCAGCAGGTGCTGGACGAGATCGAGAAAAAAGCCCAGCAGACCGGCAAAAAGCCGGCGAGCGTCTCCGACCCCGACCCCACCGACGAGGAGCTGGAGGGCGACGAAATGCTGCCCGCCGCCGTGGATGTGATTCTGGAGACCGGACAGGCTTCCGTCTCCATGCTCCAGCGCCGTCTGAAGCTGGGCTATGCCCGCGCGGCGCGAATCGTGGACGAGATGGAGGAAAAGGGCATTGTCGGCCCCTTCCAGGGCAGCAAGCCGAGAGCCATTCTGATCACCAAGGAACAGTGGCAGGCAAAAAAGGGCGGCCAGTCGGAGCAGATGGACTTTGACGATCTGGACGCCCAGCCCGACGAGCTTATGTAATGGCGTGATCAGTTAACAGCCACAGCAGTGCAAAATGCTGTGGCTGGTCTGGCGCTTTATGCAGAATCTGTTCAAGGGAGAGAAACAGTATGAATTACATAATGAGAGGTATTCAGGCGCTGAAAGAATCGTTTTTAGCAGGCATACTGGTTTATTTGGCGATTCTTGCTTTGCTGTATCTGTTCAAAAAGCGCAGAAATATCTCGTGGAAATGTATATTTGAGGCGATATTCTGCGTTTATTGTGTTACTCTGTTGAATTTAACAGGAATTTTCACGCTGCGCTATAGCCTGAATGGGTCTTTCAGCTATAATCTGGTTCCGTTTATTGGAAGCGCGATTGTCCCCATTTTGCTGAACTTCGCCCTGTTCTTCCCGCTTGGTTTTTTGTTGCCGGTTATTTTTCGTTCATGCAGAAGCAGCTGGAAAAAGGTGGCGGCTATTTGCGGCCTGACCTCGTTGGCAATTGAGATTTTGCAGCTGTTTGGCGGCAGATACGCGGAAATGGAAGACTTTTTAATCAATACATTGGGAGGTTTTTCAGGCTGCGTTATTTATACCGGGATACATGAATGGAAGACGAATCGTAAAAAAGCGGTTGTTTCCATCGTTTCGTTATGTCTGGCGCTTGCACTTTGCTTTCTTGGGATTTACGCAGTCGGCGACAATGAGGAGCAGCTGCCGGACGGATTGGCTGCCGCTGAAAATAACATTGCCGAAATCCATGTTTATTCTGGCGGCGAAAAGCGCAGCATTGACGTTGATTCTTACATGTACCGTACCTTTGCAAGCCAGATCAACAATTGCGGCGGCCATTTGCTGAAAATTCAGAAAGCCACTGAAAGTGAAATCTGGAATGACGAAGACTGCTTTATCGAAATCATATATGCTTCTGCCCAGACAATAACGTTTGAAAATGCCGATAATTTCTCCATGGAAAACGCCGACAGACTTTTGTATAATGCTGACCGGAACATCCTGTATTGGGGCGATTCGGGCTATCAGAATTGCGTGGACTTTACAAAAATGAATGAGGAGCTGTTGGCGCATAAAGACGAAATATTGAAGGCTTATGCGGAGCTGCCCGCGTTGATTCGGGATTGCGTTCATCAGTGACCCCTTTGCGTTTTGAAGCTTGGTTGTGCCGCCCGTTGCGGCGCGTAAAAACCGGCCTGTGATTTTTGTTCACAGGCCGGTTTCACTATTTTATGGGGTAAGTCGGAGGGCGGCATCCAGAATGGCGTTTGCGGCACCTTCCTTGGTTTGCAGCGGAAGTTCGGCGGTTTCGTTCCGGGTGATGATCGTGATCACGTTTGTGTCAACCCCAAAGCCCGCGCCGGACTGCTTGAGATTGTTGGCGCAGATCATGTCCACGTTTTTCTTTACAAGCTTTTCCCGGCTGTTTTCCACCATGTTCTGGGTCTCCATGGAAAAACCGCAGATGACTTGTCCCGGGACGCGGTTCTCGCCAAGATATTTCAGGATGTCCCGGGTGCGTTTCAGGGGGATGGACATGTCGCCCTCGGACTTTTTGACCTTGTTGTCGCTGTAATTTGCCGGGGTGTAGTCCGCCACCGCCGCCGCTTTGAAAATAAAGTCGGATTTTGGGGCGTTGGCGGCCACGGCTTCAAACATATCCTGAGCGGAAACGACGGGAACTACGGTCACAAAGGGCGGGGGGGCGATGGCCGTGGGGCCGGAAACCAGAGTCACATCCGCGCCCCGGAGCATGGCCATTCTGGCAATGGCATAGCCCATTTTCCCGGTGGAATGGTTGGTCAGATACCGGACGGGGTCGATGGCCTCCTGCGTCGGCCCGGCGGTGACGAGTACCTTTTTCCCGGCAAGATCGTGAGGGAAGGCCAGCTGACGCAGGATATATTGCAGAATTTCCTCCGGCTCCGGCAGCTTGCCCTTGCCCACGGCGCCGCAGGCAAGACGTCCGCTGGCAGGTTCGATGACTTCCCAGCCATAACGGCGCAGAAGCGCCAGATTGTCCTGTGTCACGGGATTTTCGTACATGTTGGTATTCATGGCGGGGGCAATGAGCTTGGGGCAGCGGCAGGCGAGAATGGTGGTGGTGAGCATATCGTCCGCCAGCCCGTGGGCCAGTTTCGCGCAAACATTGGCCGTGGCCGGGGCGACGATCACAAGATCCGTCCGTTCCGCCAGAGCGATATGCTCCACCTGATGGGAGAAATTCCGGTCGAAGGTGTTCACCATCGTCCGGCGGCCGGTGAGCTGCTCGAAGGTCAGGGGTGTGACGAATTGGGTGGCGTTTTCGGTCATGACGACCTCCACCGCGGCGTGCTGCTTGACAAGGGCGGAGGCCAGCGCGGCGGCTTTATAGGCGGCGATTCCGCCGGTAACGCCCAGAAGGACGGTTTTTCCTTTCAGCATAGGGAACCCTCCAGAATAGAAAATTGCTTACGCTCATTATATCCCGATTTTGAATCGCTGTAAAGATGATTTTTTTCTTGTATTTTCCGCTGTACCCTGCTATAATACCCCCGGAGTGAAAACTCCAAAATATGCGCTGTATCCTCAAGGGAGGAACGGCAGCAGGAGGTAATTTCATATGGAAAAAAGGAAAATGAACACCCGGTACATGGCGACCCTCGCTATGTTCTGCGGTGTTCTGCTGGTCATGGGCGTTACCGGAATCGGTTTCATTCCACTTCCGGTGATCAAGGCCACAACCATGCACATCCCGGTCATTCTGGGCGCGGTTTTGCTCGGCCCCGGCGCGGGCGCTGTCCTTGGGGGCGTGTTCGGGCTGTGCTCCATCTGGGCAAATACCGCCAGTCCCGGACTGCTGGCATTTGCGTTTTCGCCCTTTATGACCACGGAGGGGCTGCCCGGTGTGCTGAAAAGCCTGTGGATCGCACTGGGGTGCCGGATTCTGTTCGGCGCGATTGCGGGATGGCTGTGGAAGCTGTTTAAGAAGCTTACGAAGCAGGACTTTGCGGCGCTGCCCCTGACTGCGGCAATTTCCACGTTGTGCCACACAATTCTCGTCATGGGCAGCATTTATGTGCTGCTTGCCCAGCAGTACGCACAGGCGAAAAACGTGGCCATTACTGCCGTTTTTGGACTTGTGATGGGGACGGTCACGGCGTCCGGAATCCCTGAGGCTATTATTGCTGCCATTCTGGTGACCGTCATCGGAAAGGCGCTGCTGCACCTTTCGGAGCGGATGAAAAAACGTTAAGGAGAGATCGTTATGCTGCTTGCCATTGACATCGGCAATACCAATCTGGTCATCGGCTGTATTGAAAATGATAAAATTCTGTTCAAAGCCCGCATTGCCACCGACGCCATCCGCACCTCCGACCAGTATGGCGTGGAGATCAAAAACATGATGGAAGCCTTCGGCGTGCAGGTGAAGGATATCGACGACTGCATCATTTCCTCCGTCGTGCCGCCGGTGTTCAATTCGGTCAAAACCGGCGTCATCAAGGTGATTCGGAAGCAGCCCATGGTGGTCGGCCCCGGGCTGAAAACCGGGCTGAACATCCACATGGACGTTCCCAGCCAGGTGGGCAGCGACCGCATTGTCATCGCCGTGGCCGCCCTCGCCGAGTACGAAGCGCCCATGATTCTGATGGACTTGGGGACGGCAACCACCATTGAGGTGGTGGAGCCGAACAATATGTATCTGGGCGGCATCATTTTCCCGGGCGTCCGGGTCTCGCTGGACGCGCTGACCAGCCGCACCGCTCAGCTTCCCGGCATCAGTCTGGACAAGCCGAAGCACGTCATCGGCAAGAACACCGTGGACTGTATGCGCAGCGGCATGATGTACGGCACCGCCGCCATGCTGGACGGACTGGTGGAGCGAATCGAAGCAGAGCTGGGACACAAGTCCACACTCATTGCCACCGGCGGCCTTGCCCAGTTTATCACACCGCTGTGCAAACGGGAGATCATTCTGGAGAAAGACCTGCTTTTGAAGGGCCTGAACGTCATTTACAAGAAAAATAAGCGGTAACGGAAAGCCGGCAGCCCTGCGCTGTCGGCTTTTGCATCCGAAAATCCTTTCTGCGGCGGGGTGCTATTATTGCGCCCCGCCGCATAGTCTTTGGCAGGAGTGATGCAAATGATGTGCGCATGGAAACAGCTGCTGTCCGTCTTGCCGCCAAGACTTCGGCCGGAGGTGGACAGGTTGGGGAAAAACGCTTTGCAGGAGCTGCGGCTTCGGCTGGGGATGCCGCCGGAGCTGGTTTTGAGCGGGGAAAGCCGCTGGCTGGGGTGCTGTGTCAGCAGGGAAGACCTGAATTACTGCATCAACGCCGCCAGCCGCTATTCTCCCTGGGCGGCGGCGACAACAGCGCAGGGGTATCTTACCGCCCCCGGGGGACACCGCATTGGTCTGTGCGGAGAGGTGGCCTGCAGGGATGGCATTGTGACTGGCATCCGGGAAAACAGCTCCCTGTGCATCCGTGTCGCGAGAGATTTTCCGGGGATCGCCAAGCGGGCGGCGGACGCTCCCGGCTCCATTCTGATTCTGGGCGCGCCCGGGTGGGGAAAAACCACCCTTTTGCGGGATCTGATCCGGCAGATCGGAGAAAAGCAGTGCGTCAGCGTGGTGGACGAGCGGGGCGAGCTGTTCCCGGAGGGACTGGAACGGGGGAAGAAGACGGACGTCCTCACCGGCTGCCCCAAGTCCCCGGGAATCGACATGGTGCTCAGAACCATGGGGCCGGACTGCATCGCCGTGGACGAGATCACGGCGGAGGCGGACGCCCGGGCGCTTCTCCGGGCGGCAAACTGCGGCGTGCGGCTGCTGGCGACTGCCCACGGCACGTCGGCGGCGGATTTGCGGCGCAGGTCGGTCTACCGTCCGCTGGCGGAAAGTGGGGTGTTCCAAACGCTTCTGATTTTACGGCAGGACAAGTCCTTCCGGGCGGAGAGGGCGGCGCTATGAGCTACAGATGGTTTGGCGCGGCGCTGGTCATCGCGGGCTGCGGCGGTTTCGGGTTTTCCATCGCTTCCGGGTACAAGCGGGAGGAAGGAATCCTCCGGCAGCTGCTCAGGGCGCTGAATTACATGGAGTGGGAGCTTCAATACCGCCTGACGCCCCTGCCGGAGCTTTGCCGTCAGGCGGGGAAAGAAACGAGGGGGACACTCCGGGAAGTGTTTTTCAATCTTGCGCGGGAGCTGGAATGGCAGACCTCCCCGGACGCGGCCAGCTGCATGACCGCTGCGCTGAAACGCAGTCACGAGCTGCCCCGGCGGATACGGGGAATCATGAAGCAGCTGGGGCATACCCTCGGCCGGTTCGACCTCCCGGGGCAGAAGCAGGGCTTGGAGGAAGTGCGGGAAGCCTGCCGTATGGAGCTGGAAGCCCTAGGCAAGAACCGGGAAACCCGTCTTCGCAGCTATGGGACGCTGGGACTGTGCGCCGGCGCGGCGCTGGCCATTTTGTTTCTATGAGTATGGACATTGACCTGATTTTCAAAATCGCTGCCATTGGCATCATCGTATCCATTCTCAATCAGGTGCTTTCCCGTTCCGGCCGGGAGGAGCAGGCCACCATGACCAGTCTGGCGGGGCTGGTGGTCGTACTGATGATGCTGGCGCAGAAAATCGCCGATCTTTTCGATCTGGTGAAGACCCTGTTTGAATTCTGATGAGCCTGTTCTGGAAGGCCGCGGCGGCGGTGCTGCTGGCGGTGGTGCTGGGGCTTTCGTTGGGAAAGCAGAAGGACATCGGCGTTCTGCTGACCATGGCGGTGTGCTGCATGGTCGCCATGATCGCCATTTCCTATCTGGAGCCGGTGCTGGACTTCCTGCGTGAGCTGGAGACGCTGGGAGACCTGCAGGGGGACATGCTGGGCATTCTCTTAAAAGCGGTGGGCATCGGGCTGGTGTCGGAGATCGCCGGACTGGTCTGCACTGACGCGGGAAACGGCTCCCTCGGAAAAACGTTGCAAATGCTTGGTTCGGCGGTGATCTTATATCTGTCTCTTCCCATTTTCACCGCCATGCTGGAACTGATACGGGAGATTTTACGGGAGTTATGAGCAAATTGATTTTGGCGGTGGCGTTGATATTTGCGCTGGCGATACCTGCATCTGCCGTTGAGTTTACCGCCCCTCAGGTGCCGGAGGGAGGGGCTGAGCTGATGCCGGAGGACACCGGCTCCTTTGCCGCCGGGCTGATGGAGCTGCTTCGGGACGCGGTTCTGGGACTTCGGCCGGATTTGAAGGAAGCGTCCAAGGTCAGCCTTGGGGTGATCGCGGCGGTGATGATGGTGTCACTGCTCCAATCCTTTTCCGGAAGTGTGAAGACCGTCGCAAACTTGGCGGGTGCCACGGCCATTGCGGCGGGGCTGCTGCTGAGCGCCAACTCCCTGATTCGCCTTGGGTCGCAGACCGTGACGGAAATCAGCGAGTACGGAAAGCTGCTGCTTCCCGTTATGACGGCGGCTATGGCGGCGCAGGGCGGGGCGGCGTCCTCCACGGCGCTGTACGCCGGGACGGCGATGTTCGACTCGGTGCTGAGCAGCCTGATCTCCCGGCTGCTCGGTCCGATGGTGTACCTGTTTCTGGCGCTGTCGGCGGCAAACGGCGCAATCGGGGAAAATATTCTGGGGAAATTGCGGGATTTGGTCAAAAATATCGTCAGCTGGAGTCTGAAAGCCATATTGACGGTATTCACGACCTACATGACCGTCACCGGCGTGGTCAGCGGTACCACCGACGCGGCGGCGCTGAAGGCGACCAAGGTCACCATTTCCTCCGTGGTTCCCGTGGTGGGCGGGATCTTGTCCGACGCTTCGGAAGCGGTGCTGGTCAGCGCGGGACTGATGAAAAACGCGGCGGGAATCTACGGGATACTGGCGGTGCTGGCGGTGTTTCTAAGCCCGTTCCTGAAAATCGGCGTCCACTATCTGATACTGAAACTGACCGCCGCAGTATGCGGCATCTTCGGAGAAAAGGGACTGACGGAGCTGATCGGGGATTTTTCCACAGCTATGGGACTTCTGCTCGCCATGACCGGCTCGGAGTGCCTGCTGCTGCTCATCAGCACGGTGTGTTTTCTGAAAGGAGTGGGATAATGGAGGCGCTTCGGCAATATGTTATTTCTGTGGTAGCTGCCGCCATGCTCTGCGGCATTGTGGTCAGGCTTTTTCCCAATGGGAGCGGCAAGCAGGTGGGGAAGCTGATCTGCGGGCTGTTTCTGGCCTACACCGTCCTGAGTCCCATTTCCCGGGTGGATTTTTCCAATTTGCCGGATTTTTCCCTGGGGTACATGGGCGACGCGGAGGATGCCGCCGCCATGGGCGAAAATCTTGCCCGGGATTCCATGGCGGATATCATAAAAGAAGAAACGGAAGCATATATCTTGGACAAAGCCGCTGACCTCCATGCAAACCTGCACGTTGAGGTCACCGTCGGCGAAGACAATCTCCCGACGGCGGTCACGCTCTCCGGGGAGGCGTCCCCTTACGCCCGGCGGCAGATTCAGGCCATAATCGCAAACGATCTTGGCATTGCAAAGGAGAATCAGAAATGGATTGGGTAACGCTGAGAAGCAGGGGAAAGGAGCTGGTCAGGAAATACCGCTATGTCCTTTTGGTGGTGCTGGCAGGGCTTTTTCTCATGGCGCTGCCCGACGGAGAAAACACAAAAGCAGCCCCGGAACCCGCCGCCGCGGAAACGGAACCCCGGCAGGACCTGCAAACCGGGCTGGAAGAAATTCTCAGCCAGATACAGGGCGCGGGCAGGGTGCGGGTGCTTCTGACCCAGCGGGAAGGGGAGCGGACGGTATACCAGACGGACGAGGATTCCACATCCTCCGGCATCCGGTCGGACACGGTTTTGCTCAATGGCTCTGACCGTTCTCAGACCGGGCTTGTGCAGCAGGTCAATCCCCCTACTTATCTCGGCGCGGTCATCGTATGCCAGGGGGCGGACAGCGCGTCCGTCCGGCTTGCCATCGTATCAGCGGTGGGCAGCGTCACCGGGCTGTCCACCGACAAAATAACCGTTTTGAAAATGAAATGAATGATTGGAGGCATTTTTATGAAGGTATGGAAGAAGAATCTGATTGCGGCGGCGATTTTGGTGACGGTATGCGCAGGCATCTACGTCAACTGGCGCTACACCGAGGATCAGGCGGCGGCAAATCTCACGGATACGCTGGACACGGAAAAGGTCATGTCCGACGACAATCTGGTGCTCAGCGAGGACATGGCGGCCATCTCCGCCGGGGAAGACGTGGCGACCACCTCCACCGACTACTTTGCCGCCGTCCGCCTGTCCCGGCAGCAGGCGAGGGACAACGCCGTGAATCTTTTGCAGGAAGCCATGTCCTACAATGAAAGCTCCAAGGAGGCAGAGTCTGCGGTGGAGCTGGAGCAGATCGTGCAGACGGCGCTGAGCGAAGCCCAGATCGAAAGCCTGGTCATTGCGAAGGGCTATGCCGACTGCGTGGCCTACATGTCCGGCGAGGGCATTTCCATTGCGGTGGCTTCTCCCGAGGGCGGCTTGCAGCGGGAGGACGTGGCCGTTATCGCAGACATCGTCATGGCGCAGTCCGACTATTCTCTGAACGATATCCGTGTTGTGGAAGTGCAATAAAAGTAAGCCCCGGATGAATGCCATCCGGGGCAGTTTTGTAAATCCATACTTTGCACGCAGAAAACAGTTGTATTTTTCTGGATTTGTGGTACAATAAACAAAAGTATGTCAAGCCCACG
>ERZ825137.5103-NODE-5103-length-12479-cov-3.389649_pt1 | contig 12479 bp, 12 predicted proteins | sample MGYA00519873_ERZ825137 | MGnify/ENA primary metagenome ERZ825137 (study PRJEB31778, sample SAMEA3449190) | human gut metagenome | biome: human gut; feature: human-associated habitat; material: faeces | place: United Kingdom | collected 2010/2012 ... | reverse complement strand
GATATTGTAAACGTTTTTCATAATTCCACATAAACTAACACCCTCCTTCCTGCCATGGCCATGGTTCCTGAATCCAGTTCCATCTGTCTGTACAAGACATATCTGCAAAATCCACGATGAGCGGGCCATAAAACCGGGAATACTCTTCCAGCAACTGATTTCTTTTGCGCACATTTTCCTGAAAAAATTCCGTTGCCTCCTGATTGGCAGGATGTGTATCTAAGAATAATTTCACATCATCCACCGCAAAACTGGCTTCATTAATCGCATTCAACAAATCTCTTCGGCATGGACGCATTCCATTTCTTCCATTCATGCTGCTTCTGTCACTCATATTATGTCTGTCGTTCATATTGCCGCACTCGTTCATATTCTCTCTGCAACTCATGAATTGCATCCTCCTCTCCCACAAAATGGCATATCTAAATCTGCAAAAATTGTGCCTCTTTGCAATGCCATTCTTGCATTATAAATATTATCCCAAGTCTGCCACGGCACATATGCCATCGCCAGTGATTTTCTTTCTTTCACAGAACAAGGCGCGGACACCGGAGTACTGCCGCATTCTGTTCTGCTTCCGCACTCGCAATTTCCACGCCTCATATTTACATTTCCACAACCTTTATAATTCTGCATGAATAATACCCCTTTCTATCAGTCTGTACTTTATCATATGGATATTATTCAAAAATGTGCTTTTATCAGGTATGCTCTTTCAACTACACCATCTTCTACTTACTGCTTGTAGAAGTTGAAGGTGATTCTGTAAGTGTTACTTCCACTTCAGATTCTGTATACTCTCCATTATTTTCCGGAACCTGAACGGTAATGGTAACCGTTTCACCTACTTTGTAATAAGCCAGCTGTCCTTTCAGGCCATCCATACTTGTAACACTGTTTCCGTCAAATGCTGTAATAATGGTACCTTTTGACAGTCCGGCTTTGTCTGCTGCCCCATTTTTGGTTACTTCTGCGATGTAAACTCCTGTTGGCATATTATACATCTGAGCCCCAGTCTCATTGACATCATAACCTTTGATTCCAAGATAACCCTGTTCGTTTTCGGCAACTTTTGTTCTGGTTTCTTTATTCATAAGATTCTGAATGATATCACTTACATCAGAAATCGGAATTGCAAATCCCATACCTTCTACAGTAGAATCACTGATTTTTGCTGAGTTAATACCAATTACTTCACCGTTAATATTCAAAAGAGCCCCACCACTGTTTCCAGGATTGATTGCTGCATCAGTCTGGATGTATGAACCATCGTAACCTTCAATCGAACGTTCTTTTGCACTGATGATGCCGGTTGTCACAGACTGTCCATATCCAAGTGCATTGCCAATGGCAATTGCAGGTTCACCAACTTTCAAAGAATCCGAATTACCAATAACTGCTGTCTTAATCTGGCTCATTGTATCATCTGGAATAGAATCTAACGGAACAGCCACTACTGCTAAATCCCTTGATGAATCAGTTCCCTTAACAGCAGCTTCAATACTTTCTTCATTACAGAACGTTACAGTCAATGTCTCACTGTTTTCTACTACATGGTTATTTGTCACAATTAAAAGTTCTGAATCATTCTGTCCAACAATGATTCCAGAACCGGCACTTTCACTTGGCACTTCCTGATAGCCACCGAAGAAACTCTGTACTTTCTGCACACTCATATTTGTAATGGAAACAATAGATGGCATTGTATTTTCTACAATTGTAGAAATGTCCGATGTAACTGAGCTGTTCGCAGTAGTAAGCTGTGCACTTGACACTACTTTATTGGATGATGTTGATGTTGTAGATGAACCATTTCCGTTAAGTACTTTACTTGTCAGATAACTGCCTCCTTCAAATGCCGCTCCTGCCAATCCACCGATTAAAACAGCACTCAGTGCAATTGCAACTGCTTTCTTAGGAAATGGTTTCTTTGGCTTTTGTGGCTCTTGTGGTCCCTGCTGATAACCATATCCATTTTCCATATTATTGTTATCTTCTGGTTTATAATAATTGTATTGATTTTCCATAATTAAAACCCCTTTCCGCTTTCTATGTTTCATAGTTTATTCCACAATTGTGACTAATTTGTGATGAAACATTTAAAAAAGCTTGAAAAGGGGTTTTTTATTTTTCTTATTTATATTTTTATGATTCTTCCGGAATAATCACAGCTGATACAAAATAAGCAACCAGTGCAGTACCGCAGCTCACGCATCCAACCAATGCCACTCCCAGGCGGATAAGTGTCGCATCTACATTAAAATACTCTGCAAGACCTCCGCATACTCCACATATCATTCTGTCTGTTTTTGACCTGTATAAACGTTTTGGTTCCATAATTTTCCCTCTTATATTTTTTCATTTACAGGAATTAATCAAAGTCTATAAAGTCCATCTCAAAAGTATCTGAATTAACACTTTTCTTTAAATCCTCATCCGACTCATAGTCTTCCTCATAATCGTCATAATCATCATCGTCTTCATATTCGTCATCGTCTTCAAAATCATCGTCATTATAATAAGCATCATAATTTTTCTGATTCTTTTTCTCGTTCTTCTCAAACGATTCTCGTAAATCAGCTAAATCATCTTCGTCATCATCGAAGTAATTGTCTGACAAATCATCATCATCATAATCTGTCTCATTATCATCATAATTCAGATAATTATCATCAGCTGGATTCGGCTCTTTCTTAATTTTCTTTTTCTTCGTTTCTTTCTTAGATGGCTTTTCTGGTATTTCATCTAAATCAATACCATATTCATCATATAAATCATCCAGTTCTAAATTGCGATGCCGAAGCTTAACAGCCAATGTAATCAAAATAATAAGCAGAATTACCAGACCGCATACCACTCCAACAAATATCCAGATAAAATGGTCATATACAAAATTTGAAATTTTTGTCAGTGTACTCTCGCTTTTTTGAGTTGTAACAACTTCTTCACTTGCTTCTACATCATAAGCCCTCTGGTAAGTATTTTCCTGCGCATCATAAAGATAAAATCCGCTCTTTCCTTCATTATCAGAAGCATATACTACGTAAAAGTTATCTCTGTCCGGCACAAGCCATACCGGAAATTCTATACCATTAATCGACATACTTGCTTCATCATATTGCTTCTTTAAAGTAACTCCTGTTGTATCAGCCAGCATAACAATGGACTTATCTTCAGAAATCATTATTTCTTCGCATGGATAAAAGCTGTCTTTTGTTGCGTTATATAAAAAGAATGCACTCTTTCCATCACTGCTGGTTAAATATAATCCCTGTACTGTTCCGTTCTGCTGAATAATTCCCTGATATGCGGCATCCTTGTATGTAACTTCACTTGCCATAAATCCTGCAGGAACAGAAGATTCGGAAAACGAAGTGGAAATTGTATATGCGGTTCCACCAATCTCAATACTATCTGATGATGATGCGCCGGAACTTTCAATCTTGCTTGGATCGCCTTCTGCAATCTTGATATCTGCATATCCTGCCTCACAGGTTACGGCTGCATTTCGCTTGTTCGTTACGGTAGCTGTTCCCTGCTCTATTCTTGTGGTTCCCTGTGCAAGTGCCTGAAACTGCATTGTAAATTCCACTCTGTCACTGCTTCCATCTCCAGAACCTGTATAGGTAAGCTGTCCCTCTGAATTCTGGGTTACGCCATTACCTTCAACAAACCGAAGATAACCGGTATCATAAGACATCTGTACAGTTGCTTTTCCAAGAACATCATTCTTTGTAACCACAGTTCCTGTAACCGTAAATGTCTCTCCCACTGCAGTCTCTAAATCAGTAAAGAAAATAATGCCGCTTGCTGCAAATGAAGTTATTGGGAAACATGGTAATATAAAACATACTGTCAGAATCAGTGCTAAAATTTTTCTCATTTTCTTCATGGGTTTTCTCTTCTCACTTTCATCTTCTTTAGTTTGATAACTGCAAAATGCATATATCTCCTTTTATTATACCTCTTTTCGACATAGAAGTCTACTTTTATCCGACGCTATCTGTTCTTTTTCATTACAACTCTTTTTCATTACATTCTTGCATAAAAAGGACTGCTGCATTCCTGCAGCAATCCTCCCATAAAACATTTCAATTATTTAACCCATTCACCGTAGCTGTTGAATATGTATTTCTTTCCACCGATATACCATTCTCCGGTGTACAATCTTCCTGTCTTTCCGGCATAAAACCATGAACCCAGACGATATATCCAGCCATTTGTAACCAAATGTCCGTTTTCATCATATATATAATGAGAACGCGTATTAATGTTAAAATAGAGCCACTTTAGCATTCGTCCGTTGTCCAAATAATAATTTCCGAAATATCCATCTACCGGTTTTCCATTTCGAAAATAGTACCAATTTGTCCGGCCATCAAAAGTTGTTGCATACCATCCTGATGTAACCTCTATTGTTCTTCCATCTCCATCATACAGGAAAAAACGTTCCTGAATATTATCATATCTTATGCAGTCATAGAACATCGAGCCGTCTTCACTGAAATAGTATTCAACCCCATTAATGACTTTTTCACCTTCTACAAGATAACCATTCTCAGCATAATACCAGAGATGCTTATTATAATCAGCCTGTTTCCATCCATTCTGGTAATCCCGGGTACCATTGCAATTCACCCAGATATATTTTCTAATATTTGTATCGAAGAAAGCTTCATTTTTAAGCATTACTCCATCATAATTAAAATAATAGGTTTCTCCATTGATTACTCGTCCACCATTTGCAACTGTACCATCTTCGTTAATATAATACCAGTCCCCAGATTGCACTTGTTTCCATCCTGTTTCTGACACATATCCCTGCCATGCACCACTTGCTGCGAACAGACTTAGTTTTTCATCAATTTCTTTGATTGCATTAGAAAGCATGTATCTATTTCTAGAAAATTATCAAATCCCAGATATATTTCTATATTTTTTCTATTTGTAAATTCTTATTAACATTTTAACATTGAATTCACAAACCGGTTTTTCGTAGTGAAAAATACCATTTTCCGGCACCGGACAAAAGATATTCCGCATAGCAAAACTGACATATCGAGTATCCAAGTTGCCTTGTTTTCTCAATATGCCAGTTTTTTTGTTTCATTTATATTTCTATATTTTTATTGCTATTAGTTGTAAATTGCAGGGTCCGTCGGATCCCAGTTCTGACTGTATGGTATCTTCGGAAGCACCGGCCTCCCCAGCGGGCTGGAAGATGGTCCATCGTAAATGGTAATCTCAGTCTGTCCTGTACTGCAGTTATCATAAATCCACTTTGCATCACCTGTTGTCAGTCTTACACAACCTGCGGATGCGTCTGATCCAAGACGGTTAAACTGTCCAGGCATTAGGGAATAAATATCTCCCGAACGGTAATACGGAACAGAATGGAATAACACATGTCCTGTAATTCTGCTACAGTACTGTCCATATGCACCGTATAATAAATGCCATCTGTACTGGGTAGACATGGTAAATGTTCCCAACGGGGTATTACTTCCACCTGTAGAACATAAGAATGCCTTCACTGGAATCGCATATTTATTAGAACCTTCCTGTGCAAAAACAGTTACACAGTTCTGACTACGGTTGACCTGAATATGATAAGGTCCAGAAACTATTCCTCTCAAATCTGTTCCCATAGAACCACCTGGATTGAAGTAGTACTTATATCCACCAATATACTGCCAGCCGGTCTGCATTGCACCAGACGAAGAAAGCAGATACCACTGACCGTCTAATTCCTGCCAGCCGGTCTGCATTGCGCCATCTTCATTAAATAAGTACCAATAGGAATTTACAAGTGCCCATTTGGTAGCCATCTCTCCTGATGGTTTCAAATAATACCAAGTACTGCCTGACTGATGCCACCCAGTTTTCATTGCACCATAACCGTACAGATAATACCATTTTCCCTGAATATTCTGCCAGCCGGTCTGCATCACACCATCCTCATTCAAATAATACCAGCCACCATTGATGAAATTCCATCCTGTGAGTGCATTTCCAAGTCCGGTAAAATAATACCAATTTTCATCCACATTCTGCCAGCCAACTGCCATGGCACCACTATCCTTGAGATAATAAGTAACCCCGTCAATGGTCTGCCAACCGGTCTGCATCACACCGTTTTTATCAAAATAATAGTACGCTCCATCTACATAAGTCCAGTTACTGATACATGCCCCCCACGCAGTATAGTAATGCCACTCTCCATTGTCCAGCTTCCAACCGGTTTCCATATATCCCTGGGAATCGAAGCTGTAAATCTTTCCATCGATTTCCACAAGCCCGTCTGCCGCATATGTATCATCGGAATACTGATACATCCATCTTCCTCCGACGATAACCCAGCTTCCGGTTCTTTCTTCCGGCTCCTGCGGCTCCTGCGGCTCCTGCACTTCTTCCTGCTGACTGGAATCTGCAGGCTTGTCGTCCATCGCATAGACCGTATTTGCCAGCAACATACTTGCACATATTCCACAAGCTACGATTTGTCTGATTCTTCTTTTCACGTTACTAATTCCTTCCCTTTTATCAAAATAATGAGATTGGAGCTTTTGACCCCAATCTCATTATATCTGTAATACCAGATATTTCCAAGTCTATTTTGGATTCTCTTTCAAAAATTTACCCGCATCCTTCATAAAACTTAATACAATCAACAGAATTACAATTCCGATAGGAAATGCTGCTATGATGCTGACTGACTGCAAATTACTCATGGAACTTTCGGAAAATACCAGCGCGATTGGAAGCAAAATCAATAATACACACCACATCAGCTCAATCATTTTATGTGGCTGCTCATTTTCTCCCAGCTTATGATAACTGTAGCAGGAAGCAATGAGTGCAATGGAGTCAAAAGATGTCGCATAAAATGCAATCATCGTTACCAGTAACAGAACCAGAACCAGTGGTGCCAGTGGCAGAGAACGTACAATGGAAATAATAATTCCATAAAGATCTCCGGTCTGCTCATACATGGAAATAAAATCAAACATTCCGCTCATCTGTTTTCCAAGGGAATAATTTCCAAGGATAATAAAGCTAACAATGGTAGAGCCTACCCCAAATGCATATCCTCCAAGAATGGTCTGACGAACAGTACGTCCTCTGGAAATGCTTCCGATAAAGAATGGAGAAGCCACACACCAAACCATCCAGTAGGCCCAATAGTAAATGGTATAGTTCTGCGGGAAATAGGTCGTTCTCTGCGGATCCGTATAGGTAGCAAGCTCAAAGAAATGCTGCACCATACGTCCAAGGGAAGAAATTCCTGTCTCCACAATATATTTGGTTTCTCCGCCAAACAGCAGCACAAAGATTAATAATCCGAAGAACATATAAATGCAAGCCTTCGCCAGAATACTGATTCCCTTGAATCCATGAAGCAGGGAGTAAGTATAAATAACACAAGTAATCAGCAGAATGATAATGGTAACTGCTGTTTTGTTTAATTCTACATGGAACAATTCTCCGATAATACTTGTCATAAGCGGTGTCGCAATACTAAATGTGGTTGCCGTTCCTGCTATCAATGCAAATACCGCCAGCAAATCAATGATTCTTCCAAGAATTCCATCTGTACGCTTTCCAAGAATCGGACGGCATGCCTCTGAATATTTCTGTCTTTCCCGGTTCCTTACATGTAACATGAATCCAAATGCAACTGCAAGCACCAGATAGAATCCCCATGGAATCAGGCTCCAGTGGAAAATCGGATACACACCTGCCCAGTCCTGAATGCTTCCCATTTCTGCAATATGAGGGTCTGTGGCATACATAATCCATTCAGAAAATGAATAGAACAAAATATCAGCAGCAAGTCCTGCGGTAAACATCATAGAACCCCAGGCGAAAAATGAATATTTCGGCTTCTCATCCTGTCTGCCAAGCACGATATTTCCATATTTAGACAGTGCAATGTATCCTGAAAGCAGGAATACCCCCAGTCCTATAATTAAATAGTAGGTTCCAAAAGTATCCCCGAATACAAAACGAATCTGGCTGAGTACCAAATTGGACTGTTCCGGCATTTTGAAGAATAACAGACATAATACTAAAATCAGTCCCAATGGCAATAAGGTAATCAGCCAGTCTATTTTCTTCGGTTCTTCTATCTTTTTTTCTTTCTCATTCATTTTCTTATCCTCCATTGTCTTATCCTTAAGTTACATTTTCTTAAGACCTGCATCATAATCATAACAAAACTGGCTGTCTCCGCATACGAATTGAAATCCTTTTACGATTCCATTTTCCTTTACCGGAATAATCTGATGGATTTCCGCTTCCCTGCAATTCAATTCCTCTGCCACCGTGCTCAGAACCTTACTTCCTGTACAAGTAAGATATTTGTCATCAAACTGTCTCAGTTCATCAATACTGTCAAATTCTTCAATCACTCCGTCCGGGTATTTGTGAATATACAAATCCAATTCATCCATATGTGCCATATACAGGTCTTCCCAGTAATTCTGCCATAAGGCTTCCATCTGAAAAGCTTCTTCCAGATACGGAATAAATTTTTCGTTGAACCCCTGATTCAAATACACAGCACCTTTCATGACCCAAGCATTTTTGCCACCTATCTGCACTCCTGTAATAAGACCGTTCTCATCATATTCCAGGCACCATTCCGGTGTTTTCCCTTCCTCGTACACTGCCGAATAGTAAGACTCATTCGTATTGTATAGGAATACATTTTCTGTAAAATAATTATCTGATGAACAGATAAAGGTATCTTTTAAATACTGTCTTGCCACGTACAGGGTCGAGAAATTATTCATCTTCACATAATAGGGATTCTCTATCAGATGCACATCATATTTTTCTTCCAGATATGCAAATTGTTCTTTCAGATAGCCCACTACAATGATAATTTCATTTATCCCTGCTTCCCTAAGCTGACGGATCTGTCTTTCAATCATAATCTCGCCCTTTACATTCAGCAGAGCCTTGGGAGTTTCCAATGAAAGCGGTGCAAAACGGGAGGACATCCCCGCCGCCATAATAATTGCATTTCTACTCATCTTTCATTCTCTCCTTCGCAATTTTATAATATTCTTTTGCAAACCGGTATTGCTTCAAGGAGTATTCTCCAAACTCTACTCCGCAAATTCGCTTGTATTCACACCAATTACTCCATAAAAATCCGCAGACTGCGATATAACAGTAAATCTTGGTTCTTACCTGCTCTGGGCATGCATTTTCAAAATATGAATCAATCAATTTCTCTGTATGTTCTCTGTCATACATTGCGTAAATTGCAAACATTGCAATATCCACATGTGGGTCCTGCATTCCTGCATATTCCCAGTCAATCAGATAAATCCGGTCATTCACAAACAGGAAATTATCAGGTACTGCATCAATATGGGTCAGTGTCCATTCCTTCTCTTGTCTGTCAATATATTGTTTCAGCTCGTAGACCTTCGCCTTCGTCTGCTCATAATCACGGTAAATGGATGGCTCTCCATTTCGGTAGGACTCATACAGCTCAATCTGAGCGAAAATATCAAAAGTATGTTCTACTTTCAGCGGCATATGATGTATGTTCCGTAAATACTCCATACAGCGTCTGACATCTTCCGGGTTTTCCGCATCGCAGTTTCTCGCGCCCTCCAGAAATTCGGTAATCTTATACCCTTTCTCTTTCGACATATAAATGACCGGGTCGCAGATTTCCTGCCCTTTGATTGCCTGATATACATTGTACTCCTGCTCCCGGTTAATCATCTTATCCGTTCCTTCGCCCGGAACACGCATGATATAACGCTTCTCTCTGCAACGGAACCGGAAAGAACGGTTCGTCATTCCTTTCTTTAATGCTTCAATCTCTGTAATCTCTTTTAAATCACATTTCAATGCATCGGCTGCAATCTGCAGCAATTCTGAATTCAGATGGTTCGAATTTTCATCCAGATTACGAAGTTCTTCCAATGTATTAATTTCAACCACATCATCTTCAGATACTTCTTTCGGAAGGAACATCATTTTCCCATTCTCCATGGCAGCGTCTTCCCAGAAAGAATGTTCATATTTCCTGTGACAGCTGCATGTTGCCAGCCGTTCTGCCAGCTTTGGCGCTGTCTCTGCATTTACATATGCAATGCCAACCATGTGATTGCCCTTTTCTTCTTCACGGGTCAGCTTCAGTTCTTTCTTACGATTCACACGGAGCGTACTTTCTTCCTCCAGCTTATCATTTACCATATACCAGGAGTATAATTCTTCTTCGGAAAACGGATTCTTCTCGCACCAGATATCACATGGCATGATATAAGCATTGCTGAGCCGTTCTTTTACCAAAAATAGGGAATACAGATTATTCTTATTTGCATACTCTCTGTTATAGACCAGTTCCACTCCATACTCATCAATCAGGTAATCATATTGCTCCTTCATGAACCCGACCACAAGCGTAATCTTATCTATATGAACTTCCTTTAACTGCCGAATCAACCGTTCCACAAGAGCTTCGCCCTTTACCTCTAACATTCCTTTTGAAACTTCGGTATTAATCGGAATCATACGCATCCCCGGTCCAGCCGCCAGAATCACTGCCTGTTCCGGACGATTTGCCTCGTATAATTCCACCGCTTTCTGCGTTAATTTCATTTCTCTATCTATATATCCGTTCTTCATCAGTTCGTTCACAGATGCATTTACCGTTCCTAGAGAATATCCCGACGTTTCTGCCAGTTGTCTCTGATTCGTATACTTGCATTTTTTTATTGTGTTCATCAAATCAAGTTCTTGTATGTTCATGTAATAATTATCCTTTCTTTTCGTGAACTAACTGTAGTTTAGCACGCTGCTCACTGTTTGGCAAGTATTTTGCATAAAAAATGCCCAAAACTTTTCCATCACATGACAAAAGGCCATTGCTCTGCAGATGATTCATCTGCTTTGCAACAGCCTTTTTCTTTATCTTTCTTTATGGTCCTGTTTTAATAATATCATACCGCACCTGCGGTGTTCCTGCATAAAGATGGGAATTTTATTTAGGTCTACCTGATGCCAGAACTGGTTATGCCCCGGATAATCTCCCCAGTAAATTCCAATGTGACAATCTGCCCCGCGTTTGCTCCAATCCGGTTCGCATAATCAATCCAGTTACAGGCATTTACATAAGACCCTGTCCTTCCCATTATCCGGATTCAATACTCCGGAATCATCCCCTGATATCTGAGAATCCTGAGAACCATCCTCCGGATTCTGCAAAATGTCATCCGGCACTCGCTGCTCATCATCTACTATCTGGGATTCATCGCCTGGCTGTTCCCCGGCATAGTCTTTACCATATCGCATAGTGTCCGTTTCCGCCGCATATACATGACTGCTGTTCACAGCAAAAAATACACCTGTCATAATCCCCAAACCAAGACAGATACTTACTATTTTCTTTTTCATGTCTTCTCAATTAACCCTTTCTTTTTAAGCATTCCCATTCTATTATAAAAATATTTTATTTTTTGGCAAGAGCTTTCTGTATAGAAAGCTCTTATTTATTTTATTGCATTTATACTTCTTCTATATTATAATATTTTCAGACAATTCTTTATGAGGAGGTATCGATATGAAGAAAAAACTAATATTACCTTTACTGGTAGCAGGACTTGCAGTCTCTACCCCTCTCGCATCTCTTGCTGCTGATGCAGAACCCCAGGCAGCAACCGAGATAAGCGAACAGGAAGTCGTTACAGAAGCAGACGTGGAAAACGTTACTGAGGAATCGGTTCCTGTAACTTTTAATGACGCCTATGGAACCTGGCAGCGTTCCGGCAACCGCTATTGGTTCCGTTTTAATGACGGTAGTTATGCACATGACGAAGTCGGTGAAATTGACGGTGTTACCTATGCGTTTGACAAAGACGGCTGGATGGTTACCGGATGGGGATATGTTGACGGTGACTGGTATTACTGCAACGGAAGCGGTGCTATGCAGTTTGGCTGGCAGTCCATTGGCGGACACTGGTACTATCTCGACCCGGAATACGGATTTATGTATGCTGATGGTTTTAAAGAAATCAACGGACAGACCTATCGTTTTAACGCAAACGGTACTTTATTTACCGGATGGTATCAGGAATCCGGAAGCTGGTATTACTTTGACGGCAATGGTTACTTATCTACCGGTTGGAAATCTATCGGTGGAAACTGGTATTTCTTTGACACCGGTTCACACGAAATGTTATCTGACGGATGGTACACCATCAATAGTGTAGACTACTACTTTCTTCCAAGCGGAGCTATGGCTGATGGCTGGGTTCAGCAAGCGGGCGAATGGTATTATTGCCCAGGCGGTAAGGATTATACTGGCTGGCTGGCATCCGGTGGCAACTGGTATTACATCGCAGATAACTGGATGGTAAATGACAGATGGTACACCATCAATGGTGTAGACTACTACTTCCTTCCAAGCGGAGCTATGGCTGATGGCTGGGTTCAGCAAGCGGGCGAATGGTATT
>ERZ825137.5102-NODE-5102-length-12483-cov-4.894915_pt1 | contig 12483 bp, 9 predicted proteins | sample MGYA00519873_ERZ825137 | MGnify/ENA primary metagenome ERZ825137 (study PRJEB31778, sample SAMEA3449190) | human gut metagenome | biome: human gut; feature: human-associated habitat; material: faeces | place: United Kingdom | collected 2010/2012 ... | reverse complement strand
TCTCTTTTATTATACACTACTTCAGAGGTTTACACAAATTTTAGGATAGACTCGTCCTCGATTTTAGTTCGCCTTAAAATTTGCTTGGCTCCCCAAGTAAATCTTAGCACTAACCACTTCTAATAATTTGTTCATAAATCAATTTAACCGACCGATGAACTTGTATTTTATTCTAACATTTTGTACGTATTCTTTTGCTGCTGTATTTACTCTCTCGCCAACTTCGATTTTATCGACCAAAGTATTTAGGATTTCCTTGTTGAGACTATCCACCTTTTTAAAACGCTGAATAAGTCCGATAAACTTGTCCACACTGTCGAAATGCTCAGTAGTCGATTTCAGATCTGCCTGCAGTTTTTCTTTCTGTGCGGTGTAACTTTCAATTCGGTTATTGCATTCAGTTGACATCTGCTCAAAAAGCATTGCATTTTTTATCACACCATCATAATAATCATCATACAGCCGCTTGTATTTCTGGCTCTCTCTTTCAATTTTCTTGTCCAGCTCACCAAGCTCAAACTGAAGCTGATCAACATCAGGCAGCTTTTCAACCACCTTATGCATGACCTTTTTTCTGAATATTTCCGAATCTGTGCAACAGTCACAAAGCAGTGAATTTATATCCGCCAGCACTGCCTCATTAAGATCATCAAGCCTTATGTTATGGGTTGTACATCTCTCAACACCGGCTTTTCTTCCCCTGCTGTTTCCGCACACAAAAAATGTGCTTTTATTCGGTGGTGATGTTATCCACATTGTACCACCACAATCCGCACATATAAGAATGCTGCGATACATATTATCCACACATTCTGTTTTGCGTTCTCTCCTGCGTCCATCAAGTCTTTGATGAGCTGCGTCCCATAACTCCTGACTGATAATAGCTTCGTGTGCATTTTCACACACTATCCACTCATCACGATCAGTAGTCACTATCTTCTGACTTTTGAAATTGACCTTTCGTCTTTTGCCATAGATAATGCGACCAAGATAAACCTCGTTATGAAGAAGATTATTTATTGAGGACTTATTCCAGCCGTAAGGGTTGGGATCCCCTCTTGAGTAATCTCTCAGGGCTGCCGGGCTGAGTATCTTGTTTTCCAATAAATAATCAGAGATTTTCTTCATACCCATTCCCTTGTATGCCACCATCTCAAATATGTCCCTGACAACATCGGCATTCTTTTTATCAACGACAAGATGATTTCTTTCCGTAGTGGATTTTACATAACCATATGGAAGGTATGGGTGAAGGAACTCCCCGTTCATCGACTTTGCCTTGAATGCCTGTCTGACCTTCTGAGACACCTCCGCAGGATATATCTCATTGATTGCACTTTTAATGGTGAGCATAAAGTCATATGTGCTGTTTGCGGTAATTACAGTGTTATCGGCAATTATTATAAAGTTGATGTTGTTTTCGGGGAAAAACATCTGCGTATAATAATTGACCTTTATTGATTCTCTGCCGAACCTTGACAAGTCTTTGACAACTACCGTATCGACCTGGCCTTTCTCAATGTCACCTATCATTCGCTTGAACGCAGGGCGCTCAAAATTCGTACCGGTGTAACCGTCATCACAATAGAAGTCCACAATTTCTATGCGATTGGTTTTACAATACTGCTTTGCGATAGTGATCTGCGTTTCGATTGATATGCTTGTCCTATCGTTAAGATCATCTTCCGATAATCTGCAATAACAAGCTGCTTTTAATATTCTCTGTTCCATAATCAAATTCCTTTCATTATGGTACAGCGAGTGATATTTGCAATTACATTTTACCATAGTAAAGCGGCAATGTCAAGTTTTAAATTCTATTCTCACTGTTTTCCTTTTCAGTAATGAAAATATTATCCGTATTTTTTTCAAATTCAGCTATTTTCCTCGCTAAATAATCTATATATATTTCTTCAAGAGTTTTCCCTCTTTTTGAAAATACTCTTTCAATAATCACAGTAGTACGATTATCATTCATAACATTCTCTTTTCATAAAATTGGAAGTGGCTTTTAACTTTGGAAAACCATATTTCAACAAGAATTCATTACATTCCTCAATAGTAATATCAGAAACAAAGGCCATATTTATCAGCAATTGATATACAAGTGAGCATCTATCAGTACCAAGAGAAATGTGAGCCAATTTAAATAGATATTCTGCTTTTGAGAAATTTATCTGCAGTCCAATACAAAGCATAACGAGAACTATGTAATCCTTTGGTATATGTCCTGCTCTATACTTAACTATTGTATTAAAAGAAAGTCCACTTTTCCTTGCCAAATCACTTACAGAAAGATTTTGCTCCACCATGTATTTCTTTAAAACCATTCCAAAATTATCATCTGAATACATTTCAAAGCTGAATGCCTCTCGAGATAATTCTATGATATTCAGGTTATCCATATAGCTCACCTCCCTTGCTGCTTTCTGTTATTCGTGTTATAAGATTCTCTGTATTGTATTTTATCATAAATGATAAAAAAATGCGATGCATTGTAAATAGGTTATAAATATATAACGGTATATAGGCACTTTCAGACGTGGTAGATATAAAAGAAATAATAAAACATATCTTTTTCACCCATTGCCAGTAGGCATTGTATGAAGCACAAAATTTTTCTCCTTGCTTTTTGTTCATTTCTAACAAAAGATGACAAAAGGTCGATAAAATCACCAATAGCACTTTTTCTCATTGCAAAATACCTCCATCAAAAATCAGTAATATAAATTGATTCTCTATTGTCCGGTAATGACTGCAAGATATACTGCTATTGTCATGTGATCGACCTCTACAAATACAAAACAAAAAGCTGCCGAACACATACTGTGAACATACAGCCTTCTGTTAAAATATATGGACATTTCGCCTTGCTATATCATATATATTTCTAAATAGAAAAAGAGCTAGCAAGCGTAACAGCCTGTTAGCTCAAATCGCAAAAATGTCCAACTTTATTATAGAACTACTTATTTGTTTGCCGACACCAACATTATTGGAAACCCATTGGGCCGACATTTTCTGTCATATACACATGATTTGCCACACTATATCAGCTGATATTCTCAAGCTGTTTTATTCCAGATTTCATGCTTTATGATTTTCCTGTATTATAAGCATCAATTTTCAATTAAAAATATTATTTGTGAAAACATAATTCATTATATAACTGCAGATCAGATATATTATCTTCCTGTTTGCAGAGATTGTTCAATGAAATTTTTTTTTACAAACCTAAAAATCTTAATGCACTCTGCAAATCACAAGGAAATCTTAACCGTTTTCAGGAACTTGTTGTTTCATTTAAAAATTTCAGCATCATTTGCGATAAAGAGTAATAATCTATACTATCTGCAAAGGCACTGTTAAGAGACTCCGGAGCATTATTTAATCCTTTCCAGCCTTGTGATTTGTATTCTTCAGCCACTCTCAAAGAGCATCCTCCTACAGAGCCAACGATGAATACAGGTATTTTTTTATTAACAGCTAAACCAATCTCCTCTCGGATTCCTTCTTTTTTCTTATCATCCCTGACCATTCCGCCCAAACAAACCATCGCAGCAACATTGTCACGCTGAATCATTTCAGTTCTCATCAATGTTAAACTTGATTCTATTGAGCCTTTGTTTTCTGTTTCATACACCTGCGCATTTTTCTTCAAATATGATATCTGATATTTATTTTCAAAATATTTGGAAATATACATTTTCAGATGATTTCTATCATCCGAAGTTTTAACTTGTTTTGATAGCGCAAAAATCAATTCCTGAAAAGTTGGATGGGATCCAAACGTAAGTGTATATCCCGCTCGCAATATTGATTTACAGAAAATAACCAATGCATCTGTTAAAGTCTGCTTGTATATTTCATCACAATTGGGAAAAGCGCCGGAGATTATTATTTCTTTATTTATGTTCTTATTCATTTTATAAAGAAATATCTTCCAATTATATATAAAGTCATCATAAGTCTCAACTATACAATGGGAACATTGCTCACGCTTAACAATGGTATCAGTCAATATCACAGCCGAATCATAGGGCTTATCAAACTTTTAAACTAAGGCTGTAATATCATTTTTATCCGCTTCCGTCGGAGTTCGTCCATACAACTGAATGTATTGAACAATATTACGCTGCGGATAGCAGTAACCTTTTCGTTCAATGTCGATATTATATATCATTTTATCTTTATCTGCTTGTTTTATTTTGTCCTTGAATAGTTCCTGCAACGCACTGTAGTAATCAAATACTCTGTTCGATTTAAGCATAATTATTTCAAACAGCTTATCCATTATTTCATCGACTATAACGGATAACTTTGCTTTGTCATCAAAGTCGGAAGAAGCATAACTTAGATGAGGTTTATCTGATGGCTTAACTGCAAGTTTATCATAATCAGCATTGTCAATTTGTATCCACAGTACCGGAATTCCTCTGATCAACGCAAATCTTAGTTCCTTTTGTATCCACTTCGAATCTATTGACTTAGGTGTATGAAGGAAAATAAATGCATCACTCTTAATCATAGATTCATCTATTTCCTTTTGTGCTTCATACCCTACTTCGACCGATGTGATATCTCTAAACAATTTGCTATGATTAATTTGGATTTTCAGTGCATCGCAGAGGTTGGCTGCTATGGTTTCTCCGTCTATTCGCTTATGACTAATAAAAATCATCCCATCTTCTTTATAGATAGTTGGCATGACTTCTGATATCAATTTTCTGGCAAAGCCTTGTGCGATAACAGACATATGATCATACGTAAGGCCTCTACATCTAAGCTGCTCACAAATATCAAAACTCTGTTTTGAGGTTATTATGTTTGCGGGTATTCTGTTGTCTATATCCAAGGCAATGGGATATATAGATGTCCCAATCTGTTTAAGCTTGTCCAGCAAATCATTTGTGGGCTTATCAAGTGTAAAATTCACGCCATTAAAAATCAGCACAATATCATTTCCATATATTGTACTCATATATTGGACTGGGTTTGTTATTACGGCATGAATAATGTCGTATTTATCAAACTGATCTCTAAGTGCTGTTACAAATGGTTGTATTTTGTCCGGATTCTCCATAGTCAACGTAGGATTTATAATATATATCTTCACTTTCTCACTTCCTAAAAAATGCAGAGCAGATAATTTCATTATATACTTATGCTGCTCATTTTCCCATAGACCTTGCAGCCATCTCTACCCAGGATGCTAAATTCTCATAGCCATTATCTGCTATATAATCATGTATGTCATAACATACATCATCAAAATAAACCGGCATATTGTTTCTCCATCCGATTATCGTACGGACATTTCCCCTTTTCGATGTCATACCCGTATTAGCATCTTTTATTTGTGAAATATGTATTCCAAGTATAGCATTTTCACGATCAATACTTTTCATTATCTCATACTGTACATATTCACGTTCAAGGGTTTCCTCTCCTATAAGAACAACAGTTACAGATGTTCCTAACATTTGAGAGTCTATCCATCTTTTTATTGCAGCATCTCCTTTTCTCTTAACTTCTTCAAACTCTGCCTTGTCAACAATTCCTGAAATCTTCTGTCCGCCTTTTGTTACCCATTGGTTTCTGACCACCATTGCTCTCATTATATCTTTGCCGTAGTGAAAACTATAAAATACATTTCTCATTTTATTTACCTCCATTATTATTTATATTATCAACACTTTATATTCCGACATTCAGCCCTGCTTTTTCCGTTACCTCTTTACTTAACAATAGCAAATTCTAACGCAAGGCATGAAAAAGCCAGAAAAAAATAAAAGCAAAATTCTGTAGCAGAAAAGAAGCAAAAAAGGAAAGAGTTTTTCTGGCTGCCAAACTCTGCTTTTGTTGCACTCATTGAGAAATCAATGTCTTTATCGCTCAGCCTACATACCTTTACATAAAGGGACCTATAAAGTCTTTCCTGCAGCAAATAATATGAATCCAGTCCCCAAAATATCATTATAGGTACACAAGCAATCCGAAATAAAGAAGCTTCTGATTTACTTCCTGCCAATGCTAAAAGTCCGGCAACTAATGTAACTGTCCACCCTTTTAGGATAAATGAATTACTTGCCATTCTGTTGATTACTCCCTGTATCATCTCAAGATGTTTTATTTTCTTTTCTTCCAAAAGAACCACCTTCCGCAGATCTCAGTTCTTTGTTACTGTGGAGCCTTGTTATCCAAAGCTTCCTCAATTAAATCCTCTATATTGTTTGAGATATCGTCATAAACGTATTGACTTGTCGAATATTTTGAATCAAAACATTTGACATAACCGGATAAGCTTTTACCGTCATTAGTCAATACCGAAAAGAATGGATTTGATCCTTTACTCGTTTGCTCTCCATTCTCATCTTTAAGCTTATGTATATAAATACCTACAATACCTTTGTTAAGCTCATAAGCCTTTTGAATTTCATACTTGACCCATTTGCGTGTAGATGTAGTTTTTCCGATCAAAACCACTAAACACGATCTCATTGCCATTTGCTCGTCGATCCATTTTTCTATATCCTCATCGTTCTTCTCCTTAACTTCTTCCCAATCATTATCTGAAAATGTGGAAGAGTTAGATACCTTTCCCATGTTTCGAACCTGTCCCGCTCTCCATGCATCTTTTCCAAATTCAAAGCTAAAAAACACCTGGCGTTTTGACATGACATACTATTCCTCCTGTTTTATTTTCATAATAATACTGTGAACTGCCATAATCATAACAGCCTCCTTCAAAGCAATCCACTATTAAACTTATATTTTGCTGATCAGCTTTACTTGATCAGCTTAATTTAATAGACTGATGCGAAATGCCAAATGTAACATTACTTTTGTACAAATTGTACATTTAAACAATTATATAGACAAAATTATGTATAAAAAACCAAAGCCACATATGACATATTAAAAGTCATATGTGGCTTGAATCATTATTTATTCAATGCTATTATTAAGATATCATTTCATTAAAATGCCCGTCAACTATATTAACTCAGCCTAAATTTATAAATCACATAATGTCATATCACAGTGCTTTATGAAACGCAGCAAATACTGTTCACCCCATATCAAACTTCGCCGCCCCCGAAATCTCTTTCAAGGGCGGCTTTGTTTTACAGCTTGTTTATATCAAGCTCTTTTCGTTTTTCGATAAGCTGAAGGTCTGGGTCATCAAGAGATACGTCTATCCTGTAAACATCGACGCCGCCTTGCTCTGTTCCTATAAACTTAAATCCCGCATTATTGACCTTTTTCAGAAATTCCTCTTTATCTTCATTATACAACCAATTTGTCTCTAAAACGAGCCAGCCATTTTTTAAAAAGCCCATTATAGATGCCCCAACTCCCTTATAAACTGCGTGAGTTCTAATATCATATGCTTCTGTTATTTCGCTTTTGGGGACTTCTTTTTCGCAGCAAAAAATTTCCCGGCTTTTCATATAGTCCTCATCGTATGATAAAGAAAAACCGTTTTTTAAATCGTCTCTGCTGCCGGAAAGAAGCAGTATAGCATTTTTATTATCTATATCACCATTATAAATTAAATACTCAGCACCTTTATATATTGCGTATCTGCCATTTTTTATCATTCTCATCACTTTATATCCTCCAATCTGACAAAGCAGCCATTAACTTTAGAATGTTTTGGGTTAATTTGCCTGCTATCATAAATTGCAATCAATATTTCCTCACCATCCTGTGTAACAATATACAACTCTGCCCCACCGGTTATATCATATACGCCTCGATCATTAGCAGCTGTTTTTAAAAATTCATATTCAGGTGTTACACAGTCCGTTTCCATTCCTCCTGACATACCATTTCCGGTAAACGGAAGATCTTCCGGCTTATATCCTTTACTAAACGTTTTGCCGTCAACCTGTACTCCGTTCATTCCGTTGCCATACGGTACTTTCAAAGTATCCGGATTCACCGCTTCAGACTTAAACCTTATATTTCCAAGGTATGTATCCGATGCAGGATCAAATTTTGTACCATTATATCCCAAACCAAGGTTATTGTAATAATCCATATAGGTTTTGCAGTTTGCTACATCAGAAGCCTTAGTAACAAAACCGTTTACCTGATAAAATGTGCCATCCAGATAGCTTTCGATTTGGCTTTGTGGTATTACTTTTGACATCAGTGTGTTTTCATCAGGGAATGGTACTGATTCTCTGATTTTTATCATCCGACTTTTTATTGCGTCGCTCAACGCAGCATTATTGTGATTCATTTTTCTGTACTCCAGGAACTCCTGCATTAAAAGATTATTATTTTTCAATGCGATCTTAAAGTCCAGGCTCTGTGAAAAACTGTCCGAATACGAAAATGCACTGCCATCATTTGAATATTTGGGCTTTACCGTTACTTTTTTCAGCAAAGCCTCCACCGCATCCTGACCCTTTGCGCTTTCATCAAACAGGCGTTTTACAAAGTAACTTCCACGTTGACTTGATAATTTAATTATATCATCAGAATGTTTCAAATTCTTTAACACAACATCAACAAATTCTGCACCATACACATTTGTATTAGTTACAAAACGCTCGTCAGACTTCAGCAAAATGTCAACAAATTCTGCACCGTATCTGTCAATATAGCTGACCAAAATGTCGGTGTGCGTCAAGGTGCTGCCTGTGGTACTAAGTATTTTTGCAGGGTTCTTGGGATCAGCCGCTTCCACGAACTTGCGTGCAAATTCTGTGGGGTTGTCCTTGCCCAATTTTAATATGTCATTCAAACGGGTGTATTCAAATATTCGCATAAGTCTGTTTGCTTTTGCATTATTCAAACTTGCGATTTTATCAAATACAGCCTCATTTTCCCTCAATATGCTTATTTTTGTTGTTTTTTCTCCAATACGAATTTCTTTGAATATTTCATTTTTTTCGCTTGGAATGTATGTTTGATAATTATCTATTTCGCCGCTTTCAGCAGGCTTTGTACCGTTCGTTTCGTAAAGCTTTTTATATACAGAATCGGCAGAAGACAGCTGTGTTTTGGGTTTGCTGAATGTATCCTTTACATTATTGGCAAAATCCTCTACCGATATCTGACCCATAGCAGTAACCGCAGCGCCGCCTACGATCATGCCGAAAAATTCTCCGGAACCTTCAATATTGAATGAACCGTCGTCATTTACAAAGGAACTGTAAGTATCGCCGATTATCATTGAGCCCATGTCTCTGAACATCTCAAAGCCGCAAACAAAAAATGAACGCAGCGGACTTAATGATGACGGATATGTTCCGTATTTATTATAATATGCCTGCCTGTACAGATAGTCATACTCAAGTGTATCGGCACTCAAAGAAAACGCATGCGAAGCTATCATTGGCTTGAATGCTACAGCCATGATGCCGCCCTTTATACTTCCTCTTTTTATCGCATTGGGAAGGTCCAATATGTCCAGATATGTGCACGCAGCTTTTTTATACTGGAATTCCGGCATTCTGTCTCTGATGGTTTTAATAAAATCATTGCCAAACAGACTATCAACCGATGCCGAAACTATTTCTCCCAGAAAAGCTTCTTTATCTTTGGCATTATCTCTTACCGCATATGCAAAATCATATCCGTCAACTTCATTTACCATCTTTGCATAATCTATTGAGTTAGAACGGACATTGTACTTTATGGTGTAAATATCATGGAAGCTGTATTTGTCTTTGAGTTTTTCAACTGTCATTACCGAATAAAAAGTAGTGTCGATGATCGTATATCCTACGATATACGACGCTTGGGTCACATTTTCGATCTCCTTCAATTCAGCAGCAGTGATCGAATAATCATACATTAACAGCTTAAATTCCGGCAAGGACCTTACATTACTCAGGATATCCGCATAGGACAATGTACATATTGATAATTCATCGTCAGCCTTGGATATATCATCATATTTTACCAGCTTATATTCAACCAAATTCTCGAATAATTCGGGCATCATTGCATCATAGAGCGGTGTTCCGTCCAATGCGTCCGATATTCCGTCCTTATCTCCATTCTTGTCAGTAGGATCGGATCTGATAGGCAGAATATAAGAATCAAGCAGTGACCCGGGATTCCAAGCAGCTTCACCTGTGGCGCTTCTGTAGCGCTCCAAGCCGTTTTCCACATAAAAATACTTATCGCCGAGAATATCGACTATCTGAGAATATGTCAGTAATTTTACATTATCCGGATCTGTATCATCTATCAGTGAACGGCGCACAGCGTAATTATCGAAATAATTTTCAAACATTATTTCCTGATAATCAGCCAGTCCGTCCTTATCAGTATCCATGAGCGGATTATAAGGGTCAACCTTTTCGTTTTTTCTGTACCACTCATAATTCTGCTGCAGGGAAGCATTGAGCTGAACTGTTTTATATCCTGTTGCAATTATTGCCTTATAACCGTTTTTGACTTCTCCGCCATCAAAATAAATATGCGATATCATATTCGCTGACGAATTTTCATAATGATTGCCGCAAAATCCGCCAGTCATAAGGCACATATCTATGGCATATCCATAAATCTGATCGTCATATTTATCGCAGACAGCACTTATATTTATCGGAAGAGAGTTATCCTGAATATCATGCAGAGCGGTATAACCATCATCATTTTTGGACTGATAGAATACATTCTTTGACTTGAAAATACTGAAACAATATGTCTTTCTTCCCGAATACTTTGCTATACTATAGACGCTGTTTATCGCATCTGATATATTACAGTTGCTGCCATCTGAAACAAGTTCCGAAGCTTTTGCAAGAGCATCGTATATATCATCTATATCAGTAAAATATTCTGTATTATCATTTGGGGCAACTCCCTTGATATCCGACATTCTAAGCACACGGTATGCTTTTCCGTTCTCAAGCGATGCCTTCACAGAAAACATCAGAACTATTTTTATACGTGCATTCGGTGATTTTATAAGTACCGTGTCAGCAGTTTCTATTATATTTTTTTGAATTACAGCATATTCATCAGGATCAACCACATTTCTGCAGTCTATCATGAATACTACATCAAAATTATCAATGACTTTAGTTTTTTCATCCGGAGCCGATGCTTTAGCATTGTACTTCTCGACAGAACAGCTTATGTATCCGCTCTTATCACTCATGTTTTGAGACATAGCTTCGCTGACCTCAGCCTCAGCACTTTTATTAAGAGCTGAATCAAGGTTATCGGCAAATATCTCCATGTCCATAAGGCAGAATGTACCCATTCTGTCTGTTTTGGTATAAACAGTATTAGTGGCAGCATCATGGAATGTTTCTACCGGCAAAAGCATATTTACGTCTTCAATGAACATAAATACATTAAGACGCTTTATTCCATCAAACTCATTGCCTGTTTCAGCGTATGTACCGAGAGTGTTATCCACTATGGAATTGTCAAGCTCAAACTTAACCGTTACCTCTTCAACAGTCAACCCCTCTGTATATGCAAATTCAGGGGCAACACCAATAATGGCACTGTTTGCGATTGCATCGGAATATCCGCTTTTACGGGCATAGACATTATTTTCCGCCACACCTGCTGCTTCCATCTCAAGTGAAACCCTAAAAGGATTGCCCTCAGTTTCATTTATAGCTGAAAGCACCTCTGAATCTGCGGAAACTGTCTGCGTGAAAGTACGCTCACAGTCAGGTGTGCCATTGGTAGAACCGTTATTCGGATCAAGTCCGAGAGCGATTTCGTCACCATCTGAAATGCCATCATCATCAGTATCATATTTCAGTGGATCGGTACCGTGAATATTTACCTCATCACCGTCGGTCAGACCGTCTCCGTCAGTATCAGCATTGTGCGGATCTGTTCCAAGCTCACATTCCTTTAAATTGGAAAGCCCGTCATTATCCGGATCCTCATCGCCGTCATTGACACCATTATCATCACTGTCAGCTTTGAGAGGATCTGTACCCAGGTAGAATACCTCGTAACCGTCGGTCAGACCGTCTCCGTCTGTATCCGGATCATTCTTGTCCGTTCCGAGAATATCCTCATAATAGTCGGGAAGTCCGTCCGAATCGCTGTCAAGCTCATAATCAATATCATCATCAAAATCAGGATATTCAAGAGCACTTTTCCCTACCACAACAGCTGTAAGCACAAAATTTTCAGCACTTGCATTCTCCGTTGCTGATTTATCAGCCGAAAAGCCAAATGACGCACATTCCCCTGCCAATATAGGAGTTGTCCAAAGCTGGTTTGCTACTTCATAACTTCTGTTTTCACTCGTGAGCAGCTTTGCATCCCAGATATTGTTTATATCAAAATTGCTGTCGAAACTCAGGGTCCATGCTTCAATAGGCTCATCTGAAGTATTGGTAATATTTATCTCACCATTAAATCCCGTGTACCAGTCACTTGTAACATTGAAATCAACTTCATAGCCTGATTTTACATCTATCCTGCGGCTGCAAAGTTCAATATCCTCAGGAATAACAGTTTCTTCGCCTTTTACGATAT
>ERZ825137.5100-NODE-5100-length-12492-cov-3.272895_pt1 | contig 12492 bp, 9 predicted proteins | sample MGYA00519873_ERZ825137 | MGnify/ENA primary metagenome ERZ825137 (study PRJEB31778, sample SAMEA3449190) | human gut metagenome | biome: human gut; feature: human-associated habitat; material: faeces | place: United Kingdom | collected 2010/2012 ... | reverse complement strand
CACGATGGCCGTCTTGCCCACCAGATGCTGGTAGCGCTCGTCCTCGGGATGCACGCAGATGGCGGTGTCGCCGGGGATGGTCTCGGGACGGGTGGTGGCGATGGTGATGCTGCCGGAGCCGTCGGCCAGATGGTAACGGATCTTCCACAGCTTGCCCTTGTGGGCCTCGTGTTCCACTTCGTCATCGGCCAGGGCCGTATGGCAGCGCGAGCACCAGTTGATGATGTAGTCGCCCTTGTAGATCAGGCCTTCGTTGTAGAGCTGCACGAAGACCTTGCGCACGGCGGCGGACAGGCCTTCGTCCATGGTGAAGCGCAGGCGCGTCCAGTCCACGGAAGCGCCCAGGGCGCGGATCTGGTTGAGGATGCGGTGACCGTAGTCTTCGCGCCACTGCCACACGCGCTCGATGAAGGCTTCGCGGCCCAGGTCCTGACGGGTCTTGCCTTCCTTGGCCAGAGCGCGCTCCACCACGTTCTGGGTGGCGATGCCGGCGTGGTCGGTGCCGGGCACCCACAGCACGTTCTTGCCCTTCTGGCGGGCATGACGGCACAGCACGTCGATGAGGGTCTGGTTCAGGGCATGCCCGATGTGCAGGGCGCCGGTAACGTTCGGCGGCGGGATCACGATGGAAAAGGGTTCGCCCTGGGCATCCGGGTCGGGCGTGAAGGTCCTGTTGTCCTGCCAGTGGTCGCGCCAGCGCGCTTCCACGTCATGGGGCTCGTAGCCCTTGGGGAGGGTATCCGCCATCTTGCTTTCTCCATGAAAGGCGGCCATAGTACGCTGTTATGTGTGCCGCCAACCCTGTATGTATTCTTTGGGACGCGTCCCATATCTGGGGCCTTATGGTCTGGCGCGCCCTGTGCGCGCTGGGACTGCCCTGTCGTCTGGTCAAGGGACAAGACATAGCCAATGGCGCGCTTTTTCGCAAGCCATGCCCGCAGGGCACGCCCGGCAAGGAACGGGGAGCGGCCCCGCTCCTGCTGGTCCCCGGCGGCAACGCCCGGCTCAAGGCGCGGGCCCTGGGCGAGAAGGGGCGGCAGGCCGTGCGCGACTATCTGGCCGAAGGCGGCCGTTACCTGGGCTTTTGCGGCGGCGCCGGACTGGCCCTGAGCCAGCACCGCAGCCAGGACGGCCTGGGGCTCTGCCCCTGGGGCCGCGCGCCCTATCCCGAGCGCCTGCATCATCTCATCTCCGGCCATGCCCACATGCGCGTGCGCTCCTGCATGGCACGCGACCTGCCCGCCGTACGGCCGGACTTCCCCAAAGCTTTCCCGGACGGGGCTGCTCCCGATCCGCTGCGCCCGCCGCTGGGCGACGAGGCGTGCGCCCTGGTGCCGCCGCACTGGCGCGGCTGCGCCCACGGCCATGACGACGACTGCCGCCATTGCGGCAACTGCCGCCCGCCCCGGGATGACGGCCATGTGCCGTCCCTGCCCGTCTGGTGGCCCGGCCGCTTCGCCCCGGAAGCCGACGAACGGGTCAGCATCCTGGCCTCCTACCGTCAGCCGGATACGGACTTCTGGCTGGCCGACCTGCCCCTGAGCCGCATCCCGGCCCCTGTCTTCGAAGCCTGGAAGGACCTGTACGGGGTCAACGTCTCGGCGGACTTCCTCGACGGCCAGCCCCTGATGGTGGCGGGCAATTACGGCCAAGGCCGCTACGTCCTCAGCTATTCCCATCTGGAGACCCCGGACAGCCCCGATGCCAATGCCTGGCTGGCCCATCTGCTGCGCGTGCTGGCCGGTCTTGCGCCGCAGCGCGAGCTGGTGCCCGCCTGGGACCTGCACCGCAAGGCCGCGTTCCGCTGGCCCGACACGCCGCAGACGGCCCCCCTGCGCACCCTGCTGCACGGCATGCGCGAGCTGCTGGATCTGGGCGTGGAGCACAACCTCTTTTTCGAGCGCACCCCCTGGCTCTGGGGCTGGCGCCCCGGCCTGCCCGGCGCGGTCTGCAACAACCTGTATTCGTCCCTGCGCGTGCTCTGCGGCCTGCGTCCCGGCCCGGACACCCTGGCCGCCTGGGACGGCATGCGCGCCCGCTTCGCGGCCCTCACGGACATCTTCCTGCCCGGCGCCGAGGGCTATCTGCTGGCCTGCCGCCTGCGCGAGACCCTCTCCCCCACCATGCCCGACGCCGTGGACCGGCGCGGCCTCACCAACCAGCGCGAGGCCCTGTTCGGCCATCCCATGACCGGGGGCGGCATCGTGGGCGAACTGCTGGAGATGACCGACGAGCTGCTCTACCGCGGCCAGCAGGAAGATGCCTGCGCCGCGCTGGACGACTGAGCCGCGTGCACGCCTGAAAAACGTGGCCTGCTCCTGAAAGCCGCAGACCTCCTTGCGCATCCCGTCTTTACGGCCCCCCGGACAGGGGGCGGGATGCTCCACAGGGATGCCCTAAAAAAAGACAAGCATCCTCATGAGATACAGGACGGACAAGGCCTGTCCTGCATGAAGGGCCGCCATCCGAGATCTGCGTCTTTGCGGCATCCCTTGCCGGCAGGGCCCCCTGCCACCCGGGACCATCGCCTCCACCGGGACGGCGACCTCCGCCCTCCCCCCTGCCATCTTGCGACGCTATCCGCGCTCCTGCTGCGAGACCTGCGCGCCTCCGGTCGCGGAAGCCGTTCCATGTCTTTCCCCGCTGATGGCGTACAGATAGCCGGCGAAGAAGGTGAACGCCGTGGCATTCTTCAACGTGATGGCAGTCAGTGCCGCCAACGCCCCCAGAAAAACGCAGGCCATGCCGTACACATACCAGTCCCGGTGACGGGCGGCAAAACGCACGCTCCGCCAGAGCAGCATGCCGCACAGGCCCAGGAACAGGGCCAGTCCGGGCAGGCCCGTTTCCGCCAGCAGGGTCGTGTACTGGTTCATGGGGGGATACTTGTGGAGCTTGCTGCTCCTGGCGCCTTCCACGAAGCCCGTCAGCTCGCTCCCCCGCTCTAGACGGCACTGCTCCAGCGGCTGCCAGTACCAGCCCTGCATCATGCACCCCATGCCCAACGGGCGTGAAAGCCCCGCCTCCATGTCCAGCCGCGCACAGGTATAGCGGATGGCCAGCGAGCTGACTTCCAGCCCTCCCTGCAACTCAGGACATGCTGCAGGCCTGCCCGCATGACTGTCCTTCACGAAGCGGACCAGCGACTCCGCTTCCTGGACGGCAGGCAGGAAGCGGGCCTGTACCCCGGGCCATCCGGCATGCAGCACCCAGCCGCCCCCTGCCAGCAGGACGGCGGTCAGCAGCAGAGCCGGCATACGGTGACGGCGCAGCGCGGCAAAATAAAATGGCAGGACGGCGGCAAGACAGGTCACGACAAAGGCAAGCAGGCCGGAAGCGACCTTGCCCTGCCACATGATGAGGCCCCAGCAGGCCACGGCCAGCAACCACAGACGCTTCGCCCCGCTCAGGGCCAGTACCACGCCCAGTACGGGGATGAGCCCCACAGCCATGTGCGGCGGCTCGGCAAACAGCCCCCTGATCCTGTCCGTAAAGTAGGCTGGCGGCCACCAGCCGTGATCGATACATTCAAAACGGAACCAGGAGTTGATGCTGATCAGGAAATCCTTGATCCCTGTTGCGCCATGATTGGCCAGGACCTCCAGAAGGATATGCGCCAAGTTCGAGACCGCGAGCAGCAACACCGCAGCATGGAAGAGCCTTTTTCCCTGCTCGCATGGCAGGCAGGAAAACATCACGGCCCACCAGAGCCAGAACGCCAGCGGTATCAGCGTCCAGAGCAGGAAGCCCGTCCAGACGTCCGGCGCGACATCCCCGGGAACGCTTTGCAAGCCCCATGCAGTGGCCAGTGCCGCCAGTACGGCCAGGCCCGATATCCCTCCCAGCAGCAGGAGATGTTCCTTCATCCGCCCGCGCCACTGACCGGAAAGGATGAACAACGCCATACCCGCGATCCCGAGAGGATATGTGGGGCGATGCGGCAAAACCGGATCCCGGAACCAGGGGAAGACATCGAACGACAGCAGCGCCAGGCTCAAAAAGGCACAGGCCATGGCTCCCCACAGGCACAGACGGGAGAATCGATCCATCAAGAGATTCCTTGTTCGGGAAAAAGGTCGGGAGACGGGCCCGGGCAAAGGCAGCCTGCGGACAGAGGGCATGGCGGGACCACCGGGCCGGGGAACGGGAATATCCGCCATCCTATAGTCCGGCACCTTTCCTGACAAGCATTACAGACAGCCCGCCCCCTGCAGCAGAAAGATGAACAGCATCAGGCTGACCATGCTGGCGGCATTGCTCAGTACGGCGGTCAGGGCCGCCTCTTCGGGCACGGCGCTGTAGACCTCGGCCAGCACCGAGGCCACCAGGGCCGTGCCGGTGGCGGACATGAGCACGCCCACGCCCAGCCAGAGCGGCGGCAGGCCCGCCAGATGCATGATGCCCCAGCAGATCAGGGGATGGATGCCCAGCTTGCACAGCAGGAGCCAGGTCTGCCGGATAACCGTATGCCCGCCGTTGCGGCGCAGGGCCAGCACCAGCTTCTGGCGCAGGTCGAAGCCCAGGGCCAGCAGCATGCAGGGCGCGGCCGTACTGCCGATGAGCGCCGCGGCGTGATCCAGCGGCTGCCACAGCCCCAGCCCCGAGCAGGCCAGGGCAAGGCCCGCCAGCGTGGCCAGAAGCAGGGGGTTGCCCAGCAGGAACAGGCGCAGCAGCTTCCAGATGCGGCCCCGGCCGTCGCCCCAGGCCGCGGAACCTGCCAGACAGTCCATGCGGATCTGGGCCATGATGACCACCACATTGGGCGTCAGGGCCGCCAGCCCGGCCACCACCATGGCTTCGTGATTGCCCGGCAGCAGGCCGGCCACGATGGGCAGGCCCACGAAGGCCGTGTTGCTGGCGCTGCAGGCCAGGCCGGAGATGATGGCCGGGCCCGTCCCCCGCCGGGAAAAAAGCCTGTCCACGGCGTAGCCCAGCAGATAGCACAGCATCTGCGCCCCGATGACGCCCAGCCAGAAACCGCCGTGGGCCAGATCCAGACGGCTCGCACCGGACAGGATATGCAGCATGAGCACGGGCAGGGCCAGCTTGAGCACATAAAGGCCCATGGCCGCGCCGGTATTCTCCGGCAGCACGTCGGTCATGTGGACCGCAGCCCCCACGGCTATGAGCAGAAAGACGGGAAGAACAGCGTAGAATGCTTCCATACGACACCTCCATGCGGACCGTAGTGTGGCTCTCCCGGAGGATGTCGCTTGCGGTGAGGGGAAAGATGCGCCTCTTTCCTCCGCTTGTCCAGAAAATTGTTTGTTTAACCAAACAATATATAACCTATTGAAAAAGCCCGGTATCGACCGGGCTTCGATAGAATTTTATCCAGCAGTGTGGAGCGTTTTGCAGGACAAGGCCCCGCAGGACGCACGTCGGCGGGCGCCCTCTGCCGCCCCTGCATCCCCAGTCAGGACACCGGCACGGCAGGAAGGCCGTCCGGGCGCATCAGATATGGCCCAGCAGACGCATCACCCAGATGAAGAAACTCAGCGAGAACAGGCTCAGGCCATTGGAGACCAGGGCCGTCAGGGTCGCCTCCTCAGGACCGGCATGGTGCACGTCCGCCAGCACGGGGACCACCAGGGCGGAGCCGGAAGCGGCCATGATGACCGAAACGGCCAGCCACAGGCCTTCCACGCCCAGCGCGGCCAGGATGCCCCAGCAGACCAGGGGCTGCACCACCAGCTTGCAGATCTGCAGGGCCGTCTGGCGCAGCAGCGCATGGCCGCCCGCGTGCCGCAGGACCACGGCCAGCCGCTCCCGCAGGGTCAGGCCCAGGGTCACGAGCATACAGGGGGCGGCCGTATGGCCCACCAGCTCGGCGGCCCTGTTCAGCGGATCCCACAGGCCCAGCCCCAGGGCCGAGACCAGCACACCGCCCGCCATGCCCCAGAACACGGCATTGTACAGCAGCGAATAGCGCAGCACATGCAAGAGCACGGCCTTGCGCCCCTGCGGCATGGAGCGGGAAGGATCATGCGCGGCCAGCTGCACCTGCCCCACCACGAACAGAAGATTGGGCGTGATGGTGAACAGGCCGGCCACGAACAGGGCCTCGGCATTGCCCGGCAGGGCACTGGTGATGACGGGGATGCCCACGAAGGCGGCATTGCAGAAACAGCCGCCCAGGGCCGTCACGGTCGCCGCCGCGCTGTCGTGGCGGGCCAGGATGCGGTCGGCCGCGTAACAGACCCCGTAGATGAGGAACTGCGCGGCGATGACGCCCAGCCAGAACTGCGGATGCGCAAAGCTCTCCAGGGGCGCGGTGGCCATGATCTGGAACAGCAGCAGCGGCAGGGCCACGTTGAGGACATAGAGGCTCAGGGTCTGGTTGGCGTTCTCGGGCAGGGCCCGGAAAAGATCCAGGCAGACGCCCAGACCGATGAGCAGGAACACAGGAACAACGGCGGAAAATGCTTCGATCATGCCCTTGCTTATGCTTCTCCCGGGCGGATGTCCAGAAGCGCAGGCTATAAAACCGGGCACCATAAAAAAGCCCGGGACAGCACGGGGGAGCCTGCCGGACAGCGGCCTTGCCGCCATCCGGGACAGGCCCTGCATCCGTACTGCCGGGCCATTTCTCAGCGTATGGGGAGGACAGGCGCCGGGCCTGTCCTAGGCCTGGCTGCCATGCGCATGGCAGCCACAGGCGGCGTCCAGGGCCCCGCACTGGCGGCAGTGGGCCACCAGGGGCTCGAAGGTCTCGCTGTCCGGGAAATAGGCCAGCAGGGAGCCCTGCGACATGTCGAAATACCAGGCGTGCAGCGACAGCTTGTGGGCGGCCACCCGTTCCTGGATCCAGGGGTAGGAGAGCAGGTTGTCGATGGAGACCAGGATGGCGGCCTCTTCGCAGTGGCGCTGCCGGTCGGCCGGGCTCTCGTCGCGCACGTCCTCGCGCATCCGTTCCAGGGCGGGCGCGGCCATGGAGACCCAGTTGGCCACGAAGCTCTCGTCATGCAGCGATTCGGGGTTCAGCAGGGCCTGGATGCCGCCGCAGCCGGAGTGCCCCAGCACGATGATGTGTTCCACCTTGAGGTGGTGCACCCCGTATTCCAGCACGGCCAGCACGGCATCGCGACGCAGGGCGTCGTCGGCATGGGGCACCAGGTTGGCCACGTTGCGCACCACGAAGATGTCGCCCGGGTCGCAGCCCATGAGCAGGGCCGGATCGGCACGGGAATCGCTGCAGGCGATGACGATGGCCTTGGGATGCTGCCCCTTGTTCAGGGACGTGTAGTAGTCGTTTTCCGCATCGAAGTAGAAGCGGCGGAAGTTCCTGAAACCGTCGATGAATTTTTCAAAGTCTTTCATTGTTCCCTCAAAAATACCTCCCGCCGTGCGACACCTGGATGCCGCCGGACGGAAGAGACAAAAAGAGCCCCGGAAGGACCGGGGCTCTTGGATAGCATCGAAGACTGGGGCTACTTGGCCTTGGCTTCGGCCGGAGCGGCCTTTTCGGCAGCGGGCTTTTCGGCGGCGGGGGCGGGCTTTTCAGCGGGCTTCTCCGCGGCCTTGGTGTCCTGGGCGGCCTTGGCGGGCGCTTCGGCGGCGGGAGCTTCGGCCGCGGCGGGAGCTTCGGGCTGGGGGTTGCTCACGGACACGAAGTTGACCTTCTGCTTGTTCATTTCGTCCAGCAGGGCATTGGTCACGTCCAGGGCGGGATCATAGGCCACGGCCACGTCCGTGCCCAGCACCACGCTCAGGCCGTTGGCCTTGCGGTAGTTGTTCACCAGACGCTGGGTCAGGTCCAGCAGCTGGCTGACCACGTTCTGCTGTTCGGCGTTGATGCGCTGCTGGCCACCCATGTAGATGGCCTGCAGTTCACGCTGCAGGGCTTCGTTCTCGGGGTCTTTGCCCAGACGGGCCTGCACGTCGTCGATCTGCTGCTGGATCTCTTTCTGCATGCCTTCCAGGAAGCGGCTGGCTTCCTTGCCGGGCTCGCTGTCACGCAGCAGGCGGTTCATATCGACCACGCCGACCTTGACGGCGGGTTCCTGGGTCTGCTGGCAGCCGCTGACGGCGAGGCAGAGGACGAGCAGGGAAAGGACGAGGAAACGAATACGCATGGGGAGTTCTCCTTGGATCATCCGCAAGATGTGCGGTTTCAGTCTGAATGGCCTGCTTGTACGATGTTTTGTTCCGGGACTCAACTCTTTTCCGCCGTCCCGCTCCGGCGTACGGCCGGGACGGGACCTCGTGCAAGACGGCACGCGCATTGACAAAGGTTGCGATATTGTTATTCTGAACGTTGTCCTTATTTCATAAGATCTTCAGGGCGGACCTGCCGCCAAGCGAGAATTTTCGTGTCATACCACTCCCTGCGCACCCCGCGCGAAGCCATCACCGAGATCGTCAGACACGCGCCGCCCGAAGTGCGTCCTGCCATCATCGCCCTTATCCGGGCCGCCTACCGCTCCCTGAAGCGCGGCTACCAGCCCGATGTGCGGGCCGTGCCCCTGCGCAGCTGGCGCTCGCTGCTCCAGCTGCTCTCCTCCGTCGCCGCCATGCAGAGCGAGACGGAGACCCTGCTGCGTGTCTCCAACGACCTGCTCTCCATGGCCGACCATATGGCGCCCCCCGGAGAAGTGCTGCGCCAGAGCGCCGAGATCCTGGTCCATGCCCTGCATGCCGACCTCTATGTCTGCCGTCTGCGCAACCCCCAGGGCGAGTGGGTGGTGCAGGCCGCCGCGCGCCGTGACGGCGGCGGCATCCCCATGGTGGTCCCCGCCCTGGAAGAAGGCATCCGCAACCACCCGGTCATGCGCACGGTCAAGGAAGGCTCGGCCCGGCATGTGGTGTCCAACAACCTGCGGGGCATCGAACGCGGCGGCGAGTCCTTCGACTGCGTGGTCTACAAGGCGGGCTACCGTTCCCGTCTGGCCTTCGTGCTGCGCGAACGCAACGACCGGCCGCCCTTCGGCCTGGTGCTGCTCTACACCCAGCGGGAATACGGCTTCGAGATGTACGACGCCCACTTCCTGTCCAAATGCGCCCGCATCGTGTCCCTGACCACGGGCCGCCGCCTGGCCGTGGCCCGCGACACGCTGGAAAAGGCCGCCGGCGCCATGGCCCACTACGGCAACAATGCCCTGAACATCATGCGCAACCAGGCCGAATACTGCGGCGAGCTGGTGGAAGACATCGACAACAACCTTTCCCGTGCCCTGCGCCTTTCCCGCGAACTGCGCGCGGAGTTCCACGAGGATTCACGCGGCCAGCGCCTGGCCCTGGAACTGGAAAAGATCCTGGCCCGCGCCGACCTGACGGAACTGGCCGGGCATCTGGGCGGCGTGCTGGAAGGCACCCGCCGCATGACCCGCATCATCGGCTCCCTGAAAAAATCCGCGGAGCGTCCTTCCCTCATGCGCTACGCACTGGGGCAGGACGTCCTCAAGCTGGAAGACGACTCCCACGACTAGGCCGGGGCAGGCCGATCCCCCGTAACGCCGCCGTCCCCTGCCAGGACGGCGGAACCGTACGCCACACGGCGCACGCCGCCGGGATACCCTGCCCCTTTCCTGTCACGATGCCGCCCGCCCTGCGGGGACATGCGCCGTTTTTTTCCGGCGCCCTGTCCTGCCGGGCGTCGCCCTTCCGGGCCCGTCACCTTCCATACCTCGGAGCGCCGCCATGAATGCCGCCCGCCTCTTCCCCTTCCTGAACGAACTGCGTCACTACAGCCTGCGCGACTTCCGCGCCGACTTCGTCGCCGCGCTCACCGTCACCCCCATGGCCGTCCCCCAGGCCATGGCCTATGCCCTCATCGCCGGGGTGCACCCGCAATACGGCATCTATGCCTGCATGCTGCCGGTCATCGTGGCCGCCCTCTGGGGCTCGGCCCGCTACCTGGCCGCCGGACCCACCAACGCCATCTCCATGGTGCTGTTCACCACCATGAGCACGGTCAGCATCGGCGGCATCACCGTGGCCAGCCTGCCCGAAGAGGCCCGCATGCCCTACATCTTCGGCATCGCCCTGCTCTGCGGCCTCATCCAGGTGGGCATGGGCCTTGCCCGTCTGGGCGAGCTGGCCAATTTCATCTCCCATTCGGTCATGGTGGCCTTCTCCGCCGGTGCGGCCCTGCTCATCGCGTCGGGCCAGCTCAAGACCGCGCTGGGCCTGCCCTCCTCCCAGGCACAGGGATTCTTCCCCCAGATCGATCACGTCATCCACAACTTCACGCATCTCAACATCTGGTGCCTGCTGGTCTCCGGGGGCACCATCCTGCTGATCCTGCTTTTCAAGCGCATCTCGCGCCGCTTCCCGGCCACCCTGGCGGCCCTGGTCATCATCTCCGCCGTCTCGGCCCTGCTGGGTCTCCACGAGCAGGGCGTGCGCCTAGTGGGCGCCATCCCCAGCGTGGTCCCGCCCCTTTCCCTGCCCCCGGCCTTCGACATGGCCTCCATCCGCGACCTGTTCATGCCCGCGCTGGCCATCGCCCTGCTGGGCGCCGTGGAATCCCTGACCATCGGCAAGCAGCTGGCGGGCATCCGCGGCGACCGCTTCGACGGCAGCCAGGAACTCATCGGCCAGGGCCTCGGCAACATCGCCGCGGGCCTCACCTCCGGCATCCCCGGTTGCGGCTCCTTCACCCGCAGCGCCCTGGTGGTCACCAGCGGCGGGCGCAGCCGCATGGGCACGGTCTTTTCGGGCCTGCTGGCCCTGCCCATGCTCTTCGTCATGGCGCCGCTGGTCAGCTGGCTGCCCATGCCTGCCCTGGCGGGCGTGCTGCTGCTCATCTCGGTGAACATGATCGACATCCCGGCCATCCGCCTTTGCCTGCGGGCCACGCGCATCGACCGCTGGGTGCTGCTCATCACCTTCGCGTCCACCCTGCTCCTCGATCTGGAGCGGGCCGTATTCATCGGCGTGCTGCTCTCCCTGACCCTCTTCATCTACAAGGCGGCCCACCCCCGGGTACGCCGCCTGCGGGCCACGGACCCGCTCATGCGCTATGCCCCGGACAACATGCCCGAAGGCCTGGTGGTCTACGTCATCGAAGGCACGCTCTTCTTCGGCGCCATCCATGAGCTGGAGCGCCAGCTCTACGAAGAGGACGACACGCCGCCCCGTCTGGTGGTCCTGCACCTGACCCGCGTGTTCTGGCTGGATGCCTCCGGCGCCCATGCCCTTGAGCAGTTCCTCGAACGCTGCTATGCCCGCAGTGTGCCTGTGGTCCTGGTGGTGGGCAGCCGCAACGTGCGCGACATCCTCGGCCGCACGGGCGTCATCGACTGCCTGAGCGACGGCTTTGTGGCCGATACCCTGGGCGACGGCCTGCGCATCGGCGTGGACATGCTGAACAGGCATATCTGCTGCCACACCGGCTGCCCCGAGGAATCCTGCCCCGGTCCCGCCTGCCCCACGGCCGCTGCCCCCCGCAGCGTGGACCAGCTGGCGCAGCAGCGCCTGCAACAGATGCAACCCGAAGACCCTGCGTCCCGCACTACGGAACATTGATGATGCACAAAGCGTTTTTCCTGCCGGAATCCCCGGCCAACCCCGACAGCCTGCCCTTCGACCGGGAGCACCCCTGGCTGGCGCCCCTGGCCGGCTACAGCGACCTGCCCTTCCGCCTGCTCTGCCGCCAGTACGGCGCGGCGGTCTGCGTGACCGAGATGGTCAGCGCCAAGGGCCTTGTCTACCGCAGCCCCGGCACCGGCGAGCTGTTGCAGAGCCTGCCCGAGGACCAGCCGCTGGTGGTCCAGCTTTTCGGCGCCGAGGCCTCCTTCCTGCAACGGGCCGTGGAGATGCTCCGCGACGTGGGCTACGGCTGGTTCGACCTCAACATGGGCTGCTCGGTGGCCAAGGTCCTCAAACAGGGGGCCGGGGCCGCCATGCTGGGCGATGTGCCCAATGCCCTCGAAGTGGCCCGCGCCATGCTCCAGGCCGCCGGTCCCGGACGGGTGGGCTTCAAGATCCGTCTGGGCCTGGACAGCCAAAGGCATGTCTGGCGCGACCTTTCCCTGCGCCTCCAGGATCTGGGCGCGGGCTGGATCACCCTGCACCCGCGTACGGCGCGCCAGGGCTTCGGCGGCGAGGCCGCCCACGAGGTGCTGGCCGAGCTCAAGCAGGCCCTGGACATCCCCCTCATCGCCAGCGGCGACCTGTTCAGCGCCCGGGACGGCCTGCGCGTGCTGGAACAGACCGGCGTGGATACGGTCATGTACGCCCGGGGCGCCATGCACGGCCCGGCCATTTTCGACGACCACCTCCGCCTTTGCCGGGGCGAGGAGCCCCAGCCCCCCTCACCGGCCGCCCTGCGGGCCACATGGAACTGGCCCAGGAGCTCTGTCCCGGTCGCGCCGCCCTCTGGAAGATGCGCAGCGTGGTGCCCCGCTATGTGCGCAGCCTGCCCGGCGTCAAGGCCCTGCGCCTCGAGCTCTGCCGCTGCACGTCCTGGGAAGGTCTGCACGAGCTGATGGACCGCTTTTTGCCGGAATAAGATCTGTTGAGGGGGAAGGGGACTTTTTCCAGCGGAAA
>ERZ825137.5097-NODE-5097-length-12498-cov-3.461625_pt1 | contig 12498 bp, 9 predicted proteins | sample MGYA00519873_ERZ825137 | MGnify/ENA primary metagenome ERZ825137 (study PRJEB31778, sample SAMEA3449190) | human gut metagenome | biome: human gut; feature: human-associated habitat; material: faeces | place: United Kingdom | collected 2010/2012 ... | reverse complement strand
AAAAAATGGAAAAAAGACAAAAAGATATGCCATCTAGATTAAATGCTAGAAGAAATATTATGAACAAAATAAACAAAGTTAAAGTAAATGGTGAAAATGTTGATTTACCATCAAAATTATTCAACGAAATCGCACCTAAATATGCTGATAGAGTTGGAGGATATACAAGGATAATAAAAGCTGGTCCTCGTAGAGGAGATGCTGCTGAAGTAGCTATATTACAATTAGTTTAATTATAAAATTGAATATATATTATCAAGAGTGGAGTAGAGAACGGCTCGTTAATCCCACAGCAACCTGCAGTATGTAAGGTGCTAATACCGGCAAAGCAAAAGCTTTGAGTGATGATTTTTTTGAAAAAGACTCATAGCAAGCGCTAAGAGTTCTTTTTTTGTTATATTAGAAAGGTTCTATTTTAGACAGATTAAATATAAGAATTTATTATAACTCAAAGTAGAATAATAAATATGAAAGGAAACGAAGAAATATGAGTAAGAAATGGTATTTTACATCAGAAAGTGTAACAGAAGGACATCCAGATAAATTATGTGATTATATATCAGATACAATATTAGATGAAGCATTAAAACAAGATAAATATTCAAGAGTTGCAATAGAAACATTTGCATCTGCAAATCAAATAACAATAGCAGGACAATTAACAACAAATGCAACATTAGATATAGAAAAAATAGTAAGAGATAGAATAAAAGAAATAGGATATGACAGAGCAGACTTAGACATAGATTATAGAACATGTAAGATAGATATAAATATAACAAAGCAAAGCTCAGATATAGCACAAGGTGTAGACATTGGTGGGGCTGGAGACCAAGGGATAATGTTTGGATATGCTTCAGATGAAACAGAAGAATATATGCCATTTGCAATTTCAATGGCACACAAATTGTCAAAAAGACTTACAGAAGTTCGTAAAAATGGAATAATACCATATCTTAGACCAGATGGAAAAACACAAGTAACAGTTGAATATGAAGATGGAATTGTAAAAAGAATTGACACAATACTTATATCAAATCAACACGAAGAATCTGCAGATATGGATATATTAAAAAAAGACATTATGGAAAAAGTAATAAAAACAGTTATTCCAGAAAAATATTTAGATGAAAATACAAAATATTTTATAAATCCAACAGGAAGATTTGTTATAGGTGGACCTTTAGGAGATACAGGACTAACAGGAAGAAAAATAATCGTAGATACTTATGGTGGATATGCACGTCATGGTGGAGGAGCTTTTTCAGGAAAAGATGCAACAAAAGTTGACAGAAGTGCAGCATATATGATGAGACATATTGCAAAAAATATAGTTGCAAATGGATTTGCCAAAAAATGTGAATTACAAGTAGCATATGCAATAGGTGTTGAACAACCAATGTCAATATTTGTTGACACATTTGGAACAAATACAATACCAGAAGAAAAAATAGAAGAAATAATCAAAAAGAATTTTGACTTAACACCAAAAGGAATTATTGAATATCTTGGTTTACGTGAACCAATTTATACAAAAACAACTAATTATGGTCATTTTGGAAAGCCAGAATTACCTTGGGAAAAAATTATAAAATTAGAGGTAGTATAAAATAAAAATTGGGAAATGTAAGAATTTCTCGATTTTTTTATTTATAACTAAATATCCTTGAAACAAACATATTTTTGTGATAAAATCACACTATCAAAATACGAAAAGAGGACGGAAATTGGAAGAAAAAGAAGGAATACTAGCAGAGATAATATATCAAAATGAAGTAAATAGCTATACTGTAGGAATATTTGAAACAGAAGAAGAACAATTTACAGTAGTTGGATATTTACCATTTATATGTAAAGGAGATTCATTAAAAATAATCGGAAAATTTATAGAACACAAAGATTATGGAGAACAATTTAAAATAGAAACATTTGAAAAATTAATGCCACAAACATTATCTGCACTAGAAAAATATCTTGCAAATGGAAATATAAAAGGAGTTGGACCAGCAACAGCAAGTAAAATAATAAAATTATTTGGAGATGAAACCATACATGTATTAAAATACGAACCATCAAAATTAGTACAAATAAAAGGAATAACAAAAGATAAAGCAAAAGAAATATCTGAAAGTTTTATTGAAAATTGGGAAGTATGGCAAATTGTTGGCTTTTTAGAAAGATTTGGATTAGGAGCAGAAAGTGCCAAAAAAGTATATGATCTACTAGGAATAAATGCAATATCAGAAATAGAAAATGATCCATATATTTTAATAGATATTGCAAGAGGTGTAGAATTTTCACAAATAGATAAAATGGCAATAGAACTTGGAATAGAACGAGAAAATCAAAAAAGAGTGAAAAGTGGAATAAAATATGCTTTGATGAAAATCACATATAATGGACATTGTTGTACATTAAAGGAGAATTTAATAGAATATGTAAAACAGTTATTAGGAGTAGCTGAAGAAATAATTGAAGAAGGACTAATAAATTTAAAAGCAAATGAAGATATAGTTATTGAAAAAAGAGATGAAGAAAAATGGGTATATTTATACTCATTTTATAAAACAGAAAATGAGATTGCAGAAAGAATAATAAAATTAAAAAACACTAAAAATGTAAAAAAAATAAGTAATATTGAAAAAGAATTAAAAAAAGTAGAAGAAAGAACAGATATGATTTTATCTGAAAAACAAAAAGAAGCAATAAGAACTATTAATGATAATAATGTAACAATTATTACGGGTGGCCCAGGAACAGGAAAAACGACAATAATAAAAAGTATTATAGAAATCTATAAGCAAAAAAAATATAAAATAGTATTATGTGCTCCTACTGGAAGGGCAGCAAAGAGAATGACAGAAACAACAGGAGAAGAAGCACAAACATTACATAGATTATTAGAGATAGGAAAAGTTGATGATGATGTATTTTATAAGAAAGACGAAGACTTTGAAGGAGCACCAATAGATGCAGATATAATAATAGTTGATGAGATGTCAATGGTAGATATGTTTGTAATGAGTTACTTGTTAGATTGTATATATTTAGGAACAAAGTTAATTCTTGTAGGAGATACAGACCAGTTGCCATCAGTAGGACCTGGAAGTGTTTTAAAAGATATAATATCATCTGAAAAAATTTCAACAGTACATTTAGATAAAATATTTAGACAGGCAGCAAGAAGTAAAATAATAGTAAATGCACATAGAGTAAACAATGGTCAAAAATTTATACAAAAAGATGATTCAGAATTATCAGAAAATGCAAAAGAAGATTTTTTCTTTATAAAAGAAAATAATCAAGAAAAAATATTAGAACAAGTTTTATCATTATGTAATGGAAGATTAAAAAAGTTCGGAGACTATGACTTTTTTGAAAATATTCAAGTATTAACACCAACTAAAAAAGGAATGTTAGGAACAAAAGAATTAAATAAATCATTACAACAAGAATTAAATCCGCCAAGAGAAGGTGAACCAGAAAAAGCAAGTATGGGAGTAATATTCAGAATTGGTGATAGAATAATGCAAACCAAAAATAATTATGATATGTATTGGGAAAGAAGAGAAGGAGACTCTATAGAAACTGGAAATGGTGTATTTAATGGTGAGATTGGAACAATAACAAATATAAATGAAAAAGAAAAAAATATAAGAATAAAATTCGATGATGATAAAGTTTGTTGGTATGAATTCAATGATTTAGAACAAATAGATCATAGTTATTGTATAACAATACACAAAGCACAAGGAAGTGAATTTGATGTTGTTATAATGATTGTACCACAAGCTGCACCAATGCTTTTAACACGAAATTTATTATATACAGGATTAACAAGAGCTAAAAAATTATTGATTGTAATTGGAAATGATAGAGTTGTAGACTTTATGATAAATAATGTAGATAGTAAAAAAAGAAATACAGGATTGGAATATAAATTGAAAAATACTTAGAGTAATGATATAATAAATTCATAAAATTTTTATAGGAGAAAGAATAGTGTCAGATAAAGAGAATGTTTTAATATTAGATAGAATAAGCGATTTTAATAGTGTAATAAGTTTTTATGAAGAAACAGCAGAACTTATAACAAAATTAAGACCCAATATAACAATGACAGAATTAAAAGATGAATTTGAAAGTCTTTCGCAATATGAAAAAATAGTATTTGCAGCTAGAGCAATGGTAGTATCAGAATCATTAAAATTATTTAATATAGAAGAAATATTATCTAAATATCGTATAGGAAATGTAGAACTTGAAAGAATGTTTGAAGGGATAGATTTTTTAGATAAATTTCAATTAAAAAATTCAAATGATAAAAAACAAAAAATAAGGCAATTAAGGAATTGCTTAGCACATGCAATGTATGAAATAAAAATAGTTAATGATTCAAAAATATATATTCACATTAATAATGGATATATATCAGGAGATATAGAAATTAATGAATTTATAGAATTAATAAAAAGTTATGAGAATGTTTTTGATAAATTTATTGAGAAAAAACTAGAAAAACTTGGAGTTTTATATTTTGATGAAAAAAAGCTAGATGAGAAAACAGAAAAATTATCAATTAATAAATTTGTAAATAGTATTACTATTTCAGGAAAGAAAATTTCACCAGAAAGAGAAAAAGAAATAAAAAAATGGTTGAAAAATATAGGAATAAATAATTTAAGAATTTCGGGGAAAGATACTAAAACGAAGCAAAAACAAAGATCACAACTAATATTAACAACAGCATTTTTAATTAATGCAACTGCTAAGAATGAAGATGATATAAAAGTAGCAGTATCATCAGATGTAAATTATATGATTCAATTATATTCTATGATAATAGCATCACCTGAATATTGGAGAGCAGGTGATGAGCAAGCAATGGAAGAAGAAAATATATCTATAAAAGAATTATATGATTTATCAATTTCACAATTAGCTGCTCAGAAACCATTTTTATATGCAAAATCAGCAATAGCTTTAGCTAATTATTGTTTTGTTTATATAAGAGAAATAAACAAAAATAGAAATAGACCAATTTTTGAATATAATGGAATTGATTTGAGTGGAGTCACAATAAAATATTTGAGTAAAGAAGAATCAATAAAACGAACAATAAATTTAAGAGAAAAGCTAGAAAGAGCACCCAAAAGAAAAAAAGACCAAATACAGAAACAAATAGATAGATATGGAGATGTTATGGTAAATAGTTCTAATTTGTTTAGACATTTAAGAGATAGCATTGCACATAATAATTATAATATAGACTATAGTAAGTATATAAATACAAGAAAATTAGATGATATTATTATAACTTTTAAAACTTATGAAAAATATACTGATGAATTAGATTTTGAAGTAGAAATATCAGTAAAAGAAATAAAAAGATTAGTAAAAGAACTTCAAAATAGTATCAATTTGAGTATTGAGCTATCAGATGAAGGAAAAAACTCAGAAGTTAGTTTTTTAAGAGAAGCATTAGTTTTTAGAAATCTTGGATTAGAAGATATAGAAAAAGAGTCTATATCAAGGAAAGAAGAAGAAAGATGATTGATGAAACATATAATGAAGTTTGGAAATTATTAAATAATATCCCTTTGAGAGACTACCTAAAAATTCCAAAGAAAGAAATTAGTGAAATATTAAAAAATAAAATTCCTAATTATAGTGATAGAAAGATAAGCGAAGAAAATATAAAAGCAGTGAGTACGGAAGCATTAAAAATTTATACAAGGTTATATTATAACTATATAGCAACTAAAGAAGAAAAAAATAAAATAGAAGAAATTTTAAAAATTAATAGTAAAAATAAAGCGAAAAAAAGTTCGCAAAACTATTGACAAAAATCAAAGAAAAACATATAATACTTTTCGAACAGACATTTGATATTTAACTTACGAAAAGTATTATTATTTTTTTGGAGGATTGCCATGATTACAAATTTACATATAAAAAATATAGGAATAATAGATGATTTAGAAATAAATTTAAACAAAGGAATGAATGTATTAACAGGAGAAACAGGAGCTGGTAAAACATTAATAATTGATTCATTAGGAGTAATTTGTGGCGGACGATTTTCAAAAGAAATGATAAGAAAAGGTGAAAGCCATTCATATGTAGAAATATGTATGTATGAGCCACAAGATATAAATTCAGTAGATGGAAATATTATTGTAACAAGAGAAATATATAGCAATGGAAGAAATACTTGTAAAATAAATGGAAGACTTGTAACTGTATCAGAATTAAAAGACTTTATGAGTAAATATATAGAAATACATGGTCAAAACCAGAATCAACAATTATTTGATAGTTCAACACATATAAAATATCTTGACAATTTTATAGGAGAAGAATTATTGCCATTAAAAAGTGAATATAGCTCAAAATTTATAAGATATAATGAAGTAAAAAGAGAACTAAGAAATAATTACGGAGATGAAAAAGAAAAACAAAGAAAATTAGATTTGTTAAAATATCAATTAAATGAAATACAAGAAGCAAAATTAAAAAAAGATGAAGAAGAAAAATTAGAAGAAAAAAGAAAAATAATGTTAAACTCAGAAAAAATAGCTAAAAACTTATCAGAAGCAAGTCAAGCAGTTGGAGAAAATACAATAGATGTAATAAATAGTGCAGTAAGAGCATTAGAAAAAATAGAAGAAATAGATTCAAAATATAGTTCAACAATAGAAAGTCTAAGAAACATATATTATGAAATGGAAGAAATATCAAGAGATATAGAAACATATTGTGAAGATGTTGACTTTGATGAACAACAAAGAGAAGAAGTAGAAACAAGATTAGACATTATATATGATTTAAAAAGAAAATATGGAAACAATATTGAAGAAATATTAGAATATGGAAAAGAAGTTGCAGATGAGATAAATAAAATAGAAAATGCAGAAGAAATAAATGCTAAACTAAGAAAAGAAAAAGCTGAGTTAGAAACAGAGCTAAATGTAATAGCAATGAAAATAAGTGAAATTAGAAAAAAATATGCAACAGAATTAAATCAAAGAATTAATAAAGAATTATTAGAATTAGAAATGAAAAATGCAACAATTAATGTAAAAGTAGAATATAAAGCAAATGAATATTTTGAAAATGGTAAAGATTCTGTTCAAATTTATATTAGAACAAATATTGGCGAAAATGAAAGTGAACTAGTAAAAATTGCATCAGGAGGAGAAATGTCAAGAATAATGCTAGCTATAAAAAAAGTAATAGCAGAAGCGGATGAAGTACCTGTTATGATATTTGATGAAATTGATACTGGAATAAGTGGAAAAGCTGCTAATGCAGTGGCTGATAAAATGAAAAGCATTTCAAAAAATCATCAAGTTTTGTGCATATCACATTTGGCTGCAATTGCTGCAAGTGCAAATTATAACTATTTCATAAGTAAAAAAGTAGAAAATGAAAGAACAGCTACAAAAGTAAAATTATTAAATGAAAAAGAAGTTTTATGTGAAATTGCAAGAATCTCTTCAGGAGAAGTAAATGAAGTTACATTACAATATGCAAATGAATTAAGAAAAAAAGTATCTTAAAAACAAAAAAATTATAGTAAAATAGAAAATAAAATGATATAATGCTAGTAAAATAGATTATATCATTTTTTATTAAAAAGAGAAAAATAAATTCTTTTTCAGAAGAATATTTTATGGAAGGAATGAAGGAAAATGCCAGAGAGACCAGAAGTAATAAAAATGAGAGAAAATGCGCATGATAGGCAATACGTATTAGAAAATGTATCAAAAGAAGGTGGACTATTAGATTATGCAGGAGAAGAAATGAAAGATGATAGAGAGATTGCATTAGCCGCAATACATAATAATCCAGAAGCATTAGAATATGTTAGTGATAGACTAAAAGCAGATAGAGAAATAGTATATGACTCAGTAAGTGAAGTTGGGTGGACATATTGCTATGCAAAAGAAAATTTATTAAATGATAAAGAATTATTAATGGCTGGATTGAAAAAAACAGGACAAATTTTGTATTTTGCATCACCAGAAATGAGAGATGATAAAGAAGTAGTAATGTTAGCTGCAACGAATAAACCAATTATAATAAAGTTTGCAAGTGGAAGGCTGAGAGAAGACAAAGAAATAGGATTATCAGCAATGAAATCTAATAAAAATTGTTATGAATTTTTAGGACCGAACTTAAAACAAGATGAAGATATATTAGCAATAAAAAATGGATAAAAATATATTTAATCTAAATTAGTGAAATTGCTTGATTTTTTTGGTAAAATATAGTACAATAGTTGTGTTGAAAAAATATTCCTTTAACTTAGCCTAATAAAAGACACCTATTATTAGAGCTCGGTATAAGGAGAAAAAAGAAATAGGAGGTGTTAATAACATGACAGTAGAAAGAAAACAAGAAATCATTAATCAATATAGAAGAGATGAAAAAGATACAGGATCATCTGAAGTTCAAATCGCTCTTTTAACAGAAAGAATTAATGAATTAACAGAGCATTTAAAAGTTCATAAAAAAGACAATCATTCAAGAAGAGGAATGCTTAAAATGGTTGGTAAAAGAAGAAATTTATTAAACTACTTAGCAAAGAAAGATGAAGAATCATATAAAGCACTAGTTGAAAAATTAGGACTAAGAAAATAGTTTAAGATTTGTAAAAGGACGTGTGCGATAAAAGCCTACGTCCTTTTGTTTTATATAATAGAAAAGTTATACTTTCCTATTATATAAAATGCTACAATCGCTAGCCCTTTGAGATTTCATTGCTTCGCTCAGAAACTCAAATCGGGCGAGAACAAATCAAAGAAAAATTGAAAATTTTTCTTATTTGTTCTTAAAGTAAGTCAAATGTATTTGGAAAAGTAGCTTGTATAATGTGCTTTAAACAAATAAAACATATTATAGAGGTTACAATCTAATTACAAGTTTGACTTACTTAAATAGGTGTAAAGAATAAAAGAAAGGAGTTTATGGATTATATAAATAAACCATAAAAGAGAAAAAGTATATGTTTAAAAGTTATGAAACAGAATTAGCAGGTAGAAAACTTGTAATAGAAACAGGAAAATTAGCAGGATTAGCAAATGGAAATGTTGTAGTAAAATATGGAGATACAGTTGTAATGGTAAATGTTACAGCATCAAAAGAGCCAAAAGAAGGAATAGACTTTTTTCCATTATCAGTAGATTTTGAAGAAAAAATGTATTCAGTTGGAAAAATACCAGGATCTTATACAAAAAGAGAAGGAAAACCAAGTGATAAAGCAATATTAGTATCAAGAGCTATAGATAGACCATTAAGACCATTATTCCCAAAAGATTTCAGAAATGATGTAGTAGTTGTTGCAACAGTATTATGTGTTGAACAAGATAATTCACCAGAAGTAGCAGCAATGATTGGTGCATCTGCAGCATTATCAATATCTGATATACCATTTGGAGGACCAACAGCAGCAGTAAATGTAGGATTAATAAATGGAGAAATAGTAATAAATCCAACAGAAGCACAAAGAAAAGTAAGTGACTTAAATTTAACAGTTGCAGGAACAGCTGAAAAAGTAGCAATGATTGAAGCAGGAGCAAATGAAGTTCCAGATGATGTAATGTTAGAAGCAATCAAAAAAGGACATGAAGAAATTAAGAAGATATGTGAATTCATTCAAAAAATGAAAGACGAAATTGGAAAACCAAAATTTGAATATAAATCTTTTGCAGTTGATCCAGAATTTTATCAAGAAATAGTAGCAAACTTCAAAGATAGAATGTATCAAGATGTACAAGCTGTGGATAAAGAAGTTAGAGATGCTAACATGGATAAATTAGCAGAAGATATTCAAGCATATTTTGTCGAAAAATATGGAGAAGAAGAGACAGAAGCAAAGAGTACAGAAATTGCAAATAGCATACACGACCTAGAAAAAGAATGTGTAAGAGAGATGATTTTCAAAGAGCACAAACGTCCAGATGGAAGAAGAATAGATGAAATAAGACCACTATCTTGTGAAGTTGGAGTTTTACCAAGAGTACACGGAAGCGCAATATTTACAAGAGGTCAAACACAAGTATTATCAGTAGTAACACTTGGAACAAAATCTGAAGAACAAGAATTAGATGGATTAGACGAAGAAGAATCTAAGAGATACATGCATCAATACAACTTCCCATCTTACTCAGTTGGTGAAGCAAGACCATCACGTGGACCAGGAAGAAGAGAAATTGGACACGGTGCATTAGCTGAAAAAGCTCTAGTTCCAGTAATTCCATCAGAAGATGAATTTCCTTATACAATAAGAGTTGTATCAGAAGTATTATCTTCAAATGGTTCAACATCACAAGCAAGTATTTGCGGAAGCACTCTAGCGCTTATGGATGCAGGTGTTCCAATAAAGAAACCAGTAGCAGGAATATCAACAGGACTTGTTACATCAAAAGAAAATCCAAATGAATATGTAATGCTTACAGATATTCAAGGAATAGAAGATTTCTTCGGAGACATGGACTTCAAAGTTGGTGGAACAAAAGATGGTATAACAGCTATCCAAGTTGACATTAAAAACGATGGACTAACATATGATATAATCAAAGAAGCTTTCGAAAGAACAAAAGTTGCTCGTGATTATATATTAGACGAAATAATGAAACCACAAATAGCAGAGCCAAGAGCTGAATTATCTAAATATGCACCAAGAATAATTACAACAACAATCAATGTAGACAAGATTAAAGATGTAATAGGACCTGGTGGAAAAATGATAAACAAAATTATAGATGCAACAGGTGTTAAAATAGACATCGAAGAAGATGGAAGAGTTTGCATTTATACTGATGATGCAGAAAACGGAAAGAAAGCTTTGAAAATGATTGAAGATATTGCAAAAGATATCGAAGTTGGAAAAGTTTATGACGGAAAAGTTACAAGAATAATGAACTTTGGAGCTTTTGTTGATATTGGTGGAGGAAAAGAAGGATTAGTTCATATTTCTAAAATATCAAACAAGAGAGTTGAGAAAGTTGAAGATGTTTTAGCAGTAGGCGATGAAATTAAAGTAAAAGTTTATGAAATAGATAATCAAGACAGAATTAACTTAACAATGAAAGACTTAGAAGAAAATAAAGAAAACAAAGAAGAACACGTAGAAGAATAATAAATGCAACACGTAAAAGTAGCAATAAATATCAAAATTCGACAATAGTTGCAAATATATGAATAAGTAGTATAATATAGATGTGGGGAACGAAAATTCCCCAACATTATAATAATTGAAGGATTGATAAAATGAAGTATTTATATATAATACAACAAGCAATGGTTTGGATTTTAACTATATATTGGGTATATCAGTTGATAGTAAGTTTATGTTCACTTGTAAAATTAAAAGATAAACCATTGGTTGAGGAAAAGGACCATAAGTTTATGGCAATTTTGCCAGCTCATAATGAGGAAAATGTTATAGGAAACCTAATAGAAAGCTTGAAAAAACAAGAAACTGAAACAGTGACAGAAGAAAAAACAAATATACACCGCGATTTTTCAAAATTAAAAAATGAAAACAGTGATACAATAGCATGGCTTTATGTTCCTGGAACTAAAATAAACATGCCAATCGTTCAAAGTAACGATAATACTTACTATTTAACTCACGGATTTGATAAAGAATATAATTCTCTTGGCTGGGTATTTGCTGATCACAAAAACTTATTTCCAGATCTTAGTACTAACACCATTATATATGGTCATACCTATAAAAGAAACACTAGTTATAGTACCTTAAAAGACGTACTAAATGATGATTGGTTAAAAGACAAAGCAAAACAAACAATTACCTTCGACACAACTAAAGAACGACTTAGTTTTCAAGTCTTTAGTGTTTACACAATAGAAAAAACAAATGATTACTTACATATAAGTTTTGACACAAAAGATAAATATCAAGAGTATTTAAATAAATCACTAAAAAGAAGTATAAAAAATTTTGGTGTTACAATAAATACAAATGATAAAATTATTATAACTGTAAAGGATACTGCTTCTCAAACATTTATACAAAATCGTCTTAAAGAATCTGGAATAACAACTACTGTACAGATAAAATAAGTAATGGTAAATTCGAACAAATTAAACTATTTACACGCAGAAATTAAAGTATACAGTAAGAATGGACTCTGTATTGTACAGGGTTCATTTTATTATGTTAGGAGAGATGGTTCGTGGTAAATATAGATTTAGAAAGTCCATTAGATGTATTTATGAGGACGGAAAATAAAGAATGACAAAATACAAAAAATATCAGAAATAGGATTAGCGGAATATTTAGAAAAAATAAAACAATGTACTAAATAGCTCGTACCTCGCTATGGCTCGAATGAATAGATTTGAAAAAATATAAAACCTCTTGTATAATATAATTATGTAACTTAAATGTTACAAATATATTAAACAGGAGGTTTTTTGATATGACAAATGAACAAATAATAAGCAAAATGAAAGATGATATGA
>ERZ825137.5095-NODE-5095-length-12501-cov-3.317773_pt1 | contig 12501 bp, 8 predicted proteins | sample MGYA00519873_ERZ825137 | MGnify/ENA primary metagenome ERZ825137 (study PRJEB31778, sample SAMEA3449190) | human gut metagenome | biome: human gut; feature: human-associated habitat; material: faeces | place: United Kingdom | collected 2010/2012 ... | reverse complement strand
GGTGCAGGGGTACTACCCCTGCCCGGTAGTCGAGGGGGGATTGGCCGGTGTGCTTTTTGAAGATGCGGCTGAAATGGGCCACGTCGCTGTAGCCGACCAGCGCGGCAATGTCATGGACGCGACAGGCGGGGTCGGCCAACAGCTCCTTGGCGCGCTCCACCCGCAGGGTGTTGATGATGTCCAGAAAGCCCTGCTGCAGGTGCCGGTTGATGAGCTTGGACAGGTGCCACTGACTGACGTAGACGTGGTCGGCTACGTCGCTCAGGGTCAGGTGCTCGGTGTAGTGCTGGCGGATGTAGTCCATGGCCGCCCGGGCGATGAAAGCGCCCGCTTCGCCGGAGCTTTCGGCGGGTTCGGCCTCCGGCTCCGGAACGGCAGGCATGGGGGCGGCCTCGTCCAGACGGGCCTTCATGGTGGAAATGGCCTCCCGGAGCTGCTCCATGTTGCTGGGCTTGAGCAGATAGCGGCATACGCCCAGATTCAGGGCCTTCTGGGCATAGTCGAAGTCCCGGTAGGCGGTGAGCACTGCCACCTGCATGGTCGGAAAGGCGCTTTTCAGCGCAGCGATCATGGTCAGTCCATCCATGTTGGGCATACAGATGTCTGTCAGCAGTAAGTCGGGCTTGACCTCGCGGATCAGCTTCAGCCCCTCCTGTCCGTCCATGGCGACCCCGGCCACCTCGCAGTCGTATTCCGCCCATGGGAAAGCCCGCTGCAGGCCCTGTAAAATGATTTGCTCGTCATCGACCAAAACAACGCGGTACATGATATGATCGTCCTCCTATTCCTGCCGCTGAAAGGGATGCAGGGCAAAGACCTGCCGCCATAGCTCCTCAGGCGTGATGCGGCCGTCAGCCAGCGAAGGGATGAGCCGGAACCAGAGGGTGCGTGCCTCCGGGCTCATAGCGTCCTGCACCGGGCTGAGCCGTTCGGGATGGCTGGCCAGCATGGCGTCCGCACTTTCCCGAAGCGCGCCGGTGAAGCCGTAGCCGCCCAGCGCCCGGGCATTATCGCCGGTAGCCAGATAACTGAGCAGATGCACCGCTGCGTCCTTGCGAGGGCTGTTCCATGCCTTGCGGGTCAGGTAAAAGCCCATGGAAACGCCCCGGATGATGGCACTGCCTTCCCCCTGCCGGGAAGGAAAGGGCAAAACCACCGTGGAATCCATGCGATCCGCCGGCAGACTGTTGGCAAACCAGCTGCCGTCGATCTGCATGGCGGCTTTTTCCTGAAGGAACAGCTGGCTGGCTTCGGAAGCGGTGATGACCTCCGTGTCCTCCGGGAAGAAGCCCTCCCGCTCCATCTGCTGCAGCAGCGCCATGCCCTCCGTCCAGCTGGCGGGCGCTTCCTCGGCAGATGCGGGCCGCTGACGATGATCCGCCTCTCCGCCGCAGCACAAAAGGCAAAACTCCGCCACATAATGGGGCTGATCGCTGAGGGAGACCGCTATGGGCACAATGCCGTTTTCCCGGAAGACCCGGGCGGCGGTTTCCAGCTTTTCCCAGGTGGTGGGCAGCTCCAGCCCGTAACGGTCGAACAGATCCTTGTTGCAGAACAGGCCCTCCCAGTACTCCCGGACGGGGATGGCATAGACGGAGCCATCGGCCTCCCGGCACAGTTCGCTTTCGGGCAGCTGCAGTTCCGGGTAGGCGGCGTTGATCTCCGCCACGGAAACGACCCGGCTTAAAATCGGCGCGCTGTCCGCTGTGCCGACGAAGTAGAACAGCACGTCGGCCTCGTTTCCGGCGGCAAAGTCCAGCAGAACGCCGGTTTTCCATTCCTCGTTGGAAGGGGTGGACGTGTCGGAGACCCGGTTGCCGGTCTTCTCCTCCCACTCCTTGAGGAGCCGGGTGTAGGTGTCCGCCGCCGCATCTGCCCCGGCAAAAATGCTGACGGTGCGCAGGGTCAGCCCCTCCGCCAGACTGGTCAGGGGCAGAAGCAAAGCGAGAACCAGAGAAAAGAGCAGCAGCAGTCGGCGCTTCACGGACGATTCTCTCCTTTCGGCGGCAGGGCCGCGCTTTCGTTGGGCAGGTTTTCGGTATAGGGCATTCGGATGGCGGCGACGGTATCGCCGGTTTCGGACAGGCCGATGCTCAAGGTAGCCTTGCCCGGGAACAGAAGTTGAAGCCGCTGGTAGATGTTCCGAATGCCGATGTGCCCCTGATTGGGCTCGTCCAGCTCCAACAGGCGGCGGATGCGTTCCAGATCGTCCTGTGTCAGCCGCTTGCCGTCGTTGGTGACACTGATGAGCAGCTCGTCCTCCATCCGGCGCACCCGCAGCTGGATCCGTCCCCGACCCGCCGGGCTGACGCCATGCTCCACCGCGTTTTCCACCAATACTTGGATCATCAGCCGGGGCACCAGCGCCTGCCGGGCCTCCGGGTCGATGTCTTCCTCCGTGTGAATACGGTCGCCGAAACGAAGCCCCACGAAGTAGAAATAAGCGTCCACCACCTGCAGTTCCTCCTGCAGGGGCGTTAAGTGGCGTTCGTCCCGGGCGATGGCCGCGTTGAGCAGGACGCTCAAAGTCTCCACCATATGGGCGACGGTTTCGTCGCCGTCCATGCGGGCCTGCCAGTTGATGCTTTCCAGCGCGTTGTTGAGAAAGTGCGGATTGATACGGCTCTGCATGGCCTGAATGCGCGCGTCCCGCAGGGCGATCTGTTCCTTGTAGGAGCGGTCGATCAGGTTTTTCAGCTGGCGGCTCATTTCGGAAAAGGCGTTGCCCAACTGGCAAAGCTCGCTGGCTCCCTGCACGGAGACGGTCTGGCCCAGCTCGCCCTCCTGCATCCGCCGGGAGGCGGCGGACAGCTGGCCGATAGGGCGCACAATGCGCCGCTGCACATAGGCCATTACCAGCCCGCATAGCGGAGCCGTCAGGGCGATCAATGCCCATGTCAACAGACGGAAGAAATCCATGCGGGCGTAGACCCGGCGGCGGCTGGCCTGCGCCTGCAGTTCCAGCCGGTAATCATCCGTTTCCAGACGCTGGGTGTAAAGGAGCGTGCCGTCTGACTCCTCAATGCCGCCCTCACCGCCGGGCAGCAGCGTGCCGTGGCGATAATCATCCAGCCGGATAGCGTAGCGAATGTCCTCGTCCGCCTGTTCCGCAGCCAGAGCGGGAGCCATGGCTGTGTCCATGTCGATCTCCAACACCAGCATTCCATATTTTTGCAGATTGGTGTGGTACAGGTTTCGCAGAAGATAGATGCGGCCGTCCTGCGAATAGAAGACGCTGCCGGTCCCCAGCGTTTCCCCGGCCTGCGCCGCGCTTTGAATGGCATGGCCGGAAAACCATTCGGCGTTCTGCCGGGTCTGGGAGGTGAAATGCAGTTCTTCCTGCGTGCCGGGGCGAAAGAACAGGGCGCACAGGCACCACGGCTCCCGGCTGTACTTCCGTTCCAGATAGCCCCGGACGCTGTTGCCATAGTCGGAATAGGGAATTTCTCCACCGTCGTAACGCTTGACGGCGCTGCTCAGTTCCCCGTCGTAGATCGCGTCCCGGGCCAGAGAAAGCATGGAATCCACGCTGGCCTTGAGCAGCGTCTGCGTATTCTGCGCGCCGGTCAGCAGCGCCTCCTCCGTTTTTTCCCGGAGAAGCGAGAAAAGCGCGGAGCCGACGAATCCGCCCAGCACGACGGAGGGCAGCAGCCAACAGCCCAAAACCATGAAGATCAGCGATACTTTCAGGGAACGCAGCTTGTCCCAGAGACGGCGCATTCTATTCCTCCCGACGTAAAAAAGAAAACGATCGGCCCGTTTTTCCATCCGTCATGACAATTACCGGGTGAAAAGGGCGTTTCCCTGCTTCTCATGGAAAAATTGCGACCGATTGGAACAAATGAACAGAAATGGACAAAAAAGCACAAGTCCGGGCATTCCAATCGAGAAGCGGAAAATCTATAATCAAGCCATCGAATGGATCGTGTCATCAAAGCCTGTGGATCAAGAAAGGAGCCTGCTCCATGTCGTGCCCTGCAAAGCAGCAGCCGCTGCCCCGAAAGCTGAACGGCGGCCAGTTCCAAAAAACCCTCGCGCTGACCACGATGGTGCTGCCGGGAGCCCTGTGGTATCTGCTGGTGCGCTACCTGCCCATGGGCGGTATCGTGATGTCCTTTCTGGATTACAAGCTGCCGACCCGGAAGATCCCCTTTCCGGCCAACCTGTTCCACAGCAAGTGGGTGGGACTGAAGAATTTCAGCTTTCTGTTCACCTCCGAAAGCTGGGTGATGATCCGCAATACGCTGGGCTACAACGCGCTGTGGATTGTGATGGGGCTTGTGCTTTCCGTTACCTTCGCCATCATGATGAGCGAACTGACCAAAAAGTTTCTGGCCAAGACCTATCAGACGCTGATGTTCTTCCCGTATTTCCTGAGCTGGGTAGTGGCCGCCTACTTCCTCTTCGCGTTTCTGGACCCCACCAACGGCATGATCGTTCGGGCCCAGCAGGCAGCCACGGGGACGGCCATCGACTGGTATAATGAGCCCAAATATTGGCCCTACATTCTGACGCTGTGCAGCATGTGGAAAAACACGGGCTACTCCACGGTGCTGTACCTGTCCGCCATCACCGGCATTGACCGCACGCAGTACGAGGCCGCTTCGGTGGACGGCGCCACCAAGTGGCAGCAGGTTCTCCACGTGACGCTGCCTCACCTGAAGCCCATGATCGTCATTCTGCTCATCATGAACGTGGGCAAGATCTTCAACGCGGATTTCGGCCTGTTCTGGTCGGTGCCCATGAACTCCGCGCCCCTGTTTCCGGCCACGCAGGTGGTGGATACCTACGTATACCGGGCCTACACCTCCACCCGCAACGTGGGCATGTCCACGGCGGCCGGCTTCCTGCAGAATCTGGTGGGCTTCATCTGCATCATGACAGCCAACGCGGTGGTCCGCAAGCTGGATGAAGAAAGCAGCTTGTTCTGAGAAAGGAGGAAGGAACCATGACGGCCGTTTCCCTGAAAAAGAACCAGTCCCGTTCTCATCTTCGGCTCAACGAGATCAGCCGGGGCACAGAATTTCTCTTCGCGGTGATTTTGGGCCTGTTCGCTCTTTTGTGCATCATTCCCTTTGTGTTCGTGGTGATCATTTCCTTCACCGGGGAAAGCAGTATTTCCGCGCAGGGCTATTCCTTCTTCCCGCTGACGTGGTCGCTGGACGCGTACCGGCAGGTGCTCCGGTTGGGCGACCTTCTGTGGAGAAGCTACTTTAACAGCTTCCTGATCACCATCGTGGGTACGGTGCTCAGCGTAACGATCTGCATCCTGTACGCCTACCCGCTGTTTCGGCGGGACTACAAGTTCCGCAGCTTCTTCAGCTTCCTGAGCTTCTTCACCATGATCTTCGGCGGCGGTCTGATCCCCACCTATATCGTGTGCAAGAACCTGCTGGGGCTGAGCAACAACTACGCCGCCCTGATCGTGCCCATGCTGGTCAGTCCCTTTAATATTATCATCATGCGCACCTTTCTGCAAACCACCGTTCCTTTTGAGCTGATCGAGGCCTCCACCATCGACGGCGCGGGGGAATACACCACCCTCTGCCGCATCGTCCTGCCCATCATGAAGCCCGGCATTGCCACCGTGGCGCTGCTGACGGCGCTGGGGTACTGGAACGAATGGTTTCTGTGCATGCTGTACGTGACGGAAAAGAAACTCTATCCCCTGCAATACCTGCTGATGGAAATGCAGAAAAACTCGGAGTTTTTGGCCCGGAACAGCTCCATGATCGGGGCCAGCGGGGCGGAGGCGCTCAAGAGCCTGCCCAGCCAGACCATGCGGATGGCGGTGGTGGTGTTCATCGTGCTGCCCATCGCCTGCGCCTATCCCTTCTTCCAGCGGTACGTGGTGGCCGGGCTGACCATCGGCTCGGTGAAAGGCTGACCGTTCGGCGAAAAGAACCCCGATGTAATGCGGCGCGCGGAGCTGCAAGCCGCTTACAAATAAACCAACCCCAAATTTGTGAAGGAGGAAAACCTATGAAAAAGCTGCTCTCTCTGTTTCTGGCGGCGCTGCTGATCGTGGCGGCCCTGACCCCTGCTCTGGCAGAATCCCCTGTGGAAATCACCGTTCTGTTTGAAGGCTGCAACGTGACCGACGACACGGCTGTGCTGGAACAGCTGAACGCCTATCTGGCCGAGAAAATCGGCGTGACCGTGAAGCCCGTCTGGGGCACCTGGGCCAATTTCAACGACCTGGCCAGCAACGCTATCAACGCCGGCAGCGACGAGTATGACGTGATGTTCACCTGCTCCTGGACCAGCAACGAATATGCCCCCTATGCCAAGAAGGGCGCGTTCGTTCGTCTGGACGATCCGGAAGACAACCTGCTGGACGAGTATGGCAAGGATGTGGAAGCCGCTCTGCCAGCCCTGCTGCTGGAAGGCGCTATGACCGAGGGCGAGGACGGCGAAAAGGGCATCTACGCCATCCCTGGCTTCAAAGATTTCGCCACCATGAACTGCTGGGACGTGAACGTGACCCTGCTGGAAAAGTACGGCTACACGCTGGACGATGTGAAGAACGCGGGCTTCTACGGCTGGGGCGACATCTTCGCCAAGGTCAAGGCCGGGGAAGAAGCTGAAGGCAAGACCTTCTATCCCTTCATCTTTGAAGGCGCTGTGGCGGAGCGCATCGTGGACGGCGTGAGCATCGTTCCCGGCGACGCCAACCTGCTGCTGAGCTACTACTACAACAAGGAAGACGTGTCCGCCCCCGGCGCTTACGGCACCGAGCTGGTCGGCAAGTTCGCCACCCCTGAGTTTGAGAAATTCGCCAAGCAGATGCGCGAATACTTCCAGGCCGGTTACATCGATCCCGCCATCGCCATCGGCGAGACTGCGACCGACGCGTGGCGCAATGCCCAAAACACCGCGAACTACCTGATCTCCACCGAAGTGTCCCTCTATGGCTACGAAGTGACCACTTCCGAGGCCCGCGGCGTGCAGGTGGCCTATCTGATGGACTACGACGCCCCCTACATCGACAATACCTCCGTGCAGGGCGCGATGATGGCTATTTCCGCCAACTCCGCTCATCCCGTGGAAGCCATGAAGTTCCTGAACCTGCTCAACTCCGACCCTACCGTGATTACCCTGCTGTGCTACGGCGTGGAAGGCGTGCACTACAATCTGAACGACGCTGGCGAAGCCGAATTCACCGATACCCGGACCAACAGCTACAGCGTGTGGGTCAACGGCGTGGGCAACGTGACCCTGCTGCCCCCCACCAAGGGCCAGGGCGCTGACTTCCAGCAGAAGTTCGCCGAGTTCTACGGCGGTTCCAAGAAGCTGCCCATCTACGGTTTCACCTTTGATACCACTCCTGTGCAGAACGAAATCGCTGCCTGCATGAACATCAAGGAAGCCTATGCGCTGACCCTGTGGACGGGCGCCGGCGATGTGGATGCCCTGCTGCCCGAGCTGCTTTCCAAGCTGGAAGGCGCTGGCATGCAGAAGATCGTGGACGAAGCCAACAGCCAGCTGGCCGCGTTCCTCGCTCAGTAAAAGTGACCCCCGGCGGGCCGGACGGCGAAAGCTGTCCGGCCCGTTTTGACGCCGCCGCGGAAGCTTTACAAATGGAAGCGCCCGCCGGGACTATACTTTTTTCGTATTTTCCTGTACAATAAAGGTTGATCCACAATGGAAAAACCGGGAGGGTGAACCATGAAGATTGATCTGACGTGTCCGGTGGAGCTGTGGCAGTCCGCCATGCCGGCGGAAGACGTTTCGGAATGTACGTTTGTGATGAATAACCTGTCCCATAAGGTCGTGGTCAGCCTTCTTCTGACGCTGAGCTGCTACGATCAGGACAACCGGCTTCTGTTTCGCCAGTCCGAGCGGATGCAGGGCCTGAAGGTCGTCCCGGGCGAGCGGTTCAGTGTGATGATGGTGCCCAACGAGTGGAAGAACGTCAAGGAAGCGGAAGTCACCATCGAAAAAGTCTGGTTTGACGACGCGACCATCTGGCGCAAGGGCAACGCACCGCTGGTGAACTATGAGCCCAACAACCTGCAGCCGGGCCGGGCGCTGGATGAACTGCGTTTCGTGGCTGGTCAGGACGCGATGGGCTACCCGGAGGTGCAGCAGCAGGCGTGGGTCTGCGTCTGCGGACGGGCCAATTCGCTGGATTCGGCCCGGTGCTGTCGCTGCGAACGGGGCCGGGATGCGGTTTTCGCCAGCTTCAGCCGGGAAAATGTGCGGCAGGTGATCGCCGTCCATGAGAAGAAGCTGGCGGACGTGGCGACCGAAGCCCGCAAGGAAAACAGCCGTTTGCTGGAAGAAGAAAGCAAGCAGCGCCGTCAGCAGCGCCGCCGGAAAAACCGCGTCATCCGCTGGAGTGTCGCGGGCGTGCTGGCGCTGGCCGCCGTGCTGTTCGGCGTGCTGTGGGTGCTGCCTACCCTGCGCTACAACGCGGCTGTGGAAAAGCTGACCGCCGGACAGTACGACGAAGCCCGGACGGCCTTTGCCGCCATGGGCGATTATCGGGACGCGGCGGAACGTCAGCAGGAGTGCGATTATCAGAAGGCCCTCGACCTGCGGGATGCGGGCGGCACGGACAACCTGACGGAAGCGGAAAAGCTGCTGGCCGGGCTGAATGGCTATGCCGACAGCGAGGATCAACGGAAGAAGACCGTATATCTGCTGGGCGAAAGCTATCTGGCGGACAAGCTGTACGACAAGGCCATGGACACTTTCCAGAGTTTGGGCGACTATGAGGACAGCCCGGAACGCTGCCAGCAGTGCGCCTATGAACAGGCGGAGGAACTGCTGAACGGGGGCAACGAAAACGTGGCGCTGGCCCTGTATATGAATCTGAGCGGCTATCAGGACGCGGACGACAAGGTTCGGGAATGCTATTACCGGCTGGCCGCCAAGCAGGCGGACGAGGGCAACGACGAAGAGGCGATCCGTCTGTATCTGCTGTCCTCCGGCTGGGAGGATGCGGAGGAGCAGCGTCAGGCGGCGGTCTACCGGCTGGCGGAAAAGGCGCTGGCTGACGGCGATTTGAAGACTGCAGGGGAGCGCTATCTGGAGATCGCGGATTATCAGGACGCGCTGGCCAAGGGCAACGACTGCCTGTACCAGTATGGCCGGGCGCGGATGGAGCAGGAGGACTACGAGGGCGCGTCCGAAGCATTCCGAAAGATTCCCGACTATCTGGACAGTCTGGGACAGGCGGAGATCTGCGATTATCACCGGGCTGTGCAGCTGATGGAGCAGCAGGCCTATGACGCGGCCGCACCCCTTTTGGAAAGTGCCGGACAATATGCCGACGCGGCGGAGCTTTTGCAGCAGTGCCGGTATCAGCAGGCTAAAACGGCGGTGGAAAACAGCGACTATCAGAGCGCCGAGCAGCTGCTGGCCGGGCTGAATGGCTATCAGGACAGCGACAGCCTGCTTCAGGATGTGCGCTATCAGCTGGCCCAGGCCGCCATCAGCCGGGGCGATTACGCCGCCGCACTGGAAACGCTGGACTTGCTGGGCCGGTATCAGGACAGCGAGACCCTGAAAAATCAGTGCCGCTATGAGCTGGCCAAGTCTCAGTTTGCAGCGGGGGATTATACCTCGGCGCTGGAAAACTTTACCCAGCTGGGCGACTATGAGGACTGCGCGCAGTGGGTGAAGGACACCGAAGAAAAGATCGCCCAGAGCTATCAGGAAAGCGGCGACGTGCAGGCCGCGTTGGAGAACGTCGGCAAGCTGGACGACACGCAGGCCGTGGACACCCTGAACGAGATGATCCTCAACGAGGGCGCGCGGTTGGAAAACGAGCAGAAATATCAGGAAGCCATCGACCTGTATGAACAGATGGGCGATAATGAGCGGGCACTGGAGCGGATCAACGCCTGTCGTTATCAGCTGGCGCTGGCGCAGAAGAACGCGGGTGAACTGAAAGCCGCCGGAGACGCCTTCGCCGCGCTGGGCGATTATGAGGATGCGTCCCAGCAGGCCTCCGACTGCTACGATCAGCTCTACAGCGCCGCCTCTGCGGCAGCTCGGGAGGCCCTTGCGGAGGAAAATTACCCTGCGGCCATCCGGGCCTTGCAGGACGTGGATCGGACGAACCTGCCCAGAGCCTACCGCGATTTGGAGCAGCTTTATCAGGAGGCGTGCTATTCCTACGCTGACCAGCTGTATCGGAACCACGAGCCCTATCGGGCCATGCCTTTCTATCAGGAGGCAATCGGCTATCGGGACGCGGAGAGCAAGCTGAAACGCCGGGCCTATCTGATTCTTGGTTCGTGGGAGTCCGCCAGCGGCACGCAGGCGGAGTTCCGCACTGACGGCACCTGCACCCTGCTGGGCGAGGAACTGTACTTCCGGGTCAGCAACTTCAGTCTGCTGGTGGGAAACAGCCCGGACGATCTGAAATCCTCTTTCCAGATCAGCCAGCTGACCGCCAAGGGTATGAGCCTGCGGGATCTCCGGGACGGCAGCAAGCGGGACTACAAGTTCACCAAGACGGCGGAGGCGGAAATGCCCGCCATGGAGCTGGACGCGCCCGCCGCGACGGAAACCCCGGCCGAGACCCCTGCCGCGACCGAAACGTCCCAGCCGGAGGAAACCGTCCAGCCGGAAGCTACGGACGCTCCGGCAGGCGAGGCCTGAGCCATGAGGGAAAATGCCAATGCCCGGCGGGAGATCGGCGCACTGTACGGCTTTCGGGTGCTGATGACCCTGCTGGTGGCCAATTTCCACATCTGGCAGCAGAGCTGGCTCCCTCAGACGGTGACGCTGCTGGGAAGTCGGATCAGTTTTGACTATATCACCCGCACAGGATATATTTTCGTGGACGGGCTGATTCTGCTCAGCGGGTTTCTGCTGTTTCTGCCCCATGCCGGATGCCGTCGGGAGGGGACGAAGCCACCAAGCGTGCTGGCTTTCTATCGGAACCGGCTCTGGCGTATTCTGCCCTCCTATCTGCTGGCGGTGCTGGCGGCGTATTTCCTGTTCGCATTGCCGCAGGGCAGCTACGCCAGCGAGGGGGCCAGGCGGCTGGATCTGTGGAGCCACCTGACGCTGACCCAGACCTTCTTTTTGCAGCCCTATTATGGGACGCCTCTGAACGGCGTACTGTGGACGGTCTGCATCGAAATGCAGTTTTATCTGCTGTTTCCGCTGCTGGCCCGCTGGACAAGGAAAAAGCCGGGGCTGACGCTGGGCCTGATGATGGCGGCGGGCTGGCTGTACCGGGCGTTCATCTATTACAAGGTCGAAGATACGGCCATGTATATCAACCAACTGCCCGCCTTTCTGGACGTATATGCGCTGGGAATGCTGGGAGCCATGGGCTATGAAGCGGGCCGGGCGTTTTTGGAAAAGTGTGCGCCCAGACGGAAAACAGCGCTGCAATGGGCGGCCGCCGCAGGGCTGGCCCTGTGCATATGGGTAGTGCTGCAAATTCTCCATGCGCAGTGTACGATGGGGCTGCAAAGCACGGCCTTGAAACCAAGGTGATACATTCAAACGATTACACCACGCCTGTGGATATTCACGGAGAGGCGTTTCACCTTGTGGAACAGGTTATCAGCGAAACCTTTCCCGGACTTGCCAGCAGTCCGTATGTAATGACCGGTGCAACCGATGCTCAGTTTTATCAGCCCATATGTAAAAGCTGCATAAGGTTTGCCCCGGTTATCTACGGGCCCGAGCAAATGAAAGGTATGCACGGCGTCAACGAAAACATAGAGTATAACTGTCTTCCGGGAGCCGTTCGCTTCTACAGGAATCTGATTATGTCGGAAAAGTAGTCTTTTGTTACGGTCATGCAGTGCTGGGCACGCCGGAAACTGAAAAGACCGATCGGCAAAGAAAAACCGGTATAGCCCACCATGCGGCTATACCGGTTTTTACGCGACTGCGTAATCGTCACTGAGTGCGCCGCCTTTTGCAGGCGGTCTCTATTTATTTCGCAACAACAAGGAAGAATTTTACCAGGAATATGAGAGAAATGATAACCGTGACAACGGATATTTCCTTTCTTCTTCCGGTAAACAGGCAGATGAGGGTGTGTGCAATCATTCCAATACCTATGCCGTGTCCTATGGATCCGGATATGGGCATAGCTATCAGCATAAGAGCCACGGGAACAGTCTGAGAAATATCGTCAAAGTCTATTTTCTTGAGTCCGCTCAGCATGAGAACGCCTACATATATAAGCGCTGAAGAAGTTGCTGCCGCAGGGATTATTGCTGCAATCGGCGCTATGAACATGCAGGCAAGAAACAGTATTCCTGAAGTTAGAGCAGTAAGGCCTGTTCTTCCGCCTGCTTCAACACCTGAAGCTGATTCAACGAATGTAGTGACTGTTGATGTCCCCGAAAGAGAACCTGTTATAGTTCCTATGGCATCGGCAGTAAGAGCCTGTTTCATCTTAGGCATATTGCCTTCACTGTCAAGCATTCCTGCTCTTGAAGCCGTACCGACAAGAGTTCCTATAGTATCAAACATATCTATAATACAGAAAGTTATTATAAGGGTTATAACAGTAAACCA
>ERZ825137.5092-NODE-5092-length-12509-cov-2.856833_pt1 | contig 12509 bp, 8 predicted proteins | sample MGYA00519873_ERZ825137 | MGnify/ENA primary metagenome ERZ825137 (study PRJEB31778, sample SAMEA3449190) | human gut metagenome | biome: human gut; feature: human-associated habitat; material: faeces | place: United Kingdom | collected 2010/2012 ... | reverse complement strand
AAGCTCTCTATGCTGCCGTTCGACTTGCATGTGTAAAGCATGCCGCCAGCGTTCAATCTGAGCCAGGATCAAACTCTTCAGTTCAATCTCTGTTTTTTTTCGCCCCTTCGTGAAAAGGGACCGGTTTGCTCATTACTCTCGCCGGAATTGATCAGGCTCTTTTGTAGCCTTCTCAATCTTCCTTTGCTTTAAGCCATGAGCTCGGGACAAATCGCTTTGTCTCGTTTGTTTTTCGAGACCACTGCTTTGCAGTTTTCGCTTTCTCTCACCGCGCTCACGCTTATCGGTTCGTTGCCTAGTTTTTAAAGAACTTTTCGTTGCTGCCGTAGCAGCGACAAGATCGAAATTTTATTTCATTTCATTTCATCTTGTCAAGAGCTTTTCGAAAAATTTTTGTTTTTCTTTTCGCTCTTCTCATTTTCGGGCGATAAAAAAGAGTCGTTGTTCGCGACTCATTTTTTGCTTCCCGTCAAACGAGGTTGCGAATTATGAAGAGGCTTTTCAACCTTGTCAAGGGCTGCTGCGAAATTTTTTTAAAAACTTTTCTTGCTCTCCGTACAATTGAGCCCAACCGTTTGTTTTCTTTAGCTTTTGGGAATTTCATGATTCGTTACGACATCAGCCCGCTTGATCCGGAAGCTCATCTTTTCATCGTCGGTATCACGATTGATGATCCGACTCCGGACGAACAATATCTTCGTTTGCCCACCTGGATTGCCGGCTCTTATCTGATCCGCGACTTCGCTTCAACCATTCAGGCCGAACAAGCTTTTCTGGGAGAAGCGCCTGTTCCGATCGAAAAAGTCGACAAATCAACCTGGCGCGTCAGTACCGTCGGTCGTCAAGCCGATGAAGAGCTATTTGTCTATTACCAGGTCTGGGCATTTGATTCTTCTGTTCGCGGTTGCTACCTAGATAACTGTCGCGGTTTCTTCAATCCTGGCGCTGCCCTGATGGAAGTACTCGGCAACACGGATGAACGCCTTGCCGTCAACCTCTCGCCGCCCGTTGATGAACTGCACCATGCCGTCGAATCCTGGAAAGTTGGCACCGGACTTAAGCGTGCTGCAACCACGGAACCTTTCGGCTGGGGCCTGTATGAAGCCAACAGTTACGAGCAGCTATGCGACTGCCCCATTGAGCTTTCCGATTTCTCCGTCGTCTCCTTCAAATCGAAGGGAACCCAACATCACATTCTCATCAACGAAGTTCCTGTGAATTTCGATGAGAAAAAGCTCGCTGATGACGTCAAAATAATTACCGAAACGGTAATCGGCTTTTTCGAACCGAAGAAAGGTAAATGTCCCGCCGGAGATGAATATACGTTCCTCCTTAACGTCACTTCGTCAGCCGCGGGCGGTCTGGAGCACGCCAACAGCACGGCGCTTGCCGCTCCGCGTAAATGGCTACCCTGTACACATGACAAAAATCGCACCGACAATTACGTGCAGTTGCTCACACTTTTTGCACACGAATACTTCCACACGTGGCTTGTGAAACGCATTAAACCCGCAGCCTTTATTGGCGCCGACTTCTCGGAAGAGGCCTACACGTCGCTGTTGTGGCTCTTTGAAGGTTTTACCAGCTACTACGAAAACCTTTTGGTTCGCCGAGCCGGACTCATTGACGACGAAGCGCTTGCCAAGCTGCTTTCCAAAGATCTCAAGGCCGTTATCGAAACACCCGCACACTTGGCGCAGAGCCTTTCACAGGCCAGTTTCGATGCCTGGATCAAGTTCTATAAACCCAACGCCAACACCGTCAACGCCCACGTTTCCTACTATCGTCAGGGCGCACTTGCCGCCTGGGTTCTGGACGCCGAAATCCGTCGCAAGACAAAATCCAAGAAGTCCTTGGATGATGTGCTTCGCCTGCTTTGGGAGGACTTCAAGGCAGCCGGTGAATACTACAGCGGCATTACTGCCGACGATGTTCCAGAAATCGTCTCCCGCGCCACGGAACTCGACCTTACGGGATTGATTGCCGATCTCACCCAGACCGCCATGCCCGTCGATTACGCCAAATTCCTCAAACCGCTCGGCGTCGTCCTCGAAGCGTCGGAAATACCGGTAGAACGCAAACTTCTCGGCATCAGCGGTTCCGGCAGCGACGCCGGCTTTACGGTTCGTCAAGTCTATGACAAGGAAACTGCACAATGGATCGGTATTGCTCCAGGCGATGTGATCATTGCGCTCGACGGCGTTCGTGTCAAAGGAAACAATCTTTCCGAACTGCTCGCACGCTACGGAGAAGGCGATGAAATCCTGATTCACGCTTTCCGTGACGATGCACTTCTTGCCTGGGCCGTGCTTCTCGGCAAACCCAAGACCTTCCAGAGCAAAGTGGTCATCAAACCCACCAAGCTCGGCAAAGACTGGTTAAGCTAACTTCTCAGCGGCGTCCGAATCGATTTCCTCGGGCGCCGTTCTTCTTTCAGTACCAGCCGCTGCGACTCATCACGTTCTCGACCTTGTCTCGCGGCGCTTCCCCGATGAAGCTCTCGCCGATTTCCTTCATCAGCACGAAACGGATGACACCAGCGACGGACTTTTTGTCGGAAGCCATCGCCTTCATTGCGGCATCCATAGACAACCCAGAAATACAGGACGGCAATCCCGCCGCTTCCACCAACGCCTTGACGCGAGCCACATCCGCCTCGCTGAGATGCCCCAGTTCCTGAGAGAGCATTGCCGCCATCACGCATCCGGCCGCCACGGCCTCGCCGTGCAACCAGGTGGAATACCCGGTGAGCTTTTCAATAGCATGTCCGAAAGTGTGCCCGAGATTGAGTTTTGCGCGTACGCCCGACTCCTTTTCATCTTCGCGAACGACTTCTTTTTTCATTTCGCAGCATCGTGCCACAACCCTGGCTACCACATCTGGGTTTAGCGCTCTCAACCTAGCTATGTTCTCTTCCAAATAGGCAAAAAACGCCGCATCACCAAGCATTCCGTACTTGATAATTTCCGCAATGCCCGCACTGATTTCTCGTTCCGGCAATGTCTTTAACACCGTCGTATCGACAATCACGGACCGCGGTTGATGAAACGCGCCGATGAGATTTTTCCCGGCAGGAAGATTCACACCGGTTTTGCCGCCCACGCTGCTGTCAACCTGCGCAAGCAGCGTCGTGGGGACCTGGATGAAATCAATGCCGCGCATCCACATACTGGCCGCAAATCCGGTCATGTCGCCGATTACGCCGCCGCCGAGCGCAACCATATAACTCTTACGATCAAGCCCGGCATCCACTGCGGCCGACAAAATCTTTTCAATGTGATGCAAATCCTTAAAGCACTCCCCGTCAGGCAACATCACAACTGTTGTCGGTAGTTCAGGAAGAACATCACGGATACTCTGAATCGCCGCTTGTTCATAGAGCGGTCCGACGGTGGTATTGGTCACCAAAAGCGCTTTCGTTGCCTTGAGTCGTTTGAGCTCCTGCCCCAGGAGGGCCAACGCCCCCTCCCCGATTCGAATCGGATAGGCGCGTTGCCCCAGATCCACCATCAGCTCCATCATTTGTCCCCTCCTTCGTTTTTGTGTTGTCGTGCACAGTTCACGATTTCTCGAACACTCTCAAGCGCCAGTATTTTTTCCACCACCACATCAATCGGTTTACGGGATGTAATCACCTTCTCGTTGCAGACCTCATCGTAAACCGGACCTCTCTCGAGCATGATCTCACGGATGCGAGAGGCCCGATCGTCGGTAGCCAACAAAGGTCGTGCCGAATCAAAACGCGTACGCTCGATGATGTCGGATACGCTTGAAGCCAACTGAATCACCAACCCCCTGTTAAGCAACTTTCGGTTGATTTCAAACATCGGGGCTCCGCCACCCGTGGCCACCACGACATGGTCCTTGGCCGTAAGCTCCGCAAGCATCTGCGTTTCGCGAGCTCGAAACCCCGCCTCTCCTTCCTTTTCAAAAATAAAGGAAATAGTCACCCCGCAACGCGACTCTATCTCACGGTCGGCATCGTAAAACGCCCAACCGAGTCGTTCCGCCAATCGCCGTCCGATAGTCGATTTGCCGCTGGCCATCATGCCGACCAGAAAAATAGAAGTGGGCTTTTTGTCCGTCATACGAAGTTCCAAACTCCAACTCGAAAGAGCATAGCGCAAGACTACGCTACCCAACGGCTTGCTCAAGTCCGATTCCAAAACAAGAACCGAATCGGCCTCTTATAATTTCGCTTGACTTTGCTCGAGGAGCGCTGCAAGCGCGGGTCAACCCGACTGACCTTTCGCGTCCAGGCTCGGGCACAGGTTCCGATTTCTTTGTCTCACACCATTTCTCAACGGCAAAGACTCCAACGGCGCTCGCGTTTCCTTTCCTTTTTTCATCCTCGTTTTCTCTAAAGGAGGTGCGCGAGATGAGCGCAACCGCAAACTACATCATTGCCGACATTGGCTTGGCCGACTGGGGCCGCAAGGAAATTCGCATCGCCGAAACGGAAATGCCCGGTCTGATGGCCATCCGCAAGGAATACGCCGCCGCTCAGCCTTTGAAGGGCGCCCGTATTTCCGGCAGTTTGCACATGACCATTCAGACGGCCGTTCTGATCGAAACGCTCACGGCTCTGGGTGCCGAAGTTCGCTGGGCTTCCTGCAACATATTCTCCACGCAGGATCACGCCGCTGCCGCCATTGCCGCCGAAGGCATTCCCGTATTTGCTGTCAAGGGCGAAACCATCACGGACTACTGGAACTACACTCACAAGATTTTCGAGTGGGATGACGGCGGCTACTCCAACATGATTCTCGACGACGGCGGCGACGCCACGTTATTGCTGCATCTTGGCACCAAGGCTGAAAACGATTTGTCCGTGCTTGATAAGCCCGAAAGCGAAGAAGAAGCAGTTCTTTTTGCCGCCATTCGCGCACACCTGCAGAAAGATCCGCACTGGTACTCCAAGCGTCTGGCTCACATCAAGGGCGTGAGCGAAGAAACAACCACCGGCGTGCACCGTCTATATCAGATGGCTGCCAAGGGCGAACTGAAGATCCCCGCCATCAACGTCAATGACTCCGTAACGAAGAGCAAATTCGACAACCTCTACGGCTGCCGTGAATCGCTTGTTGACGGCATCAAGCGTGCTACCGACGTGATGGTTGCAGGCAAGATCGCCGTAGTGTGCGGCTACGGCGATGTGGGCAAAGGCTGCGCACAGGCACTGCGTGCGCTCTCGGCTCAGGTCTGGGTAACCGAAGTGGATCCGATTTGTGCTCTGCAGGCCGCTATGGAAGGCTATCGCGTCGTCACGATGGATTGGGCTGCCGACAAGGCCGATATCTTCGTGACCGCTACCGGCAATTACCACGTGATCACGCACGACCATATGGTCCGCATGAAGGATCAAGCGATTGTCTGCAACATCGGTCACTTCGATAGCGAAATTGATGTGGCTTCCATGAAGCAGTACAAGTGGGAAAACATCAAGCCGCAGGTCGACCACATCGAACTGCCCTCCGGCAACCGCATCATTCTTCTAGCCGAAGGCCGTCTCGTAAACCTCGGCTGCGCCACGGGGCACCCCTCGTACGTGATGTCGAGCTCCTTTGCCAATCAGGTGCTCGCCCAGATCGAACTCTTTACTCACACGGACAAGTACCCGGTCGGCGTCTACATTCTGCCGAAGATCCTCGACGAAAAAGTCGCACGTCTGCAGCTCACCAAGCTTAACGCCGAACTTTCCGTACTCACCCAGAAGCAGGCCGATTTCATCGGCGTCAAAGTCGAAGGTCCTTACAAGAGTGAAAACTATCGCTACTAATCGTTAACGCTCAGAGCAAGCGGACTGCATCCTTCGGGCTGCGGTCCGTTTTCGTTCCCGCTCGTCGAATACCCGACTCCGTCAAAATCCAGTCCAACGGAATATCAAACTCTTCCGGCGCAAAGTCTTCCGTCACGAGAGCCTCGTAGGCCACCGCCACCGTTACGGGATTTCGCTCGGCAAGCCACCGGTCGAAATAACCGCCGCCGTTGCCCAAACGGTACCCCTCGTGCGTCACCCCAACGCAGGGCACCAAAATCACCTCAGGCTCAACCGAATAATCCTCAATCGGCTCCTCAATGCCATAGCTGCCAATACGCACAGCATCGGACGACCAAAGCGCGTAATGCATTGTTTTCGTCCGACAGTCATCAATGACCGGCACACAAAGACAGCGTCCCGGCTCGCTGTCCTTCCATTTAATAAGAGGTCCCGTGAGATCGGGTTCGCTGCGAATCGGACGATAAAAGCCCAGTCGGGATACATCGCGCTCGCCGAGCCACCGCAGCAGATGCATCGAAAGCTTTTCAAGCACCAAGGGCTGCTCGATCAGTACGCTTCGACGTTTCTCCAACATTAATTTTCGTAACGATTGACGGGAGATCGCATTGAAAGCAGCGTTGTTATTTGCCGTTATCATGGTACTGTAGGAATGGGCCTGTCCGAATCGAGGACACGCGCTTTTTTTATGTGGTTTTTCCGATGCCGTTTGCCGCTACAGTCTATTCGCTTTTGCTTGCCTCTTCGGCCGTCACGACGCCGGCCATTGAAGAGCTCACTGCTATTCGTCAGCGGGAGCTCTCCGAAGAAGAAATCGCCGCACAAATCGAAGCCAGCCGCATCGAACGTATCGAGTCGCAATTCGACGGCCGCGAGCTTCCGCAGGAAATCGAAGCCGCCGCCCAGGCCGAAACGCCGAGCGGCGCAACACCTGCGGCACAAACCAGCCTCGAAACCGTATCCGAACCAGTTTATCCGACCGAAATTCAGCCATCGGCCGTTATTGCCGAGCCGACAGCCGTCTCATCGCAGCCGATCGGCGGCATCCGTGAAACAACGGTGACCAAATCCGCCGAAGGCATTCAGGAAACTTCCACGACATACACCGGTCAACCGCTAACTCCAGCTCTCTCTTCAACTCCGTCTGTCACTGCTTCCGCCTCAGGAGCTGCTGTCTCAGAAAAAGCCGCTGCCGTGGAAACCATTGACACCGATCCGAGCGTTGCCGTCGTTGTCACCGGCGAAGCGTTGCCTGCGGCGCCTCAAACAACGGACACACCCTCACCGACATCCGAAACGCCTCAGGCCAAGGCGGGTACTTCCGTCTCCAGCGTTCCTCAGCAGGGCTTTGTGATTGAACCCGTTGCCAAGGCCGACTATGCCCTGGTGGCACCTCCGACCCTCACTGATGATTTGCTCCCTGCGCATTTCGGCGAAGAACTTCCCGGCGATGACGACATCCTGATCGCCCGCAAAGCCGCCCAGAGAAACGATGTTGCCACGTTAAAAACATTGTCGCAACGCGTCAAAAATCATCCGCTCGGCGGCTACGTCGAACTATGGACAATCAACGCACAAGCCGAACAAGACCTCAAAAAGACCAAAAAACTGACGCCGGCTGTTGAAAAGCGCTACGCCCAATTTATCGAAGCGCATGGTTCGGAATACCTTTCCGAACGTGCCCGCACGGACTGGCTGCGCTATTCCGCTCAGGCTAATGACGCCAAGCGCTTTGCCGCCCTTTATCCGAAACTCAAGTGGAATCAGGAAGAACGCGACATCCTTTGTATGCGCAGGATGTTTGCGCTCGGCAACGGCAAACCGAGCTCTCAGGCTCTCGCTCAAGCCAAGAGTTTGTTGCTGCGCACCACGGCACCTCAAATTGACGCCTGCAAGAAACTTGCCGAAAAAACACTGGAAGCCGATCGTAGCTGGACTTGGCAATATCTGTTGATTTTGTTGCAAAAAAAACGCTACACGCTCGCCTCTCAGCTGATAAAGGACACACCCGCCAAATATCTTCCGGTCAACAAAACCGAACTCTCTCAGCTACTGTCCAACCCGACGCGTTGGCTGCAGCGCAACCGTAAAGTGTTGAAGAAAAAACCGGTTCGCATCCTGATTGCCGCTTCGCTTCGCATCGTGCAAAAGGATATCGGCGCAGCTGTCACGATCGCGCATGCCACTGACGGCCGCATCAATTCATCCACCAAAGCGCTTTTGTGGGGGCGCATCGGATATGAAGCGGCCGTGGATCATGACGCCGCCAGCCTGCGTTACTACAAGCTTGCCGGAGAGGGACTCAAGTCGGCCGCCTCTTCAACATTGATCGTCAACGGTGCCACCGTTTTGGTCTGGCAGGCCCGAGCAGCTCTGCGCAACGGTACACCCCAAGAAGTATTGTCTGCGATCTCGCAACTGTCCCCTTCGGTAAAAAAGGCGGATAACTGGACGTATTGGCGCGCACGTATGCTCGCGGCCATAGGCAAAAAAGAACAAGCCGACAAACTGATGCAGGGGCTCGTGCGCGGCTATGAGTTCTATAACCTTTTGGCCGCAGATTACCTTGGCAAACCCTATTACAAAGGGCCCGAAAGCATGAAACCGGCCCCTTCAAAGGAAAGCTTTGCCAAATTCGCCAACAATGCTTCCGTGCAACGAGCCGTGCGTTTCTACGCACTCGGTCTGCCTTATGAGGGTCACCGCGAGTGGAATTGGGCCCTAATCAGAATGAAGAGTCGGGAACGACTGGAAATTGCGGAGTACGCCGGAGCGCTCGGACTTGAGCATCGTCGCATCAACACAGCCGCTAGCACAGGCCGCGCCGCTGCCTTCAATCAGCTCTATCCGAAACCCTTTGCAAGCAAGATCACCCGAGCCGCCGACGAAGCTCAACTACCGCAAGATCTGGTCTTCGGTCTGATCCGCCAGGAATCGCGCTTTATCAGTATGGCGCTCAGTTCCGCCGGAGCCCGTGGTCTGATGCAAGTTATGCCGTCGACAGCGCGATGGGTTGCCAAGCAAACCGGACTTAAAGGCTACAACAGCAAGAAAATTTCCGATATCGACACCAATCTCTTTTTGGGAACACAGTATCTGCGGCTTGTGAGAGAAAATGTAAGCCCCAACGTAACTCTTGCCACCGCAAGCTATAACGCGGGTCCGTCCAAGGCAGCCGCGTGGCGTTCCACACTCACCAGGGAAGTCGAGGGAGCGCTTTTTGCCGAAACGATACCCTACTCGGAAACCCGTGATTACGTGATGCGCGTCACCGCCAATACCGTACAGTATTCCCGCTATACGACCGAACCGGTGCGTCTTACGGATCTGCTCGGAAGCATTTCACCGGTGCCGCTTTCCGGAAACTTTATTCCCTAACCGTTATGCAATTTTTCGAGGTCAATATGTCACTTTGCCAATCCATTATCGATACGATCGGCCGTACGCCGCTTCTGGAACTCAAGGGACTAGAAAAAGATCTCGGACTAAACGCTCAGATTTTTGCCAAACTCGAGTGCTTCAACCCAGGCGGCAGCATTAAAGACCGTGCTGCTCTCTCTATGATCAAAGCCGCCCAAGCCGAAGGCAAACTTCAGCCCGGCGGTCTAATTGTGGAGCCCACAAGCGGCAACACAGGCATTGGTCTTGCTCTGGTGGCGCGCGCCCTGGGCTATCGTACCGTTCTCACCATGCCCGAGTCGATGAGCGTGGAGCGCCGAATGCTTCTAAAAACGTACGGCGCCGAAATCGTGCTCACTCCGGCAGCTCTCGGCATGAGCGGAGCCGTAGCCAAAGCGCGGGAAATCGTTGCCTCCACTCCGGGCGCCTTCATGCCCAACCAGTTTGACAACGCGGCCAATGCCCGTGCGCACTACGAAACCACAGGCCCCGAAATTTGGAACGACATGCAGGGTCGCATTGATGCGTTTGTAAGCGCCGTCGGTTCGGGCGGCACAATCACCGGTACCGGTCAATTTCTGCGCCGTTGCGATCCGGGCATCCGCGTCGTTGCGGTTGAACCTGAAAATTCGCCCATTTTGTCCGGTGGCAAAGCTGCCCCGCACAAAATTCAAGGAATCGGGGCGGGGTTTGTTCCAGGCACACTCGACATATCGGTCTACCATGAAGTCATGCAAATTAGCGATGAAGATGCAGCCGCCATGACGCGTCTGGTTCTTAAAACCGACAGTGTTTTCGTCGGCATCAGCTCGGGTTGCGCCCTTCAGGCGGCCGTACGCTTGGCCCAACGGCCTCCTTACAATCACGGACGCATTGTCGTCATTTTCCCCGACTCCGGTGAGCGCTATCTCTCAACAGGCCTTTTCAGCGAATAACTTCGTTCAAAATCAACGAAGAAGCGCTTATCGCCGCCAATCGGCTCTGCGCTAAAATTTCGCGCGTCATGCTCCGTAAGAAACGGAACCGCCTTGCTTAACTTGAATTGAAGATGTCGAATCAGAGAACCGTTGACAATTCCGCGCAGCGTCTTGCAGCTCTGAAACAGTGCACCACGCTTGATCAGTTTGTTCCTCTGCGCGCCTCGCTCACGGGCGGAGAAATCGCTTTAAAGCAATTTGACCGCACGTCCAACACTTGGGAGCCGTTGAGTTATCTGGAACTCAACGACCGCATCGTCGAGTGGCGCAAAGCGCTTGCCGGGCTCGGTCTGACGCGCGGGGCTCGCGTAAGCATTCTGCTTAACAATTCGATCGACCATGTTCTGGCTGATCAGTCCGTACTTGCCAACGCCCTGATCCCCGTGCCGCTGCACGCCATTGACACTCCGGGATCCCTCTCCTTCATTCTTGCCGACAGCGGCGCCGAATGTCTGATTACAAACAAGTATGAGCGATGGCTTGCTATTGAAGCCATCGGAACCAAACTGCCTGCTCTCAAGACGGTCATCCTGACCGACGAAGTGACACCGGCAAAACAAAAGCGCGGCGGCCCAAAAATTTACGGTGTCGATGATTTTTTGGCGTTAGGCCACGCAGTCGACCAGTTGCCCGAAGGTCCAACTCCCGAAGATCTTGCCGCCATCGTCTATACCTCCGGAACCACCGGCAAACCCAAGGGCGTCATGCTCACGCACGGCAACGTCGTCTCCAACGTCATCGCTACGCTAGAACATATTGCTCCGGCACCTCAGCCTGGTTACGTCTTTTTATCCTTCCTGCCGCTCTCGCACACATTTGAACGCACAGCAGGCTACTACCTGGCTCTTGGCATGGGATGCACCATCGTGTTCAACCGCTCAATCATGCTTTTGAGCGAAGACTTCCGCACGGTACACCCTGACGTTCTCATTTCCGTACCCCGCATTTACGAGCGCATTTACGCACGCATTCTGGATCGACTGGGAAAACAGTCGACCATTACCCGCGCGCTCTTTAACGCCTGCGTTGACGTCGGCTGGCGACGGTTTTGCAAGGCCAACCGTTTGCCTGTCGAATCCGGAACCCTTAGCTGGCTCGATCCAATCGTCTGGCCAATTCTCAAGCGTCTGGTGGCAAACAAGGTCGCGATGCAGTTCGGCGGCAAACTCAAAGTCGCCATTGCGGGCGGCGCCGCGCTCAATCACAAAGTGGCTCGTATGTTCTGCGGCCTGGGCATTCCTCCAATTCAGGGCTACGGTATGACTGAGGCCTCGCCCATCATTGCCGGCAACTCACTTACGATCAATCAGCCGGAAACCGTTGGGTACCCGTTCCCAAACGTTGAACTGCGTCTGGCTCCCGAAACCAATGAAATTCAGGTACGTGCGCCTTCCGTCATGAAAGGATATTGGAACCGTCCGGAAGACACAGCCAAAGTACTTTCGCCCGACGGTTGGTTGTCTACAGGCGACGTCGGTGAATTCAACGATGCTGGCCTTCTGCGCATCCGCGGCCGCATCAAGGAAATTATCGTGACAAGTACCGGCGAAAAAGTACCGCCCGTCGATTTGGAGCTGGCGCTCGAAACCGACCCGCTCTTTGCTCAAACTTTCGTCGTGGGTGAAGCGCGTCCTTTCATTTCCTTCATCGCCGTTCTCAATACGGAAGAATGGAAAAAGCTGGCCGCCAAACTCGGCGTCGATCCCAACGACAAGCTCGCGTTGCAAAGTAACGCGGTACGTTCTGCTGTGCTCAAGCGAGCTCGCGCTGCCGCCGCTGGTTTCCCGCATTATGCGTTGCCGCGTAATGTGGCGCTCACGCTGGAGCCGTGGACCATCGACAACGGCTTGCTGACACCGACGCTCAAGCTCAAACGCAAGCCGCTCACCGAGCGTTTTGCCGCTCAGATTGAAGAGATGTACCTCTCACACGCCCGCGCTTAAGGTTTGGACGTGGTGTTTATCCGTACAATTGCTTCAACCTAACCATTACCTTCCGGCTGCATGACAAAACTCGTGCAGCCGTCTTTTCTGTTTTTCGAAGTTATGACTGAACAGCCTCAGGTTCGCATCGGCAAGTTGATGCCCAACTGGATGATCAACCTCACCGACCGAATCATGCAGTACTACATTGACCGCTATCTCAACTGCGATCCCGTCGTTCTCGACCGACCGCCGGAACCTCAGCCCGGTCACCAATATCTGCTCTACGCCCATATCCCGTTCTGCAAGACGCTCTGCTCATACTGTACCTTCCACCGCTTCCTGTTTAAGGAACACAAGGCACGCGAATACTTTGTGAACCTGCGCAAGGAAATGGAAGCCAAGCTCGGCAAGAGCGTGAACCTGAACATC
>ERZ825137.5087-NODE-5087-length-12522-cov-3.248737_pt1 | contig 12522 bp, 10 predicted proteins | sample MGYA00519873_ERZ825137 | MGnify/ENA primary metagenome ERZ825137 (study PRJEB31778, sample SAMEA3449190) | human gut metagenome | biome: human gut; feature: human-associated habitat; material: faeces | place: United Kingdom | collected 2010/2012 ... | reverse complement strand
CATTTTCAACAAGCAAATGATGAAAATATAAATCATTTGAATATTTTATAAAATTCTCTCTATTTTTGTTCATAAAAAGTCCTCCATTATTTATATTGACTTTTTATGAGTGTTTTTCTTCTTTTTTATCAAAAAATTAAAATTTGATATTTAGAAAGAGTATTTATTCTTCATGAAATTTTAGTTGAGAGTATTTGATAATGCTCTCTTTTGTTTCATCAATCATTTCTTTTATTTCATTGATTAGATTTTCATTTTTTTTATTTGCTTTTTCAAGCTTTCTATCACGAGAACGTAAAAGTATTTGATTATCTAACCAGTCAAAGTATTCTAGATCAGTTTCTTCAGATTCTAGATATTCTTTATATAAATTATACATATTTACCACTTCCTACTATCTATAATAGCATATTTTAAATAAATAAAGAATATGTAAAATAAATTTTTAAAGTGGAAATAAGTGGATTTAAAAGAGATTATTATGTTAATTTGTTGAAAGATACATGATACAATAGGGATAGGTGATTTTATGAAATTAGAACTTTTAACATATGAAAAAGAGAATCTTCCACGTGGTTGGAAACCTTATTATATATATTTAATCATGGTCGATCATATAGAAGTAGGAAGAATTGTTTTAAGAGAAGGTAGTAATGAAGAAAGATATTATGATGGACATATTGGTTATACGATAGAAAAGGAATACCGAGGGCATCATTATAGTAAAGATGCTTGTTTATTATTGTTTGATAAAGCAAAAGAAAAAGGATTTAAACAATTAATGATTACATGTTCTCCTGATAATATAGCAAGTCGTAAGATTATTGAGTCATTGCCATTTAAGTATCTTGAAACAAAAGAAGTACCTGCATGTTTGAAGAAAGATTTTGATCAAGGTGATTATATAAAAAGAATATATTGTTTGGATTTGGAGGAATTATGAAATTTATACATTTAGCGGATTTACATTTAGGTAAAATTATTTATCAAAATAATCTATTAGATATTCAAATTGATTTATTAAATCAAGTGATGAATTATATGGTTCAAAAAAAAATAGATACTTTAGTAATTGCTGGAGATGTTTATGATCGTGCAATTGCCTCTAAAGAAAGTATAGTCGCTTTAAATCATTTTTTAAAAGCAATGATTTTACATTATCATAAAAAAGTATTGATTATTTCAGGAAATCATGATAGCAGTGAAAGACTTGATTTTGCAAGTTCTTTACTTCAAAGTCAAGGTTTGTATATTGTTTCTTATCCTGAAAAAGAAATAAGACCAATTGAAATAGAAGGTGTTTATTTTTATTTGGTTCCTTTTTTTAAACCTTCTTATATACGTTATTTATATGAAAAAGATGATTTAAAAACGTATCAGGATGCTTTTGCATATTATTTAAGTCAACAAACATTTGTTGAAGACCATCCTAAAGTTCTTGTAACACATCAATTTATTGCGGGAAATAAAGAAGTGATTAGAAGTGAAAGTGAAGTAATTCTTTCCGTGGGTGGTAGTGAAATTATTGATGTTGATTTATGTAAAGATTTTGATTATGTAGCTTTAGGTCATATTCATGCAAGTCAAAAAATTAAATATGATTATGTAAGATATGCAGGAAGTTTAATGAAGTATTCATTTGATGAAGTTCATCAAAAAAAAGGAATGGTTGAAGTAACTATTGATGAAACTGGGGTTTCTACGCAAATTATTCCTTTAAAGCCACAAAAAGATCTAGTGAAGGTCGTTGGAAAATATGAAGATGTTTTACATTATCCAAATAATGAAAATGATTTTGTAGCGGTAGAATTATTAGATAAACAAGTCATAGGTCACGCATATGATTTTTTAAAAGAAAAATACCCTTATTTATTACAAATTACTTATCAATCACTAGAAAAACTTAAAACAAATCAAACAGCTTCTTCCTTAGATGTTGAAAAACAATCTCCAATAGAAATATTTAAAGAATTCTATGAAAAAATGAAAGGTGAAGCAATGAGTCAAGAAAGTGAAGAAATTATTCAACAATTACTAGAGGAGGTAAGTGAAGATGATGCCCATTAGTCTTACATTATCAGCGTTTGGACCTTATCCAGATACAATCACAATCGATTTTGAATCATTTCAAGAAGATGGTCTCTTTTTAATTACAGGGCCTACAGGTAGTGGAAAAACGATGATTTTTGATGCCATGATCTTTGCCTTATATGGTAAAACAAGTGGTCAAATTAGACAAACGGACAGTTTAAGGTGTGATCATGCCTTAAATGAAATTCCTACTTTTGTTGAATTTTCATTTTCTTTGCATCAACAAAATTATACAATTAAAAGAAATCCTAAATATTATCTAGAAGGGAAAAAAACACCTAAACAACCTTCAGCGTTACTTACTTTACCAGATGGCAAAATGGTCGAAGGTATTAAAGAAGTCAATCAAAAAATGATTTCTTTATTAGGGGTCGATGATCAACAATTTAAACAGATTTGTATGATTGCTCAAGGAGAATTTACAAAATTGATTATGGCTTCAAGTGATGAAAGAGAAAAAGTATTAAGAGAGTTATTTCATAGTGAAACGTATCAAAAGTTAGAAGAAAAACTTAAAGTTCATTTGAAAGTATATCAAGATAAATATGATTTGTTATTGAATAAAAGGAAAGATTTGATGCAAGAATTACAAGTTGAAGATCATCAAGAATATTTATCTAAACAAACAAAACTTATCGCAAGTCAACAAAAAGAATATGATGATTTAAAAAAAGATTTAGATCAAAAGAAACAACAATTACAACTCTATCGCTTGCAAAATCAACGATTAATACAATTAAAAGATTTAAAACAACAATTTCAAGATTTAAAGAAACAAGAAAATGATTATCAAGAATTAAATAAAACTATAGATACTTTAAAAAAAGCACAAGAAACAAATTATTTATATATTTCTTATATTAAACAACAAAAGAAACTTCAAACCTTAAACTTAAATCAAGAAGATTTTTTAAAACAATTAAAAAAACTTGAAAAAGATTATCAAGAAAAAAAGGTACAAGCAAATTCTCTTGACTACAAACAACAAACAAAAGAAAAATTACAAAACCAAATTCAAGAAACGAAACAATTAATCAATCAAATCTATCAATATCAAAATGATTATCAAAACTTACAAACTCTAAAACAACAATATAGAATGTTAGATGAAGAACATAAACTCTTTTTAAAAAAGAAAGAAAATGGGTTGCAAAGAGATCAAGAAAGAATCCAAAGTGAACAACAAGTACAATCTAAATATGAACTGATCAAACAACAATATGTTCGTTTAAACGAACAAAAAGTAAAAGTTCATCAATTGTCGGATTATTATGATCAAATACTCAAACTTAATGAAAATAAAAGTGATTTACAAGAAGAGTATACAGTTGTTGAAAAACAAGTTGATCATGAAAAAATGCAATATAATCAAATGGAAAAATTGTATTTTAGAAAACAAGCAGGTATTTTTGCATTACAATTAAAAGAGGATCAACCATGCCCTATTTGTGGCTCTTTACATCATCCTCATCCGGCACAAATTGAAAAAGAAGATATAACAAAAGAAAAATTAGATCAACAAGCTAAAAAAGTAAAACAACAAGAACATAGGTTACAAGATATCTTACAAAAAATACTCTTATCTAATCAAAAAAAGGAAATGCTTGTTAAACAAACAAAACAACTTTCAAGTGAACTTAATATTCAAGAAGAGTTATCTAAAGAAATCTTTATTAAAGAATTAGATCATTTATCAAAAGATGAAAAAAGAATGAAAAAAGAATATCTTGAATTACAAGATGAACTTAAATATATTCAAAAGCTTAAAAAGAGTGTGGCTCTTTCATTGAAAGATATGTCTACTTATGAAAGTAAAGAATTAAAACAAGCACAAAGTCTAGAGAATATTCAAGTACAAATTCATCAATTATCTGGTAAATTAGATGATTCAATGCGACAATATGAAATTGGAGAAGTTAATAAAAATTATCAACAAGTTCAAAAAAAATATCGTCAACTTTCATTAGAAATAGAAACTATTCAACAGGATTATGAAAAGGTCAAAAATAAATATCTTGAAATAAAAACAAAAATTTCGTCATTGAATCAACAAATTATTCAAGAACAAGAAATATATGATGAATTAGATAATAAATATCATACTGCTTTAGATGCATTTATAAATGAAGAAGAATTTTTAAGTTTAAAAACACAAATCAATCAAATCAATATCTTAGAAAAGAAATATCAAGATTATTTAATTTCTTTAAAGAGTTTAAATGAACAAATTATTTCATTAGAAAATGAAGTCAAAGATTCAACATATGTTGATTTATCTTCTTTAAGTGAAACAATTAAAGAAGTAAATCAACAATTGAGAGAAAAAAATGATGATTTAGAAAAATTAAAAATAAATTATTCATTAAAAGAAAAAATGATCAAAGATATTCAAAAAATCAATCAACAATTAAAAAAAGATGAAGATACTTATCAAAGATATTTAGATCTTTATAATCTAGCAAGTGGTAAAAATAATGCAAGAGTGTCGATTGAAAGATATGTACTAGCAACTTATTTTGAAAATATGTTGATTTATGCCAATGTGATCATGAAACAATTGAGTCAAGGAAGATATCAATTATTAAGAAAAGATGATGCAGGTAATGGAAGAAGTCAGCAAGGGTTAGAATTAGATGTTTTTGATCAAGAAAGTGGAAATATTAGAAGTATTAAGACACTTTCTGGTGGGGAATCCTTTAAAGCAGCTTTATCTCTTGCTTTAGGACTTTCAAGAATGGTTCAAGATTATGCTGGAGGAATTGAATTAAATACGCTTTTTATTGATGAAGGGTTTGGTTCTTTAGATAGTCAATCATTAGATCAAGCAATGAATTGTTTAATGGAATTGCATCATGAAAATAAATTAATTGGAATCATCTCACATGTTAGTGATTTAAAAGATCGTATTGAACGACAACTTGTAGTTGAAAGAAAACAAAAACAAAGTGTGATTCAGATGATCTAATCTTGCTTGTTTATCATTTCTATAGTAAAATAGAGAAGCATTTTAGAGGAGGAAAAAAGATGGCAAATAACAAGAAAAATGAAGCTATTACTGCTAGAGATGTTGATTTTGCTAAATGGTATACAGATGTATGTCGTAAAGCAGAATTAATGGATTATAGCGATGTGAAAGGATTTATTATTTATCGTCCGTATGGTTATGCAATGTGGGAACAAATTAAAAAACATATGGATCAAAAATTCAAAGAATTAGGACATGAAAATGTTTATATGCCGATGTTGATCCCTCAATCTTTATTACAAAAAGAAGCTGATCACGTAGAAGGATTTGCACCAGAATGTGCTGTTGTAACAAAAGGTGGATTAGATGATTTAGATGAAAACTTAATTATTCGTCCAACATCTGAAACATTATTTTGTGAACATTATGCAAAAATTGTAAATTCTTACCGTGATTTACCAAAACTATATAATCAATGGTGTTCCGTTGTACGTTGGGAAAAGACAACAAGACCATTTTTACGTGGTTCTGAATTCTTATGGCAAGAAGGTCATACAATTCATGCTACTGAAGAAGAAGCAAGAAAAGAAACTTTACAAATGTTAGAAGTTTATCGAAGTACAGCACAAGATCTACTTGCAATTCCAATGGTCACTGGTCGTAAAACTGAAAGTGAAAAATTTGCAGGGGCTGAAGAAACTTATACAATGGAAGCTTTAATGCATGATGGAAAAGCTTTACAATCAGGAACATCACATTACTTTGGACAAGGTTTTGCGAAAGCTTTTGATGTTAAATTCTTAAATAAAGATAATAAACAAGAATATGTTTATCAAACTTCTTGGGGAGCATCAACACGTTTACTTGGAGCAATCATTATGGTTCACGGAGATGATAATGGACTTGTTTTACCACCAAGAGTGGCACCAATTCAAGTGATGATTGTTCCAGTTATGCAACATAAAGAAGGTGTTTTAGATAAGGCTTATGAAATTGAAAAACAATTAAAAGCAGCTGGACTTCGTGTTAAAGTGGATGCTAGTGATAAAACACCAGGTTATAAATTTGCAGATGCTGAAATGAGAGGAATTCCATTAAGACTTGAAATTGGACCTAAAGACATTGAAAAAGGACAATGTGTCTTAGCTAAAAGATTAGATGGTACAAAAGAAACATATGCTTTAAATGAAGAATTACCAAATACAATTCATCAATTATTAGATCAAATTCATGATGAAATGTATGCAAAAGCATTGAAATTTAGAGATGAAAACATTAGAACTGCGAAAACATATGATGAATTTAAAGAAATCTTAAATACTAAAGCAGGATACATTCGTATGATGTGGTGTGAAGATGATGCTTGTGAAGCTAAAATCAAAGAAGAAACAGGTGCTACATCAAGATGTATCAAAGAAGATGAAGAACCATTTGGAGATGTTTGTCCAATTTGTGGTAAACCAGCTAAAAAAGTTGTTTACTTTGCAAAAGCTTATTAATTTGTATAAAGGAGTAATCGTTAAGATTGCTCTTTTTTATTTTATCAAGCTTTTTATAGAGAAAATTTACATAAGTGTGTATAATGGACTCATAAGAATCATTTGAGTAGATAGGTAGAAGCAATGAATAAAGAAGAAGTTGTTCAATTAAATAAATTAAAAAGAAAAACAGGCCTATTTTTTATTATAGTGATGGGTGTCATGTTGATTTGTTTTATTTTTTTAATTCAATTTGAAGTAAATAAAGAAAAAATAAGTGCAAGTTATACTGCAGAAGATACTGTTCGAAAAATAGAAACACAGCTTGGAAGATATTTAGAAAATTCTGAAATGTTTAAAAATATTATATCTTCAAAACATACAATCAGTGATGAACAGTTTAATCAGCTTGCAAGTTATATGAAAAAAAATAAAAATGTTATTGAAGCATATGAATTAGCACCTAATGGGATTATTGAAAAGGCCTATCCATTAAAAGGAAATGAAAAAGTGATAGGTATGAATACGTTGGAACTTCCTGAACGTCAAAAAGAAGCGAATATTGCTAGAAAAAGTGGAGAATATACAATTGCTGGTCCATATGAATTAAAACAAGGTGGTACAGGGGCTTTATTGTTTGACCCTATTTATATAAATGATGGAAATGAAAAGAAATTTTGGGGATTTTCTATTCTTGTTTTAAATTGGGATGCTTTTTTAGAAGAATTAGAAGTAGATAAATTAGAAGATGCCACTTATCATTTTAAAGTTTGGAAAGAGGGCAACAAAGGAAAACATGTGACAATTATGTCATGTGGTCATAGTTCTTTAAATCATACATTAAGTGTTGCTTGTGAAGTACCTAATGATACATGGTATTTTGAAATTGTTCCTTTTCAAGGTTGGATACCAATGTCTTATAAGATATTTGGAAGTATTGTAAGTGTTTTGGTAGCTATTTTGTTATCAATGGGTTATTGGCAAATTATTTTAAGACGTGAAAAAGAAGCTGTTTATGCAAAACAAATTGAAAAAGTGGCTACTGAAGCACAACATGCCAATCAGGCAAAGACAAGATTTTTATTTAATATGTCTCATGATATTCGTACACCAATGAATGCAATTATTGGCTATACACAATTATTAGAAAATAATTTAGATAATAAAAAACAGGCATTGGATTATATTTCGAAACTTAAATCATCAAGTACGATTTTACTTTCTTTGATTAATTATATTCTTGAAATGACACAAATAGAAAGTGGTAAATTAGATTTAAAAAAGGAAATAGGAGATTTAGATGATTTAGTTAAAAATATAAATGTTGTAGTTGAACCGCTAATTAAAGAGAAAAAATTGCATTATTCCTATCATTTGGAGATTAAACATCATCATATTATTTATGATAAAACTAAATTAAGAGAGATTGTTTTAAATATTCTTTCTAATGCGATTAAATATACACCAGAAGGTGGAAATGTTGAATTATTGATCCAAGAAATTTCATTTGAAAATAATAAAGTAAAATATCATTTTATAATTATAGATAATGGAATAGGAATGAAAGAAGATTTCTTACCACATATTTTTGAAGAATTTGCTAGAGAAAAAACAAGTACAGAAAGTAAAGTACCTGGAGTAGGATTAGGACTTCCTATTGTTAAATCTCTTATAGATATGATGAATGGAACAATTCAAGTAGAAAGTAAGTTAAATAAAGGAACAAAGTTTACTGTAGAACTTTCGTTTTTAACTTCTTTACAAGTTGAAAATGTCAATGAAAGAAATACATCAACACTTGATTTTTCAGGAAAACATATTCTTCTTGTAGAAGATAATGAATTAAATGCGGAAATTGGAATAGAACTTTTAAATACTTTTAAAGTAATTATAGATTTAGCTAAAAATGGAGAAGAATGTATAAAAATATTAGAAAAGATGCCAGAAGGATATTATGATCTTATTTTAATGGATATCCAAATGCCAATTATGGATGGTTATGAAGCAACAAAAATAATTAGAAGTTTTAATAATAAAAATGCTCAAATTCCAATTATTGCGATGACAGCAAATGCTTTTGAAGAAGATAGAAAACATGCTTTACAACTTGGAATGAATGAACATCCTGCTAAACCAGTTGATATAGAAAAATTAAAAGATGTACTTACAAAATATTTTAATCATGAAAAGAGGGAGAAATGATGAAAAAATAAACCATATTTTAAATAAATGTGGATGCATTTTTATAGGTTTTATCCTGGTTTTTTCATTATTTTCAATTCCTGTACGAGCAAATGAAGGAAAAATACGTGTAGGGTGGTAGGAAGATTCTTATCATATTACAGGAAAAAAGGGAAGCGTAGTGGTTATGGATATGAATATGAACAAGCTGTTGCAGGAACGGGTTTAGGAATGCCGATTGTAAAAAACTCGTTGATGTGATGGGTGGTACGATTGATGTAGAAAGTGAATTAGGAAAGGGAAGTAAGTTTACAGTTGTTTTAAAACATCACCTTGTTGATGAAAAATATTACGCGCAAGTAAATGAAGATTTGTCTTTGTTGAATGCAAATAAAAATATTCGGGGGAAACATATTTTACTTGCTGAGGATAATGATTTGAATGCTGAAATTACGATTACTCTTTTAGAAGATATAGGATTAATAGTTGAGCGTGTTGAAGATGGGATTCAATGTGTGGCTAAAATGGAACAAATGCCTGCTAAAAGCTATGATTTGATTTTAATGGATATTCAAATGCCTCATATGGATGTCTATAAGGCAACACAAACTATTCGTCAATTGTCAAATAAAGACAAAACCACGATTCCTATCACCGCTTTAACAGCTAATGCCTTTGAGGAAGATAGAAAAAAGGCGGTTGCTCAAGGGATGAATGGACATATATCAAAACCAATAGATGTTGATAAGATAGAAAAAGTTCTTCTTTCAATTCTTAAATAACACAATATAAAAGAAGTATATATTCGATATATATTTCTTTTTTTATTGACAATAAATATAAAATATCCTATAGTTGATGTGTCAACTATAGGAGGAAATATGAATTTATCACGCTTAATTTCTATTCTTCATAATCAAAAAAATAGTTATATGAATGTCCAACTTAAAGAGTTTGGTTTATCCCATGGACAAGCGATTACTTTAAAAATTATTTATGAAGAAAATAATATCAAACAAGAAGATTTAAATAAAAGATTACAAATTGATAAAAGCGCAGTTACGAGAATTTTAAAAACATTAGAAGATAAGGGATTTATTATTAAAAAAACTTCAAAAGAAGATAAAAGAAATCATGTTTTGTCTTTAACTTCTAAGGGAAAAGAATTATATCCTAAAATTAAAGATGTTATTAAAGAGACAACAGAGATGATGATTAAAGATATTGATCAAAATGAGCTTATTCTTTTAGAAGAACTTTTATTAAAAATGAAAATGAATTTGGAGGATACGTATGAAAAATGATGATAAGATGGGGACTAAAAATATATTACCTTTATTAGTAGAATTTTCAATTCCAGCTATTATCGGAATGCTTGTTAATGCAATTTATAATATTGTTGATCGTATGTTTATTGGAAATGCTCCAGAATTGGGGGCAATTGGTTTAGCAGGAATTAGTATTTGTTATCCTGTAACTCTTGTTTTAATGGCCATTTCTTTAATGATTGGAATGGGTGGAGCCACTCGTTTTTCAATAGCATTAGGTCAAGGTAAAAAAGCAGAAGCTGGAAAGTATATGGGAAATGGTCTAACTTTAACAATTATTTTAGGCCTAGTCTTTATGATTTTAGGAAATGTTTTTTTAGCACCAATGTTACGTTTATTAGGTGCTTCAAAAACTGTTTTGCCTTATGCTGAAAATTATTTAAGTATTATTTTATATGGTGCTGTTTTTCAATGTATTGCAATGGCAGGAAATAATTTTTCTAGAGCTCAAGGAAATCCTAAAAATGCCATGATTTCACAATTGATCGGAGCAGGGTTTAATATTTTATTTGACTATATTTTAATTTGTATTTTCCATATGGGAATGCAAGGAGCTGCTTTTGCAACGATTGGTGGACAGTTTTTAAGTGCTTTATGGCAACTTGCATTTTTATTTGGAAAAAGAACGATTATTCCTTTAAATGCAACTTTATTGAAATTACAGTTGAATATTTCAAAACAAATTATTCAAACAGGAATACCTGCATTTTTAATGCAAATATCGAATAGTGTTTTAAATATTATTTTGAATGCGTCTCTTGTTAAATATGGTGGAGATTTAGCGTTAAGTGCTATTGGTATTGTTACAAGCATTCAAACACTTATTTTGATGCCAATTACTGGTTTGATGCAAGGTCAACAACCATTGATTTCATATAATTATGGTGCTTTAAAAATGGAGCGTGTTAAAGAAACATTAAAATATGCAATTATAGGTGCTACAATGATTGCTTTGATTGGTTTTATCGCAGTACAATTTTTTACAAAAAGTATTGTCTATATGTTTAATGATGAAGCAGATGTTGTAAAATTATGTAGCCATGCTTTACATATTTGGTTTATGTGTTTACCGCTTATTGGTGCACAAGTAATGTGTGCAAACTATTTTCAAGCGATTGGTAAGATAAAAATATCAAGTGTTTTAAATTTATTGAGACAAATTATTATTTTAATTCCTTGTATCATAATTTTTTCATCGATTATAGGTTTAGATGGTATTTTTATAGCTGTCCCTGTTGCGGATCTATCAGCGTTTATTATTACTGTTTTATTATTAAAAAATGCCTTAAAAAAAGAAGCCTGAGCTTCTTTTTAATTATATCTTTTTACAACGAATCGATTCAATAACAGGTTGATTTTCTTTTTTTACAGTTCCATTATTATCTGTTGTATTAGTAACAATGCCTGGAACATAACTAGCTGGTGAAAACAAATTTGACGTTGTTGTAGTCCAGTCTGCTCCTTCTGCCTTATCCAGTCCCCATACATAAATAGGAGTTTCAGCCCATTTATCCACCACAGCTCTTGTCTGTTCAATAGCAATATTAGATTCTGCACCTAAAGATACAGCAACATCACTTTTAGGCACAATTACTTCTCGTGAATTAGTAGTCTCATCATTAGAACAACTAGCCAATATAGCAGCAGTTCCTAGTACAAATAAAAGATTCTTCTTCATATTCATTATTATTCATTAAATTTATCATCAGGATTCACTTCGATATCTCCTCCATCTTTCCATTCGCCTAGTTCAGCAGTTATGAGAACCTGCTGCAAACCATAAACTGCAATAGTCACATTATAAGATGCAGAAGCCTCAAATTTATCAATACCAGCCGATTCGGTACTACCTGTCTTTTTCACTTCATTAGCATTCAACACAAAAGGATTCTTCTCATCACCTCCATATTTATAATAACGCTTATCAGCATCAGTATAATAATCTTTAGGATCTTCCGGTGCTGGAATCAAATTTCCATCAGCATCATAATACTGCATAACTTCAACTTCAAGCTCGTATTTTTCAACACCTGGATTTACTAGCAAGGCCTCGCCTACAAGATTAGCAGAAAGATTTTTTGCAGAAGCATGATATTTACCCAAAATATCAGACAAATCTGACTGTTCAGCAATTAACGTTGCTTTCTTTTGAAACTTGTAAGATCCATCCGGATTTTTTGCATATAAATCAAATGTATTTTCCCAACGAGCCTTGTCTAATAGTTGCATAATCTTATTATTATTTTCATCCTTCGTTCTCTCTTGAAGAGCTAAAAATTCCTCTGGTCCATTCCAAGCAATTCCTTTATTATCAGGGTTCGAATATGCAAAGACTAACTTACCCGTAGATTGAGATTTTACTTTGATAGAACGTACATACACTTCTTCTGGCTTAGCATCTCCCTGTCCTTTGATGTTGAACACCAAACGAGTCAATAAATGTTCAAATTTCATATTCGGTTGAACATTCTTACGAGCT
>ERZ825137.5076-NODE-5076-length-12541-cov-4.661701_pt1 | contig 12541 bp, 4 predicted proteins | sample MGYA00519873_ERZ825137 | MGnify/ENA primary metagenome ERZ825137 (study PRJEB31778, sample SAMEA3449190) | human gut metagenome | biome: human gut; feature: human-associated habitat; material: faeces | place: United Kingdom | collected 2010/2012 ... | reverse complement strand
GCCGGTAAGCTCCGGGTCGAGAGCGCTCGTCGGCTCGTCAAAGCAGAGAATGTCCGGTTCGAGCGCGAGAGCGCGCGCGATCGCGACGCGCTGCTGCTGGCCGCCGGAGAGCTGATGCGGGTAATAGCCTGCGCGGTCGGCAAGCCCCATCTGACTGAGAAGCTCCATGCCGCGGTCGTTGATACCCTTTACTATCGCCTTGGAATCGGCCTTGTACACCTCGGTGTTCTTGGCCTGAAGCTTCGGCGCGAGGGTCACGTTCTCAAGCGCGGTGTACTGAGGGAAGAGATTGAAGCTCTGGAATACGAGCCCAAAGTGCAGGCGGTTTTTCCTGATCTCCGCGTCGGTGAGCTTTTTCTCGGCGCTGTCGTCAAACAGGACGTGCGCACCCGCCTCGGTGTTCACGGTGATCCTGCCGGAGCTCGGCATTTCAAGGAAGTTCAGGCAGCGCAGCATAGTGGTCTTGCCGCTGCCGGAGGAGCCGATGATGCTCAGCGCCTCGCCCTTATTGAGGGAGAAGCTGATGCCCTTGAGGACGTCCAGCGCATCAAAGCTCTTTTTCAGGTTTTCAACTTCAAGTATTGCCATGGGACGCCTCCTTATCTGAAGTAGCTGAGCCGGCGCTCAATGTAGTTGAACAGCAGCGTGAGTACGCCGACAAACAGCAGGTAGTAAACGCCGGTGTAGAACAGCGGCCATGTGATGCCGTCGGACTTCATGAACGCTTCGCCCGCCTTGGTAAGCTCGATGATGGCGATGATGCGCGCAAGCGAGGTGTCCTTCACAAGGGTGATGATCTCATTGCTCATGGGCGGGACGATGCGCTTTATCATCTGAAGCAGCGTGACCTTGAAGAAGATCTGCGTCTTTGTCATGCCGAGGACTTCACCGGCCTCGCGCTGTCCCTGCGGGACGCCCTCAATGCCGCCGCGGTAGATGACGGAGAAGTAGCAGGCATAGTTTATCACAAACGCCACCGTGCAGGCAAGCAGGCGCTTTGCGCCCCATATGTTCTGGCCGAACCAGAGGCCGGGGCCGTAATAGATAATGATGAGCTGAAGCATGAGCGGTGTGCCGCGGATGATCCAGACGATTATATTCGTCAGCGCGCTTATCGGGCGGAAGGCGGCAAGCCCCGGCGAGCTCTTGGCAAGGCGCGAAAACGGCGCCCATTTGCTCATAGAGCCGAAGGCAATCACAAGCCCCAGCGGGAGCGCGAAAAGCAGCGTCAGCGCAAAGAGCTTCGCCGCCGTGCCGAGACCTGCGAGCAGGCTCATGGTTACAGTCCAAAACATGAGGATTCTCCTTGAAAATTATTTGTATCTTGAGCGCCCCAAAGGCGAGCCGGTTTTTGCCGGTTCGCCCCTGGTATAAGGTTTCTTTTTATCAGCCGTTGGTTACGACGACCTGAGCGTTGTTGCAGTAAGCGTTGGTGCACTGCATTGCGTTCATGACTTCACTCGTGAGGGTCATGCCGTTCCAGACGACGTCGATGCTCTTGGCTTCGAGCTCAAGGATCTTGTTGTCCCAGTCGATCTCGATGAACTGGATCTCAACGCCGAGCTTCTCTGCGACGAGCTTTGCCATGTCAGCGTCAAAGCCGATCCATTCGCCGTTCTCATCCTTGTAGTCCATCGGCTCGAAATCGGTGATGCCGACGATGAGGGTGCCCTTGTCCTTGATGTAGGCAACATCGCCGTCATCAGCGTAGCTGACTTCCTCGGCTGCGGGCTGCTCGACAAGGCTCTCCTGCACGCCGTAGGTCTTGGCTATCTCAAGCATGGTGCCGTCAGCATAGGTCTCAGCGAATACGCTGTTGATGAAGTCTGCCAGGTCGCTTCCCTTGCGGCAGCCGACGCCGTATTCCTCGGTGGTCAGCTCATCGCCGAGCTTCATGTCGGGGTAGCTGGTGCCTTCGCCGATCATCGCGCCGGCCATCAGCAGGTCGATTATCGCGGCATCGGAGGTACCGGCGGCAACTTCCATCAGAGCCTTGCTCTGGGTATCAACACTGACGACGTTCCAGCCGTTTTCAAGAGCGACGGCCTCACCGGCGGAACCGGCTTCAACAGCATAGACGAGATCGCCCGCGCTCTTTTCCTCAGCCGCGGGGGCTTCGGTAGCAGCTTCCGTTGCGGCAGGAGCCTCGGTAGCTGCGGGGGTGGAGCTCTGTCCGCAGGCGCACAGTGCGAACACTATAGCGGCGGCAAGTATCATAGCAAGAATCTTTTTCATTTTCAAGTCCTCCTTATCAGCGGGGTTGTTTTTCAGTACGGTAGTATAATAACACATTAGCGAAATAAAGCAAGAGGAAATTTTGGTTTTATCTGTGCGTTTTTTGCACAGATAAAACCAGTGCTTATTTCATTAACGCAACAAGAAACCTTGCGGCTGTGGTCGAGAGGAAAGTCACGCTTATCATCCCGCAGATGACCATCCTGTCCCCTATCTCGCTCATAAGGATCGCGCGCTTGCGCTCGTCCACGACAAGCCTGTATATCACGTCCTGCGAGATGAGCATATTGAGAGGGAAGCCTATCATTATATTCATGCCGAGCGCGATGCCCATATACGCCGAGAAGCCCAGCATACGCCCGACAAGCGCCGACAGCAGCGTGATGGCTACGAGGTCGGTCAGCAATATGAGCAGCAGCGGCGGCAGCATCTGCGTGAACATCTGAGGCGTTGTCGTCGAGAAGCCTGCGAGCACGACGGCCATCAGCAGGAAGAACACAAAGCCCTCGCTCTTCGACGCGCTCAGCTCGTTTTTCCCGAGTATCCCGAGACGCGAGAGCAGCAGCCCAAGCAGCAGGCACAGCACATAGCGCGGCAGCCCCGTGAGCATCCCGAGCCGGGACGCGATCCACGACACCGCGTAGAGCTTCAGCAGCGCCCCGTATTGCAACGTGATACCCCGGCGCTCGCCGCTGTGTGGCTTCGCTTCAGCGTCCTCATGCTTTTCCGGGAGCGTCTCACCCGAGGCGAGCAGACGCGCGGACTCTTTCTTTATGCACAGCGTCGCCGCCGGGCCGCCGACGAGCGCCTGCGTCGTCATTATGAGAACCGAGAGCGTGATTATCTGCTCATAGCCCAAGGAACGCGCCCGCTCCTGGACGATCAGCGCCGCGGCCATGCCGCCCATGGGGAAGCCGTCGCCGGTAGCGGCGCTGGTCACGCCGGCCTTACCGCCGTCCTTACCGCCGGAGCTAACGGCCCGGGCGCTGTCCCGTCGGAAGGAGACGGAGGCGCTGCCGTCGCCGGAGACGATGGTGATGGTGCGCTCGCCGAAGGCCAGCGTGCGCAGGAACTGTGCGCGGAACGTGACGATCAGCCTGCCGCCATCGGGATCAGCCGTCACCTCGTAGTTGGCGGGGTCCACCGTCACGCCGTCGATCTGCACGGTGGAGCCGCCATACTCCTGGCGGAAGGTAACGCCCAGCGTCTTGTCGCCGGGTCTCCATACCCTCACATCGCCCACGATGCGCAGACCGATGGCGGGCAGGATGGTGTCCCCACGGGTGATCTCTCTGCCGGCAGCGGCGTCCAGATAATACTTGCCGCAGCCGGAGCAGTACCAGTATTCGATGTTGCCGTCGGCGGTGGAGGTGGCGTTGACCTTGTCCACGCGGCGCAGCAGGCCGCCGTGGTTCCCGGGTGCCGGATCGCCGAAGCTTTCGCCGCAATATCTGCACACCGCAGGAGCCTTGCAGGAGGCGGGAGTGCCCACAGTGTGGCCGTTGTTGACCGTGATCTGCACCTGGGTGCTGTTGCCGGCCCGATCGGTGGCCACAATGGTGTGGAGCTGGCTGTCCGCCTCAATGATATAGGTGCTCCCTGCGGCGCGGCCGGGGGCGCTGACAGCCGCTGTGCCGTCCACGGTGACAGTATCCAGATACGCATCGGTGACGGTGAAGGTCACGCTGCCGCAGTAGACCGCGCCGTCGTCCACACCGGCGATGACCGGCGCGGCGGCATCCAGCACCACGCCGTCGGACCGCAGATAGGTGACGTTGCCCGCCGCATCGGTGATCCGTGCATAGGCGATGAGCCTGCTGTCGGGAGTGATGGCCACAGGCGCAGTGTAGGGCCGGAGGGTCATGCCGTCCAGCTGTGCCGCGGTATAGTCCTCCTCCGTGAGCAGGTACTCGATGGCCGTCACACCGCTGGCCTCGTCCGCCGCCGTCAGCGTCACGGTCTGCCGGCTCTTGTAGAACAGGTCAAAGCTGATGGTATTCCAGAAGCTCTGCCACGCGTTGCGCTGGTCGATGCGGATCTCGCCGGTGGGATTGGTCTTGTCGATCTTGTAGGTGAGGGTGATGGACTCGGAGATATAACCGTCCGCCGTGTTCTTCACATAGAAGGTCAGGCTGCCGGCGCCCGTCTCATCGGAGCGGGTCAGGCTGCCGCGCCAATCGCCGTTGGCGGTATTGGTGCCGGACACCTGCCAGCCGTCCGCCGCCGTCACCATGAAGTTCTGATTCGTCCACTGGCCGGTGCTGGCGGTATACTCCGCGCCGGTGGCGGTATACGCCCTGATGCTGGCGGTGATGCCGGCGGGCTGGGTCAGGCTGTAATTGCCGGCTTTGCCGTTGGCGCTGTCGGCGATGGTGACTCGGTGAAGCTGACGGGAATGTTGTCGCCCGCAGCCACCGTGTCGAAGGTAGGCGTGCCGCAGCGGAGCATCAGTGTCTCGCCGTCCGCCAGATTCACCAGCGTGGGCGTGCCCTCGATGGCGGCGGTGTTGAGCCCGTCATAGAGCTTGTCGCGGACGGTCAGACTGCCAATGCTCAGCGGACGCGCCGTGATGGCGGCGCTGCCGGAAATGGGCTGCGCGGCCAGGGTATAGTTGGCCGCGTCGCTGCCCGCCAGAGCGAAGCCCGTAAAGGTCACGGTCCTTCTGCCCACGTCGGGACTGTCCGCGTTGGCCTGCCCCATCACCACGGACAGGTCGTCGCCGCTGATCTTGCCCTCCATGGCCCGCTCGGGATAATAGTACCTGCACACGATGGCCGTGCTGCCGTCGTAGGTCTTGTCCTCCAGTGCAGGGGTGTGGAGCCGGATCTCCTTCGGAGTGATGGTAAAGGTCCCCGTCTTTTCAATGCGGTCGTAGTGCTCTGTCTCCGCCACGGTCAGCCGCACGTTGTAGGTGCCGGCGTCCTCTGGCGCTGCGGTGGTGTAGGCGCCGGGGTCCGCGCCGTCGGGCTTGAACTCCCATGTCATGACGCCGTCGCTCTCCGTATTGGCGGAGGGCGTCACAGGCTCGCTGTCATAGATCTTGTCCATGGAGGCGATGTCAGCGTCCACAGTGGACCTGCCCACGGTCAGCACCACGGTGGTGGAGGCCGGCGCCTGATTGTCGCCGCCGGAGACATAGGTCTCGCCCAAGGGGTCATAGGACACGGTCAGGGTGTAGCTGCCCGCCGTCAGCGCCGTCAGGAAGCTGTTGGTCAGGGTGATAGCCAGCTGGCCGTTGGTGGATGCGCCGATCCGATACTCCGTATCCCTTACCAGCGCTCTGCTGCCCATGGTGATGCTTCTCACCGTGCTGCCGTTGTCCTTCACACGGAATACGCAGTCGTCCGCGGAGGCTTCGGCGAAGCTGACGCGCTCCGTGATCTGCTCCGCGTCGGTGTAGACCACCATGCCGTCGGCATTGACCACGGTAACGTTGCCCTCCCGGTCGATGGCCTTCACATAGAGGAAGCCCTTGCTGTTGGGAGCCACGGTAAAGCTGCCCCTGCCGTCGGTGTCCAGCGTCAGCGCCGTCCAGCCGTCGGCGGCTCCGGCGTCGGCTTCCTTGGTAAAAGCCGTGCCGCTCAGCAGGTACTCCGCCTTGTCCAGCCCCGCGCCCACATCGGCGGCGGTGACGCTGACCGTCTGTGTCTCCTTGAAGAACAGGCCGAAGGAAATACGGTTCAGGAAGTTCCTGAAGCTGCTGTTCCGGATGGTGATCTCCGCCGTGGGCGGCGTGTTGTCGTATGCGCCCACGATGCGCAGCAGGCTGTTGTTGAAGTCTGCCGTCACCTGAACGGTGTAGCCGGCGGCGTCGCTGCCGGTAAATCGCTGCTTTGTGGTCAGCGCACCCTGCTCCAGCTCCAGGCCGTCCTCGCCGGTGTAGCCCGGCAGCATGGTGACGCGGAGGGTGTAGGTCTGGCCGCTGCGCACCGTCCTTGTCAGGTCTGCCTCCTCCACGGCCACGCCCACATGGCTGGAAATGCGCATATCCACCAGACGGTAGAGGGTGAACGTCACGGTGGTCACGTTGCCCGCTTCGTCGGCGGCGGTGATGGTCACCGGCTTGCCATCGCCCTCACTCAGGGGCAGCTCATACCGGCCGGCCGCGTCGGGGCGCACCTCTGCGGCTGTACCGCTGCCGTAGGACACGGTCACCTTTACCTCATTGGCGTCCGCCACGGTGTAGATTACGTTGTCCGTCACGTCCATGACCTGCCGTCCGTTCTCGGTCTTGAGCGCCGCGCCGTTCAGGAAGCCGATCACCGGCGCGGCAGTGTCCGTTTCGCTGACGTCGCCGCAGCCGCACTTCTTCTCATGGGTAGCGGTGTCCCATTCATAGCTGTGGTTGGAATGGGGTCTCACCGTGTAGCTCTGGCTCATCAGGCTGTTCACATAACCGTTTTCCAGATGCTCGATCCCAAAGTAGGCATAGCCGGTCTTCAGCATATCCTTCAGCAGCTGGTCGCCGCCGCACTCGAGACCGCCATACTCGCCGCCGGACAGCTCACCCTTCGCGCCGATACCAAATTCCACGTTGCTGCGGAACTTACCGGCAGAGGCCACCAGCTTGCCGCCGTCCCCGATCGTGACCGCATTTCGGAACTCAGGCTCGCCGCTCTGCGCAGTCACGGTGAGCACACCGCCGCTGAGCACTTCGGTCTGATTTTCAACGGTGACGCTGCCGGTCAGTCCGACCGTACCGGCTCGCATCGTTATACGGCTTATCGTACCGCCGGTCACCTCCGCCGCCGGAGTGCCGTCCCTGGTCTGGAGATGCCCCATGGCCGCGCCGTTGGCGGTCAGCTTAGCGCTGCCGTACAGCTCCACATCGCGCAGCACGGTGCCGTTGACGGTCAGGTCCGCCGTGTCCCTGACCTGCATATTGCAGGATACCTCGCCGCCCGAAAGGATCACCGCCGCGCTGCCGCCGGCTGTGAAGGCGGTATTGCCGGCCTTATGGCCGTTGAGGTCCAGCGTGAACTTGCCGCCGTTGATGCTTACATCCTCCGCCGCGTCCTGATACAGCCTGACGGTATACAGGGCGGCGTCCTGCACGCCGGCAGAGAGGGTCTTGACTGCGGCCAGCGCCTCGCTCAGTGTCTTGTACCAGTCAACGCTGGCGCCGCTGCTGACGGAGGCCGTGAAGCTCTCGCCGCAGGCGCAGGTGCCGTCACCGCGGATGCTGTGGACGTGACTGATGACCTTGACGTTGGTCAAATTGTCGGTTTTCCCCTGAATGAACTCGCTTATGTCGGCCCTGTAATAGACATAACCGCTCTTCAGCAGCTCGCTCAGCGTGCGGCCGGCGGCGATGCCAAGCTTTTTGTATGTACCGCCTGCCAGCTCGCCGACGGCCTCCTCCGCAAATTCCAGCACTCCGTTGAATTTGGCTGTGGAATTGGGAACGACCGTCATCCTGGCGCCGCCCCCGATGCGGACGTCCCCATCAAAGACGGGGGCCTCCCGCACGCTCAGCTCGCCGCCGTCCACGTTGACCTGACCGGTGACTTTCGCGTTGAAATGGACACGGACCTCACCGCCCGTCATATCGATGGTTCCCACGGTGCCGCCGTTCATGATCAGCAGTGCGTTGGCGCTCTCCACCTTGAAGGCCGACGCGCTGGCGTCGGGATAGAATTGCACGTTGGCGCTGCCCTGCAGCGTGATCCTGCCCAGCCCCTCCGCAGCGCTGACGGTCAGCGATGCACTGCTGACGGTCACGTCAGATACCAGCTTGCCGTTCTGGATGCCGATATCGGTCGTGCCGCTGATGGCCAGGCCGCTGGGCACGGTGGCCGTCTTGCCGTTGAGATCCAGCGTAAACTTGCCGCCGGTGATGCGCACATCCTCCGTCACATCCCGATGCAGCCTGACGGTGTAGCGGCTGGCGTTCTGCGCGTCGGCAGAGAGGGCCTTGACCTCGGCCAGCGCCCCGTTGAGCGTGTCGTATCCGGTGACCTCGCCCGCCGCGTCGGTCAGGGTAGCCACGAACTGGTACTGGCAGGTGCCGCATTTTCCGTTCGCATCGATGTCGGGGTGGCCGCAGGGCTCCAGCGTCACGTTGAAGACCCGGGACTCCGCCCGGTAGCCGTGGAACGTCAGCTGGAGCTGGTACTGGCCGGTTTTCAGCGTGGTATTGCTGCTTACCGTAACGGTGCCGTTCCCGTTGCTGCTGACCTTAGGCGCATCCGCTGTCGACCACTCATCGATGGCGCTGGCGCGGTAATAGAGCTTGGCGTCGAATACCCAGCTCATGGCGCTGTCATACGCCGCCGTTACCTTCAGGCTGGGAATAGTGGGCGAGGTCTCGTAGACGGTCAGTGTGCCGCTCGCCGGTGTCTGCTGGATGATGCGCAGGGGTGCATCCACCACCTCGACCTCATGCAGCCGCTTCTGGCCGGCCACGGACGTCGTATCCGCATTGCTGTCATCCTGCCAGGCATCTGCGCCCAGCACCGACCGGTACGCTTTGCCCGCGCCCAGCAGATCCATCACGTTCTCATTCGGATCCATCAGGGTGATCATGCCGAAGTAGCCGCCGTTGAGCAGCAGCGTGCCGTCGTCATGCTGCACGATGCCGCCGAATTTGCCGCTCTCGACGATGATCCTGCCGCCCTCTGCGGCATTGGGCACGCACGGCTGCCCCACCTTGATGGACGCGCTGTCCGTCAGGGTCACCTCGGCGGTCTGTGCCGCGAAGAAGTTGTTCTCAGCCACCGTCAGCTTCCTGCCGTTGAAGTCGATGGTAAAGGTGCCCGCCGCGATGGTGTAGTTCGCTTCCACCGCCGCATCCGCCAGCATCCTCACGGTGCTGCCGTCCAGACGCGCCGCCGCGTTGACGGCTTCCTCGAAGGTCCCATAGCTGGTGGTCACACCGGCGGCGTCCGTCACTGTTGCCGCCGCCACCTCCGCGCCGCAGTTGTTGCACTTGCCGTTGGTAACGCCCGCTCTGTGGTCGCAGACGGTGACCTCCAGACTCTGCGCCGGAACGTCATTCCTGACATAGGTGCTGTTGAGGAACTTGTATCCATCGGTCACGTTGTCAAAGTCCCGATAGGCCTCGCTGCCCTTGATGGACACCGTGTCCGGTGTGAACGCCGCGCGGCTGGCAGCGGTGCCGCCGGCAGCCTTGAAGCTGGCGACTCCGCTGAGCTCGATGGTGAGCTCGCCCATGTCCGTATGGTTGACGCCGTAGCTTATGACCGTCCCACCGTCCAGCCGCTTGGGATTGCCGATAGCGGTCACGCGGCCCGTGCCGTTGACGAACAGATTCGCCTCGCTGGCGTCCATCATATTGATACCGGCGCTGAAGCCGTTGGTCTCATTGGCGGAGGACCCGTTTGTCAGCTGGCCGCCGTTGGCGTTCAGCACGCCGCCGCTGTTGACCGTCACCTCACTGCGGCTGGTCATCTGCAGGCCGACGCTGGCAAAGCTGTCGCCGCAGGGAGCCACGCCGCCGCTGGCGTTCACCTCGGCATTTTCAATGACCGCGTTATTGCCCAGATAGATACCGCCGCTGATGGGCTTGATGCTGGAATTGAGATCCTGCACCGCCGTGCCGCCGTTGGCGTTCAGCACGCCGCCGTCGGAGACGCTCACGCTGTTGCCGGACACGCCGTAGCTCTGGAGGCCGCTGCCGCCGGTGGCGGTGACGGTGCCGTTCTTCACGGTCACGTCGCCGAAGATGCCGTAGCTGATGCCGGCGCTTCCGGCGCTGCCGCCGTCCGCGACCAGCTCCGCGCCGCCGTCCACATAGACAGCGCCCTTCACGCCGCAGCTGTCCTTGGCCTTTACGTTGCCGATGCCGCTGCCGTTGGCCGTCACCCTCGCGCCCTGCTCCACGCGCAGCGTATTGCCGCCCATGTAAATGGCCGCGCCGCTGGTGCCGTTGTCAGAGCTGGTACCGTAGTAGTTGACGGTCAGCTCGCCGCCCGTGTACGCATCATATGCATGCGCAACGGTCAAATTGCCTTCCGCGCGCCAGCCCAGACCGTTGACAGTCAGCGTGGCGTCCTGCCCCAGCCCCACCGTCACATCGCCCTTGGACCACACGGCGCACTCGTTGGCGCCGCCGCCTGTGATGCTGCACTCGCCCACCACCTTCACGGTGGTTCCGGCCGGCAGGATCAGCGCATTGGAGCCCTCGGCCTCGATCTGCACCTTGTACAGATACAAATAGTTCTCGCCGGCGACCCATTGGTATCCGCCGTTGGCATCCAGGGAGACCTGGTTCTCTCCCGTGGTCAGGTCAAGGCAGGTGACCTTCTTCACCGCGCCTGTCTGCGCCGCCGCGATGCTTTTGACGTCCCGGGTCACGGTGTAGGTGTCGCTGCCGCCCCGCTTCTGCTCCGTCCGTGTCTGGACGGACGCGGCGGGCAGGTCCTCCGCCATCGCCGCCCACGCCGTGGCGGGCAGCAGGGAAAATACCATCACCGCCGCCATCGCCACCGACAGGAGCCGTTTTTTCAAACTGCTGTTGTTCATCTCACTTCTCCTTCTTGCCCACTTGACTGCCTGCTCTTCACTTCTCTTTCTTGCTCATTTGGCTGCTTACGTCTCTCATCTGACCGATGCATCAGGTGCAAAATTTGTATCCGGCTGCCGGAAGGAACGATGATCGTCCAGATCGGTTAATTATCATTTTACCACGGGAATCGCACAGAAGCAACATTTTTTAACACATTATCTTCATAAGCGGCAAAACCGCGATAGATGCACATTTTTTAATGACATTTAACGGCCTCCGCAAATCGCCCCTTGACATCCTCCGGCACAGTCATGATAATATACATATTGCAGCTTTGCAGGATTTCTTTCGAAGACCGTGAGGAGGAACGGACCCCATGGAGAATTACAAATTTTCGACCTTACCCTATCAGCGCCCCGATCTGGAGGCCCGCCGCACCCAGCTGGCCCGGTGGCAGGACGCCGTGGAGCAGGCGGAGAGCTTCGACGCGCTGCGTGCGCTGCTCCTTGAGATGGACCGCGCCAACGGTGAGCTGTCCACCCAGTGCGCCATCGCCCACATCCGCCACACTCTGGACACCCGCGACGCCTTCTATGAAGCGGAGATCCACTACCTGCAGGACACCCTGCCCACCCTGGGCGCCGCCGAGGTGGCGCTGAGCGAGGCCATCGCCTCCAGCCCCTTCCGCCCCGACATCGAGCGGGAGTTCGGCAAACAGTATTTCGTCGCCATCGACCTGCAGAAAAAGCAGTTCTGCGAGGCCAACGTCCCCCTGCGCCAGCAGGAGTCCCGCCTGACCAACGAGTATCAGAAGATCATGGCCGCCGCCGAGATCCCCTTCGACGGCAAGACCCTGAATCTCTACGGCGTGCAGAAGTACTTCGAGCACCCAGACCGTGCCGTCCGCGCCGCCGCGGTCAAGGCGTACTCCGCGTTCTACGAGGCCAACGAGCCCCGTCTGGAGGAGATCTGGGACGAGCTGATCCGCATCCGCAACCAGATGGGCAAAAACCTGGGCTATGAGAACTACATTCCCCTGGGCTACCTGGAGCAGGGCCGCACCGACTACGGCGAGAAGGAGGTGGCCTCCTTCCGTGAGCAGGTGCGCACCGTCCTCGTTCCGCTGTGTCAGAAGCTCTATGACGCGCAGGCCAAGCGTCTTGGCATCGACCATGTCCTGTGGCACGATGAGAAAATGGTGTTCCCCGACGGCAACGCCGAGCCCGCCGGCGATGCAGAATTCATGGTCGAGACCGCCCGGAAGATGTACCACGAGATCAGTCCCGAGACCGGCGAGTTTATCGACTTCATGATCGACCACCAGCTGATGGACCTGGAGAACAAGCCCGGCAAGGCCTCCACCGGCTACATGACCAGCCTGCCCAGCCTGAAGGCCCCCTTCGTGTTCTCCTGCTTCAACCACACGATCTTCGACATGCAGGTCCTGACCCACGAGCTGGGCCACGCCTTCGCCGGCTACATGGCCATGCGCAGCCAGCCCATCTCGGACTATTACAGTGAGACCACCGACATCGCGGAGATCCACTCCATGTCCATGGAGCAGTTCGCCTACCCCTATGCCCAGTGGTTCTTCGGCGATCAGGCGGACAAGTTCCGCTTTGCCCATTTGCAGGAGGCGCTGACCTTTGTGCCCTTCGGCGTGGCTGTGGACGAGTTCCAGCACATCTGCTACGCCGATCCCCAGCTGACGCCCAAGGAGCGGACGTACCAGTGGCGCCTGCTGGAGGAGAAGTACATGCCCTGGCGCAGGTACGACAATGACGCCTTCATGGAGCGCGGCGGCTACTGGTATCACAAGCTGCACATCTACCTCTACCC
>ERZ825137.5069-NODE-5069-length-12554-cov-3.961757_pt1 | contig 12554 bp, 7 predicted proteins | sample MGYA00519873_ERZ825137 | MGnify/ENA primary metagenome ERZ825137 (study PRJEB31778, sample SAMEA3449190) | human gut metagenome | biome: human gut; feature: human-associated habitat; material: faeces | place: United Kingdom | collected 2010/2012 ... | reverse complement strand
TACCGTTTTTGGTAATAAAGACCGGCTCGTTGTAGGCATGGCAGTAAGAGGAAATGTCATTGTAGTTGTTTCTCAAATCTGCGCTGGAACGAATGTTCGGCATAGATAGCACCTCTCTTTCATACACAAATTATATCATAATTTGTGTATGAAAACAAGTAGGAGTTTTAATTGAATGTGACAGTCCAGTAGGTATACTGCCCCTCGGCGGTGGAGCAAAACCAACAGGCCACACCCATGCTCGTAAAGCTGGCGTTGGTGATGTTGGCATAGTGGGCAGGACTGTTCTGCCAATAGCTGCATACGCTGCTGGCCGAGCCGATAGGACCGGCTGCGCAGATTTCGCTGCGGGTGGTCATGCCGCTGTGGTCGAACGCACCGCCCGCGACAAAGCTCTCGCAGCGGGCATCTGCCGCCGCGCTCAGCCCGCCGTCCATTGCCAGCGGGGAAAGTCCCGCCGCCGCACGGATGGCGTTGATGTTCTCCTGCACGGCCCAGTATGCGCTGTCGCTGCTGTCGATGCTCCACCATTGCTCCGTACCGGCTGCAAGGTCGAACGGCACCGCACCATAACTCATACTAACCTGTGCCGGAGTGGCGGCTACGGTTTCCTCCACCGGGGCTTGCGTGGGTTCTGCGGTGGGGACTGCCGTAGGCTCTGCTGTCGGCGCGGGCGTGGGGGCCTGTGTCGGTTCGGGTGTCGGCTCAGGGGTTGCTGTCTGCGCAGGTTCGGCAGTTGCAGCAGCTTCTACCGGCTGCGCATTTTCTTCGGTGGCCGGTGAGATTTCCACCAGTGCAGCCGGTTCAGCCGCAAGAGTTTCATCCGCTGCCGCTGCACACCCGGATAGCGCCAATACTATGCCCAATGCAACAATAGATTTTTTCATAAAAACTACTCCTTTCATCCTTGGGGTGGTCGCGTATACGATTGGTCTTTCTGTCTTTAATCATAAAATTTATCGTTCCCCCTGTCCACGCTGTCGATTGTCGGTCTGACACTGTTGCTCCGGCTCGGTGTCGGTCACAATGTCTTTGTCGTTCATGTTCAGCAGTCCCTCCAGCACCGCAAGACGCTTACTCTTTTCAGTCAGTTCCGTTGCCTGTGGAAATGGCCGCTTGACTTCTTCCTCGGCGCTGGCAAGCTGCTGTTCCAACTGGATTTGCATATTGCGGGTCTTTTCAATGCTCGGTTCAATACCATTTGCCAAATTGGAAAGGCGTGTCAGATTGCCCAACACATCAGCTCCCAGCTGAGTGCTATATGTACCAGAGCCAGCCAATCTTGCATGGTATTCGTTGCCAAAAGGCAGATGTTGGATTTGCAGTTCCATACCCTTGAAATACCCGATAGGTACGGGCTTTTCGCTATTCAGTGCCAAGCCCAGCAGACCTAACAGGGCTTTCCCCGCAGGTTCTTTTTCGTAGTAAACTTTCTTTTCCAACTGGATACAGAAAACATCTTTGCCGTCCGCATCCACTACGGAGTGTTCCTTTACGGTGGCGGCGTCTACCGTGGCATTTTCAATCTGTTCTTTGCATTTTCGGATTTCAGCCGGGAAACCGATGGCAATTTTATTTTCCAGTTCATAACGCTGGCTGTCATGGGCAGCTTTCAGTGTTTTAAGACGGGTCAACTGCACGTCCAAGTCCATCTTTTCCTTGATAAGCGGATTGCCTGCCGCCAATGCCTTTACCTCGGCGTAGGACAGTGCGGCCTCGTCCATATCATTGCAGCTGCGAGCCGGAGATTTTGAGGTCATAATCTGTCCGATGAATTTTTGCTTATTTTCGATAAGCTGCCATGAGTAGGCATCAAATGTTCCCTCCGTTACATAACGGAAAACATATACCTCCTTATTTTCATTGCCCTGTCGTAATATTCTGCCCTCACGCTGCTCAATATCAGATGGCCGCCACGGTACATCCAGATGGTGCAACGCAATCAACCGCTTTTGGACATTGGTTCCGGCTCCCATTTTGGCGGTGCTGCCCATCAGCACGCGAACTGCACCGCTGCGAACTTTTCCGAAAAGTTCCGTCTTGCGGGCATCGGTGTTTGCTTCATGGATGAAGGCAATTTCTGTTTCGGGGATTCCGCGCTCGATCAGCTTTGCTTTCATGTCATCGTAGACATTGAAAACGCCCGCCTTGGGCGTGGACAGGTCGCAGAAAACAAGCTGCGCACTGCGCTGGGCCTTGGTCTGCTCCCATATCTCAAAGACTTTTCCCACGCAGATATTCACTTTGCTGTCGGGGTCATCCGGCAAGTCGGGGTCAATCAAGCGCTGATCCAGCGCCAATTTGCGCCCGTCATTGGTGATTTTCAGCATATTATCCACATAAGGTTTTACTTCTCGATTGCGGATTTTGTCGGCGCGTTCGCCCAGTTCGGCTACCATCTGTTTTTGTGTTTCAGACGGCTTTAGCCGGATATTGGTCGGTTTGCCGCCTACAAGGGCAGGAACAGGCAGTTTCAGCATATCTGCCGTCTGAATGTCGGCGCATTGCTTGAACATTGCCATAAGTTCCGGCAGATTGAAAAAGCGGGCAAAGCGCGTTTTTGTACGGTAGCCTGTTCCTTCCGGGGCAAGTTCGATAGCTGTGACTGTTTCACCGAAAGTGGCCGCCCAAGAATCAAAGCTGGCAAGGCCGTTGCGCTCTAAAGTATGCTGCTGTAAATAGCGCTGCATGGTATAAAGTTCGGTCATGCTGTTGGAAATCGGTGTGCCAGTGGCAAAGGTCACGCCCCGCGCACCTGTAATTTCATCGAGGTACTGGCACTTCATCAGCAGGTCACTGGCCTTTTGGCTTTCGGTGGTGCTGACACCCGCGACATTGTGCATTTTTGTGACTGTCATAAGATTTTTGAAGTTGTGGGCTTCGTCCACCATAAGGGAGTCAGCACCCAGTTCCTCAAATGTCACCACATTGTCGCGCTTTGGGGAATCCAACAGATTTTTCAGCTTCGCTTCCAAGTTCTTTTTCTTGGCTTCCAGTTGCTTCACCGTCAGACGACTATCGTTGTCATCCAGACTATCCATTTGCATTTCCAGCGCTTCAATCTGATTACGGATAAAATCGGCTTTCCTTGTGTCTGAAAGAGGAATTTTCTCAAACTGGCTATGGCCGATTACCACAATGTCATAATTGCCGGTGGCGATTTTGGCGCAAAACCGTTTGCGGTTCGTCTTTTCAAAATCTCGCTGCGTTGTCACCAAAATGTTTGCATTGGGGTATAGCTTCAGCGCTTCACTGGCAAATTGGCCGGTCAGATGATTTGGCACGGCAACAAGCGTTTTACTGCACAGGCCCAGCCGCTTTTTTTCCATTGCGGCGGCAACCATTTCGTAAGTTTTACCCGCGCCAACCACATGGGCCAGCAAGGTGTTGTGGCCGTACAGGATGTGGGCAATGACATTGCGCTGGTGGGGCCGCAGTGCGATTTCCGGGTTCATACCGAAAAACTGGATGTGGCTGCCGTCGTACTCACGGGGGCGGATGCAGTTGAACTTTTCATTGTACAGCGCCACCAAACTTTCCCGGCGCTCACGGTCCTTGAAAATCCAGTCTTTAAAAGCATCTTCTATCATCCGCTGCTTGGCCTGTGCTTCTTCGGTGGCAGGACCATTGAGCTTATGCTGCTCCTTGCCGTTTTCGTCATAGATTGTATCGTAAATTTTGGTGGCCCGCAGGTTGAGTGCGTTCTCCAACAAATGATAGCCGTTGATACGTTTTGTGCCGTAAGTGTTCGTGACGCGGATATTATCGTTGCCCTGGCTCTTGTTGGAAATATACCAGTTATTCAGGTATTCATTGTAACGGACAGCTATTTTCTGTTCGCGGTAGGTTGACTGAAAAAGTTCATCGGCAAACTGCTTGATGATTTCCGGCCCGATCCATGTAACACCCAACCGAACCGTTATCTCGCCCGCCGTCAAGTCCTTGGGCTGCACCTGTTCCAACGCTTCTACATTGATGCGAAACGCCGGGTCTTGGTCGGCGGCAACATGAGCAATACGCAGCTTTTCGCGTACATTGCCGGATAAATACTCGTCTGCCATAAGGTAAACAGGGCTGCCGTCCTCCTGCTTGCGGAAAGGCTCTACAAAAATAACGCCCGCCAATTCCTTGGCAAGCGTTGCTTCGTCTTTTCCAGTAAGGTGCATCATGTAGGGCATATCGACCTTGGCACGTTCCCCGATGCTTAGTGCCAGTGCATCCGATGCCGTGTCGGCGTGGTCGGGTATCTGCGCAGAGCGGATAGTCCTTTTGGTGAACATATCCGACTTGCTGATAAAATTGCCTTTTTCATCGACATTTTCCAGTGAACACAGCAAATAGTAGCTGCTGTCATCCCGGAAAGACAACTCCGCGCTGCGGCTGTTGATTAGGCCGTGCTTGGCGCGGAAGGCATCATACTGGCGGTTAAGCTGGGCTTGCAGACGGTGGATTTCTTCGTCCGGCAAGTCCTGCAACTGCGCATCGATCAGAGCGCGGGTGGTATCGCGCAGTTCCACCAGTTTGCGGATGCGCTCGGCGGATGCTGCGTTGGGATTACATTCCCGCATGACTGCGCCTTCGCGGTAATAGATTTTATCGTCCTTTACCGTGTAGCTGAAATTACGCACAAAGGGATCGGCATCAATGTACTTGGTGTCCTCGCCGCTTTCCTCCTGTATGGGAATTTCGGCTTTTGTCAGCGTGGCGGTCAAGTGCTGCATAGCAGTGTCGATTTGCGTTTCCAGCAACGGCTTTCCGAAACGGTCCACCGCATCGGGGTCTATTGGCTGGCAGGTGGAAGTCGGGCCATACGGACCGGCGACTATCTCCATTCTGCCGCAAATCATTTCAGGGTGCTCCACAAAGTAGCGGTTCATGGTAATGCCGTTGGCATCTTCTGCAAGGTGCAGCCAAGGCTCGTCCTGCTGGCGCAGCGTATCGCGCTTTTGCAGAAATATTACATCGGTCATGATCTTTGTGCCGCTGCCCTTGAACGCATTGTTGGGCAAGCGCACCGCACCGATGAGGTCGCAGCGCTCGGCAATGTACTTGCGGGCGCGGTCCTCCTTTTTGTCCAATGTGCCGCTGGAGGTGATGAACGCCATGATGCCGCCGGTGCGCAGCTTGTCGATGCTCTTGGCAAAGAAATAGTCGTGAATGGGAAAATGCAGCCGGTTATACTGCGGGTCATTGACTTGGAAATTGCCGAAAGGGACATTGCCAATAACGCAGTCAAAATAGTTGTCTGGGAGAAGCGCATTTTCATAGCCGGTCACTTGGATATTGGCCTTTTGATATAGCTGCTTGGAGATGCGGCCTGTGATGCTGTCCAATTCTACGCCGTAGAATTTGGCATCACTGCTGCCAAAATGTCCGTGTGCGAGAAATGCGCCTGTGCCCATGCTGGGTTCTAGGATTTTGCCGCCCTTTACACCGAAACGCTCCAGCGCTCGGTAGATGGGGTGGATAACGGTGGCGGGCGTGTAAAAGGCCGTCAGGGTGCTGCTGCGGGCAGCTTCATACTCAGATTCAGACAATGCTGCTTTCAGCTGGCTGTACTCGTTCGACCATGCACTTTTGTTCGGGTCGAACGCATCCGAAAGCCCGCCCCAGCCCGTGTACTGCGCTAAAATTCTCTGTTCATCCTCAAAAGCAGGGCTGCCGCCGTTCGCTACGCGCTGCTCAATTTCTTTCAGCTTTTGGATAGCGGTAATGTTGGCTGCAAACTTTTCGCGTGGTGCTGTCGGCAGGTTGTCCAGATAAGGGGCTTCATAGGTAATGGGTTCGCGGTGGTAAGGTTCATCTTCTGCCGAAAGCCGTTCTACATCCGCCATAACCTGTGCCACAAAGGGGCCGGGTTCTTCGATGACTTCGCCCACGATGGGTTCGGCAGTTTCTTCCGGCTGCTCTTGGCGGCTTGGAACTTCCGGGGCGGATAGTGCTGCATTTTTGGGGTTGGCCGCAAGCAGCCGCGCAAATTCTTCATGGCTGACGGCACGGCCTACCAGCGGGAAACTTTCATCCCGCAGATGAATGTTTTCTCTGCCGATTTCCTCCACGGTAAAAGGTCTGGCATCTTCCAGATAAACCGTGCTGCCGATAGTTACAGGTGATTTTTCGACTTTTCTTGTAGTCGGATGATGCTTTTCAAACTCTGCTTCGGCGGTATTGATAAAATCCGAGAAAGCGCTGTTTTCAATGCCCTGCGCAGCAAGCTCGTGGTTATCTTGGAAGTAGTCGATATGGACAATGTTACCGTCAACCTCATAGCGGATTTCGTTCCGCAGAAGATTGGCATACACTTGGATTTCGTGCTCATCGTCCTCGGTGGTAGAGTAAGCAAACTCCACGCGGGTCAAGTCGGAGAAATTCGGCTCGTTTAGCCCCTCATTCTCACAGAAATCCGTGATGGCGTGTTTTGCATGATCGAGGGCGGCATCGTTCGCTGCGCGGGCGGCTTGCTGTTCTGCTGCCCATGCCTGATAGGGGGCTTTTTCGGCATCGGTCAGATACTGGTCGTTGTAAACCAAAAGCCGCAGGCGTTGGGCAACCTCTTTCCACTTCAAAACGCGGCGATACTCGCCGTCCTCTGTACGTCGGGTGATTTCAAGATTTTTGCCCATGTGGTCAAGATAGCCATGCCCACCATCACGGAAGATCCATGTGCCGCCGCCGATGCCGTATTCCTTTTTCAGCCAGCGGGCTTGATCTTCCTCGATAGGAAGTACCTGTGCAGAGAGATATTGCTGAATGCGAAATTTGCTATCTTCAAACCCGCCGCCTTTGCACAGTGCATCGGTAATGTCCTGCTCCGTAATGTACTTGCCGGATGCGTCAATGATGGGCTTGTTCCACTTTTTGGCTTCTGCCGCAAGGTCGATGTTTTTTACTTGCTGCTCATGGCTCGGCAGCCCTGCCTTTTCAGAATCTTCGGGAGTAAGGGTAAGCTGCTCCATCTGCTGCTGCACGGGTACTGCCTTGATGGGAACCATCAGCCGCCCTTGCTCGATAAGGTCAGCAATCTTTGCGGCAACAGCATCCCATGTCAGATTGACCTGTGCTGTTTTGGTAAGATAGTTGCCCTCCCAAAGTTCAAGGTACATATCATGCCGGATAAAACCCACGGTATGGTCATCCACGAACAAATATGTATAAATTTGCTTGTAACAGTGCTTGCAAAAGGCGCTGCGCTCGGCAAGGTCGGGATGCTCATTGAAATATTCCAGAATAGCCGCATTGTCGGCACGGCTGGAGGATTCTTTCGCCAGCAAGCCTAGAATCAGTTCATCGCTCAGCGGCGGCAAATCAGAAATGGGTACAGAAAAAGCGGAGGGCGTGGTATCGCTCTCCGCTTGGGGTTCTTGTATTACAGGCTGTAAATCTGCTGCATCGCCAGTTCCTCGGCTTGGCTCTGCAAGGCGTTCATCCACTGCGTCCAGCCCATCGGGTCGGTCTGCCGGTTCGGGGCGGTGCTCTGCTGCATCAGCGTCTGCATCGTCTGCTCGATTTGCCGGTGTACTGCGTTGTCCATCTCCGCCAGATGCGGGTACAGCGTTCCCTCCAGCAGCATCTCGTCGAACACCATCGGCGCGTTCTCTAGCAGAAAATTCCGCCGCAGGCTGCCGTACTTGCCGATTTCCGGCATCGGCGGCTCGTTCAGCGTCAGCGCCGGGATTTGGTAGCCGTTCACCATCATGTACTCCATTGTTGACCTCCTTGGTGTTATTGGTTTCTTCCTGTTTGTCACCATAATAGCGGACTTTTTCGGTGCGTGCAACACTGTCGATTTCTCTCGTGATGCTACCGATCTGCTGCATGAGAGGCCGTGCCGCCTGTTGGCAAGCGCTGCCCAAACACAGAGTGATGCGGTTTGTATCAAACTGGTTCACGGACTCAAGGGCAGACAGGTCCAGCCGCGCAGTATCCACGCCGCAACGCAGCGCGGCCATATACAGACAGCTTTGGGTGATAAGCTGTAAAAATAGCTGCCGCTGTTCGTCCGGCTTGGCCCACTGTAAGCTGCTGCCGTCTATCGCTTTTCCCAGTGCGGTTGTGAACATGGCGCTGCGCTGGGCAACGCAGGATGTGGAGAGCATGAGGAGGGCGCTCTGGATGCTGTCGGCGTGATTATCCGCTACGATTTTATCCCAAACAGGCCGCCAGTTCTGGTCTGTAATGACCCACGGCAGCGCTTCGGGAATCTCTGCGCGGGGGATGGTATCGGAAATGTCAAACAGATACCGCAGCCGGGAAGAATTGGCGCGAGTGTCAAATACCGCGATACCGTGTGCGCCGCGCTTGACCCAGCGACCCGCATTGTTATTCCAGTAGGCTATGTCGGCCACGGCTGTGGCGGTGGGGCTTTGCTCGTGAATCAAAAGCTGGTTCGGGAAACTATAATTATAAGCAATGGCCGCTGTCCGCAAAAATGCTTTCCATCGGTCACTGCTCTCCGTGACGGCTTGCAGTTGCTTTTTGGCAAGCGCACGGATATTTTCGTATTTTGCCATAGGCTGCTCCTTATCGCTCGTGCTGTTCTGCTTTTGACAGTGTGACATTTTCAAGTTCCGGCAACAAGTTATCTACCTGCTTATACCCAATCGGCTGAACATAAAAAGCGTGTGTCTCGTTATCTTTGTGTGTCACAATAATATCGCTGACAGAGACGGAACGCATACTTTTGGCGTTTGGACGGTCATCCCGATTATGCCGTGAATAAATGCTGTCCAGCGTTTCCCAACGCTCCATCTGCCCCTTGTACACGAGTTCGTAGTCCTTTGCTCCGGCAGCGAGCCTCGCAGGAGAATACTCCATAAAAACAAGGTCTCGCCTGTTAGTTTGATAGATTTCATAAGGGATTTGCACTCGCTTTTCGCTGCGAAATCCCCACGGAAAATAGGTGTCTGAATCAAATTGGAGTGGCTCATCCAGTTCATCTGAGAATACAACCGGTGTCACTGGCCGCCCACAATCCAAGGAATCCAGAATTTCATCCTTGAATTTTTCCACGCTTGTGTAAGGAACGATTTCACCGATCATCCCGCCTGCACCGAGATATTCGATGTAGCCGACTACTTTATCTGTCTTTTCTTCCATTATCTTTCCAACCTTTCCCAAAAAGATAGTTTGTTCCCGTAGCGTTCATCCTGCGGGCGTACCTTTGCGGTGGGCAGTTCACCGCTTGCCATATCTTCGACTTGCGGTAGAAAAAGTAGACGGCTGTATCGGTCTGCTTGGTCTTTGGATAAGCCCACGACTTTATCACCATTTAGCCCGCAGATGAGAAATCGCCCGCGCACGGTAATTCCTTCGTCATTGACCTGTCTGTTATATTTCAGTCGGCTTTGGGCTTTGCTGCATATCAGCCCGATGCGAGGTGTGCCAAACGGTTTTAGAATTTGGCTTTCACCCTCGATTACCTCGGAAACCGCAGTCGCCGCACTGGAAAAACCCGCTTGATAAGGGCAGTAGCTGGGTTCAACAACTAATAATCTCGTCATCGGTGTCCCCCCTCATCTGCTGCCGTGCTGGTGGGCGCGGGCATAGTTTTCCAGCAGTTTTACGATAACCTGCTGCATCTGGTCGCTCGTAAATCCTTTGGGAAAATAGCGCTCAACTTTAGCAACTGGAATCATAAGCTGCGGGTCACGCGGCTTTACACTTGGCGGTTTGGCGGCCATAATATGCTGGATTTTTTCTGGTGTCAGTACGCTTTCCTTGCTGGCTTCTTTGAGCTTTTGCGCCTGTGACAGCGATGGTGTGCAACCCTCGGATTCCATGTAAGAGAGGAAGTCCTCTTGTTCTTCGGGGGTAAGGTAGCTAAGTTCTACGGCGGGAGTGGTTTTTAGCTTGCCATCATCCACCATTTTCATGAGTTCAGGGGTGAGTTTGTTCAGACGGATAAAGCGCTGGACTTGCTTAACACTTTCACCCGCTTCGTCTGCGACTTTCTCTACGGAAAAAGGCTGTGTAAAATTCTGGCCAACTTGGCCAGAATTTATTTTTGACGGTCTACCGGCCGTTCTCTTTACAGCTTCCAGCTTCATCTGATACGCTTTCGCCTTTTCACTCGGTAGAATATGCTCTCGCTGGCAGTTGGAATCTACCATCAGAATAATAGCAGTATCATCGTCCATATCCCGCACGATGCAGGGCATAGTCTCCACGCCAGCTCGCTGGCTGGCATGGCAGCGGCGGTGGCCCGCTACAATTTCATACCCACCATCTTTCCGGGGGCGGACAATGGCCGGGGTCATGACACCGTATTCCTTGACACTATCCACCATTTTGTCCATTTCGTCATCGTCACGGACCTGAAAAGGGTGATTCCGAAAGGGATGCAGTTCCGTCAGCGGCAAAATTTGGATTTTCTCTAACTTGGCATCCTGCCGTTCCTGCTCGCTGGAAAAGAGATTATCGAGCGAGGGCAGATTGATGTTGCTGCCGTACTCTCTCATTCTCCGTCACCTCCTTGGCAAGCGCTTTGTATGCCAAACTGGCCGGGCCGTTGGCATCGTAGGTCAGCACGCTATGTGTACTGGCAGCGCTTTCTGCCGTGCGCGTACTGACCGGGATTTCTGCACGGTAAATTTTCAGCGCGTGACCGTAGGCACTGCGCAGGGCAGCACACACATCTTTGGATAGGTTGGTGCGCTTGTCCACCATCGTCAGCACAATGCCGTCAATATCCAGCCGGGAATTGATACGGCGCTTCACTTGGTTGACGGATTTGAACAGGGACACCAGACCTTTGAGGGCGAAATGCTGTGCCTGCACAGGAATCAGCACTCGATCCGCCGCAACAAGCGATGCCACGGTGATGATGCCCAGCGAGGGCATACAGTCGATCAAGCAGTAGTCATATTTATCCTTAAACGGCTCCAGTGCCTGTTCCATGATTTTCTCGTGCGCCATAACGTTTACAAGGCTCACTTCCATATCAGACAGACCAATGTCGGAAGGGATGAAATCCACCTTTTCTTCATGGTGAATTACCACTTCTGGCGGCTTTTCGTCCTTGATAACAGATTCCATTAGGTCGCTGATTGTTGCGCCGTTTTCGGTGCCCTCATAGCCGAGATAGCTGCTCAAATCGCCCTGCGGGTCGGCGTCCACCAACAGCACCTTGTAGCCCATAGCCGCAAGTGCTGTGCCAAGATTTACGGTGGTGGTCGTTTTACCCACGCCGCCTTTTTGGTTTGCAACTGCAATAGTTTTCATATTCCGCTCCTTTACCGTTCCATGCTGATAAGTCTACGAGCCGCCAGCAGATAGTCGTTATAATCCTTGCCTATGGCCGGGGGCGCGTCCTGTACGATATATCCGCGTTCTGCAAGCTGTTTCGCAACAATTTTTGTGAAGTTTCGTCCGGGGTCGTCACGGTCAAAGCAAAGCGACACGCGCTTTACTTCGGGATGCTGCTGCAAAAAGTAGTCAATCGGCTGATGGTTCAACCCGCCCAGCGCCAAGTAGTGGACGCTGCGCCACGGGGAATCGTGTTTGTACTGCCGCAGCGTTGCGCCGGACATGGCATCAATGGGGGCTTCGTAGATTTCCACGGCATCGCAGGTTTCCGATTCGGCGGGAATCAGAAAGCCATACTGTTTTTGGCTGCCCGCGACATCTCCGCGAAAGCTGCCTTGACAGCCGCGCTGAAAAGCAGAGCGCGGTACGCCGTTTTCATCTTTGCCCACAAAAACGCAGTTGCGGTAGTTGCCGCGCGTAGTTTGGTATAGGATTCCACTACCCACACAGTAGCGCAGTACCTTGGGGCTGATACCGCGGTGCATCAGATAAGCGGTGGCCGCTTCGGTGTTTCGATCTGCGGCTGGCAGTTCAAACGGACGAATCGTATGCTGCCGAGTAGGTGTTGCTTTAGCCGCCTGAATAGAAACGGGCATTGGAGTCATCGCACTCAACAGCCGTATTGCTGACACAAAATCCATACCCTCAACCTTCGTCAGATAGTCGATAGCATTGTTACCGCCCACACTTTGAGCGTACCAGTGAAACTTCCCATTCGCAGGGGTAATAACAAGGCTGCTGTGCGTTTTTGTGCGATATTCCTTGTCTGTTTTGCGGACAAGCTCGCCGGGATGGTAGGTTTCAAGGTACTGCATGACGCTGATACGCCGCGCAGCCTCGATGTTCTTCTGATATTTGCCCATGATGACCTCCAAGATTGTAATAAAAAAAGCACCTCATCTGCGAACAGGTAAGATGCTTGTAAGAAACGATATTCTCTTTTTCAGCTGGCTGTTTCTTCAGCCAGCTGGAGAGGGGGTGTGGGGGAGAGGAACACTGGGTCGGTATTCTACTAAAATGGTACACTTCCCCCTTGTTGGCGATATTGACATTCTAAAATGAACGATTTATAATGAGAAAAACGGTGGGGCATAAAAGCCTCGAATCCACAGTAGCTTTTTTCATCGCCAAAATCGCACCAAATGAGCCTTTTTTGGCGATTCTCGTCGCCAGCTTTTTTTCTGGCGACGAACCTGGCGATTTAGTCTGATTTTCACTACGAAATCGGACTAAAAACTCCGTCATAATAA
>ERZ825137.5068-NODE-5068-length-12555-cov-8.210720_pt1 | contig 12555 bp, 12 predicted proteins | sample MGYA00519873_ERZ825137 | MGnify/ENA primary metagenome ERZ825137 (study PRJEB31778, sample SAMEA3449190) | human gut metagenome | biome: human gut; feature: human-associated habitat; material: faeces | place: United Kingdom | collected 2010/2012 ... | reverse complement strand
TCTCCAACAACATCCTGCCGCTCGGCTCGCTCGTCTTCGCGCTCTACTGCTGCAATAAATTCGGCTGGGGCTGGGACAATTTCCTCGCCGAGGCCAACGCGGGCAAGGGCTGGAAGGTCAAGGCCTGGATGAAGCCCATCTTCCGCTATCTTGTCCCGGCTGCGATCATCTTCATCTATATTTACGGCATGGTCACCTTCGGGTGGAAATAAACCCGAACGCAAACAGCGCCGGAGAGGGCAGAAGCCTTCTCCGGCGCTTGATTTTGCCGGGCGCATCCTGCATAATAGAGGACAGAACAGACAAAGCAGGAGGCTGCATATGGAAAAACAAATCGAACGGCAGTGCCGGGCGAACGCCGTGTTTACGGACGAGGCGTATCTGAAAACAAGATATATCTGCCGCGAGGACGGAACGTATACCATCCGCGTCGGACGCGGTGAACGCCGGGACGTGCTGGCCTGCAAGGAGCTTTACGGCAAGGCGGTCAAAACGGCGCTGGAGCTGGACTGCACCGCCTGCGCCTTTGACCTCGGCCCCGCGTCAGAGCTTGGGCAGAACGGCCTTTTTGCTGCGGCAGAGGGCGTCTGCGGCGGCGCGTACCGGAAAAAATTCGCGCTGTCTGGCCGCTGGGAGCCGGAGCTGGCGTGCAGCTTTCCCGGCGCGGACGCGGAAGGCGAGCAGGTGCAGAAGGCATGGCAGCTGGCGCGGTCGATCATGGAAACGCGTGATCTGGTGAACTGCCCGGCGAATCTGCTCAGACCCGAGATGCTGGCGCAAAAGCTGAAGGACATGGCGGATGGTCTGCCAATTGAGGCGGAGCTCTATGACCGGCAGGCGCTGGAGCGGCTCGGCCTGCGGGGACTTCTGACCGTTGGCGACAGCAGTGCATACGCCCCGGCGATGGTCGTGCTGCGCTATACCGGCGCACCGGACTGCGGCAGGCGGCTCGGTCTTGTCGGCAAGGGCGTGACGGTGGATACAGGCGGCTACTGCCTGAAGCCTGCTTCGTCGATGGCGGGGATCAAGGGCGATATGGCGGGCGGAGCGGCGGCTGCCGCAGCGCTGCGGGCGCTGGCGGCGAACGGCGTGCCGGTCAATGTCACGGTCGTCGTGCCGGTCTGCGAGAACCGGATCTCCGATTCGAGCATGGTTCCGGGCGATGTCATCACCAGCTTTTCCGGCAAGACGATCGAAATTCTGAATTCGGACGCGGAGGGGCGGCTGATCCTCGCCGACGGCCTTGCGTGGGCCGCGGAGCGGGAGGGCTGTACGCATCTTGTGGATATCGCCACGCTGACCGGCGCGGTCTGCGCAATGCTGGGCTTTGTGACGACCGGCGTGATGGCGAGCGATAACGGCTTTTACGATTGCCTCTTGTGCGCGGCGGAGCGCTCCGGCGAGAAATTCTGGCGGATGCCGGACGACGCGGAATACGAGACGCTGATCGAGAGCGACTATGCCGATGTCCGCAACACCAGCAAGGACGGCTGCGGCGCGATCACGGCGGGCCTGTTCCTGAAAAAATTCACGGCGGGACGTCCCTGGCTGCATCTGGACATCGCCGGGACGGCGGACAACACAGGCATTGTCTGGCAGCATCAGGTCCCCGGCGCGACCGGCACCGCCGTGAGTACGCTCTATCATCTGGCACAAATTCTGTTTGAAACATCTGAGGAGGAACCTGCATGAACACACCCCTGATCGAAGCCTGCGTAGATTCCTACGCCTCCTGCCGGGCGGCGTATCGCGGCGGCGCGGACCGTCTGGAGCTGTGCGCGCATCTTGTTATCGGCGGCACCACGCCGTCCACGGCGCTGTTCCGGCAGGTGCAGCGCGATATCCCAGTCAAGACCAATATCCTGATCCGTCCCCGCTTCGGAGATTTTCTTTACAGCAAAGAAGAGCTGGAGCAGATGTGCGAGGAGATCCGGACGTACCGTGAGCTTGGCGCGAACGGCGTTGTGATCGGCGCGCTGACGCCGGACGGCGATCTGGATCTAGACGCAATGCGGCGGCTGATGAACTGCGCGGGCAATATGGACGTGACGCTGCACCGCGCGTTCGATATGACGCGCGACCCGTTTGCGGCCATGGAGGACGCCATCCGTCTGGGCTGTAAGACGATCCTCACCTCCGGGCAGCAGAAGGATCCGCTGACCGGTGCGGAGCTGCTGCGGGAGCTTTTTGAAAAAGCGGACGACAGGATCGATATCATGGCGGGCTGCGGCGTAAAAAAATGGAACATTCAGGAGATCCACGACAAAACCGGCATCGTGGTCTTCCACACGACCGGCCGCAAGGGCGTGCTGGACAGCGGAATGCGCTACCGGAAGCAGACTGTGGCGATGGGCCTGCCGTCGCTTTCGGAGTATGAGCTCTGGCAGACGGACGAGGAGGAATTCCGCGCCTGCGCACAGATCGTCCACAGTCTTGCGGCAGGAGCGGGACAATGAGACTGTCAGACGGCGAACAGCAGCGGATGGAGCAGCGCCTCGCGCTTCGCTTCGCAGCGATAGGCGACGGGGCGCAAAGCTGGCTGGAGCGGCAGCTTTCGGCGCTTTCGCCGGACTGTGCGTTGCTGACCAGATGGTGCTATTCCGCAAGCCCCGTCAGCGACTGGGCCAATTATGAATTTTCCCTGTTCCGCGCCTGCGCGGAGCACGCGCTGCGCCTGCGGGAGCAGTCGCCCCTCGCGCGGGAACTGCCGGGGCCGTTGTTTCTGAATTACGTGCTCCATCCGCGCGTAAACGAGGAGGAGCTTTGCGACTGCCGAGGCTTTTTCTACGCGCAGATTCGGGGGCGGATTGAAGGGCTTTCCGCGCGCGAGGCCATTCTGGCGATCAATGAATGGAACGCGGAGCAGGTCTGCTACCGCGCGACGGACGAGCGGACGATCAGCGCCCTCGGTGCATGGCGCTCCGGCTTTGGCCGCTGCGGGGAAGAATCCACGTTCGCGGTCAACGTGCTGCGTGCAGCCGGGATCCCGGCCCGGCAGGTCTATACGCCGCGCTGGGCGCACTGCGACGACAATCACGCGTGGGTCGAGGCGTACTGCGGCGGCGCGTGGCACTTTTTCGGCGCGTGTGAGCCGGAGGAAGCGCTGGATCGCGGCTGGTTCACCGGCGCGGCGAGCCGCGCTCTGCTCGTGCACAGCCGCTGCTTTGGAACGCCTGCGGCGGACGAGGAGATCATTTCGGTCGACGGCGCGGTGACGTTCCTGAACCAGACCGCCCGCTATGCGCCCGTGCGCCTGCTGGCAGTGCGGGTGCGGGAGAAGGACGGGCGGCCCGCCGCCGGTGCGGAGGTCACGTTCGGCATTCTCAACGCGTCGGAGGTCTTTCCGGCTGCGGTCATTCGGACGGATGCGGACGGAATGGCGCGGCTGCGCTGCGGATACGGCGATCTGATCGTGCAGGCCCGGAAAAACGGCCTCTGCCGGGAGACGCTCTGCCCGGCCTCACAGGAGGAGCCGCTGGAGCTGACACTGGCAGAGCCGGAAGCACCCGCCGGGCGCTGGACGAGCTTTACACTCCATGCGCCGAAGGAGCGCCTGCCTGAGAGAAGTGCCCCAACGCCCGCACAGCGGGCGGCAGCGACGGAAAAGCAGGCTGCGGCAGATGAAAAGCGGCGCCTCCGGCTGGAAGCGGCGTATGACGCGGCGCGGATACGTGCGCTGCGGGAGCGGTTCGGGTACGGTGCGCAGGCGGAGGCAATTTTGCGCGCAGCCTGCGGGAACTTTGCAGCGCTGGCAGAGCTGCTGGAGGATCCGGCGTATCCCGCGCCGCGGAAGCTTGCGCTTTTGCAGACGCTGGGGGAGAAGGACCTGCGCGATGTCCGGCCCGCCGTTCTGCGCGAGGCGCTGGACGCGGGCGGCGGCGTTTCGCCGTCGGACGAATTTTCCATGCAATATCTTCTCTGCCCGCGCATCGGGACAGAACCGCTGTCCTGCTGGCGAAGGACGCTGGCGGACAGCTTCCCGGAGGCGCGGAAGCGGGAATTTCGCGAAGCGCCGGACGCGCTCTGGCGCTGGATCCGCGAAACGATCCGACAGGCGCCGCAGACGGAATACCGGCAGCTCGTGACGCTGCCCGCCGGGGCAATACGCCTGCGCTGCGCGGATCTGCCGTCCCAGCGGCTGTTGTTCGTCGCGGTCTGCCGCACGCTCGGCATCCCGGCGCGGCTGAACCCTGCCGGCGGCGCGGCGGAGTATGCGCTTGACGGGCAGTTTTTCTCGCCGGAGGCTGGCCGGACGGCCAACGCGCGATTGCAGCTTCAGAAGCAGCCGGGCGAGACGTGGCAGCCGGGGGCGGATTTCGGCCTCTCGGCGTTTGAGAATGGCGCGTGGCAGCCGATGGCGGTTCCCGGCCAATGGGACGGCGCCCGGCTGACGCTTTCGCTATCCCCGGGCGTTTACCGTGTGATCACGGACAGCCGCCTCCCGAACGGCGACCTGCACGCCATGCGCATGGAGCTGTGGCTGGAGGCGGAACAGGAAGCCTGCGTGCAGCTGCAAAAGCAGGCAGTCTCGCTTGCGGAGCAGGCCGTGGATTTCACACTGGCCGATTTTCAGGCCGAAGCGCCGGACGGCCATCAGGCCGCAGCGGCGGAGCTGACACGGACACAGTCTCTTCTGATGTGGCTGGAGGAGGGGCGGGAACCGACGGAGCATCTGCTGAACGAGCTGCTGAGCAGCCGGGCGCAGCTTGCACGGCTGCCGCTGCGTCTGGTGTTTCTCCTGCGCGGCAGACAGGCGCTTCAAAACGAAAAGCTGCAGGCCGCGCTTGCCGCCCTTGCGCGGGCGGAGGTCTGGTTCACGGCGGACTCTGCGGAGCCTGCGGCGCGCAGCGCCTATGTGGAGCCGGACCGCCTGCCGCTTCTGCTGCTGTGCAGCGGCCCGCGCCGTGTCCGCTATGCCTGCGCCGGATACCGCATCGGCAGCGTCGACACCGCGCTGGCCTTCTGCCGGCAGGACGGGCTCGCGCCAGAATAAAAAAGCCGCTCCCACCCGCACGTGGTGGGAGCGGCTTTTGCCTGCATATTCACTTATAAAATCTGCAAAATATCTCCCTTGAGGTACAGCGACTGCTCGGAGGCGAGGCTTGCGGGGTGGTCGCGGGACTGGATGAGCGGTTCAAGCAGCCTTGCGTCGCGGCCCGCGTCCTGCGCGGCCTCGCGGAGCATTTTGAGAAACAGCTCCGGCGTCATGAACTGGCTGCACGAGCACGAGACAAGATACCCGCCGGGCCTGACAAGCTTCATGCACTGCAGGTTGAGTTCTTTATAGCCCCGGTACGCGTTTTCCAGCGCCTTGCGGCTCTTGGCGAACGCGGGCGGGTCGCAGACGACAAGGCCGTACTGCCGTCCCTCGCGCACGTACTGCCGCGCGAGGTCAAAGACGTTTGCGCAGGTGGTCGTGACGATATCCTGCACACCGTTGAGCGCCGCGTTGCGCCGCACGAGCGCCAGCGCGTCCTCGGACACGTCGACCGCCTCGACGCTTTTCGCGCCGTAGAGCGCGGCGTGGATGGAAAACCCGCCCGTGCAGCAGCACAGGTCGAGCACGTCCTGTCCGGGCGCGTAGGGCTTTAACCGGCCCCGGTTTTCCTGCTGGTCGAGAAAATGCCCGGTCTTCTGGCCGTTTGCGATGGAGACGAGCATGCGCGCGTCGTGCTCCCGGATCACAAGCTCCTCGGGGACTTCGCCGTAAACGCACGTCTTGATGAGCGGAAGCCCCTCTTTTTCGCGCACGGGCAGATCGTCGCGCTCGTAAATGCCGCGCGGGGCGAACAGCTCTGCCAGAATCGAAATCAGCTCCGGCTTCCACCGCTCCAGTCCCAGACAGGCAATCTGGAAGGACAGGCAGTCCGCGAATTTATCGACTGTCAGCCCCGGCAGCCCATCGGATTCGCCGAAGACGACGCGGCAGGAATCGGAAAAGCCCAGCGCCTGCCGCGTGTGCCACGCCGCCTCGATCCGGCGGGCAAAAAACGCGCGGTCGATCGGCTCTGCCTCGTCCCGCGTCAGAACGCGGACGGCCAGCCGGGAGTTCGAATTGAAAAACCCGCGCGCGGCAAAGCGCTGCCGGCTGTCCAGCACGTCTACGACGCAGCCGTCCGTGCAGATATCGTCCGCCCAGTCCAGCTCATTGTCATAGATCAGTCTCTGCCCCTTCAGAACGCCGCCTTCCTCGCCGCGCCGCAGGCAGACCTTTGGATATTCCATATATTATACCTCCAGCGTATAGCGCTCATAGGCGTTGATGATCGTCGTGTCCCCGCGCCGGAGCACGCGGGCGATATCGCGGCCATATTCCATGTGCACATGGCCGTGGATGAGATAGCGGGGCTTATACCGGTCGAGCAGCGGCAAAAACGCCTCGAAGCCCATGTGCGCGTAATCGTCCCCGTCGCCGAAGCCCCGCACCGGGGCGTGCGCCAGCACGATGTCCACGCCGCCCGCCCGGCGGATCTGCCAGCCGAGCTTCCAGATGCGGTTTTTCATCTCACGCTCGGAATACTGGTCCTTTCCGCCTGAGTACAGGCGGCTGCCGCCAAGCCCGGCGATGCGCAGACCGTTAAAAATGATCAGCTTGTCCTCAATGCAGTCGCAGCCCTCCGGCGGGCGGCGGTCATAATTGCCGTCGTGATTGCCGCGCACATAATAAAGCGGCGCGCGGCCAAGTGTCGCCAGAAATGACAGATACTCCGCCTTCAGATCGCCGCAGGAGAGCATCAGATCGTATTCGCGCAGCCGTCCCGGCTGATAATAGTCCCAAAAATAGGGGCTTTCCTTATCGGCAAGCAGCAGAAGCTTCAAAGCAGCGGCCCCCTTTTCTCCGGCTGGAGCGTCTCGCGGTACAGTCCCAGCAGACGCACCATCGGCCTTGCCATCGGCAGCAGCTCGTCATACTGCGGGATGCTGCCGCGCACATTGGCGCACAGCCAGTCCATGTGTAAAACTTCCTCCGGCGCAAGCCAGCGTTCGCCGTCATTTTGCACCGCGCCCGTCTGGTCGGCGATGCGCCGGTGGAACGGCGCAAGCTCACCGTGGGTCAGCGCGGCGCGCAGCAGGCGCACCAGCTCGCGCGGACCGTCCGGCAGCGATTCCATGAGCTGCACGTCCACCGCGCCGCTTGCAAAGCCCCACCAGTAATTGACGGCGGCCACCGCGCTCAGCTCGTCCCAGCCGCCGCGCAGGATGCTGCGCGCCAGCCGGATATAGACCTCGCCCCAGTTCCACACCGGAAGCGCGGCGCAGACGGGCCCCGCTTCCCGCGCCAGACACAGCCCGCGCCAGTCCGGGCTGTCGCCCGAGCCGGGCAGATCGCGCGCGCAGATCACGCGCAGCCCCTCTTCCGCGAGACGCGCCGCAGGTGAGGCTTCGCAGCACGACCAGCGCAGCTCGATCTCGGCGCGTGGGTTCGTCAGCTGCGCGCCGAGCGCAAAGGCATTGATGGCCGCAGGCGTGCCGAAGATCGGCCCGTCGGCGACATAGCCGATGCGGCTATCCTCCGCCAGTGCGCCTGCGATCGCGCCGAGCAGAAATTTCGCCTCGTAAATACGGCCGTAATACGTCCGCACGCCGGGATACGGCATATCGACCGAGCAGTTGAGAAAGCGGACGCCCGGATATTTGGGCGCAAGCTTGCGGCAGGCGAAGATCAGCGGCACGGTCGTCGTGAAAATGACTTGCGCGCCGTCAGAGACGGCCTGCTCCAGTGCGTCCTCGGTGCAGGGGTAGTCCGCCGCAAGATAGGTCCTGACCGAGACGGCGTCGCCGAGCGCCTGCTCGAGCTGCTGCCGCCCCTTGTCATGCTCCCGGATCCACGGGCTTTTCTCCGGCGCGCATTCATGTACGAACGCCGCGCGGAGCGTCCCGCCGGGGATCATCCGCCCGGCCAGCAGCCCGAGAAGCCCGGAGCCGGATGCTTCCGGCTCCGCGTCGGTCTGCATCTCGATCTTTCCGCCCCGCGCGTAGGCGGTCAGCTCCGTCCAGACCGCGCGGATGGATTTTTCCAGCTCCGCAGGCCCCAGCACGCGCAGATCGCCCAGCGTATACGTGTGCAGCCACACCAGAAGCGCTTCCGCCGTCGTGACGGGCGGCTCCTGGCTGAGCTTGTAATAGGCTGTGCGGAAGGTATAGAACGCGGTCAGAAACGCACGCTTTTCCCGGTCCGACCAGATGTGGTCGGCGTCAAAGCCCAGCGCGGCCTGCAGCTTGGGATAGTCGCCGACGCGGTTGAAATGCACCTGATACAGGCCGCACAGCCCGTAAAAGTGCAGAAATTCATAATAGACCCGCACAGCCGGATCGTCGGAATAGACCGGCAGAACGCGCGTGACATACGCGCGGATGGTCGGCGCGTCGAAGCTCTTGAGGACGCTCACGCGCTTGTTGCCCTCCTGCACGTAAAAGCAGCCCATATATTCAAAGCAACGGATGGGATCCGTGATGCCGGTGTCGCCCAGATGCGCCTCGCAGAGCGCGACCCACTTGCTTGCAAACTCCGTCCCAAGATCCAGAAGCGGCATGAAATTCGCGGCAAACGCCGCCTGCCGCCCCGCCGTATTTGTGCCGATGATCTGCGCGATGGGAATGTCCAGTACGCCGAGATCGACGCGGCCCGCGACCGCGCAGCCGCGCAGCCGTTCCTCGAGCACCTGCGGATACGGATAGCGTCCGCGGTGGACGCAATCGCGGTAGCATTTCTGCCCGGCCTTCAGCGCCTGCCGGAACTGCTGCAGCGCCTCCTGTCTGCTCATATCAGGCACCTCCTTTTTTGATTTCCGCCCCCATTTTCCTACGGCAGACGGAAAAAGTCAATCAGATTTTATACGGAATGCCGGAACAGGCGCAGGCGGCGCACATCAAGCCGCCCTGAGCAGCCCCGTGTGGAAGCTGAAAAGCTGAATCAGAGCAAAAAAACGCCGGAGGCCTCCCAAAGGAGAGCCCTCCGGCGTTTCATCGATTCGGGAATTAACAGCACTGACCCACGACCTGATACATTTCATCGTTGGAGATCTGCACTGTGACGGTCAGATGCTTTGCAAACAGCCCGGCCAGCGCCTCGACCGGCAGCAGACCGTTGGAGACGCTGCGCGCCGTCTTCGCATGGTGCGCGTCGAGCGCCTTGCGCGAAAACCCGTGCGCCACCGTCAGCGTTCCGCCGGGCGTGAGCAGCCCGGCCAGATGGGAGATCAGCCGCTCCGGCTCCGGAAAATGCGGAAATGCGTTGTAGATCACAATGCAGTCGAACAGGGCAGGGAAGTGCGTCTGCGACGCATCACCGCAGAGCACAGTTACGTTCTCCTGCGGGAATTTTTCACGCGCGATGCGCACCATTTCCGGTGCAATGTCAATGGCCGTGATCTGTGCCGCGCCGCGCTTCAAATAATCCGGGATCAAAACGCCTGTTCCGCAGGCAACGTCCAGCACCGATACGCCGGGGCGGATTCCGGCGTTGTCCAGAATCTGCCCGATCACTGCCTCATTGCGCACCAGCTGTGCGTCCCAGCCAGCGGCGGCTTGGTCAAAAAAATCGATGACAGCCTGCTGTTCCATCTCTGCGCCCTCTTACGCGTACCGCACCCGCAGCAGCCGCGCCTTCGTCAGCGCGACGACGAGCGTCGGCAGCAGCACGAGCTGGATCACAATGCCGGGCAGGCCGGTCACAAACGACGTTGTCGCCCATGCCGCGACCGTAAACGTCGCGGGTGCGAAGATCAGCGCCTTGCACACGCCGGACAGGATTCTGCCCAGCAGCATTGCCGTGATTTGGCTGATATACAGGTCGGCATACAGCTTTTTCGTGTGCACAAGCTGCATCATCAGACCGCTGACCAGACCATACACGCCGCACTCGACCATCATACCGGGCAGCACGGCAGGGGAGGGCATACCCGTCAGTACGCCGGACAGCACCGGACCCAGCAGTCCGCAGACAAGACCATACGGCCACCCGCAGGCCAGCCCGCACAGCAGCACGGGAATGTGCATCGGCAGGAAGATCGGGCCGGCGTTTGCAATCGCGTGGAACGCCATCGGCAGCACCACGCACAGCGCGATGCACAGCGCACAGAACGCCAGATTTTTCGCGGAAATTGTTTTTTTCATCGGGAAACTCCTTTGTTCAATTCTTTGCGCCCATTATACCTGACCATCCCGCTCCGCGGAAGCCCCCCAGGGGGTTGAAAATTCTCCCCACGAATCTTTCCCTTGCTTTTTCCCGCCATATCCGTTATAATAATCCCGCAAATTTCCGGGCCAGTCCCGCTTCCCAATTTCATAACCGGGTGTAGCTCAGATGGTAGAGCGCGTGGTTTGGGAGCGTGGCAGCGTTCATCCGACCTGCCGGAGTCAAAATGCCCGAACCCCTTGACACATAGGCGTTTGCGGGTTTTCCGCATTTTCCGAAATCGCCCGAAAATTCCCCTTTGACCACATGGCTGACTACAGACAGCATAGACTTTCAATTTCATAACCGGGTGTAGCTCAGATGGTAGAGCGCGTGGTTTGGGACCACGAGGCCGCTGGTTCGAAACCAGTCACTCGGACCAGAAAACCCGCTGAAATCATAAGATTTCAGCGGGTTTTCTATGTAAATTGTTCGTTTTTCGCGAAACGCTATTCTTTGCTTATTGCGGCGCAGGATTTGCGCTGCGGATTCGGCAAACTGGAAGTTATCGATTTCTTTGTGTGCTATATCTAACGGACAGCACAATGCTTACTGATGCGGTAATGACCTTTGCAAATACGGTGCTCCACCAAATCATGATTTGACCGCCAAACACCGGCGGCAGCATCAGCATCAACACCAGCATGATGATGGGTTCGATAAATGTCAGAACATAGGACAGCACACTTTTTTCGGTTGCGTAGAAAGCCGCCGTGGAAACTCGTGTGATGGCGTCAAACGGAACCGACACAAGGAAGATCGGCATGACCTTTATGACCCCTGCGTTTACCTCGGCAGATGAACCGAACAGTAGTCCAATCTTTCCACGGAGCAGGTAAATCAGAATCGCACTGATTACCGCCAAAACCATGGAAAATTCATACGCCAGCGTTTTGGTTTGTTTGAGCGATTTTTCTTCGCCTGCTCCGTAGAACTGACTCATGAGCGGCTGGCTACCATCACCGACACCCTGCAAAAGAAGATAAACAATGCAGATGATATAGGAGATACAGGCATAGGTGGCGATAGCCTCCTGTCCGCCATAAGAAACCGAAAATCGGTTGATGATCACAAGAGAGATATTTGGGGCAAGGGTCAAGCCAAATGGAGCAAGTCCGATTTTTAATATCTGAAATGCCGTTTTCGGGGTATCAACAGGTGCGATTTTCAGAGTGAGGTTCTTTTTGATGGCGCAATACACGAGTGCAACCGCCATGGTAACTCCCTGCCCAATAATGGTCGCCAATGCCGCACCGTACATGCCCCGTCCAAGAACCCACACAAAAGTATAGTCAAGAGCAATATTGGTAGCAAAGCCGCAGATCATAGCGATCATTGCCCACAAAGAACCGCCGTAATTACGCATAAACGGAACCAGTCCGGTGCCGAACACCTGTAAAATCGCTCCAAGGGCAATTACCTTGATATACTCATTTCCCAGAGTAAGCAACTCGCCCGATGCACCAAGGGCAGAAAGGATTTTCTCTGAAGTGAAGAAAACGGTGACAGTCAGGACAGCGCTGAAAAGAAGCATCAGCCATGTTGCACCGGCAACGAACTCCCGTGCTTTTTTCTCATTTCCTGCTGCTTTCAGAATGGAGTATTTGACTGAACCACCCATTCCGATTCCTGTCCCTACGGATTGCAGGACCGCCGTGATGGGATATGCAATGTTGATTGCGGAAAGTCCGGCATCCCCGATTGAGTTGCCTACAAAGAAACCGTCAACGATGGCATACACCCCGGAAAGCGCAAAGGATAACACGGACGGAATCACATACTGAAAGAAAGTCCGCTTGTTATTCACTGCCCAGACCTCCGCTCAGCTCTCTTTCAAAGAGAAGATTGAAAAGGTCAAGAATTTCACACATGGCTTGGAGCCGTTCGTTCCCGATTGTTCTATAAACCTTCTCCTCGGCTTTTCGTAAAGGCGCAATCATTCTGTGGGCGTATACCTGTCCGCTTTCAGTCAAGACGATCCGCTTCTCACGTTTATCGCCCTCGCTGGCCTCCAACAGTAAATAGCCCTTCTTTTGAAGTGCGCTCACGACCGTATGAACCGTCTGTTTTTGCATACCGAAATTCTCTGCGATCTGCTTTTGCGTCAGTTCTCCCATGGATTCCAGCGCATACAGCACCATCATTTCCGGGTATCCGACGCCAAGTACCGAAGCTGCTTTTGTATATAGAGCAGTGCTTTTCGCCCACGCAACGTTAAAATGATTGTTTTCCATAAGTCCCCCACTTACAAATAGTATTTGTAAATATTATTATAGTATATTGTAAGGACTATTGTCAAGGGCGTATGGAGCAACAAATCCCGATTTGTCTGTCCCTTAAAGTCCAAGTCCTTCAACCCACGCCGCAAGCTCCTGATG
>ERZ825137.5066-NODE-5066-length-12559-cov-3.225048_pt1 | contig 12559 bp, 10 predicted proteins | sample MGYA00519873_ERZ825137 | MGnify/ENA primary metagenome ERZ825137 (study PRJEB31778, sample SAMEA3449190) | human gut metagenome | biome: human gut; feature: human-associated habitat; material: faeces | place: United Kingdom | collected 2010/2012 ... | reverse complement strand
AGGCACGGATCAGCGATTTGTAAAAAACGCTCTCAAAAATGCGGAGTTGCCACCTTGATTCTTTTAAATATTGGTTTTTCTTTTATTTCTGTCACATACAATGAATGACTATAAATCTTTCCCAGTAAGCATCTCATAAGCCTGGAAATATTTATCGATTGTCTTATCAACAATGTCCTGAGGCAGTTTCCAGTCATGTTCGTTGCTCTTTAACCAGTCGCGGGCGAACTGTTTGTCGAAGGATGGCTGTCCATGACCTGGTTCGTATTCGTCTGCTGGCCAGAAACGAGAGCTGTCTGGTGTTAACATTTCATCTCCGATGACGATGTTACCGTTTTCATCAAGACCAAATTCAAATTTCGTATCTGCGATGATGATTCCGTGTTCTAATGCATAATCAGCACATTTCTTATAAAGTGCGATCGTCTTATCGCGTAACTGTTCAGCGTATTCCTGTCCTTTACCTGGGAATTCTTTCTCAAGAACTTCAATACTTCTTTCAAAAGAAATGTTCTCATCATGATCACCGATTTCTGCTTTTGTAGATGGTGTGTAGATTGGTTCAGGAAGTTTATCAGATTCTTTTAATCCTTCAGGAAGTTTGATTCCGCAGACTGTACCATTCTCCTGATAGCTTGCCCAACCGCTTCCTGTGATATATCCACGAACGATACATTCGATTGGAAGCATAGTAAGTTTCTTACACATCATGCTGTTTCCATCATATTTTTCCTGTTGGAAGAATTCAGGCATATCTTTGACATCAACAGAGATCATATGGTTAGGAACGATGTCTTTTGTAAGGTCAAACCAGAATTTGGACATCTGTGTTAAAACAGTTCCTTTCTTTGTGACATCATTCTTTAAGATGACATCAAAGCAGCTGATACGGTCAGTTGCAACCATGATCAGGCTGTCACCATTGTCATAAATCTCACGAACTTTACCTTCTTTGATCGGTTTCATTTCTTTCATTATTCATACCTCGCTGATAAATTGTATCAATGTTTCTCAAATTTTCACTCGTTGTTTACTAATATAACATCAATTGTTGAAAAAATAAAGTCTGGATTGGCGATTTCAGTATTTGTAATATATTTTGCCCTCGGTTCGTAAATCATATATAATGGTATGAGTGTCAAGAAGTATAATTTAAATGGAGGAAACTGATCGTTATTATGAAATTTTATTATGCCCCAATGGAAAGTATCACGATTTACTTATACCGAAACATTTACGAACAACTATTTGGAGAAATCGATAAATACTACACACCATTTATTATGCCAAATGGAAAAAGAACATTCAAAACAAGAGAATTTCAGGATGTATTGCCGGAACATAATGAAGGATTACATATCGTACCACAGATTTTAACGAAAAGTTCTGAAGATTTTATCAGAACAGCAAAAGAATTAAAAGAACTGGGATACGATGAAGTCAATTTAAATCTTGGCTGCCCGTCAAGAACCGTTGTAGCCAAACAAAAAGGCTCAGGATTCCTGCGAGAACCAGAAGTATTAGATGATTTCCTTACAGAGATCTTCGAAGCATTAGATATGAAGATCTCAATTAAAACAAGAATCGGATTAAGAGACACAGAAGAATTTGAAGAAATCTTAAGCATCTACAACCGCCATCCAGTCTATGAACTAACGATCCATCCAAGACTACAGCAGGAATTCTATAAAGGAAAACCACACCTTGATGTCTTTGAATATGCAGTAAACCACAGCGAGAATCCACTCTGCTACAATGGAGACATTGTTACAAAAGAAGACTACGACAACATCACAACAAGATTTCCAGATGTAGATGCAGTGATGATCGGAAGAGGCCTGTTAAGAAATCCAGCCCTTGTACGAGAAATCAAATATGGACAGAAACTGACCAAAAGAGAACTCCTGAAAATGCATGATACACTTTATGAAGCATATCAGGGTTACCTGAGTGGCGATAAAAATGTTCTCTATAAGATGAAAGAATTCTGGAACAATGCAGCGGTCATGTTTACAAACCACGAAAAATATGCAAAAAAGATCCGTAAAGTTCAGACGCTAAAGAATTACGAACAGGCAGTCAACGCATTATTTAGTGATCAGGACCTAATTGATTAAAAATAAAACCGAAAATCTAAATATACATATTGAAAAACTATTGACAAAACAAAACTCAATATAATATAATCACTCAATAGGCAAAGACGGAGAAAAGTACCATAAATTATCGTTCCCAGTGAGCAGGCGATAGTGAGAATCCTGTAAAGTGAATTTATGCGAAGAACACTCCCGAGCATCAATCTGAACGCAGAACATGAATAGAACAAGATTCAAACCCTGTCAGTAGGTGCGACGTAAGCTAGGCGTTAACTGGCACACAAGAGAGACTGCAAGACAGTAAATCAGGTGGTACCGCGGACTAGAGATATACAGTTCGTCCTGAAGTAACAATTTCAGGACGGGCTTTTTTTGTACCTGATTTTAAGGTGACAGGGAACTAAGAAAACCGCCTGAACGCAAGATAGAGAATACAAGAAAAAGGAGAAAAGAAAATGTCAGACATGTACCGTACCAGAACCATGGACCAGATTTCTGAAGGTGACATCGGAGCACAATTAAAGATCGCCGGATGGGTAGAGAATATCCGTGACCACGGTGGAGTATCATTTATCGACTTACGCGATATGTATGGAGTGATGCAGGTCGTATTAAGAGATACAAGTTTATTAGACCATGTAAGAAAAGAAGAATGTTTATCTGTAGAAGGTGTGATCCAGCACAGAGACGAAGAAACATTTAACCCTAAGATTCCTACAGGAACGATTGAATTAGAAGCACACAAGATCGATATCTTAGGAAAAGTATACAGAGATCTTCCATTTGAGATCGCAACAAGTAAAGAAATCCGTGAAGATGTTCGTTTAAAATATCGTTACCTTGATATGAGAAACAGAAAGGTAAAAGATAACATTTTATTCCGTTCCAAAGTCATCCGTTTCTTAAGAGAAAAGATGGAAGACATGGGATTCGTAGAAGTTCAGACACCGATCCTTTGTGCATCATCACCAGAAGGAGCTCGTGACTACGTAGTACCTTCAAGAAAATACAAAGGTAAATTTTACGCATTACCACAGGCACCACAGCAGTATAAACAGTTACTGATGGTATCTGGAATCGACAAATACTATCAGATCGCACCATGCTTTAGAGATGAAGATGCTCGTGCAGACCGTTCTCCAGGAGAATTCTATCAGTTAGACTTCGAGATGGCATTTGCAACACAGGAAGATGTCTTCAAGATCGGAGAAGAAGTATTAACAGAGACATTTAAGAAATTTGCACCAGAAGGAAGTGTGATCACAGAAGCGCCATACCCAATCTTCAGCTACAAAGAAGCAATGCTGCAGTTTGGTAGTGACAAACCAGACCTTCGTAACCCATTAAGAATCATCGACGTGACAGATTTCTTCCAGAGATGTACATTCAAACCATTCCATGGACAGACAGTACGTGCGATCAATGTTCATGCAAAACTTTCCAAAGGACAGCATGAAAAACTGTTAAAATTCGCACAGTCAATCGGTATGGGTGGACTTGGATACTTAGAAGTCAAAGAAGAACTGAAATACAAAGGACCGATCGATAAATTTATTCCAGATGATATGAAGATGGAATTAGCTGAAATGGCTGGATTACAGGAAGGAGATACGATCTTCTTCATCGCAGCACCAGAAAAAGCTGCTTGCATCTATGCAGGACAGATCCGTAACGAATTAGGAAGCAGATTAGACCTGTTAGAAAAAGACGCATACCGTTTCTGCTACATCAATGATTTCCCAATGTATGAAATTGATGAAGAAACGGGTAAATTAGGATTTACACATAACCCATTCTCTATGCCACAGGGTGGATTAGAAGCATTAAATGAAAAAGATCCATTAGATATCTTAGCATACCAGTATGATATCGTATGTAACGGAGTAGAATTATCATCAGGAGCCGTTCGTAACCATGACATGGAAATCATGGAAAAAGCATTCGACATCGCAGGATATGACAAAGAAACATTAAAAGACAAATTCGGAGCATTATACAATGCATTCCAGTTCGGTGCACCACCACATGCAGGAATGGCACCAGGAGTAGACCGTATGATCATGTTACTTCGCAACGAAGAAAACATCCGAGAGATCATCGCTTTCCCAATGAGCGGAACAGCACAGGATCTGATGTGCGGAGCACCAAACGAGATTACAGAACAGCAGCTTCGTGAAGTGCATATTAAGGTTAGAGATTAATTAGAGATTATAAGATTAAAAAAAAGACAGGAAACAGACCAAAGAAGGTCAGCTTCCTGTCTTTTTATTTACCAGAAAAATTTTACATGCTACAATAATAAAAAACAGACATCAAAGGAGGACACCAACATGAAGATCAAAAATGCAACAATTAAAGATTTTGACACAGCCTATGAATACATCAAAAAACTCTGGGACTACAACACCTACGACTATGAAACAACCAAAGAAGTCTACGAAAAAGTACTACAAGACGAAAACAGTTTTGCATTTTTTGTAATAGAAGACGATGGAACTTTTCATGGATTCTGCCATGGAGATTATTTTCAGACCTTCTGGATGTCAGGGCTTACCTGCTATGTATCAAGTTTGATCACAAACGAAGAAGACCGAGGTAAAGGATATGGTGTAAAATTATTAGATCATGCAAAGAAATTGGCAAAAGAACGAGGATGTAAAGCAATCACTTTAGACTCCGGACTGCCAAGAGTACAAGCTCATGGATTTTATGAACACTATGGATTTGAAAAAAGCTGTTATGGATTTGAATTAGCTTTGTAGAAGAAAGGAAAATTAATGAAAATATTAGTCAGTGCCTGCCTGTTAGGAATCGATTGCAAATATAACGGAAAAAACAACAAAAATGATAAAATCATAGAATTACTAAAAGACCATGAACTAATTCCAGTCTGTCCAGAGATCATGGGAGGACTGCCAACACCAAGAATTCCGGCAGAAATACATCAAAACAAAGTTATCGCAAAAGATGGCAAAGATGTTACAAAACAATACCAAAAAGGTGCCGAAGAGACACTAAAAATTGCAAAGTTATATAACTGTCACACAGCGATCCTAAAAGAAAAAAGTCCATCTTGTGGCTGTGGCAAAGTCTATGATGGAACATTTACAGGCACGCTGATCAATGGGGACGGAATCACAGCTAGATTATTAAAAGAACATGGAATCAAAATCACAGGGGAAACAACCTTAGATATCACAGAATAAAACAGTGAACAGTAAAATGAGGATCCAAATATGAACAACAAACAAAAACTATTAACCGCAACAGCAATCACAGGAACTATTGTCAGTGCATCTGCATTTACTGTCTTCGATTATGCGATCTGTCGAAGAAAAAAACAGCCAGATGTCCGTAAAAAAGAAAAATGGAAACCATATCTTGATTACGTTTTAAAAGAACAAGAATGGCTAAAAGAACACCAAGAACAAGAATTAAAAGAAATCAGATCAAAAGACGGACTAACACTACGGGCAGCCTACATCCCAAGAGAAAATGCCAAAGGAACTATTATCTGCATGCACGGTTACCATTCAACAAACGATATCGAATTCGTACCGGAAGTCCGATTTCTATGGAATCTTGGATACAGCATTCTTCTTCCATGGCAGAGAAGCCACGGAAAAAGCGAAGGACGCTATATTACTTATGGAGTGAAAGAACGCCATGATCTCAAACGATGGATTTTGTATACCAATCGGAATCTGGCAGCCAAGAACAAAGATATTTTTCTATGTGGAATTTCTATGGGGTGTGCTACAACCTTAATGGCAGCAGGTCTGGACCTTCCAGACAATGTAAAAGGAATTATTGCTGACTGCGGATTCACTTCTCCATGGGATATCATCAAACACGTAGCCAAAGAAAGATTTCATCTTCCACCATTTCCATTAATGTACATGGTAGATTTGATCAGTGAAGTAGTAGCAGGATTTGGATTGAAAGAAGTCAGCATCCCAGAAATCATGAAACGAAACAAGATTCCAGTGTTGTTTATCCATGGAGATGCAGACGATTACGTTCCGATGTGGATGACGATCAAAAATTATGAAGCCTGTGCAGCAAAGAAAGAACTCTATATTGTTTCAGGAGCAGGACACGCACTAGCATTTTCAAAAGATATGGAAGAAGGAAAACGAAGAATCAAAAATTTCATAAATAAATATAAGACGATCTAAAATAAGAAGAACCATTCCGTTTAAATGATGTTACAGAATGGTTCTTGTATTATAAATTTCCTAAAAAACCTATTTTAAGATCATAAGATAACTTTCCGGCCGCTGTGTGATCTTGATTTCTTTCAGAATTCTAAAATTGGATTTTACAGCGAACTGTTTTACATATTCACGGTTTCTTGTATACATAATGATTGTTCCTTCAGGTCCAAGAACTCTTTTGGCAAATGGAAAGAACTTCTCATAAACCTCACGAATCTCCGCTTCTGTCTTCTGGCCAGTCGCATAAGGCATTTCCGTAAAGATTTCATCAAAAGGATAGTCATGGGTAAATGTAAAACAATCCTTATTGATATAATGAACGATCTGGTCTGCAAGATTTGTGTTATAGATCGCTTTCTCAATGGCTTCTGGAGAATGATCGATACCATAAGAAGTATTCCCTTTTACAACCTTCTGACGCTCGATCAGCATCGTACCAACCCCACAGAAAGGATCAAGAATCTGCGCATCCGGGATCATGTAATCTTTGGCAAGTTCCACAAGTAAAGCAGCATTGACTGGTTTGATACTTGTTGGAATGAACTCCTCGCGATAACTAAAACGACGATCAACGATCGTATTTAATTTCACTAATAAATAATAATCCCCAGATTTACCTTCGATCATACGGATCTCAAATTCATAATGAGACGTAGAATTTCTTAATTTATGTGCCGTCAGCTTTTCTAAATTCGAAGCAACTTTCTTCGCAAATTTGGAACGTTCAGAAAGTGCCATACGGCTTTTCACTCCGATTCGGAAATAAAAAGGGAAATCCCCTTCATGAGTATTTTCTAATAATGCCATTAAATTCGAACCAGTGATCACGGATGCAGCAACATCAGCATCAGGTTTACATGAAACCATGCCTGGAATCTGAAATAACAATTCATTGTATGTGCGGATTGGTAATAAACGATTCAGATGATTTGTCTTTACACGCACGTCCATTTTTGAAGAAGCAGCTGAAGATTCTTCCATCAAGGCAGCAGTAATTTCCGGGTGTAATGGGTTAGTGCGGAAAATACAATGAAATGTCTGGCGGCCGCCTAAAAATCTATGCTTCTTAAATGGTTCGATCGTATTGATCAGTTCAGAAAGTGCATGAAGTTCATGTTCTACATGCTTTTTCTCATCGTCAGAAGCTTCATAAAGAGATAATTCTTCATAACGTTTTCGGAAAACATCCACATAAGGAGCTGCATTTAAAGATTTTAAAGCAGTTAAATAAGCCTCTTTTACAAAACGTGTATCTTCTGTCTGATAAGCATGAAATACAGCATCGCTTTCAGAAGAAAGTGCCAGATCACCGATCAAAAGAGCAGCATTTTTTCTTGTTTTTGCATCTTCATTTTCTAAAAATACGGATAAGTCCAGATCACCATCATGGATCCAAGACAACAAAAGTTCTCTTTTAGAAGAATCCTTGATCTCCTGACGCAGGGAACTTAAAGACTGACGTACTTCGATATTTTGATTTAATCTTTTACATAAACGATTGATCATATATACATTCCTTTTCTAAATAATGTGTATAAGGAAAAGTCCTTAAAAACTATAAAAACAGTATACCTTATTGAAATAATTTTTGCAAAAAAAGTGAAAATCATGCTATAATAATATGTAAACAAGAGAATAATAGGTAAGGAAGTATATGAAACATATAACGATCAATAGAGCAGAGCAGGCAGATGTCGATGCGATCATGCAATTGATGCAAGAAGCAGTGGATACTGTGAAGGTTTCCGATTGGTTTCTGCCAGATAACAGACAATATATAGAAGAACACATAAGCGACCGGGGATTTACATTGAAGGCTTTATCAAGTAACAATGAGATCTTGGGCTTTTTTATTGTCGATCTTCCGGGAGAGTCAAAACATAATCTTGGATATGATCTGAATTATGACGATCATAAGATACACAAAGTTGCACATATGGACTACGCAGTTGTGACAAGTAAAGCAAGAGGTTTGGGGCTTCAGAGAAGATTTTTCAAAGAGGCAGAGAAACAATTAGAAGACACGATATATGAATACTTCCTTGGGACCGTTCATCCGGATAATATCTACAGCCGAACAAACTTTGTCAAAGCAGGTTACAGGGAAGCAAGACAAATGTCAAAATATGGTGGTATGCAACGTATCATCATGGAAAAGGAGAAATGACTATGAGTGATCAGTATGATGTTATTATGATCGGAGCAGGACCTTCTGCTATATTTTGTGCTTATGAATTAAAGAGAAATAAGCCAGATATGAAAGTTCTTATGATCGAAAAGGGACGAAGGATCGAAAGAAGAGCCTGTCCAAAACGAAATACAAAGGTATGTGTTGGATGTAAACCATGTTCTATTACAACAGGATTTGCCGGAGCAGGAGCATTCTCAGATGGTAAATTATCCTTATCCCCAGATGTAGGTGGAAATCTTCCAGAGATTCTAGGATATGATAGAACGATCGAATTATTAAAAGAATCCGATGACATTTATTTAAAATTCGGAGCTGATGAGAAAGTATACGGAATTGATGAAGCGGAAGAGATTGCAAGCATCCGTAAGAAAGCAATTCAGGCGAACTTGAAGCTGATCGAATGTCCGATCAGACATTTAGGAACAGAAGAAGGATATAAAATCTATTCAAGACTTCAGGAACATTTATTAAATGAAGGTGTTGATATGATCTTTGATACCATGGTCAAAGATATCATCATTGAAGATGGGGTTGCAAAGGGTGTTGTCACAGACAAAGGTGAGACATATACAGCCGATGAGATCGTAGCAGCCGTAGGACGAGAAGGATCTGAATGGCTAAGCGGAATCTGCAGAAAATACGACATTGAAACACAGGTAGGAACCGTTGATGTCGGAGTCCGTGTAGAAGTTCGAGACGAGATTATGGAAGAATTAAATAAAAGTCTTTATGAAGCAAAACTTGTTTATTACACGCCAACATTCGACGATAAAGTCCGCGTATTCTGCAGCAATCCATCGGGAGAAGTAGCAACAGAATATTATGAAAATGGTCTGGCAGTGGTAAATGGTCATGCATACAAAGCAGACGAATACAAGACAAACAACACAAACTTTGCATTATTAGTATCTAAGAACTTTACAAAACCATTTAAAGAGCCGATTCAATATGGAAAACATATCGCACAGTTAAGCAACATGCTTTGTGATGGCAAGATCTTAGTACAGAGATTTGGAGATTTTGTGAGAGGAAGAAGAACAACCGAAGAACGTCTGGTAAGAAATAACATTACACCGACATTAAAAGATGCTGTTCCAGGAGATCTTTCACTTGTATTCCCATATCGAATCATGAAAGATATCGAAGAAATGATCTATGCATTAGATGAAGTAACACCAGGTATGGCAAGTGATGAGACACTTCTTTACGGTGTAGAAGTTAAATTCTATTCAAATAAGATCTTAACAAACAAAGACTTTGAAACTAATATCAAAGGACTTCGCGCAATCGGTGACGGAGCTTCTGTAACAAGAGGATTACAGCAGGCATCTGCGAATGGATTAAGCGTTGCGAAGAGTATCTTAAATAAATAAAATATCAAATAAAAATATTAAAACAAAAATCCCTGACAGGTTTCTAAACCATTAGGGATTTTTCTGTTTGAGAATCCTGCAAAGAATGATTCTTCCTTATAAAAAAATTATTTTTTGAATTTAGGATGTTTTTCATAGAAAGCTTTGTTCGCCTGCTCTCATGCAAGGATCAATCGATGAAGTCCTTCTTTAGGACATAAGAAACTTCCCAAAGGATAAGGTGTTTTGGTGTATAATCCATGAAAATCTGTTCCACCAGTCATGAAAAGATCATGTTCCTTACAAAGAGATGTAATATGCTCTCTTGTTTTTTCATCATTTCTTGGATGATTTAATTCAATTCCATCAAGCATATGTTCTTCGATCATCATCTCCATCACATTGTCAGCTTTATACTGCCCAGGATGTGCAAGCACGACAACGCCCTCCGCAGGAATGAAGAAGATCCGTGACCGTTTTTGCATCCATATAGCGGTATGGGAATTTATGAGGGCCGCCAGCACGGAATAATTCGTTATGTAATTGACCGATCGGAGTTCCAGTATATCCCATCATGGAAAGAACCTGCATGAACACCAAGCTCTTTCCCAAGTCTTACAGCTTCCGGAATGGAATGTGTTGATTCGTGGTCAGAGATTGCAATATAATCAAGGCCGATACGTTTCGCATAAGGAATGATCTGGTCAACACGCATAGCACCATCAGATAAAACGGTGTGACAATGTAAGTCTGCTTTCATATAAAAATACCTCCAAAATATTTATTCCATTTTCTTTAAGATCGTTAAAATATTAGATAATGACTGATGAAATAATTCCTGATCTTCTTTTGACAGTGATTCAAAACGTTTGGAAAGGTATTTTTTGACAAGCGCTTTTTCCTGAAGGATCAGCTGGTTTCCTTTCTCTGTGAGTTTTACATAAACCATTTTTCTGTTTTCATCACTTCTAAAACGTGTGACATACTCATCCTTCACAAGTGGAGAAACGGCTCTTGTAGCCTGTTCCTTAGATGATGCCAGATAAGAAGATAACTGTGACATATTCAATGAACGACCTCCAGACAGTGCAAATAAGATAAGAATCTGTGTTTTGGTAAGATCCATGGAAGGTATGTCGATCGTGTTTAAAAGAAATTTCTGACAGATTGGAAAAATTTCAAAAAGTGCAGAAACATCATTCAATGTAAATCCCTCTCTTTCGATGTTTTTCTAACTAAAAGTATACCACTTTATGAATAAAAATCAATAATCAACAAAAATCAATATTTGACAAAAGTCAAATAAAAAGATAAAATAGGAGAAACACTATAAAATGACCTTGATCAAAGGAGGTAACCTATGAGTGAAACAACAACACAGATGCAGGATTTTCTGACACGCCAGGCGAAAGTCTGCCATGATAATTGTGAGATAGAGAAAGATCTGTACAAAGAGCTGGGAGTGAAACGAGGACTCAGAGATGTCGATGGAGTCGGCGTTCTTGCAGGTCTTACGAATATATCCTGTATTCAATCCAGTGAGATGATCAATGGAGAGAAAGTACCTTGTGAAGGAAAGTTATTTTATAGAGGATATAATATATATGAATTAGTCGATGGATTTATGAAGAGAGGCGAATTTGGATTTGAAGAAATCACCTATCTTTTACTATTTGGAAAACTGCCGGATGAAAAACAATTGAAAGAATTCAGAGAAATTTTGGCACAGAGTATGACACTTCCAAAGAATTTCACAAGAGATGTTATTTTAAAGGCACCATCGAAAGACATTATGAACACGTTGACAAAGAGCATTTTAACACTGGCATCGTATGATGATAAAGCATCTGATATTTCTATGGAAAATGTATTAAGACAATGTCTGATGTTGATCAGTGTTTTGCCGATGATGGCAGTTTATGGATATCATGGTTACAATCATTACGTCAATGATGACAGCCTGTACATCCATCGTCCAGATCCAAACTGTTCCATGGCAGAAAATATTTTAAGAATGCTGCGTCCAGACAAATCTTATACAGAATTGGAAGCCAGAGTGTTAGATATTGCACTCGTTCTTCATATGGAACATGGAGGAGGAAATAACTCAACATTTACAACCCATGTCGTGACATCTTCAGGATCAGATACATATTCAGTGATCGCAGCAGCACTTTCATCATTGAAAGGTCCCAAACATGGAGGAGCGAATATCAAAGTTGTTGAGATGTTTAATGACCTGCGTCTAAATGTCAGAGATACGACAGATGAGGATGAGTTAAGAGAATACCTCATTAAATTGCTGGACAAGAAAGCGTTTGACGGCAAAGGTTTGATTTATGGTATGGGACATGCGGTTTATTCTATTTCTGATCCGCGTGCCAACATCTTTAAGGGCTTTGTAGAACAGCTTGCCAAAGAAAAAGACCGCACAGCGGATTTCAAACTGTACTCAACCGTTGAAAGACTTGCAAAAGAAGTCATTGCGAAGAAACGCCATATTTACAAGGGCGTTAGTGCTAACGTCGATTTTTACAGTGGTTTTGTGTACAGCATGCTCGATTTGCCGATGGAGCTGTATACACCCATTTTCGCCTGCGCCAGGATCGCCGGCTGGAGCGCCCACCGCATCGAAGAGCTCATCAATGCCGGTAAAATCATCCGCCCGGCGTATAAAGCCATCCACCCCGAGCGCGCGTTTCC